>WNGM01005996.1_pt1 | contig 20256 bp, 16 predicted proteins | sample 5400571 | NCBI WGS metagenome assembly WNGM01 (sample SAMN13153378, study PRJNA577476) | soil metagenome | isolation source: 100 cm soil or saprolite under Garry oak tree replicate 2 | place: USA:California | collected 2016-06-15 | reverse complement strand
CCGGCCGTCGAGGATAAGCGTGCCCCCTGTCGGCCGAAGCGTGAGGTTCAGGATCCGGAAGAGCGTGGTCTTCCCCGCCCCGCTCGGCCCGATGAGGGCGACGTGCTCCCCGCGGCCGACGGCGAGCGAGATCCCGTCGAGGGCAACCTCCCCCGGGGCGAAGACCTTGCGGATCCCGCGGAGCTCGTACACTACTTGATCAGCCCCGCCGAAATCGCCGCCTCCTCGACGCTCTTCCAGTCCGCGTCGGTCGCCTTGACGTACTTTTTGGTGCGGTGGAGGTCGAGGAGCCTGCGGTGCACGGGGTTGGTGTAATCGAGCTTGAGAAACGCGGCGATGATCTTGTCCTGGAGGCCCGGGTCGAGGTCCCCGCGCGCCGTCCAGACGTAGTCCACGTAGGGCGGTGTCGTCCAGAAGACGTCGACCTTGCTGAGATCGACCTTCCGCGTCTGCACGAGCTTGTCCCACACGAGGAAGTTCAGTGCGCCCGCCTCGACCTTGCCCGACTCGACCCACAGCGCGGTGGCGTCGTGGGCGCCGGAGTAGGCGACCTGCTTCAGGTCTTGCTCCGGGTTGATCCCGGCCTGGAGCAGGAAGTGGCGCGGCATCAGATGGCCCGAGGTCGAACTGACGGAGCCGAAGGCGAACGTCTTGCCCTTGAGGGCCTCGAGGCTTTTGATCCCCGAGCCCGGCTTGGCGATAAAGACGGACTTGAACTCCGCGTCTTCCTGCCGCAGGACGAGGCGCTTCGCCGTCCCGTTGGTGCGGCGCACGGCCTGGACCGACGTGAAGCCGCCGTACCAGACCAGATCGAGCTTCTTCGCGGCGAGCCCCTCCACGGTCGCCGCATAGTCGACGACGGGCGTGAACTGGACCTTCATGGCGAGCTCGCGGGAGAGGTAGTCGGCGAAGGGCGTGTAGATCCGGAGCAGCTCGTTGGGGTTCTCGTCGGGAATGGCCGAGATCCTGAGGATTTCGGGGACGTCGGCGCGCGGCGCCGCGGGCCCTCGCAGAGCGGCCCCGACCAGGATGAGCGTGGAGATCGTGACGAGCCCGAATACGCGTCGCACCGGCTGAGGCCTCCTAAGCCAGAGTCAACAAGCTTGGGATGCGGCTTCAGCCTATCGGGATTCCGCCGAAGATCAAATCGGTTCGCCCGATGACTCGATGGCGGAGGTATCGGACGAAGCCGTGGGAGACCCGGCCCTGAGGAACTCCCTCGGGGGGCGTATCTCCAGAACTGAGACACCATCGGATACGTGTAAATCACCGTGTTCTGCAGCCGGCCTCCAACGCCCTCCACCTTGAGACTGCCGACCTGCTCGTAGCCGAGGGCCGCGTGGCCAACGGTCTCGCGGCAGATTTCCCTTGCAGGGTCCGGGGAAAGGAGCGATCGTCTCCGCCACGCATGGGCGTTCCGGGTTACGACGTCGCTGAGACCCTGTTCGTCGACGAGTGGTGTGCGCTTTACCGCGCCCGGCGCCTCTCTGATGGGCTGCGAGTCCTGCTGAAGACGACGCACCGCGAACCCGCGCTCGGCGCCAGGCGGCTCGAGCGTGAGTGGAAGCTGGTGCGCGATCTCTCGGTGACGGGCGTCCCTCGAGCGTGCGAGCTTCTCCGCGACGGCGAGCGCGGCACGCTCGTGATGGAGGACCCCGGCGGTGTGCCGCTCGACGCGCTGCCGGCCACCGCCCGGCGGAACCTCGACTTCTTCTTCGATCTTGCGATCCGGCTCTGCACGATGCTGACCGAGCTCCATCGGCGGGAGCTCGTTCATGGGAGCCTCAGACCCTCGAGCCTCTTGGTCGATCCGGCGACCGCTGAGGCGTGGTTCACCGAGCTCGGCCTTTGCTCCCGGTTCTCCGGCGGGCCGCCCGCGTCGCCGTCGCGCCATTTCTCACGCGCGGCGCTCCACTACGCGTCCCCGGAGCAAACCGGGCGGACGAATCGTGTAGCGGACTACCGCTCGGACTTCTACTCGCTCGGCGTCGTGCTCTACGAGTTGCTGACCGGCACCCGTCCGTTCGGCTCCGACGACGCCCTCGAGCTGATCCACGCGCACATCGCGAAGACGCCTCCCGCACCCGCCCAGATCGAGCCCTCGGTTCCGGGGCCGCTCTCGCGGATCGTCATGAAGCTCCTTGCCAAGACTCCCGAGGAGCGGTACCAGAGCGCGCTCGGGCTCAAGCACGACCTCGGTGTCTGTGCCCACGAGTGGAAGACGGATGGATCGATCGCGGACTTTCCCCTCGGACGGCGGGACGTCTCGGACTTCTTTCTGGTCCCCCAGAAGCTCTATGGGCGGGACCGAGAGGTGGAAGAGCTCGTCCGGGCCTTCGACCGCACGTGCGAGGGGCGGGTGGCGATGACGCTGGTCGCCGGGTACGCCGGAATCGGCAAGACGTCGCTCATTCAAGAGCTCTACAAGCCCATCGTGCGCGAGCGGGGGTACTTCGTCGCGGGTAAGTTCGACCAGGTCGCCCGCAATGTCCCCTTCGGCGCTCTGATCCAGGCCCTTCGGGCTCTCGTGCACCAGATTCTCGCCGAGAGCGACGACCGTCTGGCGTCGTGGAGAGAACGTCTCACCGAAGCCTTGGGCGGAAACGGCGGCATGATCTGCGAGGTGATCCCCGAGCTCTCGCTGATCATCGGTGAGCAGTCGCCGCCGACTCTCGGGCCGCTCGAGGCTCAGAACCGATTTCGCCTCGCCTTCCAGAACTTCGTCGGGGCGCTGGCTCGGAAGGAGCATCCGCTGGTCATCTTCCTGGATGACCTCCAGTGGGCCGACGCGGCGACCCTGCGCCTACTCGGGCCGCTGCTCACGAGCCCGGAGATGCGCTTCCTTTTCGTGATCGGCGCCTACCGCGACAACGAAGTGGACACCGGTCATCCGCTCGCGCGAGCCCTGGGCCTGCTCGAGGCCGAGGGCGTGGAGATCCGCCGCGTCCTCCTCGGCCCGATTCCCCTCACGGCGCTCACGCTGTTCGTCCACGACACGCTCCATGGGGATCTCGCCGAGGTGAAGCCGCTCGCCGAGCTGGTCATGCGGAAGACCGACGGGAACCCGTTCTTCGTGATCCAGTTCCTGAAGACGCTCAAGCAGGATGGGTTGCTCCGATTCGATCCCGAGGGCGGGTACTGGAGCTTCACCCTCGAGGGGATCGCCGGCGCGATGATGACGGACAACGTCATCGACTTGATGACGCGGAAGATCCAGCGGTTGCCGGCGAAGACTCAGCGCGCGCTCTCGCTCGCCGCGTGTCTCGGCACCCCGTTCGACCTCGAGACGCTGGCCGTGATCAGCGAAGAACCGCCTGAGGCGGCGGCCGCGGACCTCGGCGAAGCCATCGAGGAAGGGCTGGTGCTGCCGGCGACGGCGTCCGCGTACGCGTTCTTGCACGACCGGGTCCAGCAGGCCGCCTACGCCCTGATCCCGAGCGAGCGTCAGCAGCACGTCCACCTCACGGTTGGTCGGCTCCTGATCGGGCGATGGGACCGTTCGGGCGGGGAGAAGGAGATCTTCGACATCGCCGGGCACCTCAACATCGGCAGCGAGCTGATGGGCGACGACACGGAGCGGTTGGCCCTGGCGCGGCTCAATCTGGTCGCAGGCCGCAAGGCCAAGTCGTCGACGGCCTACGAGGCCTCGCTCGGTTACCTCCGCGCCGGGCTCGGTCTCCTCGGCGACCGGTGCTGGGAGACGGAGTACGAGCTGATGCTGGCGCTCTCCATCGAGACGGCCGAGTGTCAGTACCTCTGTGGTCTTTTCGAGGAGGCGGAGCGGGACTTCGACCGTCTGCTCGCGCGCGCCCGGACACGGCTGGACAGGGCGCGTGTCTACTCGCTGAAGATCCTCCAGTACGAGCACCTGTCCCGCTACGCGGACGCAATCCGCACCGGTCGAGAAGGCCTCGCGCTCTTCGGGATCGTCTTCCCGGACGTTCTCGAGCAGAAGCAGAGCGCCCTCGACGCCGCGCTCGCGGCCATCGACAGGCTGATGGGCGAGCGGACCGTCGACTCCTTGGTCGGTCTCCCCGTCATGAAGGATCCGGAGATCCGGGCGGTCATGAAGCTGCTCGGCACCCTGCATACCTCGTGCTTCCTGTCGGGCGACAAAGCGCTGACGCTCCTGAACGCCGCGACGATGGTCCGCCTCTCGCTCGTCCACGGCAACATCGAGGAGTCGGCGTACGCGTACTGCCTGCTGGCGGCGATGCTTCTGGGCCCGATCCGGGAGGAGTACCGGTCCGCGTACGAATTCGGGCTCCTGGCGCAGCGCCTCAACGAGCGGCTCTACGACTCCGCGCTGAGAGCCAAGGTCCTCATGATGTTCGCGTGGTCGATCAGCCCTTGGCGCATGCCCCTCGAGGCGTCCTTCCCCGTCACGCGCGAAGCCTTCAGGCTCGGTCACGAAACCGGGCTCTTCGTCGACGCCGCGTGGGCGCTCTTCAACGAGATCTGGTTGGCGCTGCTCAGTAGCCCGGACCTGGCGTCGTTTCACACGACGTACGCGCCGAACGTGGAGTATAGCGAGCGGATCAAGATGGGGCACATCGCCGACGCCAAGCGGGTGATCCTCGGGTGGGGACGCGCCCTCGCGGGCGAGACCTGGCACCCCCTCACGCTCACCGACGCGACCTTCGACGAGGACGCCTACCGGCAGACCTACGCCGGACAGCGGCTCTTCGAGATGTTCTACTTCGTCGCGAAGCTCGCCGTCTTCTACGCCTTCGAGGAGTATGGGGCCGCGCTGGACGCGGCCCGCACCGCCGAGGCGGTCATCAAGCAGGACTTCACGGGCACGATCTGGGACGAGCTGAGAGTCTTCTACCACGCGCTCGTGCTCGCGGCGCTGCACGCCGGCGCCACCCCGCGTGAACGGGAGCTGCTGGAGGTGACCCTCGAGGCGCTCGCTGCGAGGCTCAAGAAGTGGGCGGAGAACTCGCCCAACAACTTCGAGGCGCAGCACCTCGTCGTCCGGGCGGAAATCGCGCGGATCCGGGGAGATGTCGCCGAGGCGACGGCGCTCTACGAAACGGCGGCTGACGCCGCGCGGACGTCGAAGCGCCTGCGGGAGGAGGCACTCGCCGACGAGCTCTACGCGAAGTTCTGGCGGGGCCGCGGGCAGACGACCGTCGCCCGCGTCTTCATGACGGAGGCGCGGGACGCGTACGCTCGGTGGGGGGCGATGGCCAAGGTCAAGGATCTCGAGCGCCGGTACTCGACCTTGCTCCCGGGTGAGGGCGTCGCCGCCGGCGGCGACGACGCCGCGCTCCTGGACATCGGGACCGTCACGAAGGCGGCCCACGCGATCGCGGTCGAGATGGATCTGGAGGATTTGTTGCGGAAGCTCCTGCGGATCGCTCTGGAGAACGCAGGGGCGCAGCGCGGGATCTTCCTCGTGGAACGGGACGGCCGACTCCTGGTCGAAGCCGAAGGCCGCGTCGACCCCGACGCGGTCGAAGTGCTCCAGGCCGTGCCGCTCGAGAGCAGCGACCGTCTCGCCAAGGCCGTCGTTCACTACGTCCACAAGACCGGGGAGAGCGTCGTGCTCGGCGACGCGACCGCTGATGAGCGATTCTCGAGCGATCCCTACATCGCATCCACCCACCCACGCTCGATTCTGTGCGTGCCCGTAGTGCATCAGGGGAAGGCGGAGGGCGTCCTGTACCTCGAGAACAATCTGACCCGCGACGCGTTCACGGTCGACCGGGTCAAGGTCATGCACATTCTCTCGTCGCAGGCCGCGATCTCGCTCGAGAACACCCGCCTCTACGACGAGATGAAGCAGGAAGTGGCGCGGCGGCGGAAGGCCGAGGAGGATCTGCGCGCGGCGCTCGCGGAGGTCGAGACGCTCAAGAATAGGCTCCAGGCGGAGAACGTGTACCTGCAGGAGGAGATCCGCAAGGAGCACAACTTCGTCGAGATGGTCGGGTCGAGCCCCGCCCTCCTGGCGGTCCTTCGCGACCTCGACCGGGTGGCGCCGACGGATTCGACAGTGCTCGTCTCGGGCGAGACGGGCACCGGGAAGGAGCTGATCGCCCGAGCGATCCACAACCGGAGCACGCGCAGGGACCGGCCGCTCGTGAAGGTGAACTGCAGCGCGATCTCCGCCGGCCTGGTGGAGAGCGAGCTCTTCGGCCATGTGAAGGGCGCGTTCACCGGCGCTCTGGAGCGGCGGGTCGGCCGCTTCGAGCTGGCCAACGGCGGCACGATCTTTCTCGACGAGGTGGGCGAGCTGCCGCTCGAGACCCAGGTCAAGCTGCTGCGGGTCCTGCAGGAACAGGAGTTCGAGCCCGTGGGAAGCAGCACGTCGGTCCGCGTGGACGTGCGGGTCATCGCGGCGACGAACCGCGACCTCGAGGAGGCCGTTCGAAACGGCCGCTTTCGCGCCGATCTCTTCTATCGGCTGAATGTCTTTCCGATCCGCACTCCAGCCCTGCGCGAGCGCAAAACGGACATCCCCCCGCTCGTCACGTTCTTCGTTGCGCACTTCGCCAAGAAGTTCGGCAAGCGCGTGGAGGCGGTCTCGAAAGAGACCATGGACCGCTTGGTGGGCTACGCGTGGCCGGGGAACATCCGTGAGCTCCAGAACATCGTCGAGCGCGGGGTCGTGCTGTCGCCCGGGCCGACCCTCGAGCTCGGACCCGAACTCCTCCCCTCCACGGGCCCCGGTGTCGAGGAGGGAACTCGCGGACGCCCGATACCCGCGGTCCTTGCGGCACCGGCGCCAGCGTCTGCCGGCCTCGATGCCGTGCTGGAGGACGTCGAGCGGAGCCACATCCTCTCCGCCCTGAAACAGGCGGGATGGGTCATCGAGGGAGCCCGCGGCGCGGCGAAGATCCTCAAGCTCCATCCCAACACGCTCCGGAGCCGGATGGAGAAGCTCGGAATCCGTCGCCGCGGCGACGAAGCTTCGTAGGCGGGCGACCTTTACCTGAAGACGCTGGCCCCGGCGATGGCGATCGCCTCGTCGACCAGTGGAGTGTCGCCGCTCACACCGATGGCCCCGATCACCTTCCCGTCGAGCCGGATCGGAATCCCGCCCTGAAGCGGCGTGCTGTCGGCCAGAGCCAGCGCGGCCACTCGACCCGCCCTGATCTGCTCCTCAAACTCTCTGCTGGGACGGCGATAGATGGCGGCCGTCCGCGCCTTGCCGATGCTGACGTTCACGCTCGCGACCTGTGCGTCGTCGAGCCGGTGGAGCAGGATCAGGTGTCCGCCATCGTCGACGACGGCGATGACGACGCCTACGCCGCGCGCCCTGGCCGCAGCGTGTGCGGCAGCCGCGATCTTGGTCGCCGCCTCGAGTGACAGGACCTTCTTGTCGAGCGTCTGCGCCGAGGCGGTCGTCGTTACCGCCAGCGCCAGAACGACGGCGGTGGCGAGCCATTGAACTGCCATGACATCCTCCGATCGACGCACCGGGGCTGGCCGGGCTGCGTCGTTATTCAGACACGCCGGGATCGGTCGAAGGTTCGCGCGCGCAAGCCCGAACCCAGCATCACGCGGGCCGTGTCCAACCGGCAGCGCACACATACTCCCGAGGAGGACTGTATGGCCCGCATACGTTCGATCCGTTCGATGCACATCACTGTGGTCTCAGCGCTCGCCGCCTTCGGGCTCATCTGCGCCGCGCCGAGCTTCGCTGCCGACGTGACGACGCCGTTTGCCGGCAAGGCGGTGAACGGTGGCACGGTGACCCACGAGCACCGGAGCGGGAAGCACGTCCTGACGGTCTCCACCGATTTCCAGGTGCCGGGCTCCCCGGATCCTCACTGGCAGGTCGTGGACTCGAAGGGGACGGTGTACCTGCTCGACCGGCTGAAGCTGAAGGACGACAAGATCAACCGGTCGATCACGCTGCCCGCGTACATCTCGGACGTGGCCAAGGTCCAGATGTGGTGTGCGTGGGCCGAGGTCGTGCTCGGCGAGGCATCGTTCGCGACGCCGATCGCGATGAAGTAGGTCGCGTGTGACTCGACGATCAAGCTCAAGGAGAAGAAGGTCATGAAATGGCTGACGAGCCTGGTGGCGGCCGCGGTGATCGCGACGTGGGCGGGTACCGGTCAGGCCCAGGTGACGGAGAAGAAAGGGCTGACGCTCAATGCGGCGAAGCAGATCATCGCCACGGCCGTCGGCGAGGCGCGGAGACTGAGGGCGCCCGGCGCCGTCATCGCCGTCGTGGATGACGGCGGCAACCTGGTCGCCCTCGAGCGCCTCGACGGGACATTTCCCGCTGGCGCGAGCATCTCGATCGGCAAGGCGCGGACGGCTGCGACCTTCAAGCGGCCGACCAAAGCGTTCGAGGACATCATCAAGAATGGACGCACGGCGATGGTCGCCCTGTCCGACTTCACGCCGCTGCAGGGCGGGATCCCCCTCATGATCGGTGAAGAAGTCATCGGAGGGATCGGGGTGAGCGGCGCGGCGAGCGCGCCGCAGGACGAGGAGATCGCGCTGGCGGGGGCCATGGCCGCCAAGACCCTGAAGCTCGGGGCGGCGGCGACCGAGCTCTCTCGGCAGGTCACGTTCATCGACCGCCAGATGGTGGCTGCGGGGTTCGAGAAGGGCAAGGTCCTCGTGAACATGGGCAACTACATGGTCCACGCGAGCCACCGCGACATGGACGGCGTGGCCGAGATCCACACCCTGGACACGGACCTCATCTACGTGCTGGCGGGTTCGGCCACGTTCATCACGGGCGGCAGCGTGCCAGACGTCAAGGCGATCGAGCCGAACGAGTTCCGCGGCGCGACGATCGTCGGCGGCGACAGTCGCCGCATCGTCAAGGGGGACGTGATCGTGGTCCCCGCCGGCGTCCCGCACATGTTCACGGAGGTGCTGGGGCCGCTCGACTACTACGTGGTGAAAGTCCGCTGACGGAGTGGCCCATGCGCGCACGAACGTGGCTCGGTGGCGCAGTCAGCGCGCTCGTGCTCGTGGCGAGCCCGCTCTCGGCCTCAGCGCAGGTGACCCTGGACGCGCCCGCGCGTCGGCCCGAGGCGATCATCGATCTTGCGACTGAAGCGGGCGCTCGCCTCGTCCAAGGGCAGTGGCGGTACAGCGATGTGAAGATCATCGACGTCGAGCACCGGAGCCCGGGCCCCGACCTCCGGCCCTCCGGGCCGCCGAACCGGGCCTACGACATCACGCCCCACGCCGGCGCCGCCGGTTTCGACGACTCGAGCTGGGAGGCGTTGCCCGCGTCGCGACTCGACGCGCGCAAGACGGCGGGCCGGCTCGCCTTCAACTGGTACAGGATTGGCTTCAACGCTCCCAACCGAGTAGTGGTCGGCCGGGACATCCGGCCGGGCCAGCAGATCCAGCTCGCGGTGTTCGGGATGAACGGCCCGGTGTCCAGCCCGCCGGGGAACTTCATCTGGGTGCGCTCGGCCACCCTGGACTTCTATCGACCGGAGCAGGTGGGACACGTCACGAAGGTCCGCACGGAGGTCGTCCGGGCCGATCCAGCCCTGGACGCGATCGTGGCGCCGGGCACGACGCTGGAGAAGGTCGCCGCCGGCTTCCTCTTCACCGAAGGGCCCGTGTGGGTGCCACGGACCGCGACGACGGACGGCTATCTCCTGTTCAGCGATCCCAACGCCAACACGATCTACCGGTGGTCGCGTGACGGGCAGGTGTCTGTGTTCAGGACGAAGAGCGGCTACACGGGAGTGGACATCGGGGGGTACGGCCAGCCGGGTTCGAACGGATTGACCCTCGACCGGGAGGGCCGCCTCACGATCAACGAGCACGGGAATCGGCGCGTCACGCGACTCGAGAAGACCGGGGCGGTGACGGTGATGGCCGATCGGTATCAGGGCAAGCGGCTCAACAGCCCGAACGATCTCGTATACCGGTCCGACGGCGCCCTCTACTTCACCGATCCCCCGTTCGGGCTCCCGAAGTTCTTCGATGATCCGCGAAAGGAGCTCCCGTACAGCGGAGTGTTCTGCCTGATCCACGGCGAGCTGAAGCTCGTCAGTACGGACCTCGCGGGCCCGAACGGCATCGCCTTCTCTCCCGATGAACGTTACCTCTACGTCGGCAACTGGGATCCGTCCCGAAAGGTCGTCATGCGTTACGAGGTCCACGCCGATGGCGCCCTGACGAACGGCCGAGTCTTCTTCGACATGACTGCCGCGCCGGGCGAGGATGCGCTCGACGGGATCAAGGTGGATCAGCGGGGGGACCTTTATGTGTCCGGTCCTGGCGGGCTTTGGATCGTCTCGCCGGATGGAAAGCACCTGGGGACTCTCCGGGGCCCGGAGCACCCACACAACATGGCCTGGGGCGACGACGACGGCCGGACGCTTTACCTGGCCGCGCAGACCGGCGTGTACCGGATCCGTCTCGGCGTGGCGGGCGCCCGGCCATGAGGATCGGGGCTCGCCGGATGCTGCTCCACCACTCAAGCTCTTGAAGCTCCACCCGAACACGCTCCGGAGCCTTGCGAAGCTTGGGATACGCCGTTCAAACCACGAAGTCTCGTAGCTCGCCTCCAATCACCCGCGGAGTCTCCCACGAAGCTTCGTAGGCAGTGGTTGAGCCGCCCGCCAGAAAATCAAACGAGCCTTTTGTTTCGCGGCCCTTCTGACGACCCCCCCCGGTGCTACGAGACGGCACAGAAGTTGCGAAAAGGAGGATGCGGAGCCCATCAGATGCTCAAGATCGAATCGGCCAAGACGATGGACGGGCGCCCGAAGCTCAGGATAGAGGGACGCGTTATCGGCCCGTGGGTCGTGGAGCTCCGCCGGGCGTGCGAACGAGCACTGGCCGGAGCCGCCGAGTTGACCCTCGATCTCTCTGAGGTTGCTTTCGTGGACAGCGACGGCCTCGAGCTCCTGTGCAACCTCGGCCAGCGCGGCGTAAGGCTCGACTGCTCGGCGTTCGTCGCCGAGCAGCTCCGAGCCTGGGGATGCCGGTGAGCGAGGAGGCGCGGCTCGTCGAGCGGCTCCGGGTCGGCGACGCCTCGGCGCTCGAGGCGCTCATGAGCGAATACGCCCCGCGCGTTTACCGGCTCGCCTTCGGCATCACGCGGGATCAGGGCGCCGCGGAGGAAGTCGTCCAGGACGTCTTCCTGACGGTCGCGACGAAGTGCGCCACGTTCGCGGGACGCTCGGCCCTCGGGAGCTGGATCTACCGGATCACGACGAACACGGCTCTCAACAAGCGGCGCGGCAAGCGGCATGAGCTCGAGACCTCGCTCGAAGAGCACCTGCCGGCGTTCAAGGAAGACGGCCACCGCGAGGGCGACCGCTCGTTCCTGCTGGCGGACTGGTCGCAGAATCCGGAGCGTGAGCTTCTCGCGGGTGAGGCGCGCCAGACGCTGGAACGGGCGCTCGACACGCTGCCCGAGCGCTACCGGGCGGTGCTGACCCTCAGGGACGTCGAAGAGCTCTCGAACGAGGAGGTCGCCGAGTTGATCGGTGAGTCGGTCGGGTCCGTGAAATCCCGGCTCCATCGGGCGCGCATGGCCCTCCGCGAGGAGCTGACCCGATCGCTCGTGTCCGGTTGGCAAGGGTCGCCGGCAGGCGCACCGGCCGCGCGCCCGGCCGTGTCTTAGACCTGTGGGCGTGCGGGTCCTCATCCTCGGCGGCGGCTTCGGCGGCGTCTATACGGCGCTGACCCTCGAGAAGCTTCTCAAGCGCGAGCTCCGCGAAGGCCGCGTCGAGCTCGGGCTCGTCAGCCGCGACAATTACATCGTCTTCCAGCCGATGCTGCCGGAGGTGATCTCGGGGAGTATCGGGATCCTCGACACGATCACGCCCATCCGGCGCCTCTGCCCGAGCACGAACCTCTACACGCGCGGCGTGGACAAGATCGAGCTCAACCGGAAACGGGTGTCCGCAGCCGCGGGCTTCGGCTCGCGCCAGTGCGCGCTCGAGTACGACCACCTCGTGATCGCGCTGGGCAACGTCACGAGCTTCGCGGGCCAGCCGGGGCTCGCCGAGCACGCGCTGCCGTTCAAGTACCTCGGCGATGCGCTGGCGCTCCGGAACCGCATCATCCACACGCTCGAGGAAGCCGACATCGAGCGCGACCCGGCCGTCCGCCAGGCCCTCCTGACGTTCGTCGTGGCCGGCGGCGGGTTCTCGGGGGTCGAGGCGGTCGCCGAGCTGAACGACTTCGTACGGACGGCGGCGAGCGCCTTCCGCAACGTCATGCGGGAGGAGATCCGCGTCATCCTCCTCCACGCCCAGGGGCTCATCCTCCCCGAGCTGCCGAAGTCGCTCGCCGAGTTCGCCCAGCGGCTCCTCGTGAAGCGCGGCGTGGAGATCAGGCTCAACACGCGGCTTCACGGCGCGACGGCGGACGCTGCGCTCCTGGTTGGTGGCGAGCGCATCCCGACGCGGACGCTCGTGAGCACGGTGCCCTCGGCGCCGAACCCGCTCGTGGCCGAGCTCCAGGTGAAGAAGGAGAAGGGCCGGATCGTCGTCGACCGGCACCTGCAGCTGCCCGACCATCCTGACGTCTGGGCCGTGGGCGACTGCGCGTGGGTCGTGGACGCGAAGAGCGGCGAGCCCTGCCCGCCGACCGCCCAGCACGCGACGCGCCAGGCCAAGCGCGCCGCGGAGAACATCGCGGCGGCGATCCGGGGCGGGGCGAAGCGGGACTTCTCGTTCAAGGCGCTCGGAAAGATGGGCTCGCTCGGCCACCACTCGGCGGTCGCCGAGGTCTTCGGAATGAAGCTCTCCGGATTCCTTGCGTGGTGGCTCTGGCGGACGATCTATCTGATGAAGCTCCCGGGGCTCGACCGCAAGATCCGGGTCGCGACCGACTGGACGCTCGACCTGATCCTGCCCCCCGACATCACCCAGCTCAAGACCGAGCATCCCGAGGGCATTCGCCGCGCGCACTTCGAGCCGGACGAGATCATCTTCCGCGAGGGGGACCGGGGCGACGTGCTCTATGTCCTGGTGGACGGCGAGGTGGAGGTGACGAAGCGCGTGCCCGGCCAGGGCGACGTCGTGCTCCGCCGGCTGCGCCCTGGCGAGTGCTTCGGCGAGATTGCGCTCGTCAGCGACCAGGCACGGTCGGCGACGGTCCGGAGCCTGACGGGCGTCAACGTGCTGGCGGTAGACCGCGACGCCTTCCAGGCCCTCTTCTCGAATCTGCCACCGCTGCGCGGGTTCTTCGAGCAGCTGATCGAGGCGCGGCTCAGGGGCCCCGGGGACCCGATGGCGTAATCTGGAGGTGGAGAGGCACGATCGCATGACCCGGGAAGAGGCCAGGCTCAAGGAAGCAGAAGAACGGACCGCCCACTGGAAGCGCTGGGGACCCTACCTCGCCGAGCGCCAGTGGGGCACGGTGCGCGAAGACTACAGCCCCTACGGCACCGCCTGGGACTCCTTCCCCCACGACCACGCGCGCTCGCGCGCCTACCGGTGGGGCGAGGACGGGCTCGGTGGGATCACCGACAACCACGGCCGGCTCTGCTTCGCCCTGGCCCTCTGGAACGGTCGAGACCCGGTCCTGAAGGAGCGGCTGTTCGGGCTGACCGGAAGCGAGGGCAACCACGGCGAGGACGTCAAGGAGTACTACTTCTACCTCGACTCGACGCCGACGCACTCCTACATGAAGTTCCTCTACAAGTACCCGCAGGCGGAGTTTCCGTACTCGAGGCTCGTCGAGGAGAACCGGCGGCGGGACCGGCGCGCGCCCGAGTTCGAGCTGATGGACACGGGCGTCTTCGAGGGGGGCCGCTACTTCGACGTGCTGGTCGAGTACGCGAAGGCGGCGCCCGACGACATCCTGATCCGGATCACCGCGACGAATCGCGGCCCCGAGGCCGCAGGGCTGCACCTCCTCCCGACGGTGTGGTTTCGCAACACCTGGTCCTGGGATGCCTCCGCCACGCGCCCCGTCCTTCGCGCCGGCCGCGCGGTCGCGGACCACGCGCTGATCGAGGCCGAGCACGAAGCGCTGGGCCCACGCTGGCTCTCCTGCGAGGGGGCGCCCGAGCTCCTCTTCACCGAGAACGAGACGAACGGCGAGCGGCTCTGGGGCGAGGGCTACCGGATGACCCTGGCCGCCGGGCAGAGCGTCGCGGTGCGCCTGCGACTCGCCAACACGCCGATCCCGGGGCGCACATTCGGCAGGGACTTCGACGTCGTATTCGCCCAGCGGCTGGGCGAGGCGGACGAGTTCTACGCGACGGTGATCCCGAAGCAGCTCTCGGACGATGCCAAGAGCGTCATGCGCCAGGCGTTCGCGGGGCTGCTCTGGTCCAAGCAGTTCTACCACTATTACGTCCGGCGCTGGCTCGAGGGCGATCCCGCGTGCCCGCCGCCCCCTCCAGAGCGCTTGCAGGGGCGGAACCACGAGTGGCTCCACCTCTACAACGAGGACGTCATCTCGATGCCGGACAAGTGGGAGTACCCGTGGTACGCGGCGTGGGACCTCGCGTTCCACATGATTCCGCTCGCGCTGATCGACCCCGACTTCGCCAAGACACAGCTCGTCCTGTTCTTGCGCGAGTGGTACATGCATCCGAACGGCCAGATCCCGGCGTACGAGTGGGCGTTCGGGGACGTCAACCCGCCGGTCCACGCGTGGGCGGCGCTCAGGGTGTACCGGATCGAGCGGCGGCTCCGGGGCCGGGGGGACCGGGCGTTTCTGGAGCGGGTGTTTCACAAGCTGCTTCTGAACTTTACGTGGTGGGTGAACCGGAAGGACGCCGAGGGAAAGAACGTCTTCCAGGGGGGCTTTCTCGGCCTGGACAACATCGGCGTGTTCGACCGGTCGGCGCCCCTCCCGACGGGGGGGCACATCGAGCAGTCGGACGGGACGTCGTGGATGGGGATGTACTGTCTGAGCATGCTGGCGATCGCGCTCGAGCTGGCAAAGGAGGACCCGGCGTACGAAGACGTGGCGTCGAAGTTCTTCGAGCACTTCGTCTACATCGCCCACGCCATGCACGACCTCGGCGGCGAAGGCATCAACCTCTGGGACGAGGGCGACGGCTTTTACTACGACGTGCTCCACACCGACGGTGGCAACAGTCCGCTCAAGGTGCGCTCGATGGTGGGGCTCATCCCGCTCTTCGCGGTCGAGACGCTCGAGCCGGAGATCGTGGAGAAGCTCCACGGCTTCAAGCGACGGATGCAGTGGTTCATCGACAACCACCCGGAGTTCCGCGAGCATGTCGAGGTGGCCACGAAGCCGGGCGTGGGGCCGCGCCGGCTGCTCTCGATCGTGTCCCAGGCGCAGTTCCCGCGCGTGTTGCGGTTCATGCTCGACGAGGCGGAGTTCCTCTCACCCCACGGGATCCGTGCCGTGTCGCGCTACCACAAGGATCATCCCTACGTGCTCGACGTGAACGGCATGGAGCACCGCGTGGACTACGAGCCGGCCGAGTCCACGAGCGGGCTCTTCGGCGGCAACTCGAACTGGCGGGGCCCGGTGTGGTTCCCCGTGAACTACCTCCTCATCGAGTCGTTGCAGAAGTTCCACTACTTCTACGGCGACACTCTCAAGGTCGAGTGCCCGACCGGGTCCGGGGTACGGCTGAACCTCTGGCAGGTCGCCGGCGAGCTCTCGCGGCGGCTCACCCGGATCTTTCTGCGCGGCAAGGACGGGCGCCGGCCGGTCTTCGGCGGGACGGAAACGCTCCAGCGGGACCCCCACTGGCGCGACCTGGTTCTCTTCTACGAATACTTCCACGGCGACAACGGCGCCGGCGTGGGCGCGAGCCACCAGACGGGCTGGACGGGCCTCGTCGCCAAGCTCCTGCAGCAGAGCGGCGAGTAACCCGAATCGCGGGCGGCGGCCCGGGTGTCTAAAGGGCATGACTCGAGGCTACTCGGCGGTCGTCCTGGCGGGCGGCGACGGGACGCGGCTCCGCTCCCTCACGCGGCAGCTCGCGGGAGACGACAGGCCAAAGCAATTTTGCCACCTCCTCAGCGCGGAGACCCTTCTCGCCGCGACGCGCCGCCGCGCCCGCCGCCTCATCGCGCCCGGGAGCCTCTTCACCGTGGTGACACGCAAGCACGAGCGCTTCTACCGCCCGGAGCTCGCCGATGCCGCCCCGGGCACGGTCGTCGTCCAGCCCGAGAGCCGCGGCACAGCGCCGGCGATCCTCTACGCGTTGCACCGGGTCGCGCTCGTCGCGCCGGAGCGCCCCGTCGTCCTCCTTCCGAGTGACCATTACGTCTCCGACGACGACGCCTTCATGGCGCGCGTCGAGGGCGCGCTCGAGGCCGCGCAGACGCGGCCCGACCGGGTGATCCTCCTCGGGATCGAGCCCATTCGCCCCGAGACCGAGTACGGCTGGATCGAGCCCTCGGAGCTGCTCCTCGGGCCGTCGCCCTGGCCCCTCTACGGGGTGCGGCGCTTCTGGGAGAAGCCGTCGGCGCCCCTGGCCGGGCGACTGGCGCAGGCCGGATGCCTCTGGAACAGCTTCGTGATCGTCGCCCACCCGGGGACGCTCGGACGGCTCATCCGCGGCGCGATGCCGCAGCTCGTGGAAGCGTTCGCGCCGCTCGTGTCACGGCTCGGCACCCCGTGGGAGGCGGAGGCGGCGCGCGCTGTGTACGTGGCCCTGCCCACCACCGACTTCTCGAAGCAGGTCCTCCAGGCGAGGCCGGCCGATCTCGCCGTGCTCCCGGTCAGCGGCGTCGAGTGGACTGATCTCGGCGATTCGGCGCGCGTCCTGGCGACGCGGGAGCGAGCGCGGTGGCAGCTCGCCTCGGCGTGAGCGGCCGGAGCGGCGTGCCGACAGCCATGACGTGCCGGGAGGCGATCGAGAAGCTGGCCGAGTATCTCGACGGCGAGCTGACTCCGGGGGCGCTCGGGCGGCTCGAGGCGCATCTCGAGGTCTGTGCCCCCTGCCGCGCCTACCTCGCGACGTACCGGAAGACGACGGAGCTCACGGCGAAGGTCGGCCGCGTGGAGATGCCGCATAGTCTCAGGCGCCGTCTCCGTTCGCTCCTCAGCGACGAGATCCACCGCGCCCCGTAGCCCGCCGCCGCGGGCCCACCCGCTCGAGAGTTTTCGTTCGACATCGCTCCGCCGCTTGGAGTATCGTCCCCGCCATGGCGAAACCAGCGTTCTCCCTCGAGGGGAAGATTGCGATCGTCACAGGCGGCGGGACCGGCATCGGCAAGTCCATCGCGATCGAGTTCGCCAGGGCGGGGGCCGACGTCGCCATCTGCTCGCGCAAGCTCGAGCACCTGGAGCCGGTCGTGAAGGCCATCCGCGACCTCGGCCGCCGCTCCTTCGCGATGGTCGTGGACGTGCGGCAGGAAGATCAGGTCAAGGCCATGGTCGAGCGGACCGCGCAGGAGCTCGGCCGACTCGACGTCATGGTGAACAACGCCGGCGCCTCGTTCCGGGCGAAGCCCGAGGACATCTCGATCAACGGCTGGAACACGGTCGTCGGCATCAACCTGAACGGCGTGTTCCTCGGCTGCAAGTGGGCCGGCAAGCAGATGATGGCCCAGGGCGGAGGCGTCATCGTCAACATCGCGTCGATCGCCGGCGTCTACGGCTCGACGATGATGTCGCACTACGGCGCGGCCAAGGCCGCCGTCATCATGCTCACGCGCGAGCTGGGCACGGCGTGGGCGCGCAAGGGCGTCCGGGTGAACTGCATCGCGCCGGGGCCCGTCGAGACCGAGGGCTACCTCGAGGTGCTGACGAAGACCGACCCCGAGGCGGAGAAGACCTATAAAGCGGTCGCCGCGCGCGTCGGCATGGGCCGCTGGGGCCGCGTCGAGGAGATCGCATACCCGTGCATCTTCCTCGCCTCCGACGCGTCCTCGTGGATGACCGGAGAGACGATCGTCGTGGACGGCGGGCCGGCGCCACGGGAGATGGAAGGCTAGACTCCCCGCAGGCGGTCCTGTAGGATTATCGCTTGCGTCTTGTCGCGGTGACCCGACTGCTGCGGTGACCGTAGCTCAATTGGTTAGAGCACTGGACTGTGGCTCCAGGGGTTGTGGGTTCGATTCCCATCGGTCACCCCACACGAGAATATGTGCGGCACGATGCGCCCGTAGCTCAGTTGGATAGAGCGTTGGCCTCCGAAGCCAAAGGCCGCAGGTTCGACTCCTGCCGGGCGCACCACTTGGCGTCATTTGCGCGAGGAGAGTTCGCGGGCCGTTAGCTCAGTTGGTAGAGCAGCTGACTCTTAATCAGCGGGTCCACGGTTCGAGTCCGTGACGGCCCACCAATCAAAACGGGCGCTTCCAGAGCATCGGAAGCGCCCGCTGATTTTCGGTCAGCAGGTTTGACCCGCCGGACCGCAAAACACGGGCAATTCTGCGGAGCGGATCAACGGATGGGGGAAACTTATCGCCCCGGCCTTCCCCCGGTACCTTCGGGGCGACCGACGGAAATGGTGATCACAGACACTCGCTCGGCGCGGCGCTGTGCGTCGCGCTCAGCAGCCCCCTCGTTCGCTTCGCGATCATCGCGTGGCCTCACGCACGACCGTGAGTTCCGCTGTGCTCACGATGGAACGGTTGCGGATTCTTGCGGAGATGCCGTCCCGCCAGTCACCGCGACCACCGATCCCCCTCTCTAAAGAGAGAGCGAACCTGCGGCGGGATCGAGTCGGCCCCATCTGCGGTGAGATCTACCCTGAGCGGGGAGGATCCGTGTTGCCGACACCCACGACAATGACGACCACGGCAGCGGTAGGCGAGACGGAACGCTTGCGCACAGTGCTTGAGATCAACGACGCGTTGATCGCGCGAGCTTCAGCGCTGCGGTTCTCAATCGGAGCACATCGACAACGCTGTCCAGCGACGACGCTGCGCTGCTCGATAGATTCTCAAGTTTGTTCGAGGCGCCGAGAACCGGCTTTGGACTCGTGACATCGCGTCCCCGCGCTTAGCCGAAAGAGAGATCCAGTCATGCGCCGAGATAGCATTAAAGCCACGTGCGCAGACGCGGCGGCCATCCGCGAGGTCCGGTCTCCCCTGGGCAGTCGGATCGCCCGCTGGGCTCCCGTTCCCCTGCGCCTGATCGTTGGCTATGGATTCATGGAACACGGTTTCGCGAAGCTGGGCCGAGGCCCCGAGGCATTCGCGGATATCCTGCACACTATCGGCGTGCCGGGACCGCATGTCATGGCGTGGGCCACGATACTGACCGAAGTCATCGGCGGTCTGGCGGTGATTCTGGGGGCGTTCGTGGCGCTGGTCGCCTTACCGATGGCTGCGCTTTTGGTCGTGGCGACCTTTACCGTGCATCTGCCCTACGGGTTCAGTTCCATCAAGCTCTTGTCGGTGACGGCGGCCGGCGCTCAGTTCGGGCCGCCGGGCTATGAATTGAACCTCCTCTATCTCGCCTGTCTCGCCGCTCTCGTCATGGGTGGTTCGGGACCATTGGCGATAGGTGGACTTGTCACAAGGCGAAGGTCGGCCGGGCTTTCGTTGGGGATGAACCATCCTCGAGACGCTGCCCCTTCGAGCTCTGCAGTGCGTTAGTCGCTAGTGCCTTCCGGCGACAAGCCTGGGAGGCCCTGCGAGCGAGCGATGCCTGCCGGCTCCACGACGACCTACTCCACAATGGCGCAGGCCATTGGCTCGGCCGGGCTGCGGCGGTCGGCGGCCGAGGACCTTGATATCAGAAATCCTGATATACTGATTGCCGGGTATGAGTCAGACTATGACGATCCAGATCCGGGGGCGCGGCACTCTGACTCTTCCCGCGTCCCTGCGTGAGAAGTATCGACTCGGCGAGGGGGACCCGTTGACGGTCGTCGACCTAGATGGAGCAGTGCTCCTCAGTCCCCGGCTGCTCGTCGTGCCACGGCTCGCCGCCGAGATGGAACGCTTGCGCCGAGCGCGAAAGCTCTCCTTGAAGGATCTGGGTGGGCCGGCCCGAGAAGACTGAGCCGTTACCCGTTTGCGTCGATGCTGACGTCCTGATCGCCGGCCTGCTGTCACGCACGGGCGCCAGCCATGCGATTCTGGTGCTCGGCGAAATTGGCCTTCTGCGTCTGGTCCTTCCCGAGGCGGCGGTGGCGGAAGTCCGAAGGAACCTCGTTGCTAAGCTCCCCGAGGCCGCCCCGCTCTTCGAGGAATTCCTTCGCTCGGTTCCCGTCCAGATCCATCAGGCGACGCCGCACGACCGTGAACGTGCGCGGGAGTTCGCTGATCCGAACGCCCTCGAAGGCGCTGAGTCCCTGGTCTGCGTGCCACTGGTGCTCCTCCCTCACAGCTTAACTGCAATCACCGATATCAAACGCGCTCAAGTTTGAGGTGGATCTGATTTAGTCGATACAAGCGACGAGAGCACGAA
>WNGM01002146.1_pt1 | contig 20286 bp, 18 predicted proteins | sample 5400571 | NCBI WGS metagenome assembly WNGM01 (sample SAMN13153378, study PRJNA577476) | soil metagenome | isolation source: 100 cm soil or saprolite under Garry oak tree replicate 2 | place: USA:California | collected 2016-06-15 | reverse complement strand
ACACGGGCCCATCCCTAGAGACCGTCAAATCGATAGTCGCGTCACAGTTCCAAGTCAAAGACGCCTTTCTGGATCCTTACGGGATTCCAACAATTCTGGTATCGGCAGAACCAACGAGGGAAAAGTTCAGGAACGTAGTTGAACAACTCAGAACCCAAAATCTGCTTGGGGCAATACGTGCGACCGGAGACACGCTGACAATCAAAGTCTTCCAAAAACCTCAGATAAGACCCTCCCGCAGAACTATCAACCTGGGACTCTTCCTAGCTACCGTTGTGACCGTAACAGTTGCAGGATACTTCCTTTGGACGGGGGGACTTGGAGGGTCCCAGACACTTCAGACACAATTCAATCAGATAGTCTCACCTGGAGCCAGTTCGTACGTCGAGGCGGGCATATTCGCCGTTGGGCTGCTCGCCATAATCGGTCTTCACGAATTCGGACACAAGGCCGCCACAACCTACCACAAACTGGATGCTACCTTTCCATATTTCATCCCGGGTCCACCTCCCATCGGCACCTTCGGAGCCCTCATCTCTCTAAAGGGTCCACCAGCGAACAGGGATCAGCTGTTCGACTTGGGCCTCAGCGGCCCAGTCGTAGGCTTCGTGGTCACTATGATCATAGGCGCGGTAAGCATGCTCTTCGGACCCGCACTCACACCTGCAAAATTGGCCTCTCTAAGCAACTGGAATTCTACATGCAGCGCACAGCTTGGAGTTGGTAGCTGCTTGTCCAACGTAAGCTTTCCAGCTCAGCCTTTGATCTTAGTGCTGCTCTCCAACCTCACCGGATACATCAATCCCAACGTGATCTTCGACCAACAACTATTCTTCGCCGCCCAAATCGGCGCGCTTCTGACATTTCTCAATATAGTTCCCGCATGGCAGCTGGATGGCGGTCACATCTCAAGAGCGGTCTTCGGCCCCAGTGGGCACAGGATCGCGACTTTCGCCGGCCTAATCTTGCTCCTCCTTTCAGGCTTCTGGGCATTCGCCCTCCTAGTGCTCGTAATGATGGCGTTCTCACGCAGAGGATTCGCCGGAGTCGAACCACTTGATGATGTAAGCCCGGTCAGCAACTCAAGAAAAATTCTCTACATCCTCGGAATCGCGATGCTAGTGCTGACCTTTGCAAGCTCGCCACTATAAGGAAAAGCAGCAAGCGCCATCGTACTTCGTAAGCCGCGTGATAGTGGAGACTCTGAAACAAACAAGAGGCGACGAACTGCTCAACATCAGTCAGATCGCTGACCGAGTGAAAACCACAATCGAACAAGTCGCCCTGGTTCTCTGCCCACCGCTGGATGCGGAAGAGCTATCGGGCGCACATCTCGCTAACTCAGCTCGATTCAAGCTGGCCTTCGAGGCCGGCAGACATGGTGCACTTCAACAGGTGGCGAGGGCTTTGACTTGGCGGGAATTCGAGGCCTTCACCGAGGACTGCCTACGAGCTGTCGGATTCGATACTCAGAAGGGAATCGTCGTAAAAGGTGGTTCTAGGCGATGGCAGATTGACGTGATTGCAAGGAAGAGTCGAATGATTCTCGCAATAGACTGCAAACACTGGGAATCTCCAGGCTATGATTCAAAGCTCAGCAAAGCTGCTGAGCACCAAAAGCTAGCAGTTCAAGCCCTTATCCAGCAACTGGCCTCCAAGGGAGAGTTCGGGAGAGAACAAGTATTGGTTCTGCCCATGATTCTCACTCTCTTCGAGCCTCGCTCGCGCCTGGTAGACGGGGTGGTCGCGGTCCCGGTTGAGCAGTTTGCTGATTTTCTGGAGGGAGTATCGCCCTTCTCATCGGAACTGCCGTTCGTTCCCGTACAAGGCGTCGCAAAAAGCTCTATCAGTTGACGTATGAGAGTCGGAGCTGGTTTGAGATGAACGTCGTTGTCGTAGGAGCCGGTACCATGGGCTCCGGAATTGCCTATGTCTCTGCCGCGTCCAGCCACGATGTTGTCGTTGTTGAGCAGGAGCAGAAGCTTCTCGACGCTGGAATGAAGCGAGTCGAGGAATACGTCCAGCGAGCCATCTCGCGCGGCCACGTCACGAAGGACCAAGCTTCAACAATCAACACAAAGTTGCGGGGTACGCTAGACTTCAACACCGCGTGTAAGAACGCCAATCTTGTTGTGGAAGCTGTCTTCGAAGATCCCGTGGCCAAGGAGAAAGTGTTTGCGACAATCGACAAGTTCTCTCCCAAAGAAGCAATCCTCGCGTCCAATACTTCTTCGATAAGCATCACACGTCTCGCCCGTGCTACTCATAGACCGGACCAAGTCTTGGGACTCCACTTTTTCAACCCTGTACCAACAATGAAGCTGGTCGAACTAATCAAAGGCAATCAGACTTCCGAGTCGACAGTTAAGACTGCCAGGAGCTTTATTGAATCACTCGGGAAAACCGTTGTCCAATCACTTGACAAGACCGGATTCATCGTAAACAAAGCATTGATGCCGTTTCTCAACGAGAGTATCAAACTCCTCGAGGGAGGCGTCGCGTCGAAGGAGGACATTGACAAGGCGTTCATTCTCGGAACAAACCATCCGATGGGTCCTCTCCAACTTTCAGATTTCATCGGTGTTGACGTAGTCTATCAGACCCTCAAGGTCCTAGAGAACGAGTACGGCACCTGCTTCAAACCGACCCCTCTCCTCGAGAAGATGGTTAAAGAGGGAAGACTAGGCCGGAAGACAGGGAAGGGCTTCTATGACTACTGACGACACTCCGACGATTGACGAACCATCAAAGCGGCTGACAGAGATGATCCTCAAAGGCGAGGATCAAGAATCAGCACGCATCGCAACAGAAATCGTCGGTGGTAGACCAGAGACAAACGATATCGTGGACGCAATCTCCGAGACAATGAACATCGTGGCAGACCTACACGAAGTCGAGAGATACACAGTCCAGCAAGTCGAAAGTTGCGAACGCGCGGCAGAGAGCGCCTTGAACGCAATAAGGCCGGGAATCAAAGTAGAACAGAGAAGAATTTCCGGCAAAGTAATGGTCACTTCTCTCCACGGAGATCCCCACAGATTCGACAAGACCCTTCTCCTGACAATGCTGGAGATGGGAGGGTTCTCAGCGCTCGATGGAGGCGAAGAACTGTCTCCAGAAGAGGTTGTACGAAACGTCAAGAGCCTCAAACCAGATGTGCTCGCGATCCCACTAGTCACCACATCGGCCGTGAACGATCTTTTACGCACGCGATCCCTTCTTGCTAATTCTGGGGTTAAGACCAAGCTCGTCACATACGGGAGAGGAGTTGCCAAGCTACCGAGCGATTCGCAGCTAAGCGCTATGGAAGAGGACTCGCTCAGCATTCTCAGCAGAATAGCCGAGATTTTGATATCTCGCTGAGTTACTTCTTTCTTCTGAGAGCCAGCATGAGATTCCTGGTTCCTTTTACTCTCCAGAGGAGCAGCCCTGAGACCACGGTTGAAGAGAAGGCGGCTGAAAGCTGGGACACGACGAATTTGACCGAGTAATCCATTCTTGCGAAACCGAATGACCATGTGTAGAAGTTGATCGCAGTCTGCCTCAAGGACGGAATTGAGTTTGATACTGAGGCTACCGCGCTGATGAACCAGCTCGACTCAACAATGTACGGGGTGAACAGAACCAAGGTGAAGGGCGTAAGGACGATGGCCGCTGCTTTTACCATTCTTAGCGGATAGAGTAATCGGCGTACTCGTCTATCAGGACCCGCCATTACGAATGCAGTGTTTTCGAACACGCTCATCCAGAGCGTGAGAAGGACAATGGCATTCGCCAAGGAGAAGAATAGTGCGATGGAGAGTGGGATCTTTAGCGCTCCGAGCGGGATACTGAATGATTCGTCCATCATTCCGCGTCCCACCATGTAGTTGAAGTAGAGTAGCTCGATCGCGGCTGCAATCGCTGCGAAAACGATTGCAGGCATCCAGCCTCGCAGGATCTCCCAGCGGAGAAACATTCGCTTGTATGTGGTAGTGCCCGAGGCCACGGCCAACACGTGGACGTAAGGCGAATATTGACTGGTTAAAAACCCGATGGCTCGCGTAACCGTATCATTTCCGCTAGAGTTACGGGAGCTTAGTCTACACCCGACTTCAAATTGTGAACAACGTGCTTTGACTGCGCGTTCCGCCTAGATTTCACGGTCAAGAGAAACGCGTGATCGGATGGTTGAACAAACGAAGATGGATACTGGTAGCCCTTGCTCTGGTAATCATAGCCTCGATCACGAGTGCCGGATACGCGTCTGCTCCCAACCCTCAAGAAAACGTGAATCTCTACGCGGGAAACAAGCTCATCATAAGCTCCACCCAGCAAGCGATCAAGTCAGTCATCGTAAGAGGCAACCTCACAGCCGCAACAGTCTCAAACAGGACCTATCCAGCGAAGAACTTCACGATAACAACAAACTCGACGCAAGTCTACACCCTCAACGTCTTGCTCTCATACCCGAGCACCTACACGACCGCGATCATCATCAATGATCCCTCTACCAGCTCGAACAGCCAGTACACGTCATACTACGTGTCTGCAGGAGATCTGAACCTTACCATATTCGCAGTCTTCCAGCCCTCCCCGAACAATGGCGAAGGCGTGCCTCTCAGCTGGTCCTCGTTCTTCGACTGGTTCAGCCAGTTCGGCAACGCCTTCCCGCTCTGGATCAAGGTGCTCTACACGATGCTAGGGGCACAATTCGCCTTCGTAGGATATCGTTGGATAAAGTTCGAGGATGAGAAGAGAAGAGTCGAGGGCCACTTGCCTCCTCTAGACCGTGGAAATAGGATTTACCTCTGGATCGATGTAGTCTTCAGAACCCTACTCGCCGGTTTCATCATAAGCCTCGCTCTGATGCTGGGCGAGACCATTATCATTACAGCAGCACAGTATCTGTTCTTCGTCACCCTCAACCTCTTTCCCCTAGTCGACCTGTTCTCGCTCTTCTTCGTCGCCGTACTCGGACTCACCATCTACCTTGCCCGCGAAGGACTCGACAAATTCCTCGACCTAAAACCAATGATGGAGGACTAGACTTTGAAGAACCAGCGGAGAGTAGCATCAAACGACGACCAACTCTCCGAGTTCCTCTTCGGCTCAGTCCGCCCATGGTGGGACCGCAGACCATGGCTTAGACGCGTCTTTCTCATCCCACTCCGATCAATCGACAAATCCTACGGCAGATGGAGCAAGGCAAGAGTATCACCCAGACGATTCCGAAAAATCCAGGAGCGTCTCGACCGGGAATATCCACCCGACAAGTTCTCTCCCTCGAACCTAATCGGCCGAGACAGAGAGTTCAACCTCCTACTGGACTCCTTCAGACTCCACGTACTCCGACATCCCTCGCTGACCAAGTACTTCGGCAAGGAAGAACTGCCCAAGGCAGTCTGTCTAGCAGGAGACAGCGGAACAGGCAAGACCTTTCTAACAATGGTATCCCTCCGAGAGATGCTGCTGGAAGGCTACAGAAGCGGAGTCCTCGTCACCCCCGTGATCCTGAAGGGTTCTGATGTCTACTCAGAATTCTACGGCAAGAGCACTCGACAACTTGGTCGCTTCCTCGACTACGCAAGCTCCGTCCCCTCAGTCGTCTATATCGACGAGTTCCAGAGCTTCGGCAGAAAAGTCCGAGGAGAGACAGGAGCTGAGATCGAGGACACCAGAATACAGGACGAATTGAATCGCTGGCTGGACAAGATCGTCAGCGGAAAATCCCGGACCATGGTAATAGTGGCCACTAATGCGTACGAGAAAATCCGGGAAGACATTCGCCGAAGACTATCAAAAGTCAGCTTGAACGACGGCGTGACCCGCGAAATGCTTCTCGCGGTTGTAAACGACTCGTTGAAAAGAGAGGGGTGGGTGAATCTCAAGGCTGACGATCTTCTTGATCTGATGGAGCGAGAGGTCACAATCAGACGACGAGCCTCTCTAACCCCTAGCGACATACAAGAGATCTTCCGAGAAGTCCGAAAATCAAAGGAGGCACCATTGAGAGAAAGGATCAGAGAATCGAGTACTGACCTCCGAACGATCGAACGGCCCAAGATCTCTGCCGGAATCGAGGATTTTGCGGCGGCCGCTCGCAACGTGAAACTCTACTCAGAACAAGAGAAATCACAGGAAGTCGTCGACGCCGTCTACGTAATGAAGCCAAAAGTCAGTCGCGAAGATCTGGGCGGTCTCCACGACGTGAAGAACAAGGTCCTCAATCACATTGCCCTCGCTTTTAATCCGTCAATGAGAGAACTCGGCCACCAATCGAATCCACGATTCTTCCTCCTCGGACCCCCTGGGACTGGAAAGACGCTATTGGCGATGGTAGCGGCTGCCGAGAACAATGTGGGTTTCATCAAAGTGCGAGGGGGCGAACTGATGAGTGGTGCGAACTACATGGGAGACCCTGAGAAACGGATCAAGGATCTCTTCGCAATGGTCCGCCAGAAGAGCCCTTGCATCCTGCTTCTCGATGAGGCTGACGCCATCTTCTGGGGTGGCGATCCCTCTAGCAATAAGATACTGGCGCAGGTAAAGGCAGAGCTCAGCGAACTCCGCTCCGAGGACAGGGTAGTTGTCATTGCGACTTCAAATAAGGAGCAACTTATTGATCAGGCTACCAGAGACCGGTTTGAGCCTAATATTTTCTACATCCATCCACCGCTAAACGACGCTGAATGGAATGAGGTTGTCGCGATTCATCTCAGGAAGATGCAGCCCTACCTTCATCCTGAGGTCGATGCGGCTAAGATAACGAAAATGTTCCGAAGACAACGAGTGCTCAGCCCGCGAGGAGTCGCGGAAACAGTCTCCGAAGCCCACAGGCTCTGGGCGTCCGAAATCGCGGCCGCTAGAGGCATCACTGACGCAGGGACTTCAGAATTAGCAGTTCATAACATCACAACGAAATATCAGGAAGATCTTGACAGACTGAACGAAGTTCTTGCCATCTATCAACAGGAAGGAACGACACTCAAACGAGAACAGGTGAGCCAGGAGGATTACAAACTACGACTCTTCCACTTCCAGAAGGCCATATCCAGCCTCGAATCCCTAGAGGACAAAGAGCATCGAGAAATCGCGGAAGCACTCATACTCTCGCAAGCACTACCCGGCGTCACCTACGGTCTCTATACGAGCGACAGGGGGTCAGGAGGAATCCTCACAATCCAATGCAACGTCCGGCCCGCCAACTCAGGCGAGAGACACGTGTCAGTAACCGGACAAGCCAGCTCAATGATAATGGGACAGACATTCGTCCCAGATCACTCCGTGATAGAAAGTGCTGAGAACGCTGTTGAAGCGGTAAAGTCATGGCTCTGGTCCCGAACCCGAGTCGACCTTTCCAAATATCATGTGCACTTCCAGATCAGAAGCATCCTAGAAGGAGCACCGGGAGCAGGAGTATCAGGTCCAAGCGCAGGCTATGCCATGCTTAACGCGCTGATCTCAGAACTCTCCAATACTCCAATAATTCAGTCAAAGGTTATGACCGGGACAATAGGTGTGAAAATGGACGTAGGACCGGTAGGAGGCCTTGGCGGGCGTGGCCGAGAAGCAGGGAAGCTCGTCGGAATTTTGAAAGCTGAGAAAGTCAAGATTACAGACCTTCTGGTCCCTGACTCCAACTATCGTAGTGCGAAAGATGAAATGAAGATGGTTCAAGACGAAGGAATTACCGTCCATCCGATCACTAACGCTCAAGATGGCTGGCCGATCCTGTTCAATCTGACAAGCGAGGAGCTTGCAAAGAAGATCCGGGCGGCACTTTTTGACCGAGAATCTCTCGTTGACCTGGAATCGAACTCGTCTCGATTCCTTGGAACTGGACAATAGCTAGTCCAAGCGGGGTAGATTCCGGTCTAACCCCAAGATGTCATTCTAAGTTACGGAATTCTTGTGTGCAAATACTCTCTAGCTAATTACCTGATTCTCGATGATCGAGGATGGGTCTCCGGATAGGACTACCCCCTCTCAACAATTCGACGAAAGCGAGACCCTTCCGGCTAGGCGGTCTGGAACTGATGACATCCTCGATCTCATTTCGAAATTCTTGGAATCTGCCGGAAACGTCCTCCTAATCCAAGGATCGCCGGGCGCCGGCAAGACGACGCTTGCGCTGGAGCTTCTTCAAAGGGTACGCGCGACTCGGCTGGGAGGATCCCAGATTCCCCCGACCAGACTCTACGTCCCCAGTCGTGTCTCTCCAAGGAAGCTTCGAAAGCACTTTCCTTGGATTCATGAAATGCATGACCCGCTCTCAACAAAAGTCTCAAGCGACAATTCTTTAGCGGGCGCCGAGGGAATACGAGTATCAGACGCTGACGACGTATTCAACAAGATTCTAACTATCAAGCGTTCCACGCTAAAGGGTCTCATGGTCATTGACAGCTGGGAGGGAGCCCTAAGGAACACGAGCGAAGATGGGCGTCGTATGATCGAATCCGCAATACTATCGGACCCAGAAGACAGCAGAGTAGGAGTGGCCTTGGTGAGCGAAGGGGGACGAGTAGGAGATCTCCCGAACTTGGTTGATGGTATTGTGACACTATCATCCTCGGAACTCGAGGGCCGGAGGCTGAGAACGATCGCCGTAAACAAACTTAGAGGCCTAAAAGTCAAAGCGGATCGTGCACTCTTCTCTCTGGACAAAGGCAAGTTCAACCTGCTGCCAAACACGAGAGTCGACGGCAATTCCTCTACGAAGCAAAACATCCTCTCTCCCGTTCCCCACACGAAGTCCTTCTTCTCAACTGGGAGTCGCGACCTCGATACCATGCTCAAAGGCGGGATCAGAAAGGGCTCCTCGATCTTGATTGACGTAAACAATACCGTCCCTACCATGGGAGTGAGGCTTCTGCTCAGAATCATCAACGCGAATTTTGTTAATCAAGGAGGATTCTCCTGCATTATCCCGTTTAGTACAGTCAGCTCGGAAAACGTCGCCAAGTCCCTGAGGCCTCTCGTTGGAGAAGATGCCCTCAACGAGAGAATCCGCATCGTGGAGTACAACCAAGAACTCCCACCGGAGAAGTGGAGGGTACCGCTCAAAGGGAATCCACTGAATGACTTTACGCTCTTTGGCAAAATATGGAGAGAGATAGGGACAGATTCTTCGTCAATAGTCCTCACGATAGATCTTGACAAGCTCGTCCAAGTCTACGGCGATAACCTAATGCTTCCCAGCCTGACAAATTTGGGAGCCAGCATACGCGATGCGGGGGCGATCACACTCGCGGTAACATCAGAGCCGAATAAGATTCGGGAAGTATTCTCGAGAACAGCGGATTATTACCTCAAGATTGAGAGTATCAACGATACGATGGTAATCTATGGCGTTAAACCTTTCACGAACGTATATGGGGCCGAATTCGCATTCGACTCCGGCTACCCCTTCCTGAAACTTATTGAAATAGTGTGATTCAGAACCACGAATAAGCGCAACGATCGTCTAGACGCGCTACTCCGTTATGCGCGTTTGTAATCATCCACTGCCTTCAAAAAGTTCTTGAAAACATCGGCCCCCTTAGGGGTATGATAGACTTCGGGGTGGAACTGCACCCCGAACAAGTTCATCTTCTCATGCCTCATCGCTTGAACAGTGCAGTTAGCTGAACCTGCGAGAACCTTGAACCCAGGTGGCGCCGAAACTATTTCGTCGTTATGGGATTCCCATGCTGTAAACGAGGGCTTCAGCCCCGCCAAGATTGTGTCTTCCTCTGAGACTGAGACCTCTACAGGACCGAATTCTGGCTTCTTAGCCATATTCGTGCTTCCCCCGAACGTTGTCGCCATGAGCTGGTGAGTTACGCAGATACAGAGCATCGGGAGCTTGATCTTGGTCATCAAGTTCGAAGCATCTCTGAGCTCCTCGCTCAGCGCGTCGAGGGATCGTACGCTCTGGGGTCCACCGCCCATAACTAGCGCGTCAGCCTTCATAGCCTCGAACTTTTCAACAGGAGTTGAAGGAGGCATCAGGAGCGAATCCACTCCCAATTCTTGGAGCCTCCTGAGGATCAGATGATTATACTGACCTTTGACATAGACAACCGGGATAGTCGTCAAGGTTTACTCGAACTCTATCGTCGCGGGCGGCTTCGGGGTAATGTCATAGTATACGCGGGACGAGTCGCCAGTTTTGAGGATCGATTCTGCAATGTCTTTGAGGATCTTCCATGGAACTTGGGCTACCGCTGCCGTCATGAAGTCACGAGTAGAGATTGCTCTAACTATGACAGATAGGGGCGGTCCTCCTCTCTTCTCTTTTACCAGAACAGCTACACGCGTAACGTCTGCAAATTTTTCGACGATGCCCGACTGGGCAAGGCGTAGTTTCTCCGGAAGCCACCCGTAGGTTTCTCTGCTCTCATCTTGGATCTTTATTCCCACCAATTTGCCGTAGCTTCTCGTATCGCCCTTGACCCCAGTGACCCTATCCTCGAACACGTCAACGCGAGTCTCGGACGAGGGAAGGCCCAGCGCTCCAGCGGTTGTCTCCTCCAAGCTGTCGTAAACCGCGTCCTTCACGAACCTGTTCTCGATGACACCGCCGAAGTACTGATCATAATTGAACGGACCAAGTTTCTCCTCAACGATCTCTGTTGTTGATTTGAGAAGGTCTAGCTTCCTCTTGGAAACGGCTCCAATGCATCTCACCAAGAGCCCAGGACCTGGAAACGGTTGACGGTCCGACAGATCCCTCGGAACATCTAAATGCCGTCCGAGTAGCCGAACCTGATCCTTGTACAGTTCTGAGATGGGCTCAACCACTCTGAAGCCATAGGTGGATAGGGCATCAATTCCTACCTGCTCGAGAATATTATGCTGGGTCTTTATTCCCCCTTGAGTCTCAATCCAGTCCGGCGCGATAGTTCCCTGTACAATAAAATCACAACCATCCTTTCGCGCTTCTTCGCCCAAGACCTGATAGAAGGTCTCTCGAAACTTCTTCCTCTTTTCCTCTGCACCCGTCTCGCCTTTTGTAGCTTCCAAGAAGCGGCCAGCTGCCTTAACGAGCTTAACCTTCAATCCCAACGACCGCTCACTGAGTCTAGCCTTGACGCTCTCTGTCTCCCCCACCCGCAAGAATCCAGTGTCTATGAAAACAGGGAACAATCTGTCTCCAAGGGCTCGCTTTGCGACGAGCGCTGCGACGGTGCTGTCAACACCCCCGGAGACTGCGGCGATCGCCTTGCCGTCTCCGACTGTTTCTAGTATTTTGGCCGTTTCGCTAGTCAGATAGCTTGAGGGACGAAATCCTTCAAGCGTCACCGACAACCAGGCGCCACTTTACAGCTTATCGCTTCTTGGGCAATTTATTGTTTATCAAGTGCAAGTCTCTCCATATCAAACGGTAACCTTTGACGCTCGCGGCCCCTCAGATCATCGGCAGGGGCACTTGGCTGGACAAGGTCGCTTCTGAGATTATTGAGAGAGAGCAGAAGCTTGGCCGGCAAGTCGATCTTCTGAAAGTGGAGAGCGGATTAGGGGCGTCAGGGGTGCCGCACATCGGAAACTATAGCGACGCTGCTCGTGCGTATGGAATCAAACTTGCCCTTGAGAGCATGAGAAGGAAGGCTGAACTCCTTGCCTTCTCAGACGACATGGACGGACTTAGGAAGGTGCCTGCAGGTCTCCCAAAGTCGCTGTCGAAATACATCGGATTCCCAGTGTCGAGCATTCCTGATCCGTTTGGTTGTCACGACAGTTATGGGAGTCACATGAGCAGCCTGTTGCTAGATGCTCTGGACAGGACCGGGATAAAGTACAGGAGTATCTCGGGAACTCGCGCCTACAAGGAAGGACTGTTCAACTCACAGATCGACAAGATCCTAACCAGTGCGACAAGGGTTGGAGAAATAATCAAGGAGACATTAGGGCAGGAGAAGTACACTGAGGTTCTCCCGTACTTTCCAATCTGCGAGAACTGCGGCAGGATATACACGACCAAGGCACTAGAATATGTCCGCGACAGACATGTAGTCAGATACTTTTGCGACGGGATGGAACTTCGCGGAGAGATGTTGAAAGGATGCGGGCATCAGGGAGAGGTCGATGTCTTTACAGGTAGGGGGAAGCTGAGCTGGAAAGTAGAGTTTGCGGCCCGTTGGTCCGCGCTGAAAGTGAACTATGAAGCGTATGGTAAGGAACTCATAGACTCAGTAAAGACAAACGACAGAGTGATGAAGGAAGTGCTCGGTGAGACCCCCCCGTTCCACACCCGCTACGAGCATTTTCTCGACAAGACCGGAGCGAAAGTATCGAAGTCAGTCGGGAACGTACTGGCTCCACAGCTCTGGCTTCGGTACGCGCCACCTCAAACGCTGCTGCTCCTGATGTACAAGAGAAGCGTCGGGTCTAGAGCGGTTTGGGTCAAGGATATTCCAACCTACATTGCCGAGCTCGATGAGCTAGAGGACGTGTACTTCGGGCGTAAAGAGGTGAAGGACCTAAAGGAACTGGCGAGGCTACGGGGATTGTACGAATACGTTTGGCACCTCTCACCACCTAGATCCCCAACTGCTCACGTGCCTCACAATCTGCTCGTATATTTGGTCAAGGTAGCCCCGAAGGACAAGGAGAAGGAATTCGTCATCCAGAGGCTGGCTGGGTACGGCTATCAAGTCGACCCTAACGATCCACGCTTTCAGGACCGGTTGGACAAGGCTATCAATTGGGCGAAAGAGGTCGAAACTTTAACCACCGGAATCGTGCGGGTCGAGGAGAGAGAGCGTGAGGCTGTTCTTGAGCTGGCAGGGATCATCAATGCGAGCGACGACGAGAACTATCTCCAGAACTCTGTATTTACGATAGCAAAGAAGCATAACCTTGAGCCAGGACCCTTCTTCAAGACGCTCTACAGAGTGCTGATTGGGTCCGATCACGGTCCGAGGCTAGGCCCTTACATACTAGCAATGGGCAGAGAAAACGTGGCCTCAGCTCTCGCCGAGGCGGCGAGAACGGCGAACAAATAAGATGGAAGCGCTAGCAACTCAAGAAGTGCGAATTCGGCGATTCGAGTCCCAAGATATCAGAGAGATCTCTGAGATAGAACAACTCTCCTTCAAAGATCCCTTTCCTTCATACTTTCTCGCTCAGCTCGCCGAGGCAAACCCTGACACTTTCCTAGTCGCGGCCATAGGTGACAGAATCGTTGGCTACGCGGTGATCGACAAATGGCCAGACCAAGAACATCTAGTCTCGATCGGAGTTATCCCCGAATCAAGAAAGAAGGGAGTGGGACAGGCGCTTCTAGATAATCTGATCGAAAAGATGCAAACTGGAACTTTGAAACTTGAAGTCCGGAGAGGTAACAAAGCTGCGCTGGGGCTATATCATAAGAATGGGTTCGTCCAAACCGGAGTAGCGTACAGCTACTATGCCGATGGCGAAGATGCTGTTCTGATGGAAAAGTCGATTCAAAAGAAAGCCGAGATTCTCTCCACAGCCTAGAGAGGTTCAGGTGGCGGGCCGGGTGGGATTCGAACCCACGATTTGCGGCTCCGCAGGCCGCCGTCTTGGTCCTGGCTCGACTACCGGCCCTGGGAGGAGCGTTCTCGCTTACCCTTATAACGCGTACAATTTGACCCCGAACTGTATTCCAAATTCTTAATCGGCATCAATTTCATATGTCATGCCTCACCGAGCGTAGCGTTGATCGGACATGTTCACTTGCATGAAATGTCAGAAGCGAGAGTTTCAGATGACACAGCTATCCGACATGAGGTTGTTAGCCGAGTGTGCAGGATGCGGTGCGTCCTTTGTAGTGGACTCGATAAGCGAGAAGAAGTCGCGGATCGAAGCGGCGGACCCAAACCAGCATCTTACCTGGAACTGGAAAAACGAGCAATGGGTTCCGGCAAAGCGCAACTAGGCCCCCTCGTCATACCTAGGACGCGAGAACGCTGCTGACCAGCTATAGACTAGGCCGAAGTGCCCGGAGTCGTGGCTTCAAGAGTCAAACCCTCAGGTCCGATGTATTCTGCGTCAGGACGGAATAATCGGTTATCCTGCAACTGCTCCAATACGTGAGCCGTCCATCCTACGGTCCTCGCACAAGCGAAAGTGCAGGTGAAGAGTTCCGGTGGAATCCCGACTGCATGCAAAACAACTGACGAGTAGAATTCGACGTTCACATCAATGGGCCGTTCCGGATGCTCCTCACGGAGTAGCCTTCGAGCGATGTCTTCGACTGTAGTAGCGAGCTTGAATAATGCGGGATCGACTATCTGTCGGGCAAGTTCCTTCAAAACTCTTGACCGGGGATCCTCCGTCCGATAAACCCTGTGACCAAAGCCCATGATTCTATCGTGCTTCCGAAGCCGATCTCGTAGCCAACTCTCAGCGTTCTCTGGAGTCCCAATCGACTGCAACATCTCCCACACATAGATAGGAGCGCCTCCATGCAGGGGACCCTTCAAAGCAGATATTGCGGCTACAACCGCAGAATGTACATCGGTCAGAGTTGACGCCGCGATTCGAGCCACAAAGGTTGATGCGTTGAGACTGTGATCTGCAAGGAGCGTAAAGTATGAATCCAATGCGCGGACGTGCTCAGGTCTACCCGGTTTGTTGTTCAGCATATAGAGATAGTTCGCTGCGTGCCCTAGGCCTGCTTGAGGAGTGACAGGCTCTTGGCCCTTTCTCAAGCGGTGATACGCGGCGACGATTGTTGGCATCCGGGCTGTCAGATCTATGCTCGAATCGATTATCGGGGATTCGGTGGGACCTCGTAAACCTCCGAGGATGGAAACGGAGGTTTGTAATGCCGAGAGGGGCTCGGCTACTTTTGATTCTCCTCTCAAAAACCCTATGACTTGCTTAGGCAAAGCATGTTCGCGCGAGAAACGAGTTTCCAATGTGGAAAGTTCTTGCCGATTTGGTAGATGCCCGTACCAAAGCAGGTGCGCAACAGATTCGTAGGAGACCCGTCCGGCCAGCTGTGTAACATCGTAGCCCCTGTAGATTAGTCGTCCAGCTTGACCGTCAATCTTGGTGAGAGAAGTAGTAGCGACGACGACGCCCTCGAGACCCTTCGGCGCGCGAATCATGACGCTTCGGGACGACATTGATATCGACCATAATTAAGGAATATCAAGGAACAATTCTTGTGGGCGGGAAAGCCTTTTTCAACGCCCCCAAGCTGTCGCGACCGTCGATACACAGATGACAGGCAAGACTCACAAGATTGCAGTATTGCCCGGGGATGGAATCGGCCCTGAAGTTGTCGAAGCGACGCGAACAGTTTTGAATGCGGTGCAGAAGGTGACCGATGTCAAGCTTGAGATGCTCGAGGGTGAGGCTGGATTGGAGGTCATCTCCAAGTATGGAACTAATCTTCCGCCGAAGACTGTCGATATGATCATGAAAACCGACGCCTGCCTCAAGGGTCCCATGACGACGCCCGAAGAGCCGGGATCGCCACGAAGCGTCGCAGTCACTCTCCGCTTCATGTTCGACCTCTACGCCAACATGCGACCCGCCCGCACTCTCCCAAACGTTCCTTCGTTGAAGCCCAATATCGACATGATTGTGATCAGGGAGAATACAGAGGATCTTTACGTTGGAAAGGAGTTCGAAGTCGTTCCAGGAATCGCAGTCGCACTCAAGATCAACACGACCAGAGCCTCTGAACGAATCGCGAAATTTGCGTTCAACCTTGCCATGAAGCGACGAAAGAAACTCGCATTCGTCCACAAGGCGAATATCTTGAAGCTGACCGACGGAATATTCAAGCAAGCCGTTCTGAACGTCGGCAAGAACTATCCTGAGGTTGAACTAGAAGACATTCACGTTGACGCCGCAACAATATCTCTACGGTGATATTCTCACGGATGAGGCGGCTGCCCTAGTCGGTGGGCTGGGTGTTGCTGCAGGCGGAAATATCGGAGATCATTACGGCATGTTCGAGCCGGCTGGCGGTTCGGCACCCAAGTACACGGGACAGAACAAGGTAAACCCCATCGCCATGATTGAAGCCTCGCGTATGATGCTTGATTTCTTAGAGGAACCGGAAGCCGCAACGAAGGTCGAAAGGGCCACAATGAAAGTCTTGGAAGAAGGCAAAGTGCTAACGTTCGATCTGGGAGGCACGGCCAAGACCAGCGATATGGGTAACGCTGTCGCCCAAAAGATCCTCGACTTCCACTAGACTCTACATTCGCTCAGCAAGCTTCAGTCCAAGCAATCCGGCAGCAGATTTCAGAACGGTCTCAGTTGCCTCGACTAGGTTTGCACGCTGCCGCTTCAATTCGTCATCTTGTAGGTGTGAGATATCAGATTTTTCATAAAACTCGTGGAATCTCTGAGCTAGTTCGTTGGCGTACAAGCAGAGAAGAGTCGGGTTAAGGTCTTCGGCGGATCTCATGAAAGTCTCTGGAAACCGTGCGAGCGCGAGGACCAGATTTTGCTCGGCAGGTTCAGTGAGCTTGTTGAAGGAGCTAGGTCTCTCGACTGAACCGAGTTTCTTGAGAATGCTGAGACCCCTGGTATAGGCGTAGTTGATGAAGGGCGCACTGTTCGCCTCGAAGTTCAACGCTCGATCCCACATGAAGTTCGTGGACCTTACAGCTTCGACAGAGAGCATAGCGTATCGGACAGCCGAAACGGAGAGGCTTTCGGCGACACGATGCTTCACTTCAGCAGGAAGCTCTGTTGACCTCTTGTCCACCTCTTCCCTTGCGCGGAGCCAAGCCTCGTCTAGCAACTGGTCGAACGTGACGTACCGCCCTCTCCGAGCCGACATCCTCTGTCCCTCAAGCGTGAGCAGTCCAATCGGGAAATGGAGGAAGTTCATGGCTTCTTTCCTGTATCCCAAGATCCACATTGCAACCTTGACCTGAAGCTGTGCAAGAGACTGTTCCACCCCGATCACGTTGATGACGCGATCAGCCTTCTCGAACTTGTACAGGCTGTAAGCAATGTCCCTCGTCGGGTAGAGAGTGGTTCCATCCGATCGCGTGAGGGTTAGAGAAGTCACTTCGAAGGATTTGGACAGTCCAAGCTTCTCTCGAAGTGCGAGATCATCCACCGCCTTTCCAGCATCGAGGACCCAAGCACCACCCTTGTTGCGGGCGAGTCCGGTCTCCTTGAGACGGTCGAGTAGTTCCGAGACTCTTCCTGTCCAAAGCATATCGGATTCCCAGTCCCATTGGTCAAAGTGAATGTGGGCCCTTCGAAGGGTCTCTTCGAACCCGGCAAGCACCATCTGGCTGACTCGACGGATCAAGCCTCGCGTCTCTGGATCTGCCTTCTCGTACTTCCTGATTAGCTCGTTGATAGACCGTTGAGGATCCGGGTCCTTTCCCACTTTCTCGCTGATGTGGTCGAACTCGATTGGGTGCTTGCTCTGAAGTTCCGCGGCGACACCTACCCATTCATCTAGTTCCTTGGTAACGGCTACGATGTCTATGTCTGAGGCGTCGGTCTTTTTGAGAAGAGCGAGCCTTTTCTTGTTCTCGTCGAGCTCCACGAGGGTCGATGTTATGGAATATATTTTTCCGAAGAACTCGTCAGGCTTTCCGTCAGGCCTGGGCTCCCCGAGTAGCTTGTATCCGTAGGCCATCTGGGCTACCTGTCGTCCAGTATCGTCGATGTAGAAATGGGTCTTGACAGCATGGCCTCGCCCGGCAAGAATTCGGGCCAACGTGTCGCCAAAGACGGAGTTCTTTGCGGTCCCCATATGAATTGGCCTTGCCGGGTTAGCACTAGTGTGTTCGACGATGACCCGTTGGGGCTGTTGGGTCTTCAACAACCCGTAGGATGATCCCTCGTGAAGAATGGCGTCGATTGTAAGCTGGGCCAGAGTCTCGATTTTAGCTTTGAAATTCACGTAGCCGGGTTCAGCAGCCTGAACCGACTCGACTAGACGGTGGCCCTTTGTCTTTTCCAGCTCGTGAACAATCTCCTTAGCTATCGTCATGGGCTTGGTTTTCTGCACTCTCGAAAGCTCAAAGGATAGAGAGCTTGCTAGGTGGCCGAACTCCTGATTTGGGGGGTCCTCTAGACTTGAAGAGAGGTCGAATTCGGGAAAGCGTTTCTTGTCAGATTTTTGAAGGTTTGAATATGCGCTCCGGAGCAGGCTCTCACATTCGGTCCTGAATTGGCCGAATGGATTGGAGGACCCTCGTTCAACCGTTGGCACGCTGGTCACGCCTTTTCAAACTTGATTTGAGACTGTCTCTGGCTTGAGAATCTTCTTAATAGAACTCACTAAGGCTAGGATATTGAAGGTGTCTAGGACGATAGTGCTGGGACCGGTAGATGTCCTAGTGATTTTCCTCGTCTCTATCGTCGCCGGATTCATAGGTGCTTTGTTTGGATTGGGAGGAGGAGTTCTAATCATTCCCTTTCTGACCCTTGTTGAAGGTGTACCCGTGCCTCTCGCGGTCGGGTCGAGCATTGTCTCCGTAGTAGCGACCTCCAGTTCATCGGCCGCCGCTTACGTTCAGGATCATCTCACAAACCTTCGGCTGGGCATGTTTCTGGAAATTGGTACTGTGGCTGGAGCTATTACGGGCGCTTTCGTAGCTGCGTTTCTGCCTGTGTCTGCTCTCTTCATACTCTTTGGGCTGATTCTGCTATACGCCACGATCATCATGATTCGGGCCCGAGGAATCGACTTTCCCGCGAACGTTAGACCTGACAAGACGTCTAGAACCCTTGCGCTCGGCAGCCAATACGAGGACCACAGCTTGAATAAAGTAGTGAAATACGAAGTCACCCGGACGCCCCTCACAGTCTTCATGGGCTACTTCGCCGGGGTAGTTTCAGGATTACTCGGTGTGGGCGGTGGAATCATCAACGTCCCGACGATGAATTTGGTGAGCAAGGTTCCTGTCAAAGTAGCGTCAGCCACTAGCAACTTCATGATCGGCGTCACGGCCGCCGCCAGTGCGTCCGTATATCTCCTGAGGGGAGATGTTCATCCACTCCTAGCCGCTCCGCTCATCATAGGAGTTGCGGGGGGAGCGTTGCTGGGGACTAGGGTCTTGAAGGTAACTCCTCCGACACGAGTCAAGATTGTCTTAGGAATCTTGCTCGCCGCGATATCCTTGCTTATGATCTTGAAAGGATTCAATTTGCCAGTGGTTTTGTAAGAGAGCCTTGGACCTCAACAGACTCGTCTCCTACTCGTTGCGTATCGGCGTTTTCGCAAGTGCTCTGCTAAGCGTGGTAGGGCTCTTCGCCTGGGCGGCTGGTGGCTTCAACAACATTGCCGCTGTTGCGGGATCAGACATTGCCGGAACCCTCTCCTCAGCGGTCCGTGGAGACGCTTCGGGTATTATCTACCTCGCAATCGCGATTCTCATAGCCACTCCAGTCTTTCGAGTGGCAGTATCCTCCGTTTATTTTGGTCTTGAACGGGATAGAAAGTATGTTCTGATAAGTCTAGCCGTTCTCTCTATGCTGATATTCGCCTTGATTTCACGCCTAGCGGCCTAAATGAGATCGTGAGCATTGAGGATCAATATCCTAATCGTAGGGGGATTGATTCTGGTCGTCAGCACTCTTTATGCCAATTCGGAAATCGTTGCCTTCATTTTCGGATCCGCTCTGGGAACGCTGAACACGATGATTGGTATCCTAACTCCCAGACCAGTAGGAATAACCATTCCTGCGGACCAGCAGAGTCTGTTGAAATTATCTCTTGACAAAGGAGTGATCGGAACTAATATCTACGTTGTCGTTTTTTCCGAAAAGAAGCTAGTTCTAAGAAAACTCAGCTCGGCAAAGGTTACAGTGCTAACCGCTCTCATCCTTGCCATCTTGGGATGGATCTTAGCGGGCCCCTTCGGTATCGTCGTGGGGGGCATCACAGCTTTCTCGCTGCAGGAATTCGTGACTCAGCGACGAAGAGACGAGATCGAGCGAGGAAACATTCTCGACGCGTCAGGCGGCAAGGACCTTGAGTTTCCTTACGACAAAATGGATCATCTACAGTTGCTGGGGAACAAGATTCGGCTCCATCTCAACGGTAGAATAGTTAGAATTGTTATTCCCAGAAGGACATCTAGGGACCTAGGGGATGTGCTTGAGAAGATTATTCCTGCAAAGATTCAGTCAAGGCCTGTTCCTTCTGCGAGAGCCCCCTGAAGAACAGAACCAGAAGCGCCATCATTCCAGTCGCTACCGTCGCAAGCTCTCCGGCCGCCAAGACCCGATTTGGCTCGATGAACAGCGCTCCTCGCCCAGTGGTTTCGACATAGAATGCCCATGCCATGAAGATCATGCTTGCCAACCCTGTTGCGAGAGAGTAGATCCAGAGGCTGCTCCAGAACAAGTTTCGAGAGA
>WNGM01002647.1_pt1 | contig 20294 bp, 14 predicted proteins | sample 5400571 | NCBI WGS metagenome assembly WNGM01 (sample SAMN13153378, study PRJNA577476) | soil metagenome | isolation source: 100 cm soil or saprolite under Garry oak tree replicate 2 | place: USA:California | collected 2016-06-15 | reverse complement strand
GGCAGGTAACCACGATCCCCACCAGAGAAGGAATGGATTGGTTGGCAGCGGCAAGAGGAAGGTTTTCCCCGCCAGGTGTAAGAGCGGGGTCACGCTTATTAAGATGCATAGAATAAAGGCGAGCATACACAGCACGAGGCCTCGTAGAGGCGCCTTTTTGGGCATACTGGAAGCCTGCTCACCCGGGTTTGCGGGTAATGGCGCTATCTCTACATTTTTTCTGTTCATAAATGCCATCCCTCTACACCATCCAACGATTCATGATAAAAAGTACGCTCAGTGTTGCCAGTAAGGCGGGAAACACGAGCATAAGCGCCTGGTGTAAGCGAGGATATTTAATGCCGAGCATGGCCAGGGTAATAAAGGCCGGAAACATCTCGAGCACAAAGCGCTGGTTGGATAAAAGGACATCGGTTTTGGCCAGGCCAGGACTCAGGAGGTAAAAAAAGAGTAAAATTGCCAGCCAGATGCTATAGCTCAGGCGCAGCTTGCGCCAACCTACAATTGCCAGCACAATGAAGCCGATGGTAGCAGTTAAATCCAGTATGATATGGGCCTCGTTGAAAGAGCCAAAGGGCTGGTTCCAAAAAAGGTCAATGAAGGCCTGCACTATGCCTCCCCATGGCCAGGTTGTATGCCGTCCCCAATGACTCTGCACACTGGCGAAAGCAATTGGATTACCCGTTATGTGCCAGCAGTAGATACAGTACAGCAATGTCCCTATTGGAATCAGGAGAAGCGGTAATACTCTGAGCACGAGGTTCTGGCGTGTGGCCGTAATGCTTGCGCGAGATACCCATAGTTCGATGATGTAGGGAATGACGAGAAGAAGTCCAGCCGAACGTGTCAATGAGGCGAGCAGTCCGAGCACACCTGCTAACCACCATTTTTGACGGCGCATGGCCAGGAATGAGCCTGCCGTAAGCAAAATTAGCAATGATTCGTTATAGGCGGCAAAGAAGTAGAATGCGGTAGGGAAGATACACAGGTAGAGCAGTGTGCGCCGCGCAACCTGGTCTCCTCCGATGTCGACGGCAAGCTGGTAGATCACAAAGAGAGCCCCCAACAGAGCTGCATTACTGATCAGTGTTCCCGCGAGCAAATAGCCCCAGCCGCCTCCTAATGGGTAGGCTATGGCCGCGATAAGCAAAGGAAAAAGTGGAAAAAAAGCCAGGTCATATGGAAGTTGATCATAGCCGAATTGGGCGATTCTTACATAATTGGCCGCGTCCCAGTGATTCCAGGATGAAAATAGTGCCACCGTATCTACTGGCGTACTTGAATATTTAGGCGCAGTCAGCAAAATATAGGCAAAGTAGGTTACCATCAGCAGTACCAGGCGCGTGCCGCTGAATAACCAGAGAATATCACGAATTGGAGCACGTTTCATAGTTTAAGTCACCTGCCAGAGCGAATCGCTGCTAGATAAGTTACTGCCAAATACTGCAATAAAATGGAGTTGAGAACTGGTCTGCATTCTGGCAAGCGTAGCGGTCACCATGCCAGGAGTCTCGAATCTGAGAAAAAGCTGAGGATGAAAGACGACATATTCGACATGGTACTTTTCCAGCATCTGCAGACTCGCTAATGATGGGAACTTGAGCAGCAGTCCGGAAATCGTTGTGGTCAAATCTGGCCGGTAGCCACTCCAGCCATTCACGATGGGATGGTCATGGTAAAGAGCATAGTAGTCATACCAGGCCTCATCTTTCCTGGTAAAATTTTCGTCCAGGTGAGCCATAGGCAGCTCGACAACAGGCTGAGCGCCGCCATGAGTGGCAAGCCACTGATAAACTGGGGGTATGGAGTTCCCTACAGGAACATGGGTGACCGGCAGGTAAGCGGGAAGCGACTCCAATAGAATGGCCAGTGGCAGGGCTACCAGCAGGCAGCGTACTGCGAGTGCGGGAAAGGAAAAATGCTTAAAGGGACGCGCTGTTGGCCGTGTCCCAATTTCTTGCTTTCCTGCCGATTTTGCATGTACTATTTCTTGTAGCCAGCTTACCGTATATGCAGACAGGAGAGCCAGCATCATTAATAATACGCCAACGAGGCGAGCGGGAACACGAAGGCCTCGGAAGCCGGGGAGCACATAATAGGCCAGTAGCCAGGGCATGGGTATAGCGGGCGCGAATGGATGGTTATATGACTGGCCCGGTAAAAGCGGCGCCCCACTACTCGTAGAATATTGTAAGTAGGGGCCAAAAGCAAAGAGTAAGACGATCAGACCCGTCCAGGCAAAGCTACGCATGATCCTATGATGTCTCCAAAAAGCCAGTGCTACACCGAGCGCTGTCAGTGCCATGATCGCCCATCCGAGGAAAAGAAAATGTTCACCATCCGGCACGATGATAGTTCCATTGTAAGAGGAAATCCCATACAGGCGGTTAAAGATAGCAGTGAATGTGAAGTCACGCGCGAAGGCAGAGTAGCCCACCGCTTCAAACGTCGAACGCGTCAGCCCGCTGTGCAGTGATGCAAGGTATGGCCTCAACAAAATGAAGAGTATGATGGATGCGGCAAAAAACACGGTGAGGGGTTTTACAATTTGAGCCATCAATTGTTCGATACACGCCCGTCTATTTTGTCGCATTTGTTTAACAAATGGCCAGCTATAGTGGATGAGCACATACGCAAGTAGCGTATAGCTCAGGAAGATACCATAGTAGATGCTACTAAATAATTGAAGCAGGTAGAACAGGACAAAGAGGCTCCAGTGATGCCAGCGGCTCCGCTGGAGGGAAAGATCGAGGAAGAGAAAAGCCAGCGGTATCCATTCTCCTGCGACAATGTGGATGTGATCAATTTGCGCTAACCGATATGGCGCGAAAGCATAGATGAGCGCGGCCACAAATGCTGCCAGTGGTTTTCCTGTGTAGTGACGCGCTGCGATATACATATTTACGCCGCACAGGAGAAATGCCAGGTAAAACGTTACATTATAGGCCAACACCGGGTTATTGCTGATAAGGAAGACGGGAGCAAAGAAGATGGCCTCGCCCAACAGGTTTTCAGAGTAAGACAGGGTAAGTAAGTTGGGATAGAGTAATTGTCCCTGCCACAAAAGGGCCGGGTGATGCAGTAATGTGTTTGTATCCCAGGAGAGCGTCCACATGTTGAGTAGAGGATCCCACCATTCTCCTGCTACCTCACCTGTGAGGTCAGGTGTGTAGCGTAACATCATAACTATAACAAGCCCAACTAATGCGAGAAGATAGAGTGCATCTTGCCAGTTCCACTGCTGGCTGTGTGCAGGTTGTAGCTCCCTCTCAAGTTGGGCTGCCGGTTTACCTTTTTGTTCTATTAATGGCGTAGAGGCGGCGACGATAGAGTCAGCAGGTTCAGTACTCACGTTATGGTTAAAAGCCTCCTTGCGTAGGCCTCTGCCTGTGGGCAGGTAATAGTGGATTTCAAGTCCCTCCGATTGTAGCAGGGTTACGTGCCAGAATAAAACAGTAAATAGTGTTCCCACCCATGATAGTATGCACAATATGTGAACGCCAGGCAGCAGGAATTGCATAGCCGCGCTGGACTAAGTGCATAGGCCATACAAGATAATCGTATGGGAAGTTGGCGTCATCAGGGTGAGCCTCTGAAAATTTCAGCCTTCCTGCGATATTCCGATTGTAACTATACCACGATATACTGTAGTCTCCATGGTTGAGTGTACCGGGAAGGGCGACGAGCCCTACGTTAGCTGCCGTAGAGGTATGCGTTACCAACCAGCGTCCTGCTTCACGGTAACCAGGGTAGGCCACCTGTAACACCGTATTCTCACCATTGAAAAATTCGCTGGTGTAACCCTCGGCGGCATAAACCGTCGTCAGGCCTACTACATGCGGCCCTACGAAAAGGATCGTGAGAACGGCCAGCACAATGGCAGTGCGGCCGTGAATATGCGGTCGCATTGGCGTCGCAGGGCCTCCCGCTTCTGCAATCTCTGGCGTTGGCGTACTCACTGCACTGGCCTGGAATAAGGTGCCACCTCGATAGCGAAGAAGCGTGGCCAGCCCAAATGCCCCTGCTAGCACTACTGGCGGAGCCAGGGGTAAAAGATAATGCGTGCCAACCACAATATTCAGCAGACTAAACATACCCACGAGAGAGACCAGCCATATTAATAGAAACGAGATGCTACTAACTTCCGTCACCTGTAGATTTGATTTGTTCAAGTGGAAGCGAACCAGTTGTACAATTGAGAAGATCAGAAAAAATACGGCGGGAAGAGTCACAAAGGCGCTGAGCTTGGCAAGGACGATGTAGAGCACGGCCCAATGGGGGACATGCCCACTATACTGGCCTGCTAGAAATGTCAGGTGGCCCGTTACTGAGTGATTCCACTCGAAGAGCACGCTCTGTATCAAGAGGCTGTAGGGATGACGCCAGATAGCCGGATCGGCGATGAAAAAAGTTGCGGGCACCAGGATGAGCGCCCCTAACCACCATAGCCACGGCACGGATGGCCGCTGATCAGCGGGCACTTTTGGACGGATAGCTATGAAATAGTAGGCAGTGAAAAGGATCATGCCTGGTATGACCAGTGCCGCTGTGTATTTACTGGCCACCCCCAGGCCTGTAAATATTGCCGAGAGCAGGTACAGGCGTGGCTGCCGGATGGCCGGCCAGAGCAGAAGATAGGCCAGCGTTATAAGCATCGTCATCGTCATATCAAGGTAGGCCAGAGCGCTGAAATATACCAGCCAGGGACTTGCAGTGAGGCAAAGGGCACCTAAGAGCGCGATGGCGCGCCCGAAAGGTGCGCGTCCTAGCCAGTAAATAGCTACTACCAGGAGGGTGCCAGATACAATGCTGGGCGTGCGAGCGGCAAACAAGACACTGAACCGACCCCCAAAGTGCGAGTTAAGATAGATGGCGAGTCCGATAAGAAGCTTGACCACCGGTGGATGTTCATAGTTAAAATCCCACACGCTCGATGTTATCTGGAGGTGTAGCAAGGCTGGTAGATAGCCTTTCCCGCCCATGATATAAATGATTTCATCCGTAACCAGGTCAAGCTGCCTGGCTAGTATGATGCGAGGGACAAGAGCAACAAGTACCAGGGCAGGCAAGATGAGCCACTCGCTTACTCGTGGGGATGAGGTAAATTGCAAGCCTGTTTCTGCCTGGCTTGGCGAATATTTCTTGTTCTGGTTGTTTGCCCGGCGCGTTATCTTTGGTAGTGGTATCAAGTGCGATACCCCATTCTCTCATTGATTTTATGATTGCATGCTTGAAGCTCTGGCTAGTATATCATACGCCTGGAGAGTAATCGAGCCAGTAGTACCAGCGTACCGGCTGGCTTGACACCACCAACTGGTGTTCTTATACTGGATTTCCGAAGGATAAATGAGAGGTGAATAAATAGGTGGTATATGAGTAAGGTGAATGTGCGCCCCAGTGTTGAAGTTCAAAGATCAGGAGAGGAGAATAATAAACATACCTGGCCGCGCTTTCTGGACGCGATCGTAATAGTAAGTATGGGCGTAATCTTATATTTTGGGGCCTTGTCGCGCTATGTGGTAAACGGGGGCGAACCTACCAGGTATCGATGCTATGCCCTCGCTTTCTGGGGCGGCATACACAGTCTAGGCCCTCTGCGCAAGACTGATTGCTGGTTCATTGTCACTACCCCTGCTACCCCCGTCATTCATCGCATACTGGTCTGGCATTTTCCTGGCTTTCTGATCAGACTGGTGCAACAACAATCACCGTTAGTTCCATTGCATGCATTACCACGTGAATATCCACTCTTAGCAATTATCCCCTTTACGCTCACTTTGTTAGCTCCATATCAATGGTTTCTACTTGACTTTGCGGTGTGGATGGTTTTTGTGGCCGGCATTATATATTTCATCCTGAAAAAAAGCATGTCTATCAGTGCTGCCTTAGCCTTTGCCCTTTATCTGGTGATAGGAAACTGGGGCACAGCCCTGGCTCGTTTTGATCTCATCCCGGTTGGCCTAACCCTGGGGGCCTTTATCCTGGCTGAACGCTCACGCTGGAGGTTAGCATTTACTTTATTGGCCCTGGCCATCCTGTTAAAAATTTATGCCCTGGTCCTGCTACCTCCACTCTTCATAGCTCAGCAATTGCAGTATCGTGGAAGTAAATGGCATGCTCTACGCCGCTGGGATGGAGTGCTAACATTTTTAGCTGTATGTGTTGTGGTGACATCTATTTCGCTTGTTCTGAGTGTCGATGGTACGCTGGGTCCATTTGAGTATTTTCGTGATCGCCCCATTCAGGTGGAAACCCTGGAGGCGGCCATTCTGTGGATAGGGCAATTTGCGGGTTACCAGGTTCAATATGTCTATACCTTTGGCTCTCTCAACGTGATCGGCGATTTATCCTCCAAAGTTTCTCTTCTGGGTACCCTGTGCTTTGCTGCCGGGCTATTGTATACCTATTGGCTGCAGCTGCGTGGCAAACTCGATGTTTTTACCGCAAGTCTTCTGGCATTGCTGATTTCAATGATCACGGGCAAAATATTTAGCCCGCAATACTTGATGTGGGTAGCACCTTTTATTGCGTATATCGGGAAGAACCACTGGAAGTGGCTGGTGAGCTGGGGTATAGTGTGTGTATTGACCACATCTATTTACCCCTTTATGTATTCCTCTGCTCCCGATGCCTACTCTGTTCCGCAGGAACCGCTATTTTACCCCTTTGTTTTGCTGCGAGGCGCAATTATCCTGGGAATTATATTCACCTTGTTTTACAAGGCAAATCGGGCAGAAGTGATTACTCCCCCAATAATTCCTCGATTTTCGCCTCGATGGTTTTTGCTGTCGGATAGAAAGCAATTTCCTCGGGTGCATTATAAGGGGCCACGGGAGCCGGGAGCGCTGAAATGAAGGCCGGAGTTCCATCCAGGTCATAGAAGCAGTTCTGGACAATCCACGAATGGATATGGCGCCCAAAGCTTGTCAGGTCGGCTTCTTCTGTGGCCACGATCACCCGGTTGGCTTCACGCACAGCGGCGGCTACGGCTTCCTCATCGAAGGGGGCCAGCGTGCGCAGGTCGACGACCTCAATGGCCCCGCCTTCGCGGTTCACGATGTCGGCCGCAGCGGTGCAGGCTTCCAGTACCATTGTGCCCCAACAAATGATGGCAACGCTGCCTGGTCCCTCTCCGATGCGCAGGCGCCGAGCTTTACCTATAGGTAATGTATAGTAGCCATCGGGAACGTTCCAGTACTCGGCTATAGCTGCAATGATGTTGCCGTGGCTATCTTTGGGTGGTTCAGAGCGATAGAGGCGTCCGCGCTCTAAAAATGTGACAGGTGATTGCGCCCGTGCTGCTTCAAGCAACAGGCCCTTGGCATCGAAGGGTGTGGCCGGGCAGATCGTGATCATACCTGGTATGTTTGTGAACCATTGTTCACCTGTGTTAGAGTGGCCGTATGCGCCGCCACCGGCCGTGCTGCTTGAGATAGGACCCCCACCTCCACTACCGGACTTGGTGCGGATGAGTAGCGGGACATGCCAATCGCCATAGTTCTGGTATAGGATACGAGCGGCCAGGCGAATAGTCTGTGTAGCGGATTGATGGTAGTCAACGAATTGAATTTCAGCACAACGCGCTTTACCATCTATCATGCCTGCACCGGCAGCGATACCAACGATGACCTGTTCATTGAGCGGACTACTGATAGCACGGTCGGTGAATTTGTTGACGAGTGTGGCAGTTGCGCCGAAGACGCCGCCTTTTGGGCTGCCCACGTCCTGACCATAAACGAAGAAGTAGGGGTCACGTTCTGCCAGTTCTGCCAATGCTTCGTTAATAGCAGCCAGCATGGTTGACTGGCGCCTGGCTCCTCGCGGCGTATTCTCTCGCCACTCGGGCACCTCGATTACGTATTGCATAACTCGTTCTTCCGTCGGCTCTGGCTCTTGCTGTACCTGGCTTTCGGCACGTTCCAGTTCGGTTCGAACCTCTTTACGGATACGCTCGATATCGTCTTCCTGGATATGTCCATGCTCTACGAGCCAGCGGCCAAAGTTTTTCACGGGATCTTTGGTCGCCATTGTATGCTCGATCTCTTCCTTCTTGCGATAAGATTTAATATCGGTGCTGCTGGAATGTGCATCAAGAAGGCCCAGGCGCAGGTGCATCAGGACGGGACCCTGGCCTGAACGAATGTGCTCAACCAGGCGGGTGGTAGCCTCGTAGGTTGCCATAGTATCCGTGCCATCGACCTCCTCGGCATAGACGCCGCCTCCTCGAGCCCAATCGACGAGTCTTCCGCCCCACTGGATAGAAGAAGCGGCAGTGATGGCCCAACCATTATCTTCTACTACTATCAGTACCGGCAGCTTGTGAACAGCGGCCTGGCGAAATAGCGCGTTGAAGTCGTTTGTTGCAACTCCGCCATCACCTGCGGTGCACATGATGAGTTCTTTGCTCTGATGCCGCTGCAGAGAGAAGCCAACACCGCCCGCGAATGGACCAAGTGCCCCAACTTCGCTGAAGGTAGGTAGAATGCGCTGGCTTTTACTACTATAGTGTGAGGGCATGTTGCGGCCTGCGCCCATAGGTCCAGTTGTGCGTGAATAAGCTTCGCGCAGGGGACCGTAAATATCGCCTGTGCGTTGTAACCACGCGGCCAGGTCGCGATAATAGAGTGAGAGCCAGTCGCTTTCGTCGAGAGCCGCCACAACTGCGGCCATACTTTCATGTCCGGCACATCCAATATAAAAGGGAAATCTGCCCTGTGTTTTGCGGGTTTTCAAGAGGTCGTTGGTTACCCGTGCCGTTACCATTGTGCGGTAAAGTGCAAGGATATCCAACGGCTGCGCGGTTGTACTGCTTTCCACAGCTCGGGTGTTGATTGTCATTCTGCCTCCTAAGTCTACGCTGACCTTTTAGGCCCGGGTCCATATGTTTTGTTTCATTATAGAATCGGTACATGTGAAAAGCAATGCTAACAGACTGTTGAGCAAGAGCTCCTCCTAGTGTTATTGCCTATATCGCCGTGCAAGATTATAATACCATTGCAGTGACGCTGGCTAAAAATCAAAGGAAAATTGGAAGACACATTGACCTGAAGATTGAAGGGACACCGGTACATACTTGGAGATAAGCACCCCTTCCCTAACTACTACTTTTATACGCGACCTCTATGCCCGTATGCTTCTGACACGGGTAGTAGATGACTATGCCTGGCGATTGTACGGACATGTGCCAAATGGTTTGCTTGTAAGCTGCCGTGGCCATGAAGCAGTCCAGGTGGGAAGTGCGATATGTATAGAGGCAGGCAAGGATTTCACCCTCCCATATTATCGCGACCTGGGGGTTGTCTTAACCATTGGCATGACACCTTATGAGGTTTTTCGTACATATATTCAGGTACAACAAGTGCAAGCTAAGCGAACAGGTGAAGGTGGCAGCAACCCTCGCAATGATTACGTAGATATCAAAAGCCTTCGGCCAGTGATGCATTGGGGTTACCATAAGCATAACATGGTAACAGGGTCAGTTCCCGTCGCAACGCAGGTGCTGCATGCGGCAGGTATTGCATTTGCTGCTAAACTACGCAAAGCCTCTGTGGTAACGGTAGCCTACTGCGGTGATGGCGCAGATAGTGAACCAGATTTCCTCGAAGGTCTCACCTTTGCCGCGCAGCATCAACTGCCGGTTGTTTTTGTCTACGAACAGGATAATTCTTCTTTGTCGCGACAAACTCTCCCTGCCGGCCTTGAGCATCAATGTATTGATGGAACTGATATAATAGCCGTCTACGCGGCCACGCGAGCCGCAATGCAGCACGCCCGTGAGGGGCAGGGGCCTGTTCTGTTGGAAATGAATGTTCATAGCTCAGCACCAGATTCGTTATATCTGAATGTAGAGAGTCAGGATGATCCACTGTTACGCTGTCAACGGCACCTGGAGGAACAGGGAATGTGGGATGAAGAATGGGCGGAACAAGTTCATGAGCGCTTGAAGAATGAGGTTGAGCAGGCGCTGCAGGATGCCCTACGAGATGTTTCTTAGCATGAAGTAGCCTGTACTCGACATGTCCAACAACTTATTAACTGGATTCGCAAACTCTTTGATCTCGAACCATCATAAAGTGAGAAAAGGATACCACTGTTACTTTCAACTAACCAAAACGTCCTACACAAAGAAATATAAGAGAAAAAACTTACATGAGGAACAGAGAAAATAGATCATGGATTCTTTAAGTACAGAGAATGCCGTCACAACCAGAACTCAGCCTGATGATACGCCGTCTGTAAGTGATACAGTAGATAGTACTGGGCAATCGGCACCCGCTGAAAGTAGACAAGACCAGCTAAAGGCTGCAAGAGCAAAATGGTTTAATGCCTTTAAGAACGTTCTACCCATCTATATTTCTATACACCTCGCGTTTTTCGTGATTACCTGCCTGACAGCTTTATTTGTCATCCCGGACTTTTCGTGGAAGGCGCTGCCTATCGATACCTTGTGGCAATCATGGTATCGCTGGGACTCCGTGCATTTTAGCTACCTGGCAACGCATGGTTATACCGATTGGTGGAGAACGGCCTTCTTCCCTCTCTTTCCTTTGCTCGAAAGATACCTGGCGGTGCTCACGGGTGACCCTTTCATTGCCGGCCTCATCATCTCCAATGTCGCGGGTCTCGGTATGCTAGTTGTGCTCTACCGGTTGGTGGAGGAAGACTTTGACTCGGAGCGTGCATATCGCACTGCGCTCTATCTTTCTGTCTTCCCCACGGCCTTTTTCTTTGCCGCAGCCTATACCGAATCGCTTTTCCTGCTGTTTGCCCTGCTTGGTTTCTACTACATGCGCCAGGGGAACTGGTGGCTGGCAGGCGCATGCGGGTTTTTTGCAACACTCACACGCTCAACCGGGCTTTTGTTACTTGTGCCCTTCTGTTACGAATATCTGCACCAGCACCAGTTCAAGCTAAGAACTTTGCGCTTTGATGTGTTTGGTGGGGCAATAATTGTGGCTGGGCTTGGTCTCTTTATGCTCTACTGCTACCATCGCTTCCATCGCTTCTTTCCCTTTTCAAAGGCCGAACATTTCATGTGGAGCCGTGACCCGCAGAGTCCCTTGTTTCTCATAAAGAATGTAATCGCAGGCATTGCCCAGAGTAATGGCATTCTTAGTTTCCATGCACTGCGCAATATCATTGATGCTAGCCAGATCCTTTTAATTCTGGCGCTGATCATTCTCAGTGTAGTTGGTCCGTGGCGCTTTCCCAGGAGTCTGTGGGTCTACGCCATCTATGGCATTGTGCTCTTTGTTGTCCTGCAGATCAACCCGGTGGAGATCAATCCTATACGAGGACCTTTCCCCTTACAGTCGTTTCCTCGCTATATGTTGGAAGTCTTTCCGGCCTTCATCGTGTTAGCCGCCCTCGGTAAATACCGGACGGTTCATTTGAGCTATCTTATGGTTTCCGGGGTCGTCCTCTTCGTCTTGCTCTCCCTGTTCCTGACCGGACATTGGGTCGTATAAGACCTGAAACTCTTCTCGTTATTGGGCAATATGCTGGTCTTCTTCCGTGGTGGTGCGTTGAGCGCGTATTACGGCACTCTGTTGATGAAGTAGTGCGTCCTCTATACGCTGGCGGTGTTTGGGCAGGGTATTGGCTGGCAATGCATCCGGAGGAAAGTAGCGGCACTCGCGAGTTTCTTCGGTAGCTCTAAGAATTCCACCAGTTATATGACAGCGGAATGCCAGCACAATTTCTTGCTTTTGCGGCTTGGAATAAACTCCTACCAGCTGCTCAATCTCGACTTCCAGTCCCGTTTCTTCAGCGACTTCACGAAGGAGAGCCTCGTCAACAGTCTCTCCTACTTCCATCCCTCCTCCCGGTAGATTCCACCAGTCGATGTCACGACGGTGCGCGAGGAGAACGCGTTCACCATCAAAGATGAGTGCTGAGGCAGCGATGCGAAAAGATGCAGGGCTTCCCGATGAATCTGAGTTATCCGTCATGACTGGGTCTCTTCCTCTTCATATATCATAGCTTATAGACGGCATATGCGGTATCGTGTAAAATTTGTTGCGCGATATCGTATCCTTGATCCTCATCAATCTCATCGGCATCAATCATTTCATCAAGTACCTGCCCTATGATGCTCCGGCCTCTCAAGGCGCCGGCCCAGTGCATTTCAGGTAAATGAATGCCATCGGTGCTGAACATGAGTTTGCTGGCGGGCGCTACACTCAAGGCCTGGCGTGTAAAGGCCAGCATTTCTAGCTTATCGAGAAAAGGAATGGTGTATGAGAGATCAAAATAGACATGCGGGTAGATAGCTGCAAGGTACGCCCCAAGTTGACAGTAAGGATAGCTTTCATGGAGGAGAACTACCGCCATGCTGTGATAGTCCTTGCGCTCCAACACTTCACGTAGTTGCAGTGGATTGCCCAATCGCATGTCAGTATCGCTGTCACCATAGCCAGTATGGAACTGGATGGGAAGTTGCTGCTCGGCAGCCTGTTGAAAAGCGATATGCAGCAGGTAATCGATCAATGGTTTATGCGCGATGCGTAGTTGTCCTTGCTCGCTTGCCTGTGTGCGTGCTTCCAGGAAAGCAGCAGCAGCCTCGTCTTTGCTCCATTCAGCGATGTTCAAACCTGTACGGTAGGCAACGATGCTTTTAAGTGCGCAGTAGCCATGCTCATGTACGTGCCTTACCTGGTCGGCAAAGCGTTCGATAACTTCATCGAAGTCGCTATAGTCAAGAATGAGTCCTTGCATAAGCGTCTCAAGCCGGAGCATCTTGACTGCCCGGCAATGCCCAAGTTGTCCCATACGCTCTGGAGTGTAGCATGCCGAACTGAGAGGATAGGCAGGGTCAAGTATCAGCGTGTCGATGTTAGCGGCCCGCAAAAGGTGTTCGAGTAGTGTGTCAGATCCTAGCCTGCTCCGCGCCGCCAGAATGTCGTCCTCATTACGTTCACAGCCGTAAAACGTTGCCATTTGACGCAGTAGCCAGAGGTAGTAGACGGTGTTGGGAACGTGCTTCTCTGCAAAACTAGGATCAGTGGCTTCGGTGCAGTAACTGCGGAAGCGCAAGGCATCCATATGTTGATTCAGCAGAACAGGGTGACAGTGGTTGTCCACGACAGGAATACTTGTTATATCAAGCATAAGGACTCCTCAAAACTTACAAATTGTGCCTGTGTCTATGATTGCTTGCCAGGCAGCGATACAGTAAATACGCTGCCCTTTCCAGGCTTTCCCTCGCTTTTAATTGAGAGTTGACCACCATGCTTGGTTACCAACGAATGAACAAGATAGAGTCCTAAACCCAGTCCCTTTGCGCTGCTGGCTATTGCATTTTCAGCGCGGTAAAAACGCTCGGTTAAACGAGCCTGTTCATCTGGTGGTACGCCGATGCCCTGGTCTTCGACGCTGATTGTTACAGTATCACCTATGTAACGCAGCGACACCGTAACGGGGCCACCCTCGGGGCTATATTTAATGGCGTTGCTGATTAAATTTGTTAAAACTTCTTCTATGCGTTTTTCGTCAGCTTGTATGAGGACTGAGGTTGTAATGTCATTGCCCTCAATTGGTACAGGCTCCCCATGCACAAAAAGACGGAATTCATGATTTGATGTAAACAGAAGGTGTTCTCCGAGCGTGCGCCTGATTAGCTGAAGTAAGTCAAATTCTTGCAGGTAAAGCTCTAAACGATCCAGTCCAATGCGGCTGACCTCGACGAGGGTGTTAATCATGTGTTCAATTCTACGAGTTTGGTGTTCAATACTGGCCAATCCGTTCAGCAACTCATTCGTCTCTTGAAGCTCGTGTGTTTGTCCCGGCATAAACCTTTTGAGACGGCGCTGCATGATTTGTGCCTGCCCCAGAATGGAGGTGAGAGGATTTTTCAGTTCGTGTGAGGTAAGCAGGAGATATTCCTCCTTCTGGTTGAGCAGGGTGCGCAGGGTCTCTGACTCGGTCTGCAAATGCTCAACTGAAGCAAGCAGTGCGGCATTTTCCATAGACATACTGGCAAGGCGTGCCAGTGCTGTGAGCAGATCATCGCTCCACTGTGGAAAGTAAGATTCAGCTTTTTCAAGTGGACGATGTCGTTCCGCACCGAGCAAACCTACAACACGCCCGTGCAAAAAGACCGGGGCATAGATGGCTGCACGGAGCTTACTCGGTGTTAAGCTGAATGCTTGCCAGTTCATTCTGCCATTCTTCATGACTTTGTTGACTGGTGCTAAAAAAAGCTACAGGAATGAGTTTTCCTGAGGTGTCATCCACGCGAAAAGCTATACTATTATCTACCGATTCAAATTGTGGAATGAGTGCTGCGATGCGCCTTAGCACTTCATCTCCATCTTCGAGATACCGGGTAGTATAAGTAGCTTCGGTCAAAACCTCTAACGACCGGCGAGCCTGCCGTTCCAATTGTACAGGCTCAGTCATATCCTGAGAAATAACCATGACCCCAATGAGGGTTTTCTTATTTTTGTATATCGGAAGCGTATTGACGAGCAGTGCCTGATGGTTGTCCAGATGAACAAATTCGTGGTTGACATATTCACCGGCTAAGGCTCGTGACACGGATGATTGTGCAGAGAGGATATCAGAATGCTGCTGGTCGATATGCCAGTGTACCTGCGCCGCCTGGTTACAATGCAGTATTTCTCCTTGGGGGTTAAGATAACAAACTCCCTCATAAAACGAGCTGAGCATAAGATTGAAGTCGAATTCTCGAAACTCTATCAACCTTTATCTCCTTGTTCAAAATCTCTAACCATAGCACATTGATTATACCCTATTCATAACCATGACGGAAGACAACTAGAAATATTGTACCAAGTGATTGTATACTTTGTGCAAACGTTCGCTTTTCTAAGCAAGGATAGTGCTGTGCTTGTTGCTTACGGCCCTGCTGGTCAACCTGTTATTGCTGGAGAGACATCCCTGGAAGAGTTACAACGCTGGTCGCAGGAACGAGCTCTGTACTGCCCAAATTGCCGGGGTATTGTGCATGTGCGCGGCGGGCCAGACAAACGTACCCAGCTTCACTTTGCGCATCAAAAGGGTGAATGTGCCTGGAGTACTGAGGCAGAGTCGGTACGCCATGCCCTCGGGAAGATGGTTCTTGCCCGGTGGCTGCGCGAACAATTTCCTCGAGCGATTGTTACCCTGGAGGAACGTTTACCCGGACCTAACCGCATTGCAGATATCTTTGTAGCTCACCCTGCTGGCGAGCGCTGGGCAATTGAGTTTCAATGTGCTCCGCTCGATGTGGATGAGTGGCGACATCGCCATACGGCCTATCGTAACGCAAATATTCTCGATACCTGGATTATTGGTAACAACCGGCGTGAGAAGCAGGAAGCATTTCTCGAAGCCATTATTGCTACTGCGCACGAGGTTATGTTTCTTGATCCCCTGGTTACCCCACCACGAATCTGGTTACGCTGGCCTGTTCCTCGTGACACGGTGCAAACCTGGCAGCAGGAGACTGGGAGCGCCTGGGCTCCTACTCTTGAGGGAGGGGTTGGACGTTCAGCTTATGGAACTGTGCTTTCCGGTCAACTCCAGGACGTGCGTTTGGACGAGAGAGGCAATTTGATTCATCCTGTCCGTACAGCTTTGGAGGCGCGGACTCGACTGCTCCATAAAATGAGTATGGCTTCGGCTGTGGATGAAGCGATGCTGTTAGCCTGTCTGCGACAGCATATGAGCGAGGAGGCTGTGCGCATAGTTATCCTTCCTCTTGTGCGTGCCTATGTGCGTGACCCTGAGTTGCTCCGACGCTATAACTATGGACGCGGTCAATTAGAACAACCGCTCAGTGAAGAGGATAAACTGCGCGTGCAGAGAGCCAGGCGTTGGCTGAGCGGATTAGCTCAACAAGGATTTACTGCTACACGCCTGCGAGAATTAGCGAAAGAGATTCCGTTTGTAGGCCCCTATAGAGCTTTCGCCGGTTATATGGAGATGCTGGTTGCTCTAGCATAATCTTTCCTATGCCGCTCCTTCATTGAAACGTATTGTTTTGGTTATGCGTATTATTAATGTGAAGGTTATACTTGAAGTTCGTCTCACTTCCTCATTGATGATGAGAGCGTGGTACAGGACTGAATGAGATAAGAAAGGATGTTGAAGAATGAAAAGTTTTATTAGAGGCATGCTATTTGGCGTTGGTATTGGTTTACTCGTAGCTCCAATGCGGGGCGAAGAGATGCGTCGCCTTGTAGCTGAGCGCTTGCAGGAACTTCGTGGCTATCTACCAGAGAATGAACAGTTGAATCAGTATGTCCAGCAGGTTTCTGACCGTGTCTCACAGGCGAGCGGCAATTTAAGTGACCTGGCGCAACAGGCTACCTCGAAGGTGAAGGAAACCGGAAGCCAATTGGGTGACCTGGCGCAACAGGCTACCTCGAAGGTGAAGGAAACCGGAAGCCAGTTAGGGACCCTGGGGCAGCAGGCTACGGAGACAGTGAGACAAACCGCCCAGGATACTACCGATACGGCAAAGCAGGCGGTAAAATCGGCGAAGCAAAGTACGTCTACGCCTACGTCTACGCCGACCAGTGCACCATTTCCCAGTGCATATCCTGAGTACGTCAATCCCGAAACGAACCCTAACCCCTAATCTAAAGATTAAAAACGAACAGGACGAGCGTACAGCAAAGCCGTACGCTCGTCCTGTTCGTTTTTAATCTCAGGCTAATACTTATAAAAGTGTTGGCGCGTCTCTTCTTCAGCAGTTTTCTCTTTGAAGAAGGCGGATTCATTGCGTTTGACTGCGAGGTAGGAACTGGCCAGTAATGGCCCCAGTGCCTCCATCAGCACTTGATCGTTCTCTAACTCATCTAAAGCTTCGTCGAGTGAGGTTGGGAGACGGCGGATACCGCGTTGCTCGCGCTCCTCGTCACTGTAATTACCCGGATCAATCTCTTGCGGCTCACCGGGATCAATGGAATTCTTAATGCCATCGAGTCCTGCCGCGATATAAGCACCTATAGATAGGTAGGGATTACCGCTGTGGTCGGCGCATTTTAGCTCTAGATTGATGGACTCTGCCTCGCGGCCCCAAAAGATAGAGGGTACGCGGATGGCCCCTTCACGGTTATCGAAGCCGTAGCCTCCATAGGCTGAACTCCAGAAATGTGGGAGGAGGCGGCGATAAGAGTTGGGGCTGCCGCAGGTAATAGCGACCAGGCCACGAATATGGCGCAGGACACCACCGATGAAGTGTTTGCCACGCTGGCTTAGCCCTCCTCGTTCGTTCGCATCGTAGAAGAGGTTTTTGCCTGGATGCTCACTCGTCTCGCTACCCCACAGGCTCAGGTGAATATGGGCGCCACTGCCAGCTTGATCGAGGAAAGGCTTGGGGGCAAAGGTGGCGAGTAGATCAAAGGCTCGGGCTACACCACGTGCCGTCTCGCGCACGAGGCAAACATTGTCAGCCGCGCGCAGCGCATCTGCATAGTGAATGGATAGTTCCTGCTGAGCGGGTCCAAGTTCGGTATGAAATAGTTCGATAGAAACGCCTTCAGCTTCCAATGCAGCCAGGATTGCATCCATGACCTCCGCCTGCTCATCCAGGCCCCGGCTGCTATAACAGAGGCTGTCATCGGCTGGTACGTATTTGTCGCCCTCCTTGCGTGCGAGATAAAATTCATGTTCAACGGCGGCCTCGGCACGCATACCCTGCTCGGCTAAGCGGGCAACCATGCGTTTGAGAAAGGTGCGTGGGCAGGCTTCCCAGGGTTGGCCATCAAGGAGAATCATATCGCACATCATGCTGCCGGTGTTTGGTACATAAGGCAGGATTACAAAGGTCTGTGGATCGGGAATGAGGCGAAATTCTCCAATCGGCCCCATACCTGCGACGGCGGCAAGCGATTCAACACCGGTAAACGCTTGCATAGCCAGGGTTTGTCCGATGCCTTCGGAAATACGTGTGGCAAGCTTTGAGGCGTGTGTAGCCTTACCACGAATAATGCCGCCGTTATCGCAATACAAAAATCGCACGAGTCGTAGGTTAGCGTTGTGTGCCTGTTGCACGACGTCCTGGGCATTCATTTAACTACATTCTCCTAAGCTAGTTTTATATGGCAGTGTTTGAAGATTCGAAACTGCTGACCTGCTTAACGTGCGTAGTATAGCAAAGCGTGTATGAGAAAACAAGTAAAGAAAGACTTTTTGTGGAAGCCTTATCTTTGCATACACTCATGTGCAAACATCCGTATCGACTCCAAATCCTTTGAGTCGGGCATATACACGATAATTTCCTGTGCCCCTGCTTGCTCAATTTCAGCTAAACGCTGGCGAATCGTAGCAGGAGAGCCAACGAGGGCCTGTTCATGTATACGACCCGATGGGATGTTGCGTGCAAATGGTGCAGTTTTAGCCATCGCCGCCTCGTCTGTTTCTGCTATAGCACAATTGAACATGACCGTCCGCTTGATAGTATTGTAATCGCGTCCTACCTCTTCGCAGTGCTTTTTGATGACAGCAAACTTGTGTTCAAGTCCGGCATTATCCAGGTGGCCGATGTTGCAGGCATCGGCGTACTGAGCGACCAGTTTGAGTGTTACCCGTTCGCCGCCTCCACCGATGAGTAGAGGAATATGAGGTTTCTGCACTCCTTTAGGTTGGTTGATAGCGCCATGAACTTGATGATACTTGCCCTCAAAGATGGCCTCATCTTCGGTCCACATTTTCAGGATGATCTGCACCGCGTCCCGCAGTTGGCGCAGGCGTGTAGGTCCATCAGGAAAGTCATAACCATAGGCTCGGAATTCCTGCTCATACCAGCCTGCGCCCATCCCGAAGTCGAGCCGCCCATGGGAGAGAACATCGACAGTGCTGGCCATTTTTGCCAGAAGTGCTGGGTTTCGATAGCCATTGCAGGTAACCATCTGCCCGATACGTACGCGTTTCGTATCGCGGGCCAGGGCTGCCGTACTCGTCCAGCATTCAAAAGTTACTTCCTGCGTCGGAGTAGGAACTGTGTGGAAGTGGTCAAATAGCCAGATTGAGTCGTAACCTAGCGCATCTGCTTCCTGCGCAACTCGGGTCATCGTCTCATATGCTTCAACCGGATCGGGGATGCCAACAAGGTCCATGCGCCAGCCCTGGGGAACAAGCAAACCAAATTCTAATGTCATGCGTCTAACTCTTTCTTTGCGGTAAATAATAAAAAGACGTAATACTTTTATTACGCTGGGGTATGGAGAAAGATGTCAAGCGTAGGCATGGTCCAGCAGAGCCACTTTTATTTGCGCCTTCTGTTTTTCTTCTGTTTACAAAAACATGCGCAGCGGAGACAGGATGCGTTCGCCCAGCTTACTGTACCATGGACGCCTCAGCCACTGATCTTTCTTTAATTCAAGTGCGTTCCTCGTGTCGCACATAAACAGCTCTTCCATTTGCCGGGCCAATGCTTCGCTGTAGATCTCGGCGTTGATCTCATAGTTGCCGACGGAACTGAGGCGATCAAGATTGGCTGTCCCAATGGTTGACCATTGTCCATCAATGGTACAAGTTTTGGCATGAAGCATGTTGCGGTAGGCAAAAACGCCGATTCCTGTTTTCAGGCAATCTGTGAAATAGCCGCGTGTGAGCCAGTCAACTACCACATGATTGGAGATCCAGGGCACGAGTACTTGCACGTCGACGCCCCTGCCCGCGGCGGTCTTCAGGGCATCGAACAGCGCCCTATCAGGAACAAAGTAGGCATTGGTGAGCCGGATGGAGTGTTCTGCCTGGTCAATGGCCTGGATGTACATATCGCGAATAGGAAAAGTCAGGCGCAGTGCATTCGTCGCGCGCAGGTTGATGAGTGGATCAAAACGACGCGGATAATGCCGCGTTATACGGTTTTGTGCAGGGAACTCCCGATTCCAGAAATCAATAAATGATTGGGCAAGATCGGCTGCGGTAGGGCCCTGAATTCGCAGGTGCGTGTCCCGCCAGCTGGTCGCGTAGAGACTGCCCAGGTTATAGCCGCCGATAAAGCTTATATATCCATCCACAATCAGCAACTTGTGATGATCCAGGGCATAGCGTCGTAGATCGATCAGTTGCCAGGGGCGACGAATTGCCTGGTATGACAGCGCATGAATGCTCGGTGGGAAGACCTTGAAGTCGTGCGGTACTACTGTATTGCCGAAGCGGTCGAAGATCACGTAGACCTCCACACCCTGGGCGGCTTTGCGTATCAGGTGTTCCTTGAACTCCTGTCCCACGGCGTCGCTTTTCCAGATGAATGTTTCCAGGTAAACGCTCTCCTGGGCAGCGTCAATGGCAGCGAGCATCGCATCGTAGAGGTCACGGCCATAATCATAGATCTG
>WNGM01003909.1_pt1 | contig 20310 bp, 19 predicted proteins | sample 5400571 | NCBI WGS metagenome assembly WNGM01 (sample SAMN13153378, study PRJNA577476) | soil metagenome | isolation source: 100 cm soil or saprolite under Garry oak tree replicate 2 | place: USA:California | collected 2016-06-15 | reverse complement strand
CTAACATTCAAGTTTCTTGGGTCAAACTTGGTTTTGAGCAATCCTTGGCTTGTCTGGAAGCGGGAGCCAACGATTTCGGCGGCACTTTGATGGAGGAGAGCATCTCGAAAGCGGCAGGAGCGAATTTCGGTGAATATGTTTCTCCCGGCGAATTCCGCGCGATGATCAGAACCATAAGCCGCACACCTGCGGAGCGCACCACAACTTATAAAATCCGCAAAGTTTTCGACCATCCGGATTCAGAAGAACGCCTGCCACTCGAACAAAAGCCGATGCTCGCGGCAACAGTAAGCCACGCACCATCGGTGGCGACCGGCTACTGATCGAATCTTGGCAATCTAGCAAAGTCCGCGGAGTAGGCGGACAAAGTGCCCGGCTATCGCCGGGCACTGGACGTTTGTATCTGCGGTGCAGGATCAATTTCTGCACGCGCCAATTGGAAGTCTCAGCTGCGTATACTTCATTTTCGGAAGGGCAGGCAAGCGCGTGAGCGCCAGAGAATTGCCCAAGCCCGCGTCCGGAGCGTCCAATAACCCCAAGCACTTTGCCGTCAAGCGAAACCTTGAAGATCCGGCCGGGGAACGTACTTTCTCCAACGAAAAGGACCTGATTGGGTCCAGGCGTAATGCAGATGGAATTCGGCTGCCCAATCACGGCAGCCAGGCGCGCTCCGGTTGGGGTAGGACCGTTGACGGCGCGGGATTTCGAATCAGGCGGCACGTCGATAGTAAACATGCGCAGGAACTTGCCTTCGGTATCGAACACCTGAATGCGCCGATTGGTGCGATCGCCCACATAGAGATTATTGTTGCGGTCGGCCACAATGGCATGCGGCAGGTGAAATTGGCCGGGCCCTGTGCCTGGCTCGCCCCAGGACTTCACCCAGTCGCCATCCTTATCGTACTTGGCCACACGGGAGTTGACGTATCCATCGGTAATGTAGATGTTCCCCTCGGAGTCCCAGGTTACGTCGGTGGGCTGGCGAAATAGCCCATCGATCGCAGGAAGAGGCGGGTTGACGTGTTCCCAAGGTTTGGACCCCTCGTCGGCCGCTTCTTTCCGGCGGCCGAACACCCACACCACGCGACCTGCCTGATTAAATTTGATAATCATGTCGGAACCCTTGTCGATGGCCCAGATGTTGTCGTCCTTGTCGATGCGCACACTGTGAGCTTCGGACCAGGCGTAAAGGCCTTTGCCAATTTCACGCAAGAACTCGCCTTTCGGACCGAACTCCAGCAGCTGCGCCGCCGCCGCACCATAAGCGGGGCCAGTGGCGCTATTGGAACGCGTGAAGACGAAGATATGGCCCTTGGAATTAACGGCCACGCCCGGAACCTCACCGAAATTCATCCCGGGCGGCAGCTTTGGGAAATCAGGGACGGAATCGTAGGGGATTTCCGGCACGTTCTGCTGAGCGAAGGACAGTTGAGCCAGCAGAGCGAAACACGCTAATACGCAGATTTTCATTGGAGCCTCCGGTTAGTCTGCGTTCTCTTCGACAATGTCCGGCCGCGAGCCTATGCCGTGCCGCTTGCCGGAGACACGCTACACCTATCTGCTGTTAGTGGGCCCACTCACAAGCAGGAACTTTTGGATCCGTTTGCCGGTTTCAACTTCACCCGAATAAAGATTTCCGGCAGAATCCGACACCAACTGGTGAATCGCGTGGAACTGGCCGGCATTGCGGCCGTCGTGCCCCATCATGCCAAGCACGGTGCCGTCACTGCGGCGCAAAGTCCAGATCACATTATTTGTGTCATCGGCTATCAACAGATATTCCTGTCCAGCATCGTGCGAAAAAGCAATGTCGCAGACAGTTCCAGGTTCTAAAGTTTCGGGACGCACGAAGAATTCCTTGAGGAACTTTCCTTGTTTCGTAAAGGCCTGGACTCGGTCATTGGAGCGATCGCAGACGTAAACAAGCCCATCTTTCGAGATGTGGGCGCAATGGACGGGAGACCGGAACTGCTGATCGATAGGGGCGTTTCCTCTGCCCTTGTACGGGCCCGGATCGGCATCATTCGGAGCATTTCCATACCCGCCCCACATCCGTTTGAATGCCAACGTATCAGAATCAAAAACGATGACGCGTTTGTTTAGATAACCATCCGAGATGTACAGCTCATGGGCGCCTTCGTCAATCTCCAGACCGGCTGGCCGGCCGAGTAGAGTCGTGTCCGCGCTATCGGCCGGTCCCTTTAAAGGATGACCAATCTGCTTGAGGAATTTACCATCGTTGGTGAATTTGAGCACCTGGCGACTCGTGGGGCCATTGCCGCCAATCCAGACATTGCCTGCTCGATCGACAAAAATTCCGTGTTCTACATCCGGCCAATCATATCCGTTACCCGGCCCGCCCCAGGATTTCAGAAGGTTCCCCTCCTTGTCGAATTCGAGCACCGGGGGCGCAGGTACACAACACATTGCTTTACGCGGGGAACTTGGGTCTGCGCCGATCTCATCGGGAGTGTCGCTACCTGGACGCTGCAAGACCCAGATATGATCGTTGCTATCTACAGCCATTCCACCGATCTGTCCTACGATCCAATTGTTTGGCAGTTCCTTTGGCCACAACGGATCGACTTTATAGTGCGGTTGTGGGACTTGCGCTAACGCGATTTGGGACACGGCGGCATACAAGCAGATCATAACCGTGAACCAAGCTGCCCCAATCAACTCGTCCCTTATCAGTTTCGGCATAGAGGGATTCTCCAGTCTAAGCGCACGCCAGTTTGCAAAAGGGAATTGATGTTCTTCTTCCGCACCCGGAACATACAACTGACCTTCTTCAAGTGCAAGCCCTGCGACTGCGAACCAGGGCGCGGCGGTTCAATAAATGCAAGCGCAAGAACCTGAAGGAGTCTTGGGGTGAGCGACGGGATTTGAACCCGCGACCCTCGGTTCCACAGCTGAATAGAATAGCCCGTCTTTGCCTTTCAATGACTTACGTTGTGCCTGTTAGTCGCTGTTGGCCCCTATTCCGGTGTGTTCTGTTCCCAGTTTGTGCCAGCACATCGGTTCAAGTGAGCGCGGTGTCGTTATGTCTGAGTTTCTTTATATGTCCTGCTGCGATCCAGAAGAGATTTCTCACGAATGTGGACCGAATCGGGTGATTGCGGCGCGCTGGCGCCGAGCGTTGACTTGGGTCGAAAGCTGTCTTACGATCACGGCTTGTTACGAATGATTCTTGATTTTTTGTCTGCGGAGAGGTCAGGGAGGTTCTCGGTGATGCGCAAGTCCATAGTATCTTTTGCGTTGGCGTCGCTTGTGGGCGTCTCGATACCGCTATTCGCACACCACGGAAACAATTCCTATGACAGTGGCAAAAGGATCACTCAGAAAGGAATTGTAACGCAATGGATCTGGTCTAATCCTCATTGCTTACTGAGGTACGACGTCAAGGATGACAACGGGCAGGTCGTACATTGGCTTGCGGAGACTCAAGCTCCCATAAACATGGTTGCGGGCGGCTGGAGGCAGACCTCGTTCAAGCCTGGCGATGAGATTACCATTACCGTCGAACCGATGAAGAATGGGCGGACTGCCGGGCGCATTGAGGACGTTACGTTGCCCAATGGTACGACATTGCATGGCCAGACGGAATTCAAGGAAGATCAGTTCGCGCCCAAGAAATAACCAGAATCTTTTTTGTCGTCGAAACTAGCCGTCGAGCAATAAGCGGCCCCGGATCGCCATCGTTATTCGAAGTTAGGGTCTTTCAGCCCCTTCCACCCTCGCCTACGACTCAACCCCCGAACGGCCTACTTTCCAGATCCGTTTAGGTCAGGCCCATCGGTAAGATTATTGTATCTGGATCGCTCGACGGGTGAGCAGTAAAACTCCATGACGTCGGTACGTGGGTCCAGCAGTCTCATCTTCAGCTTGTCGAGGGTCGCCCAGGGTTTTATATATATCTTCGGGTCATCGATTACCTCTGACAGTTCCAGCGTGTCATAGTTCACACGGTGGTAGGTTTCAGTTACCTTGAGCTGATCGCTGATCGGTCGGCCGGTAGCGTCAAGCCAGACTCTGTCCTCGGGCATCATCCCGACCGTCTGAACAACAAGGGTGGCATCGTCAATCCACTTTCCGACGGAGTAGCCATAAAATCGCTGCTCTCGCGTGTCATTGCCTATTTGTACGCCGCCTTCTATCGATTTGGGAAGCTCGCGCCCGTCTGTCCAGATGATGCGCCAGCGATTATCGTACTGGTAGAGCACCACAACTTTGACGTCATCCTGGAAGATTTGCGTCTGCCTTAATTGGTAATGATTCACATGCGGGACGCCCAGGGGATCGCAGAGTTCTCTCGGATCATTCTCTTGACCGGGAGGAACTGCGTCATATCCTTCTAATGGCTTATGAGATTTATACAGCTGCAATCCGTAGGGAGTGTAAGGTAACTGATGTTCCGGCTTGCCGTCATTCGGCATCGTTTCCACACCACCGGCTTGGACTGCGTTGACGTACCACATTCCGGAAATATTGTGGCGCGGAGCGGAGGCTGATGGCGACTTCTGCTGAGTTTGCTGTTTCTGCCTCCCTGGCGTCGAATCGAACCAAATCCAGCCATTTTGAGCGAATCCCAAGGAACAGAAGGTGAGCACTCCGATAACAATAGACGTCAAGATTGCCGAGCGTCGTTCACCCATGCAGTTCCTCCCTTACCAGAATTTCCGCTTAATTTTTGCGAAGTCCTACTCAGAGATGCCAACGATCCTGCCTTTATTTGGCAGCGGCGTCTGCGGGAACGGTGTTTCGATTGGTGAAACTAATCGAATCGGATGGCACACACATATATTCCCCGATTTCAGCATTCGGGCGCAGAGTGGCTGTGCCGGTTGTCGTCCAGGGCTGCGCATATACCTTGGGGTCGATAACCGTAAGCTTCGCCTGAAGCTTTCCATAGTCGAGCCGCTTGTAAGCTTCCACGACCCGCATTTCTGACGTATGCGGAAAGCCGTGCCGACGCTGCCTGCGGTCCTCAGAGACCCAGGACCTGTCGTCAAAGCCATTCGCCTCGACGATGAACGTGTCTCCGTCCCACCTGCCGACCGAATATCCCATGTATCGCAGAATCGGGGGATCCGGCGGCAGTTTGCGCCCGTCGGTCCAGATGGTCCGCCACGTATGACTCAGCTCGAAGAATTGCAAAACTCGGTCGGGCAATTGGACGAACTCCATCCCATAGTTGTAAGCGAATGCCCGTGGATAACCCAGGGGATCGCAGATATTCATCGGATCCTTTGAATTCCACTCTGGCGAGTCACTCTTGGTGGCGTCGTACAACTTCTGTCCGTAAGGAGTAAGTGGCGGAAGCGTCTTAAGGTCAAGCTCAATACCGTTGTCGCCCCACACTCCGGAGATATCGTGCGGATCAAACGCGCGCGTATCCACGTTCGCTTTCTTTCGCTCGTCCGCCACGTGGGCTTCATTTTCGCAGCGCGGACACGTCTTCCAGCCGGGCCCTGGAGTGACCACGGGTATCTCCAGTCCGGGCTTTTGGGCGAGCGCTACCTGACCTGAGCCAAGCAAGGCCGCAGCGGATACAATGCTGAAAATTGCGAAAGTTCGCATTTCCTCAACCGCTCCTTCGTCGGGCGGATCGCGCCAGAGCAGACCATAGTATTCGAGGGGGGAGAATTCTAATTCCTGAACCGCGGCACGAATTTTCGGTCCACGACATGCCGTCACCTATCTCTGTTCTCGACCAGGTGCGTCCAGATAACTGGAATACCCGCCATCGGGACGACCTGAAGTAGCAAGCGACTTCGCCGCCATGCGCTAAACGTGGACTTGGATTTTTCCAGACTGTCTAATTCTTCGGCTTGTTGGCCTCTGCATCGCGGGCTTCGCGGGCTCTATCCCGCGCAGCCCGTTCTTCGTCTGTGCCACCAGCTTGCCGCGACCACCGCAACACCATTGTCCCATCCGCTCTCTTGATCTGATCGATTACGCTGTGTGGCGCGCCTGATTTCGCTGGACGGACGTAGATAATCACCTCATCGCCCGGCTTGAGGGTATTCTTGGTCATACCGCCATCCCCCATAAGGGTCTCTGGAGAAGCGAGCTCGCCGGTCCACTGCACAACGTTACCCTTGTCATCCTTTACATCCCAAATGACCAGCACATGCGGATTTCGCCAAACGTATTCCACAACAGTCCCCTTGAGGGTCACTTCGTCCGGCGACCAGAGAGCTGTACCATGGTGCGCCTGGACCGGAAGATTCAAGATGGGAAATACAACCATAGCTACCAGTGATGCAGTCACAAGCATAGGCCGCCGCATGAACTTATCCTCCTTACATCTTCTTCGGAAATTGCAGAACTAACTCGCGCCAACCGCTACCGTCGCTTACTGGCATCCGCCGTCGATGGTATCGTGTTTCGGTCGTTGAAACTAATCGAGTCGGACGGCACGCAAAAATATTCCCCAATTTCGGCATTCGGCCGCAGTGTGGCCGTGCCCGTTGTCGTCCAAGGTTTGGAATACACTTTCGGGTCTGTAATCGTCAGGGTGGTCTGGAGTAGCCCGTAATTAACACGCTTGTAGCGCTCCTCGACTCTCATTTCGGGAGTATGTGGAAGTCCACCCCAACCCATAGAGCCGCGGTATTCAACAATCCAGGATCTGTCGTCAAATCCATTCGCCTCGATAATGAATGTATCTCCCTCCCACCTACCGACAGCATACCCCAAATATCGATAAATCGGCGGGTCCGGCGGCAGTTTGCGACCGTCCGTCCAGATGGTCCGCCATGCATGCCCCCATTCAAAGAACTGCAAAACCCGGTCTGGCAGTTGCACGAATTCCATCCCGTAGTTATACGTAAATGATCGTGGGTAACCGAGAGGATCACAGATATTCATGGGGTCCTTCGAATTCCACTCGGTTGAGTCACTCTTAGTGGCGTCGAATAGCTTTTGCCCGTAAGGGGTAAGTGGCGGAAGCATCTTCATGTCCAGAGCGATACCGTTGTCGCCCCAAACTCCGGAGATGTCATGCGCGTCAAAGGGTCGTGTATCGACGTTCGCTTTCTTACGGTCTTCCGCGACGTGAGCTTCGTTTTGGCAGCGGGGACAGCTCTTCCACCCGGGACCCGGAGTAACTAAGGGTATCTCCAACCCGGGTCGTTGCCCGGGCGCTTGACCCAAAGCGGCCGACCCGAAGCCCAGCAGACACGGGAACGTCACAATGCTGACAATCGGAAAGATCCGCATTTGTTCAGACTCCTTTGCTTCGTCCCCGGAGGCTTGCTCCATGGTGAAGCTAGAAGCTCAGTCGGAAAGCTAACTGGATCGCGCGGCTTCCTCCTGTCCCCAGCGCAATATCGCCGCAGAAAAACTACTTGGCCGCGCCGAACTCCCATTCCGTCATTGGTTTAGTTTTGTGCTTTGGGGTTGCGCCGTTATTCTCGCCAATTGCGCGTCGGTGCATTCCTTGATGATTGTCAAAAAGCGATTCAAGTTGTCTTTGCTTACAAACGGATGGGGATCCCCTGATTTGCGGTATTGCAGCAGGTGGATCTTCTCCAGTGCATTATCATAGAAGGGATGGATGGTCAGATAAGTGTCGGCGCCCGCTTTCGCCGCGATTTCCTGAAATCGTACGGTCGAAGCGCTCCAGCTTTTGAAGGTCTCCTCCCAATTGGCGAAATATTTTACTCGATACCGCACTAGACTCGGATTGATGCCTCCCCATACGGCCCCGACGTGCCGTTGGTTTCCGTCCTTGAGCGGAACAAGTGTTGAAATCGTACCCGGCGTGTGGCCCGGCGTCAGGTACAGCGTCAGGGTAGTGTCACCTAAGGTCAGTTTCATGCCATCTGTCGCGATCATGTCTTTTTTCGGTTTGATCTCGTTGGGTTCGTCGCTCTTCGCGAGCACATCCCAATCCTTTTCGGACATGATGATGTGCGCATGATATGCGTCCTGGATGTATCTTGACCCGAAATAGCGATCCCCGTGAGCATGACTCAGAACGACATACTTGATCTGCGCCGGATCTAACCCCAGCTTCTTCAGCCCTTCCCCGATCAACACTGGAGCGCTGTAGTCATAGCCACTATCGATCAGGATGATTCCCTCGGATGTTGTTACAGCCCAGGTGGAGTCTCCTCCCGGGTTTGGAGGAACACGGGAAGCAGTACCCCAACTGCCTAGCCAGTACAGGTTATCGAACACCTTTGCCGGCTCCTGATACCAGTCCGCACGAGGCGGGACCTTTCGCTCAGACAACGGCGGTGGCGCTTGGTCGGGAGGCTCCCCAGGGCCCTTGGGCGACAATGCAGGCGCGCAAACCACCTCGTATAAATGGGTCAGGTCGTTGAGGCCGTCAGCCGGCCGCCAAGCCGCTGCTTTAGCTTTATCAAGGTGAGGCTGCGCCGCCGCCATCGAGCCTTGCGCGTAGGCCGCGCGCGGAATCGTGATTCCTAAGAGCAGTAAAATCCAAAACAGTCTCAGGTGATATCCCTTCATTGCTGCTTCTCCGCCTGATGGATTTCGATTCGGGTGCGCACAGCCTACCACGATCCGTGCTTGTGCAGGTAGGTCCCGGCGCAATTTATTGACGTCGCTAGACGGGTCTGCTGTAAATGGCGCTACACTACCCGACGACGCGCGTAATGCGTTGTGAAAAGCAAATCAGCCGAAACGCGTGAACGTGAACCCTCCGGGCTCGGTTCGCTCCACGCCGACAGCACTCGATAGGGTTATGGTAACGAACTAGCCGACGCTTCGGCAGGAGAGATGGGCGCCGGTTATATGGCCTTAGTCTGGGGCATCGATGGTTGAATTAGGCAACCTGGAAACCTTACAAAGCCGACGCGATTTTGGCACCTATGCAAAAGGTGACCGGTTATCAGGTCCGATTTTGGTTTTATTTTCTGCCAGTGGTTGCGCCGCTCTCATCTACGAGGTCGTTTGGCTGCAACAACTGCAATTGGTCATCGGATCTTCAGCTGTTTCTCTTGGTCTGCTCCTTGCTATATATATCGGAGGTCTATTCCTCGGCAGCATTGCCGCGCCTCAGCTGATTTCGGCCAGCCGTCACCCACTGCGCGTTTACGCCACGATTGAAATGGGAATCGCAATTTGCGGCATTCTCATTTTGTCCGTGCTACCTTCTGTAGCTTCCTTCTACATTAGTCGCGCAGCTGAAGGATTCCCGAACCTTCTTTTGCGGGGAATGATCTGTGCGGTTTGCCTGCTGCCGCCCACAATCCTTATGGGTGCGAGCTTCCCTATGCTTTGCCGTTGGATCGCATCCACCAACACCGGCGTTTCGCGTATGGGGCTACTCTATGCGGCGAATATTGCGGGCGCGGTTTTCGGCAGCCTGTGGGCAGGGTTCTATTTGCTGCGAGTGTACGATTTGACGACTGCGACTCACACAGCGGTGGCGATAAATATCATTGTTACTTCGGCCGCTTTCGGATTGGCGGGCCGCAAAAGTTATCGGGCTTCAACCTACGGCTTCAGCAAGGATCGTGGCGGCCGGACCGGAGGAAGCGCTCCCATTTACATTGCCATAGCACTATCGGGGCTTTCAGCTCTCGGCGCTGAGGTCGTGTGGACGCGGCTGCTATCGGTCTTGTTCGGGACGACCGTCTACACTTTCTCGATAATCCTCGCAGCCTTTCTATTCGGAATAGGAGTCGGTAGCGGCATTGGATCAATGCTTACACGCTGGACGGAACGCCCACAATTCATGTTCGGCATTTGTCAGCTGGTTCTGGCAGCTTCAATCGCGTGGACGGCCTGGGCAATAGCCAAATCGCTTCCCTACTGGCCGATCGATACCTCGCTCGCTCCGAGTCCCTGGTTCAACTTCCAGTTGGACGTGTTGCGGGCGCTTTGGGCAATGCTATCCGCGACGTTGCTTTGGGGCGCAAGCTTTCCCTTGGCCCTGGCGTCGCTTGCGGCGGGAGCACAAGACCCCGGCTGGCTTGCAGCGAAAATTTATGGCGCGAACACATTCGGTGCGATCGTTGGCGCACTCACGTTTAGTTTTCTGGTGATTCCGCGAATGGGAACAATGCGTTCCCAGCAAATATTGATTGGAATTGCCTGCACTGCGGCGCTTGCTCTGCTGACGCCGCAGTGTCTCCGATTTTCCGGGCAACTTTATCGAGAACCTGCGTTTCGATGGCGTGGTGTCTTGATTTTCGGCATCCCCATCCTAGCTGCGCTGACCTTGATCACCACTGTCTCTGAAATTCCATGGCAACTGATCGCCTATGGGCGGCGTATTGCGCTGATGATGTATTCCGATCGGAAGGACAGCAACACCTATCCCATCAGCGTGCTATATAGAGGCGAAGGATTGAATTCCTCAATTGTGATCACAGATCAGTCCGGTCTCCGCATTATTTATGTTAATGGGAATGTCGAAGCTTCCAATGCGGCTGACGATATGCGCCTCGAGCGAATAGCCGGACATATCCCCGCCCTCGTCCATGCCGGCGCTCGCGATGTATTTATCGTGGGTTTCGGTGCAGGAATTACCGCCGGCTCGTTCATAACCTACCCGGAAGTCAAAAGCATAACCATTGCAGAATTGGAATCCTTGATTCCTCCAGCATCCGCTAGATTCTTCCGGCGCGAGAACGAAGGTGTGTTGAATGACCCGCGTACCCGCGTCGTTTACGATGACGGCCGGCATTACCTCCTAACCCACAATGAGAGCTTCGACGTAATTACCTCCGACCCGGTTCATTTGTGGGTGAAAGGCACTTCTGCACTTTATTCGCGGGAGTACTTCGAAATCGTTCGCCATCACTTGAGAGCCGGCGGCGTCATTGCGCAGTGGCTTCCTCTTTATGACGGCGATGTGGAAGCCATTAAGAGCGTATTGGCCACTTTCTTTGAAGTGTTTCCGGACGGCACGGTTTGGAGTAATCACATCGGAAATAGCGGCTATGATTTGGTCCTTCTCGGTCAAGTCGGTCCGACCAAAATCAATGTTGACGAACTACAACGGCGCCTTGAACGGCCGGATTATTCCGCCGTCATCGCTTCGCTACGCGCCGTCGGATTCCAATCCGCAGTTGATATCCTGGCGACATACCTGGCCCAAGCATCGGACCTCAACCCCTGGTTGGCTGGCGCGCAAATTAATTTGGATAGAAACCTGAGGCTCCAATATCTCGCTGGACTCGAAATGAACTCCCGTGCTTCCGAGCGAATCTACCACTCGCTTTCAGGCTACCGGCGGTTTCCCGAGGCTTTTTTCACAGGATCAGACGGCTACGTACAGCTGCTGAGAGCATTGTTGAAACCCTCAAATTGACCGCTGCGGTTCCATCTGCCTCATCTCTACTTCAGCGCTTCACTACGAATTCAAACATTGACGTATTCGGAAAACATCTATATAGACGACTTATAAGTATTAGTCCTCCTGGCAAAGGTCACTGCGCGCGCTCGGACGAGGAAGTACATAATAAAAACGCATTCTGGGCTGAGCGCGACGCGCTTGGAAGGAGCAGCGTAAAGATGCGCCACATTGTGATCCCCGGCTTTGTACTGCTGGCGGCTGGCCTGGCCTCTGGGTCGGCTGCCTGGGCCCAAAAGCCCGGTCTGGAGGTGCCTCTGATTACTCCAGGACCCGGATGGAAACCGTGCCCGCGCTGCGAAAACGAAGCTCATGTGGCGGAAGACCGAAGAAAAGCGAACGTCGATACACGTCCATTCGATCGGCACGACCTTTCGGGAGTTTGGGGCGACAACGGCGTGCCTCAGGATCCGAAGACCCGTCCGGCATTTACTCCGTACGGAGAGAAGTTATATGAAGAAATGAAGAAAAAAGTGACTCCCAAGGGTGTGGACGACGCCCTGAACGATCCAATTGGAATCTGTGATCCTATCGGCTACCCGCGAGCCTTTGGATACAACTATGGCTTTGAATTCATTCAAGTGCCGAACCGCGCTTTTCAATTCTTTGAGTGGAGCCACACCTGGCGCACCATCTGGACCGATGGACGCAAACTGCCGCCGGATCCGCCGATTGATCGATTCATGGGTTATGCGGTTGGCAGGTGGGAGGGAGATACATTCGTCGTCGAGTCGAATGGGCCGCTCATCCCATCTTTCCGCATACTGCCGAAATGCGGGTGGTGGAACATTACAAGCGGCTCAACTATGGGTTGCTCGAGTTTTCGTTAACCGTCATTGACCCAAAGGTCTTTACAGCACCGTGGACGACCACCGGCAGGATCACACTGCATCCCAATGCCGAAATTAGTGAATATTTTTGCGCGCCCTCTGATTCCATCGATTTCAACAATCGCAACACGATACCAGCATATTGAGTGTTGATGGGTATCCGGGATGCTAGCAGCAACCCGCTGCCGCGCGTGGCCTAAGGGTTAAAAGCCTGAAAATTGTTCCTGCGTTTTCATTGCTTTGAAAGCGTAGCTAATCATCAAGGCGGCGCTTGAGCGTGACGGCTGGGAAGTGATAACAAGCCCCGAATCGTGAGTTTTTTTTCGTGGCTCTAATCGGTTCCCACCGTTCTTCTTGCCGTTCCTTTGCTCTCGATCCACAATTTTGACTCAAAGTGCAGATTCTTGCGCGGCCTCTTCCGGACCGCTTTGTAGCGCCAATTGCAGCGTCGGCAGATCGACGGCACGCTCCATGCGAGCCATCACGATCGTCGCAAGCGAGTTGCCCAATACGTTCACCGGCACGAATGCCGACGACAAGAGACTATGAACGCCGAGAATGATTCCAACACTAGCCACCGGAATCACGCCCGTGGCTGAAAGCGTCGTCGCGAGAACGACGATCGCCGAACCGGCAACGCCAGCGCCGCCTTTTGACGTAAACAACATAGTCGCGAGGAGCCCCAACTGCTGGCCGATCGACAAATGAATACTTAGGGCCTGCGCGAGAAACACCGAAACTGTTGCCCAGTAGAGGCACGACCCGTCGTGATTGAACGAGTAACCAGCGGGCAGCACCAGAGCGACAACCGATTCCTCGATGCCGAGCCGCCGCAGTTTGTCCATAACGCTCGGAAACACCGATTCACCCGAACTGGTGCCGACCACGATCATCAATTCGGCTGCAAGATAGCGAATCAATTGCAGGATGTTTACGCCGACCGCCCATGCAATCGGGGTTAGTACGATCGCAACAAAAAGCAAGCAGCAAACATAGAATTCCCCGACCAGTTTGCCTAGAGCGACGAGCGAGGACGGGCCGAACTTGCCGACTGTAAATGCGATCGCTCCGAACGCGCCAACGGGAGCGATCCACATCACGAAGCCTATCATCTTGAACAACACCTGCTCGATCGAGTAAATGCCATCGACGAGAGGCTTACCCTTCGAGCCCAAGGCGAGCAATCCGAACGCGAACGTCACGGAAAAGAACAGCACCGGAATGACTTCACCTTCGGAGAAGGCTCCCACGGCACTTTCGGGCACCAGGCTAAGCAGAAACTGACCGAAGGTGAGTGGCTTTGCAGGCGCCTTCACACCGCTCTCCGCCAGCGTGTTCATAGTGACGTGCATGCCCGCGCCGGGCGCCCAGAAATTGACCAGAAGCAAACCAACGATGAGCGCGACGGTCGTTACTACTTCAAAGTAAATGATCGCTTTAATTGCGACGCGACCGACCTTCTTCGCTTCGCCAACGCTTGCGATCCCGTGTACGACAGTGCAGAAGATGATTGGAGCTACGAGCATTCGCACGAGTTTGATGAAGAGGTCGCCAAGAGTCTTCAACGCCTCGGCGCTTTGCGGCCAGATGTAACCAACGATTACGCCCAAGATCATCCCAAACAAGATTTGGACCGAGAGATGTTTGTACCAAGCACGCACACGCCGAGGCGCGGCGACTTGGCTGATTGGTGCGACGTGTAGCTTTGCGGCCGGCGTTTGCATGGGGATTTAGTCGAGCGAGCGCGTGACGTCGTTGAATAATTCATCCACCGAGAAGCGGCGCGGGATCAAACGCTGCCGTTCGGAGTATTGAATGATGGTTTCGAGGGACTTGCGCACCGCCTCAACCCCAAATCGCAGCGCTTCCGCGATTTTCGAAGGACCAGCGGCCGTACTTTGCTTGAGCATGCGATAGACTTCGCGGACAACGTCCGGGCGATCTTTCGCGATCGATTCCTTGATGACCATCATGTGATTGATCGGAACACCACCGTGTTTTTCGGCCCAACGCGCCGCAACCTCTGCCGCATTGGGGATCAGCGGCTTAAGTGGCGTTCCCTGGGGATTTTCGCTTCCGAAAATGGCCGCGTCGATCTCGCCATCGAGAAGCATTTGCAACAGCTGCCTGCCCTCCGGTGCGCGCTGCACCCATGGTGGATCGGTAAACTCGGCGACGTGCGGATCTTCAAACGTGATCCACTGAACACGCTGGAAGTCGACGCCATAGTCTTCCTCTAAGAAACCTCGGACCCACGTACCAGTCGTCTGCGTGTATGCGCGGACACCCACCTTGCGGCCGTTGAGATCGCCGGGATTCAGATGACCACGTTTCGGATTGTAAAAGATCGTGTGATGCTGACCGCGCGCCACGACCACGGCAGGCATCAGAATGTAGGGCCTGCCATAGGCCTTTGCTTGCAAGAATGTGACGATGGCAAGCTCGCCCAGGTCAAACTTTTGCTCCCGTACCAGGGCTTTGAACGCCTTGTTGGCTGTTTTGACGTCCGCGAAAACAAAGTGTACGAGGAGCGATCGCACTTCCCCGCTTCTCAAGGCGTCGGTGTTTGGGTACGCAGCCAACAAAGTCTGCAGAGTCAGCGAGGTCTGTGTTTCAGGCATCGATTTCCTGCTTCTGATTCCCGACCAGCGCGGGATAAAGAGTCAGCGCCGTCCGGGCGAAGATCCAATCGCGATCTTCGGCAGTTAAGACCGATAAACCCGCTTGGGAAAATTTCAGCAGTTCTGGGAGCGTTCCTTCAGAGGTCGGGTAGTTCGACCCCCAGGCGATGCGCGAAGCTCCGAATTTCGATACAAGCAGAGGGAAGAAGGTCGCGTGAGTAGCTTTTCCGCTTTGGGCTTCTGCGACGGGGAGGTCCGTCCGAGAGGGTTGGTTTTGCCAAGTGATCCAGAATAACGGGAACCTTCGGAAAGCGCTCCAGCATATGGATGAGCTGCGGAATCGCTTTCACGGTCATTTGCATGCATACGGGGAGCCTGGGTTCGCTCGCGCACTCCCAGGCCGGGAAGGATCGCGGATCGTCGACCCAGTCCGCCTGATTCGGCATCGTGCTGCCTGCGGTGAATAAACGCATTCCGGTCAGCTTCCGGCCTACCCAGTAACGGATCTTTTCGGGAGCGTCAGGCGCGAGGACATTCACAGAAAAAACGCCGGCGAACCTATCCGGGTGAGCGGCTACTGCGTCGGCAACATAGGAATTATCGTGACCGTAACAAGTCGAAGCCTGCACCAGAGCTGATTTCGCAATGCCAGCCTCATTCATGGCAGCGATCATCTGCTCGACGTTCACGGGTCTTTCTCGTGACCAGTCGGATTTACGACCGCCAAGCGGCGCATTCGGATAACGCACCGTATCGGTGCTGATCACGTGAGCGTGGATATCGATGGTCATAGCATGTTCGTATCTCATCTCCTACGAACGGCACGGGCACACCGCTCCGGAAGGAATGAAGCTTCGCGCACTTGCTGGCGCAACGGGTTTCGCTGTGCGGGGCAGAATAATTTTGTTTTGGCGTACAGTCAAGCAAACCCGAATTTCAACTGCTCTGAGCCTGGGCGCGGAGAACGGCGTCTGTTCACTGAGGGGCTCGCCAGCAACGGCGAAATCGAGTGCTCGTGAGCTATGACGGCCTCAAAATCCGCGACAGATTTACTTCTTCGGAGCGTAAGGCCCGACTTCGGGTTTCCCCTGCGTGTCCTTCAGATCTCCAAGCTCCGCGGCCACTCCGCGGGCGATTGCAGCAGTCTCGGCGCCGGCCTGGAAACAGGTGAAATCGGGGCGATCACGCCAAGCGAATGGTCCGCACAGCCGCTTCCCAGCCGCGAGAGCGGCATCATGCACAACGTTGATCAGCCGCTCGTAATCGGGATCGCCTTGTTTGTAGCCTGAAAAGTTGCCGAGGTCTGAACTGGCCGCGAATACCGCGTCCACGCCGGGTATCGCCGCGATCTCGCGAGCCTGTGCTGCGCCGCCGACCGTCTCGATCATCTCGATCAGAACCACGTTGTCATTGATGGTATTGCGATAGCCGCCCGGAACATTGCCCCAAAAGTCAGTCGAATATGCCTGCCCGGCGCCCAGGCTGCGCTTGCCAAGCGGCGGGAAATAGGTCCAGTCTCTTCCGGCCTTGCCTTCCTCGACCGTTCTAACCGTGGGGACCACTATCACGAGCGCCCCCTCATCCATGGCATGCTGAATCTCGCGCTCATCGGCATAGGCGACGCGCACTCCTGGCACCGCCTTAGCATGCGGGCAGGCCTGCCACATTTTGGCCACGTTCTCCCAGTCGCGGGGACTGTGCTGCATCTCCATCCAGATGAAGTCATATCCGGCATTTGCCATCATGCAGTAGGTCGATGGATCGGACGACGCAGAAACAGTTCCGCCCGTCACCTTCTCGCCCCGCATCATCTTGAGCTTCATGGGGTTCCAGATCTTTGCATTCGGCGGCGGATCGAAGGCGTGACCGTACTTCCAAGTCTTCTCATCGATGGTGCCCTGATTGACAGCTCCCGGGGGCGCGTTCGTGATTGCGCCGGAATCCTTGCCAGCGCCTGCTGCGAGCGGAAACTTTATCGTCCCTGCGTCGGGATTGTTCGCATAGGCACCGGTCGTGGGCGGTGCCTGTCCTCCACGGCTGGAGTTTCCCTGCTGTTGACTTTGTACCTGAAGTACCCCAAATCCGACTGCTGCGGAGAGCAGCAGTAGTGTAAATCGACGATTCATTTCCACTCCTTTCTCGTTCCGCCTTATGGCGCTGGCACGGGAGACAGTTGAGTATCTACATGAGCAAACAGCTATGGTTTGGTTTTGCTGACGGCGACGTCTCTTATTCTATTACTGGTGAGCCGACCCGGCTCTCGCACAAAGGCCCGCTCGGACATTATGCCGTGAAAAGATGAGGAAATACGTAAACGAAAATGCAATTAACCGCGGATCTATTTTCTACTTCTTCTCTAGATAGGCCATACCTAAGGTTTGGCCGTTCGGAAGCACGACTCCGACAACACGACCGACCGGATTGCCATTCTTCACAGGCTCCACGGTGACGGTGACTTCATCCCCGGGCTTGAAGGTGTTCTTGCTCCAGCCTCGCTCGATCATATCGGGAGCGTTGTTGGTCTCTGCGACCCAATGGGCGACATTACCCTTGTCGTCTTTGACGTCGAACTTCAACCAGCAATGGGGATTGGCCCAAACCCAGTCCGTGACGGCTCCCTTTACGGTGACTCTCTTTCCGACATCAAAAGCAGCATTGCCGTGATGCGCAAGCAACGGAATCGAGCCGACCAAAGAACCAGCGAGCGCAAGAACCACTAGGAATTTAGTTTTCACGGTATTCTCCGTTCCTTTAAGAACACCTTCCAAATTGCGTAAATGCAATTCTAAAGACGTATAACCTGACTGAAAACGTTCCAATTACCTCGCACTACTTGCTTTGTTTGCTGTCGACGCCGCTGGCAGGGTCGCCGTAGTCTTTATAATACTGTTCCTCTTCGGATGGTATGCACATCATCTCAACCACGTCGTAATTAGGCGCTTGCAGCCGCATCGGGAATTTGTTCATGGCGACCCAGGGTTTTGTATACATCTTTGGATCATCGATTGTCACCGTCAACTCCATATTGTTGCGGTCAATGCGATGAAATCGTTCTTCCACATGAACGCCATCGCTGACGGGCCGGCCTGCCTCATCGAGCCAGACTCTTTCGCTGGGCATGGTTCCGATCGTATTCACCACCAAAGTATTGTCGTCCACCCACTTGCCAACTGAATATCCGTAGTAACGCGGCTCGGGAATTTCCTTGGGGAGTTCACGCCCATCGATCCAAATCACGCGCCATCTTTTTTCAAACTCATACAAGACTACGATTTTCTGCTCGTCCTGCATGATCTGAGTGTGCCGGATTTGATAAAAGTCGGCGCGCGGGAAGCCCATCGGGTCACAGATATTTCTTGGATCATTACTAAGCGATTCGAGAACGCGTTCCTCGCCCTCTAACGGTTTATGGGAACGATACGTTTCCAATCCAAATGCAGTAAAGGGCGGCTCATGCCCAGGGGCGCCGTCAGACGGCATATCGCGCGGGCCGAAGGCCTGGATGCCGTCTCCCGGTCCACGCGCCGGCTCCCAAGTTCCCGAGATGTCATGGCGCGGAGCAGGAGCGGGCTTCTCACCAGGCTTCAACGCGTTAGTTACGGGTGTACCCCAGCCATCCCGGAGAACCGGCCCGGAGGGTGCTGTCTTATCTTTGTTGGCGTCGGAGTTATTGTTGGAACCAGTTTGGGCAGACGCCGTCGTTGGAGATATGGAGAATGCGAGTACTATAATGAGTGAAGTCGCCGCGGCCGCATAACTGCATTTGCAAATCAATGAGGTGAAGTTAGACATATCGCTGAAAAAACTGAAACACTCCTTATTTACCTTTCACTCGATCACAACAGGAGATTTTCAGTTCCCTGTGCCCCTTCCGCAGCAGACTATACGCGAGGCCAATCAAAAGAGTCAATTTCCGCCGGCATTTTAACAGCTGCATTTGCTCTTGGGGTTGTGCCTTACTCTTTGTCTCCATCCCCGCCCAGTTGGCTATCCCTTAGCATTTTCCCATCGGGAAACACGACCCTATTTAGACGACCGACAGGCCTGCCGGATTTGGCAGGCCAAACGTAGACCGTGACTACGTCACCCGGCTGCAGAGAATTTTTTGTCCAACCCAGAACACTGACTGCCGGCGGACTGCCGATTTCGGCCGCCCAATGTACAACGTTGCCCTTGTCATCCTTTGCGTCGAACATCACAATGCAGTGAGGATTATTCCAGGCGAATCTCGTTACCGTAACGTCCTTCATGGCAACCACGGCGCTGGCATATGCCGCACTCCCGTGATGTGCGAATAGTGTGCCGGAACTCGCTAGGAGGCCCCCAAACAGGGCCAAACAAATAAGATTGCCTCTCATGGCACCTCCGCAATCGGAGCCCGAACTCTCACCATAGGTAGCTCCGGCGCAAACATATGCCAGCGGCCAATGACATTCAGATATTCTTGCATGAGCGAGGGGACGCAGATCTCCTCGCGCAGTTCTTGATTTGGGATCCACTTGAAATGAGAGGTGGTAATCACGAATGGCTTGGTATAGGCTTTCGGATCGTCAATCGTGATGGTCACTTCCAGGGTGTTGTGATCCAGGCGCGTGTAGCGTTCCTGAACGCGCATGTCGATGCTATGGGGATGACCTGCTGTGTCCAGCCAGCTCCTTTCATCACTTCCTATGGTGTCCACTACGAACGTGTAATCTCCCTCCCAGTGTCCGACTGAGTATCCGTACCACCGCGGATCGGGCGCATCCGGAGAGCGGCCACCCACATTCTTGGGAAGCTGGCGACCATCGGTCCAGATTTCCCGCCATACTCGATTGAACTGCGATAGCTGGATCATCCTGCCCGGCATCGGAGCGAAGGCGATTCCTCTGGTTTGGTAAAGCATGTCGCGCGGGAAGCCCAGGGGATCGCAATACTTCATGGGATCATTAGATTCTGCTTCCGAATAGTGTGAATGGCTTTTATGAGCCCGAAACTGCTCCTCTCCCCACACCGTCATGGGAGGCACTGGGTTCTCTTTCGGGCTCGCCGGCCCTGCCCAAGACCCGGTTATATCCTGACGCGGAGCGGGCCCGCCGCTGCCGTTTTTGGAGAGTTGGTCGACCACTGTTTTCCCTTCGTCCGCGCGGATAGGCTTATTCGGCTCGCGCGTCTGTGACGACGCAACCGAGTAAAACAACAGCATTCCAGCGAGACCAACCAAGCAGCCCTTACACACATTTCTCATTAGGACACCTCTTAGCGTAGATCCCGATAGGTAGAAGCGAACAGCATTGCCCTAAGGATCGAGTTCCCACTACGCGTATGCGCCTCCTGCGAGTCGACATCGCCCTGCCAACGATACGCGGCAAAATTTATGTTAGCGCGCTCGTGGTGTCAAGCGGGCCGCGTTCTGCTTAGTCCCGGTGCGCGACGTGGGTACCGCCAGCGGAGCATCCGTGGCGACAGGCTGTCCGGCGCGAGATGCAGAAGCGGGCCTCGAAGCTGGCGGCCGTCGCGGCGCGACCGCCGTTGGCCTGGCCCT
>WNGM01001661.1_pt1 | contig 20323 bp, 17 predicted proteins | sample 5400571 | NCBI WGS metagenome assembly WNGM01 (sample SAMN13153378, study PRJNA577476) | soil metagenome | isolation source: 100 cm soil or saprolite under Garry oak tree replicate 2 | place: USA:California | collected 2016-06-15 | reverse complement strand
AGATCGCTGTCATCTTAAGTGAGACATCCAGTCCGACATACTGCTCCATTGCGGCTCTCCATGGTTGCAAGGCCCCATGAGGTGGGCCTTGTCGATTCTTGGAGAGCTGATTCCCAGGGCCTGAGTATGGCTCGATCCCGGAATTACCCCATGTGTGAAAACCTCGAAAGTTCGGAAGCCACTAGAATGGTCTTTCTCAGATTGATCGAAATCGAACGCGCTCACGAACTCTCGCGACCATAATCGGAATCCGAAGGAATGTTTGTTCTATCGGATCTTCGCCTCACAGCGTTTTTACACAACCAAGACCCTTAGCCGACATTGAAACTCAGCTTCCAAGAGCCGGCCCGTTTCCATTCCCGTCTTGTCGAGCGCTGCGGTTTTCAGGCGGGAGTGGACACGTCCTGCGCTTCGAGGGCGGTGATAAGTTTGGCGGATTCGGAAACCCAGCCAAGAAGCACCTGAATTACGAGCAGAGAGGCATCGTGATTACTCCGAGCAAGGCCGTTCCCAATCGGCTCCGCCGTGCAATCTGCCAGTAGGAGAGAGGTGTAATCTCGGAACATCGCGTCCCGGATAGTGGACTCAACACACACACTTGTGGTGCACCCAGTAAAGATCAGGTTTTTGATCGAACGGCTCTTGAGAATGTTGTCCAGATCGGTCTCATAGAAGCCGCTGTATCTGTGCTTGTAGAGAACGATGTCGCCAGGCTCCGGTGCAAGCTCGGGCACGATCTCTGTATTCCACGTATCTCGAATCAATATCCGACTTGCCGTCCCATCTGGGGCGGTGGTTGCCTCGCCCACGCGCAATGGCCGATGCTTGATCCAGTTTGGGACATCGGGGGCACCAGCGTCAGAAAGATCCGGTCGAAAGCCCATTTTCAAGTAAACAACGCTGATGCCGGCCCGCCGCGCCGCAGCCAAGACGCGTGCTGTGGGCGCAATGGCCTTCCGGATGCCGGAAATATCGATGCCTGCCATGGCAAACATGCCGCCATCAGAGCCGAAGTCGTTCTGCATATCGACTACGATGGCAGCGCTCTGCGCTGGAACGATTGCCAACGCTTCAGGCTTTGCATCGACAACGACCTGTGTGGGTGATCGCATGGCATCAGCTCCCATGGAAACCGCACTGAGGGTACCCGATGTCGGCTCTTGGGCACAGCCGCTTCCGAATTGAAAACCGAAGCTCGACCCCGCTCGTCCGCCTGCCGCGCATAGCTTCCGCCGAGGAGCATCCCGAACGCGCGCAACGCCGGCGCCAACGGCCATCCCGCCCTTTCGGAGGTAATTCACCGCGCACACGGCCGTGGGGTTAATGTAATATCTTCGCCTAGCTCGTGGCGTGGTCCTCGACCTGGAGGAGGCAGATGAAGCGGCGCGAGGTTATCGCCCTTCTGGGCGGTGTGGTTGCATGGCCATTCGCGGCGCAGGCGCAACAATCGCAAAAATTGCGCCGTATCGGCGTTCTCAATCCGGAATCAGCTTTGCTGGCTCCGCTGCCGGCGTTCCTGGACGAGTTGCGTTTGCTCGGATGGCGCGATCAAGACAACGTGCTTTTCGATATCCGATCCGCAGAGGGCCGATACGAGCTCGTTCCAAAGCTGGCTGACGAGCTGGTTCGCGTAAGAGTGGATGTGATCTACACGCTTGGGCCAGACGCGACCCTGGCAACGGCCGCGGCCACCAAGACCTTACCGATAGTTGCAATCGATCTTGAAACCGACCCCATCGCGACCGGATTGGTCGAGAAACTTGGTCGGCCCGGGCGCAATCTGACGGGGCTCTTCTTGGACCTTCCGGAAATCGCCGGCAAATGGCTGGAATTTTTGGGAGAGACAGTCCCGCAACTGTCCCATGTTGGCGTCCTTGGAACGGCCAGAATAAACAAGGCACAATTCACGGCTATAGAAGCTGTTGCGGCTACCTCCAAGCACGCTTTGCGGCGGCTAAATGTTGACGATGCGCGCGACTTTGAAGCTGCCTTCGACACGGCTACGAAGGAGCGGCTCCAGGGCATTGTCGTCCTTTCGTCTCCTCTTGTCCTCGACAACCGCGCTCGCATCGCCGCTCTCGCGATGGACAGAAAGCTGCCGACCATCTTTCTGTTCGCTCAGGCCGCCGAAGCCGGCGGTCTGATCGCATATGGGCCGAGCGTGAATGACATGTCGAGACGAGCGGCGAGGCTTGTGACGAGAGTATTGAACGGTGCGCAACCGGCCGAGTTGCCCATTGAGCGGCCGACTCAATTCGAGCTGGTCGTCAACCTCAAGACCGCCAACGCGCTCGGCCTCACGATCCCACCCACCCTTTTCGCTCGCGCCGATAAGGTGATCGAATGACCGGCCGCTCAATGTCCGAGTTTGGCACAAAGCGGCGGACTGACGCGATTGGCACAAAGCGGCGGACTGACGCGATGCAGCGATTCGGGCACAAACGGAGCGAAGCGGACACAACACTTGATCTGAAGACAGGACGCCTCCACCTGGTATGGCTGTCGATACTTGCGCGAGCCGCGCCACAGGCGGTTCCTAGGCACGCGATAGACACCAAATCGCGTTCGATTGAAAGACACGCGATTTCGCAATGGGTTATCCGGCAAGAGCATTTGAGCGAAATTCAAGAGGTCAGAACCGTCGCTTGAAAAATCAGGATAATTCGGTATCGAATCTTTGAAAGATGGCAATGGCATTCAAGAGGTCGGGGGTTCGACTCCCCCTGGCTCCACCAAGTAAACTATTGATTCCTAATAGATGTTCTCAGCAAAATAGATGTTCTCAGCCAACTCTTTGTCAGAAACGCGATGGAAGATTGGGTTGGAGGCCGTCTCAGTTGGCGGCCTTTATCAGCGGGCTTCGCCCGCTCCGTATGCCTCCATCTGCGACTGGAACCGCGCCACGTCGTGGCTGAGAATGACCAGGTCGTGCTTGATCCCGGCGCGGTCCTTGACGTGATCGCGCAGCAAGGCCTCGCCTCGGAAACCCATGCTCTCGAACACCGCGATGGCTCCGCGCTGGTCGACCGTCATTTGTGCGGTCAGTTTCTCCAAGCGGAGCCGGAGCGCGATTCGGAAGGTTTCCTGGATCAGCAATCGGCCGATTCCCTCGCCCCGCATGTCCGCGGCGACGACGACGCGGATCTCGCCGACGTGCGCCGACCAGGAGAATTCCTCGCAGGCGATGGTCGCGCAGCCGACCAGCGTTGCGTCGCGTACCGCGAGCAAGGTCGTGAGCGCGCCGCGCTCGAGCTGCGCGATCCATGCCGCCAAAACCTTGGGCTGGGCGATGTCGCGAGGCAGAAAAAGCAAGTCGTGATCGGGCAGTGCGCGTGCGAAAGCCAGAACCGCAGCCTCATCCGCCGCCGTCATGTAGCGCAGCTGCAAATCGCCGGCCTCGCCATGGATCGTGCGCGGATAACGGCCGGCATCGGCGCCCGTCATATCGAACGCTCCCCCAGCCAGGCATCGAGCCTCGGCCACAGGCGCTTGACGGCGTTGCCCCCGGCGACGACGCTGACGTGTCCCCCTTTGAAAACCAGCTCCTGCTTGTCGGTTGATCCCGCGCGCTCGACGAGGGGTTTCGCGGCATCGTAAGGGACGATGTGATCGTGCTCGGCAACCGCGTGCAGGACGGGCGCCCGGATGTTGCCGAGATCCGCCCGCTTGCCGCCGAGCGTGAGCTCGTTGGCGAACAGGGCGTTGCGCCACATCAGTTCCTTGATGATCTGCCGGAAGTATTCGCCCGGAAGCGGCAACGTGTCGGTCGACCAGCGTTCGAACATCCGGTGCGACTTGACGAACTCGTCGTTCCACATGTTCTCCCACAGCTTGAGCTGGCCGGCGGAGCGTGTGGCGGGACGCAGCAGCTCGAACGACGTGAAGATGAGCTCCGAAGGCACGTTGCCGAGCGCATCCACGAGCCTGTCGACATCGAAGAAATCCCGATGCGCCCACTTGGTGAACAGCCCCATGTGGCGCCAGTCGATCGGCGTCGTGAAGCAAACCAGATTTTTCATCGGGCCTTGCGGATGCAGGGCCGCGTAAATCACCGAGAGCACGCCGCCCATGCAATAGCCGAGGATCGTCACTTCCTCCTCGCCGGCATCCTCCTGTACCCGGCGCACGCAATCGGGAAGGAAATCGAGCGTGTAATCTTCGAGACGCAGCTGCTTTTCGTCGGGGCGGGGCGGGCTCCAGTCGATCAGGTAGACATCGTAGCCCTGCTTGAGCAGGAACTCGACCAGGCTCTGTCCGGGGGCGAGGTCGAAGATGTAACCCCGGTTCGTGGTCGCCATCACCATCAGCAACGGCACGCGGTACAGTTCGTCGGCCAGGGGCCGGTAATGATAGAGATTGAGCGTTCCGCGCTTGCAGAGCAGGTCCTTCGGCGTCGATCCCAGCACGGGCGCCGGAGAGCTGAAATATTCCAGCCCCTTGATGTTGCGCTGGATGGCGCGCTCCACTTCGGCCCGGATGCGCGACTCCAACAAGTCTGCCCCGCCGGTTGCCGTCATGGCTTTTCGCCTCCATCGGGAGGACGCTTCGTCCGCGGGGGCTTGGCGGTTGCGGCCGCGCCGCCGGGCTTGGCGGCGTCCGCCGGGGACTGCAACAGGGTGAGCACTCGGTCGAGGCGTTCCTCGATCGCGTGCAGGCGTTCGCCGATGCCGGCCATTTCCGCCCGGCTCGGCAGGTTCAGGCTGGCGAGATAGCGGCCCATGGCCTCGCTCAACGAGCTCTGCATGCCGGCGGACAGGCCCATGGCTTGGTTGATCGCTTTACTGAACTCATCCGACCCCATGGTCCGGTTGGCCAGCTCATTGAGGTTCTTCTCCCACTGGGCGACCAGATCGCGCCAGGCGGCAGCAGGATCTTTCGAAGGCGGCTCCGCCATGATGGCCCTTCTTTTCGCTGACTGACGATGGCCCTTGTCTCGACACGCGCTTCCGGCGGACCGGCATTGGGCGCTCGGTTGCAATCGGCCCCACGCTGCAGAAACATATCGCCGGGTCCCTGCTTTCGGCAACAAAACTCGCAAGATGGGTTCGAGGAGAGCCGTCGGCACCGGCCGCAATCCTGGGGCCTTTGAAGCCGGGGGCCAAATCGGCTTTAATCCACGCGAGGCAACCGTTGGAGGATACCATGGTCGAGCAGTGGCAATCTTTTACGAGCATGTTCACGAAACTCGCGGAGGACCTCAAGTTACCGCGGGTCGATACGGAAAAGCTGATCGAAGCCCATCGCAAGAATATCGACGCGTTGGCGCGTTCGGCAGAAGCTGCATCGGAAGGCGCGAAGTCGCTGGCGGTGAAGCAGAGAGAGATCGTCGAAGAGGCGATCCGAGAGACCAGCGCGATGGTGCGAGACTTCAAGCTCGAGAGCCCGCAGGAAGCGGCCGCCAAGCAAGCCGAGCTTGCCAAAAAGGCGTTCGAGGCGGCGATCCGGAACACCGGCGACGTCGCACAGCTCGTTCAGAAATCGAGCGCCGATGCTCTGAGAATCATTCAGGAGCGAATGCAGCAGAGCTTCGAGGAAATTCGCGGCAGCGTCGAAAAGAAATAAGAAGACTCGCGGCTCCGCTGCGTGCTGCGGCACGACCCGGCATTTCGCCTGGTTTTCCGCCTGGCGTCGGCGCTCCGGTGAAATCGGCGCGTCGCAAGGTGGAGACGCGGCGCGGGTCGTGTGGCTCGTCGACGAAACATCCTGAAAAGATTGCCCGCTCTTAACGGAAACCAAGGAGAAGGACGATGAAGGTCGAGGAGCTGTTCAGTGTGCGCGGCAAGGTCGCGCTGGTCACCGGCGGAAGCCGGGGCATCGGCGAAATGATCGCTCGCGGCTATGTCGAGAACGGCGCCAAGGTCTACATCACGGCGCGCAAGGCGGATGCGTGCGATGCGCTCGCCCGGGAGCTGTCGCGCATCGGGGAGTGCATCTCCATACCGGCGGATCTGTCGGCTATGGACGAGATCGAGCGGCTGGCCGGGGAAATGCAACGTCGCGAGAAACGGCTGGATATTCTCGTCAACAATGCAGGAGCCACCTGGGGCGCCAGCTTCGAAGACTTCCCGGAGTCGGGATGGGACAAGATCATGGACCTCAACGTCAAATCGGTGTTCTTCCTGACGCAGCGGCTGCTCAAGCTGCTGGAAGCGGCGGGCCGCGCCGACGATTTCGCCCGTGTCATCAACGTCGGTTCGATCGACGGGATGCACGTGTCGGGAATCGAGACCTATTCGTACGCTGCCTCGAAGGCCGGAGTGCTGCACGTCACGCGGATGATGGCCAAATATCTTGCCAAGAAGCACATCGCCGTGAACGCCATCGCGCCGGGATATTTTCCCTCGAAAATGACCGCGGCCATTCCCGAGGAGATCGGCCAAGTCGTCGTGCGGCAGACCCCGATGTTGCGGGTCGGCCGTCCGGAGGATATGGCCGGGGCGGCGCTCTATCTTTCGTCGAAGGCGAGCGGGTTCGTGTGCGGGGCCACGATCGCGGTCGACGGCGGTTACGCGACCACGGCGTGAGCGCCGGGTCGTGCTTCCGCGCCTAAATTTTTCACGGGAAAAACGGCGCGACCAGCGGACCGGGCCGAAACGGCCGCCACGTGCCGAACGGCTGCGCGAGACGATCGGCAATGACCCAGAGCGCCGGAGCGTGGAAGCCGAGCCCGAGATGCGTGGTGCGGACCTCGATGTTCTCGCTGTGCATTCCCTCCGGCTCCAGACAGGCTTGCCAGGCGACGACACCGTCGGAGCGCGTATAGATGGCGGTGGCCGGCACCGGTATGGGTCGCGCGAGGGCTCGCATCCCTTCCGGCCGCGGCGATGCGGCCTTCTCGCCGGAAAGCAAGCGCCACAGGGTACGGACATTGCTCGCGGTCGGCGCGGCAAACGGGCTTCCAAGCGTGATGACCATGCGGATGTCCGGCGCGATCTCGCGCGCCACTTCGCGCGCCATGATGCCGCCGCGGCTCCAGCCCACCAGACTGACCGGCAGACCCGTTGCGGCCCGCAGGCGAGACGCCTGCTGGGCGATCGCCGGCAGATCCGCGTCCGCTCCCCGGATGTTGCGCCCGCGGTTCCAGCCGTGCACGTCGTAGCCCAGACTGGCCAGGAACCGGCGGATTGCGACGGTCGAGCGATCATCGGCGCCCAATCCCGGAAGAACGATCACCCCCTGGCGTTGGCCCCGCGGCGCGGTCGCCAGGAAGGGAGCCGCGGCCAGCAGCGCCGGAATGTCCAGCAGACCGCGCGCCTCGAGCGCCAGCAGACGGGCCGACGGCGGCTCGATCTCGTCTTCGGCACTCATCGCCCGTGCCTCTCGCCGGCGGATCGACGGTTCGCGGCGACGACGCCGCTAGCTCGCCGCGCGTTTGTCTTCTTCCTCGTAGAGCTTCTTCTTGTCGAACTTGCCGACCGGCGTTTTCGGCAGGTCGGAGCGGATCTCCATGGCTTGCAGCATCTCGTGCTTGCCGAGCTTGTCCTTGAGAAAGAGCTTGAGCTCGTCGAGCGTCAGGGCGGACGCATTGCCCTTCAATTTGATGAAGGCCTTGGGCGATTGCCCCCGATACGCATCCTTCACGCCGATGACGCAGACCTCTTCGACGGCAGGATGCTTGAAGATGGCTTCCTCGATCACGCGCGGATAGACGTTGTAGCCGCCGCACAGCAGCATGTCCTTGGTGCGGTCGACGATATAAATATAACCGTCTTCATCCATGTAGCCGACGTCGCCGGTACGCAGGAACCCGTCGGAGGTCATTACCTCGGCCGTCGCTTGCGGATTCTTCCAATAGCCTTTCATCACGTTCGGACCCTTGATGCAGATCTCGCCACGCTCTCCCAACCCCACGTATTTCCCGTCGCCGGCGATGCTGGCGAACTTGATGACGATTCCCGGGATGGGAATGCCGCACGAGCCGGCCCTTGGCGCCCCCTGAGGCGGCGTGAAGGTGCCGGTCGGCGACGTCTCGGTCATGCCCCAGCCCTCCGCGAGCCGGCAGCCCGTGAGTTCCTGAAATCGCCGCTGGACCTCGAGCGGCAAGGGCGCGCCGCCGGAGGCGCACCATTTGATCGACGATAGATCGCATTTCTCGACGCCCGGGTAGTTGATGATCGCCACATACATGGTCGGCACGCCGGGAAACGAGGTGACTTTCTTGGTCGCGATATCTTTGATCACGGCGTCCACGTCGAACCGCGTGTGCAGGATGAGCTCGGCGCCGAGCCTGGTCCCGAGCAGCATGTTGACCGTGAGCGCGTAGATGTGGAACGGGGGCAGAACCGCGAGCACGCGTTCCTTTCCCAGCTCCAGGATGGGGGGATCGGTTCGCGTAATCTCGAAATATTGGCTGATCGCTGCCGAGAGGTTGGCATGAGTCAGCATCGCGCCTTTCGGCAGTCCGGTGGTGCCTCCGGTGTATTGCAGCACCGCGATCGCCTCCGTCAGATCGCCGAGCGCATGCCGCCGATACTTGCCGTCGTTGGCGAGCAGGTCCTGAAACGCGACGTGCTTGTCGTCGCTCGGAACGTCGGCCAGTTGTTTGGCCGCGGCCAGCTGCGCCCTGACCGCGTCGGGCGCAGGCGTCATCTCCGGCACGTTGCCGACCACCAGCCGCTTCAGCCGGGTCTTGCCGAGCAGCCTGGCGATTTGCGGGTAGAGCGCGCTCATGTCGAGCGTAACCAATATATCGGTCTCGCTGTCATCGACCTTGTGCTCGAGCACCTTCTCGGCATCGAGCGGCGAGTAGTTCACCACGGTGCCGCCCGCCTTGAGCACGCCGAAGAAGGTGATGGGGTAGTGGGGGGTGTTGGGGAGATAGATTCCGACATGAATTCCCGGCCCGACGCCCAATTGCTGAAAGCCCTTGGCGGCGCGACTGGCCAAATCGTCGAGCTCGCGATAGGTGAGCTTCTTGCCCATGAAATCGATGGCCGGCTTGTCCGGCCACTTGGCGGCGGACTGCTCGAGAATCTGCGGCACCGGCATGGTCGCCAGCTCGGCATCCCAGTGCACGCCGGCCGGATACGACTTGATCCAAGGATGTTGATCCACCAGCTGTTCCTCCCTGTTCAGACCGAGAAACGGCTCCCGGCGAGCCGCCGTCGTGAGCGGCGCGGCAGCGTCGCGGCGATCATCGCACCTCGGAGTTGCGCAGCCAAGCGGCAAGCGTCGATCCCGTGCCGGGCGATCGCGGCAGCGGGCCGATGCGGTGTCGCCCGCACCGAGAAATCGGTGCAATGAGCCCCGGTCTGCGGTAGGCTGGCGGCCAATGCCCCGCAGGTCGAATGCAGGACGCGATTGTTCGTGTTCGACCGTGATGGAAAATCCCACAGCGGAGCGCGAACAGGGAGGCCGCCGTGGAGCATCTAAGCAGCCTAGATGCCTCGTTCTTGCATCTGGAGACGCCCGAAACCCCGATGCACGTCGGAAGTCTTCATGTGCTGGAATTGCCGGAACGGTATCGAGGCGATTTCTATGAAGATGTGAAAGCCCAGCTCGCGAGCCGCTTGCACGTGGCCAGGGTCCTGCACCGAAAGCTGGCGTCGATGCCGTTCGAATTGGCCGATCCGGTCTGGATCGAGGATGAGGACATCGACATCGACTACCATGTGCGGCGCGTGGTGCTGCCCAAGCCGGGCACCATGACGCAGCTCGAAGCGCTCGCCGCTCGCCTGCACTCGAGCCTGCTCGACCGCAGCCGGCCGTTGTGGGAGGCGTACGTCATCGAGGGCCTTCAAGACGGCCGCGTCGCCTATTATTCCAAGGTGCATCACAGCGGGGTCGACGGCAAAGCCGGCGTCGAGCTCGCGAGCGCGCTCTTCGACACCACGCCCGAGCCGCGAGTCTTCGAGGCTCCGGTGCGGCCGAGACGAGGTCAATACCAGCTCGGCGTGACCGAGATGCTCGAGGCCAGCCTGCGAAATGCGGCCTCGCAATACGCCAAGCTTGCCAGAATGCTGCCCGAGGCCGCCCGCGCGCTGGGCGAAGCCGCGGGCGAGGGTTTGCGCGCGGCAGGCACCCGTATGCTCGGCGGCCCGGGGCTGAAATCCGCGCCGAAGACGATCTTCAATACATCGATCACCAACCAGCGCTCGTTCGCCACGCTGTCGATGTCGTTGGCCGATCTCAAGCAAGTGGCGAAGCGCAACGAAGCGACGCTCAATGATGTGGTGATGGCGCTGTGCAGTACGGCTCTGCGCAATTTCCTGGAAGAGCGAGGCAGCCTGCCGCCGGAGCCGCTCGTCGCCGCCGTCCCGGTCAGCCTGCGGGAAAAGGGCGACAAGTCGATGAACAATCAAGTGACCATGATACTGGTCAGCCTGGCGACCGACATCGACGATCCGGCCGCGCGGCTTCGCGCGGTGCGCGCGTCCAGCGACGAGTTCAAAGGATTCCTGAGCCGGATCAAGGGCGCAATATCGACGGATTTTCCGCTGACGGGATCGCCCTGGATCATGAGCGGCCTTGCCACGCTCTACGGGCGTTCGAATCTTGCCGACCGGCTTCCTGCCGCGGCCAACGTCGTGATCTCGAACGTCCCGGGGGCGCCAATCAGCCTCTACCTCGCCGGTGCGAGAATGCTCAATTACTTTCCCGTGTCGATTCCCTATCACGGCAACGCCTTGAACATCACTGTGCAGAGCCATGTCGGATCGCTGGACTTCGGCTTGATTGCCTGTCGGCGCGCACTCCCGCAGTCCGAGCTCCATTCCCTGGCGAAGCACTTGAAGCGGGCCTTCGAGGAGCTCGGGGGCATCCAACCGCAACTCGAATCCGCTCAGCACCCCGCGGCCACGGCGCCTACGGTCGCCGCGGCGGGCGGCAAGCCGAAGGCGACTAGGTCGGGCAAGAGCGGAGGCGGCCGGCGCGCGAGCGCGGAGGTTCGCGGCGCCCGAAGGCATCCGGCGGACACAACAGCGCAGAGAAATCGTTGAATGGCGTCGAGGCATCCGTCCGGCGGCACTTCGCGTCCGCGGGGCTCAGCCGATCTCCCAATCCGATGAAAGGCGCTCCCGATGAGTGCTTCCCTCGAAACCAACATTCCGCAGCCCCGCGTGCGCCCGCTCGTAGGGAACGCCCCGGACATCGATTCGGAAACGCCGATCCAGAGCATGGTCGAGCTCGCCCGCGAGCTCGGGCCCATCTATCGCCTGTCGTTCGGCAAGGGCTCCATGCTGGTGCTCAGCTCGCTCGAGCTGGCTTCGGACGCCTGTGACGAGACTCGTTTCGACAAAAAGGTCAGCGGTGGGCTGTCCTACTTGCGGGATTTCGTCGCCGACGGCCTGTTCACCGCCCATACCAACGAGCCCAACTGGGCCAAGGCGCACCGCATCCTGATGCCGGCCTTCGGCCCGGCGTCGATGCGGAATTATTTCGAGGACATGCTCGATATCGCCGACCAGATGCTGACGAAGTGGGAGCGGCTCGGCCCGGAAGCGTCGATCGACGTCGCCGACAACATGACCCGGCTCACGCTCGACACCATCGCGCTGTCCGGCTTCGGCTACCGCTTCAACTCGTTTTATCAGAACGAGATGCATCCGCTCATCGAAGCCATGGTGCGGGCACTGTCGGAGGCCGGCGGCCGGGCGCGGCGTCTGCCGATTCAAACCACGCTGATGCTGCGAACGCAACGCCAGTACGAGGCGGACGGACGTTTCATGCACGCGGTCACCGAGGAGCTGATCGCGAAGCGCCGCAAGATGCCGGAAGACGAGGCGCCGCGGGATCTCCTGGGCCTCATGCTCAATGCCAAGGACCCGGTGACCGGGGAGCATCTCGACGATACCAATATCCGCTATCAGCTGCTCACGTTCCTGATCGCCGGCCACGAGACGACCAGCGGATTGCTCAGCTTCGCGATCCATCTCCTGCTCAAGCATCCCGAAGTCCTCCGCAAGGCGCAGGCCGAGGCAGATCGCGTGCTCGGCGCCGATACCCCGCGGTTCGAGCAGGTGGCGCAGCTCGGCTACTTCGATCAGATCCTGCGCGAGACGCTGCGCTTGTGGCCGACCGCCCCGGGGTTCACGGTCGCGCCCAAACACGACACGCTGCTCGCGGGCCGCTACCCGGTCAAGAAGCGCAACGTGCTGCTGGTGCTGCTGCCGGCCCTACACCGCGATCCGGCGGTCTGGAAGGAACCGGAGCGGTTCGATCCGGATCGCTTCGCTCCCGACATGCGGGACAAGATTCCGCCGCACGCTTGGAAGCCGTTCGGAAACGGCCAGCGCGGCTGCATCGGGCGAGCGTTCGCCATGCAGGAGGCGACGCTGGTGCTGGCCATGCTGCTGCAGCGCTTCGAGATCTGGGAGCCCGCGCGATACGAGCTCGTGGTCAAGGAGGCGCTCACGCTGAAGCCCGACGGGCTCAGAATCCGCGCCCGCGTCAGGCAGCCGGTAGCTCGCGGGTTTTCGACGAAGCCCGCGCCGCGGCCGAGCGCGCCGGCGAGCGTCCCGGAAGCATCGAGCGCCCACGGCACGCCGCTGCTGTTGCTTTACGGCTCGAATTCGGGCGCTTCGGAAGCCTTCGCCCGTCGGGTCGCGAGCGACGGCCAAGCCCGCGGCTATGCGGCCAAGGTCGCCCCGCTCGACGATTACACCGGCAGGCTGCCCAAGGAAGGTGCGGCCATCATCGTCACGGCGTCCTACAACGGCCAGTCACCGGACAACGCACGCAAGTTCGCGACCTGGCTCGCCGGCGTGCCCGACGCGTCGCTCGTCGGCGTGCGTTATGCGCTGTTCGGCTGCGGCAATCGCGATTGGACGACGACCTACCAGTCGGTACCCAAGGAGATCGCCGGCCATCTCGATCGCGCCGGCGCTCAAGCGCTGGTGGCGCGCGGAGAGGGAGACGCGCGAGGGGATTTCTTCGGCGACTTCGAACAGTGGTACGGCCCGCTGTGGGAACGGCTCGGCGCCGGTCTCGGCGTGGCGGCGCGGCCGACGGTCGGCGGCGGCCCGCTTTACGACGTCGAGGCGGTGCCGACCGCCGAAGTCGAGCTGGTGCGGGAGAACAAGCTCGACTTCTCCACCGTGATCGAGAATCGCGAGCTGGTGGACCTGACGTCGCCGTTCGGGCGCTCGAAGCGCCACATCGAGTTCGCGTTGCCGCCAGGAGTGACCTACGCCGCCGGCGATTATCTCGCCGTGCTGCCCGAAAATCACCCGCGCCTGGTCGAGCGCGCCGCGCGCCGGCTCGGGACACGACCGGGCGCGGCCGTGATCCTGCGCTCGAACCGAGGCGCCATGGCCGCTTCCCTGCCGACCGACCATCCCGTCTCCATCCAGGAGTTGCTGGGACGCCATGTCGAGCTCTCGGCCCCGGCAACACGAAAGGACGTCGAGCGATTGGCGGAAAGGGCGCAAGACAAAGCGCAGCAGGCGGCCCTGAACCAGCTCGCGTCGGATCCCGCGCGCTATCAGGCGGAAGTCCTCAAGAAGCGCGCGAGCGTGCTCGACCTGCTCGACGCCTATCCGTCATGCGAGCTGAGCTTGGGAGAATTTCTCGAGCTGCTTCCCGCCATGCGGGTGCGTCAATACTCGATTTCCTCCTCTCCGCGCGCGAACCCTTCCCGCTGCACGGTGACGGTGGCGATCGTCAAGGCGCCGGCCTGGTCGGGCCAAGGGGAGTTTCACGGGACGTGCTCCAGCTTCCTCGCGCGCCTGCGCGCCGAGGATCAGGTGCCGATCGCCATCCGCACGCCCAATGTTCCGTTTCATCCTCCGGCGCTCAACAGCACGCCCGTCGTCATGATTTGCGCCGGGACCGGACTGGCGCCGTTTCGCGGGTTCCTGCAGGAGCGAGCCTTGCGCCACGCCCACGGCGAGCCGGCGGGTCCAGCGCTGCTGTTCTTCGGCTGCGACCACCCCGACGTCGACTTGCTCTATCGCGAGGAGCTCGAGCAATGGGAGCGGGAGGGCGTCGTCACGCTGTATCCGGTGTTCTTCCGCAAGCCCGATGGCGAGGTGACGTTCGTGCAGCATCGCCTATGGAAGGACCGAGAAAAGGTCCGCGAGCTGTACCGGCAGGGCGCGATCTTCTTCCTGTGCGGGGAGGGTCAATACATGGCGCCGGCGGTCCGCGAGACGCTGGCAAAAATCTATCAGGAGACGGCCGGCTGCACGGACGCCGAGGCGTCGAGCTGGCTGCTCGAGATGGAACACAAGGGCCGCTACGTGCCGGACGTCTTCGCTTGAAGATGGGGGCTGGCCTTCTCGTTTGGCTCCCGCGCTGCGGATATCGCTAGAGCATTTTCCGGCAACGCGGGAACCGGTAGAAAACGCGACAAATATCGAATCCCAGCGCGTCGCGATTCAAGAGGATCGGAACGCGCTCCAGTCCCGCAGATGGCAGTCAGGAGACCTGCGCCGGCTCGGGATACACGAAAGCGCGCCAGCCGCCGCGGCCGAACGGCTTCCATTCGCCCTCGCGCTGGGCGAGGCGGTCGGCGATCGCATAGACCGCCGCCGGATTGTGGCCGAGCCCGCAATGGCTGCTGTGGACTTCGATGCTTTCGCTTTTGTCCGTCCGTTTCTCGACGCAACACTCCCAAGCGCAAATGCCGTCGCTTCGGCTGTAGATCGCCGTCGTGGGCACGGGGGGCGGCTCCGCAAGCGTGCGAGCAAACGCATTGCTCTGGTCGTCGACGCGATATCCGCTGGTGAGCTCGTATAGCCGCCAGGCGTGCGAGGCTCTGGGATTGCCCGAGAACGGACTGCCGAGCGTGATCACCGTTCGGATGTCGTCGGGCACCAGCTTTGCGACCTGCCGCGCGAAGATGCCGCCGAGGCTCCAGCCGATCAGGCTGACTTTTCGCCCGTAGCGGCCGCGCAGATCGCGGATGCGATCGACCATCCGTCGTTCCAAGCCGGGGAAGTAACCGTGATTTCGTCCGAGCTTCCAGCCGTGCGCGGCATACGCATGGTCCTTGAGAAATCCTCGCAGCGGCCTCGTGGAAATGTCGCTGGCCACCAAGCCGGGCAGCACCAGAACCGGATGGCCATCGCCCCGCGGCGCCAGGCGCAGGAGCGGCAGGGAAGCCGCGAACGCCGCGAGCTCATGCAGGGCTCGCCCCTCCATCAGCAGCAACAGTCGGGACGGGGGCTGAGCGTTCTCGGCGTCGAGGGCAAGGGACATGAGGGCTTCCTCTCGGTTGCTTGGCTGCGCGAACCCAGACGGAACTGCGACAAGTTTGCAGCATATATTCCCGAATGGTCGAACGCGCCACCTCATCGATCGGACCCGAAAACCGAGATCGGGCCATCGACGGCGGCGCAGAAAGATCCATGGGTAACAACAGGGGAAACCAAATGCATTGCCGTTGCAGCAGTATAAACGATTGAGATCGCAAGCGTTTTTCCTTTGCTTCACGATTTTGTGCATCGCACGCATTTATGTTGCACTGCACCATTATCCATGCCATAGGAGTGCGTGCCTCGGGCCAATGACGGACGAGGCGGACCATAGCTCCCTAAGAGGATGGAGAAGTCGGATGACCAAGAAGCAGAATACCCGCAAATCCCAGTCGGCGACCGGAGCCGCAACCGCCGCCTATGGATCGTTGATCAAGGCGCTCGGCGGTCTTCAGAGCAAGCTCGAAATTCCGGAATCCGCGCGCGAATTCGTCAAGCGCGGCGCGGCGACCGCAAAGCAGCGCGCCGCTGCCATGCATGACGGCGCCAACAAGGTGGCGGGCGTGATCGAAGGCACGATCGTCGATGCAGTGACCGGTGTTGCCGATATCAACCGCAAGCTCATCGATACGGCCCACGACGACACGGCAGCCGCGTTGGCATCCATCGACAAGCTTGCCGCCGCGAAGTCGCTGGCGGAAGCCTATCAGCTGACCGTGGACTATTGGCGCGAGCGCGGCGAAATCGGCATGGGCCGTGCCAAGAATGTCGCCGCTTTCGTCAGCGCAAAGGTTTACGACGGCGTCAAGGCCGTCGAGGACGCTGGCGCGCGGATCACGCCGGCTTGGCGTCAGGCGGTCTGACCTCTGCTTCATGAAATCGACCAGGGCCCGCGCTAGCGGGCCCTTTCTGGTTTGCAAATCGGGCGATCGATGTTTCATTGATCGCGGCCTGGACGTATGCGCGCGCCGTGGCGAGCCATAGGATTACGACATGTCGACCACGAGCCGAAGCTCGCCCGCGATGGTGCGGGCAAACGGGATCGAGCTTTGCTACGATGCATTCGGCGACCGGAATGCAGCGCCGCTGATCCTGATCATGGGCCTGGCGGCGCAGATGATCGCCTGGGACGAGGCGTTCTGCGCGCAGCTCGCCGATCGGGGTTTTTGGGCGGTTCGGTTCGACAACCGCGACATCGGCCTATCTACGAAGCTGCAGCAATTCCCGGTCCCGGATTTGGCGTCGCTGATCGAGCAGCAGCTGCTCGGTGAACCGCTCTCCGCGCCTTACACGCTCCGCGACATGGCGGCCGACACCGTCGGGTTGATGGACGCGCTCGGCATCGAATCGGCGCACGTGGTCGGCGTGTCGATGGGCGGAGCCATTGCTCAGGAGATGGCAATTCACTCCCCGAACAGGGTGCGCACGCTGACTTCCATCATGTCTTCGACCGGGGAACCCGGACTGCCGCCGCCGACCGCGGAAGCGATGGCGATCCTGCTCGCCCCGATGCCGACCGATCGGGAGTCGTATCTTGTTCGCTATGCCCGGACATGGCAGGTCCTGCGGGGACCGGGATTTCCGCTCGACCAAGCGCGCGATGCGCAACGTGCGGCGGAAATTTTCGAGCGGGGCCTGAACCCGCCGGGCGTCGCCCGTCAGCTCGCCGCGATCGTGGCGTCCGGCAGCCGCAAGGATGCGCTGCGTGCCGTCCATGTGCCGGCCTTGGTCATCCATGGAGACGTCGATCCGCTGGTACCGCTCGCCGGCGGCATCGCGACCGCCAATGCCATTCCGGGGGCCAAGCTCGTGGTGATCAAGGGCATGGGTCACGCACTGCCTATTCCGATGTGGCCGCAGATCATCGAGGCAATCGTCTCCCACGCGAAATGACATCTCGGCCGGGGAGCGGACCGTGCTCCGAGGTGCCGGCCTATCAGCATCCCGCGAAGGGATATTCCCGCTCGCCACCTCCATTCTCGCGCCTCATCCCCGGGATTGATGGCCGCAGAGTTTGCAGTTATCACATTAGGGCCAAGCAAGTGCATGGACGGCTCGGAAGGGACGGCCGTCATCGGACGATCTCGGCAGGAAGGTCGCCGCGACGAAGCAAGGGAGGGGCGTGTGAAGAACCGGCAGATAATTCTCGTCGCGCGGCCGAAGGCAAAGCTCGGCCCGGAGCATTTTCGTATGAGCGAAGGCGCGGCGCTCGAGCCCAAGGAGGGCGAAGTTCTTCTGCGCGTGCACCTCATCTCGCTCGATGCGGCCAACCGCGCGTGGATGCACGGTGCCACCTATCGCTCCGCCGTCGAAGCCGGGTCGGTCATGGCAGGGGGAGCCATCGCCGAGGTCGTCACGTCGCGTGCACCGGACTTCAGGCCGGGCGACCTCGTCTTTGCCGACACGGGCTGGCAGGATTATGCCACACTTGCAGCGAAGGCCCTCAGCAAGGTCCCGCGGATCGAGCCGATGACGCATCTTTTGAGCGTATATGGCATCGCCGGGCTCACCGCATATTTCGGCCTCCTGCGCATCGGCCGGCCGCAACCCGGTGAGACGGTCATCGTATCCGCTGCGGCCGGATCCGTGGGATCGTTCGTCGGCCAAATCGGCAAGATCAAAGGATGCCGCGTGGTCGGCATCGCCGGCGGCGCCGCAAAATGCGATTGGCTCGTAAACGAGCTCGGGTTTGACGCGGCGGTCGACTACAAGGCTGGTTCCGTCCACGCAACGCTCAAGGCCGCCGTGGCGAGCGGCATCGACGTCTATTTCGACAACGTCGGCGGCGACATTCTCGAAGCGTGCCTGGCACTCATGAACGTGCGTGGTCGCATCGTCTGTTGTGGAGCGGTCTCGGCCTACGACGGCGCCGCGCCGGCGGCGGGTCCGCGCGGCGTACCGGGCCTCATCGTCGTCAAGCGACTGCTGATGCAAGGCTTCATCGTGACGGACTATTTCGACGAGCGCCAGGTTGCGGTGGCGGAGCTGCGGCGCTGGGTCCAGACGGGACAGATCAAGATCAAGGAGGACGTGATCCAGGGGCTCGAGAACACGCCCAAAGCGTTGATCGGCCTGCTCGCGGGCGAGAACCGAGGCAAGCGCATGGTACGGGTGTCGGAGTAACGTGGCGCAGGTCCCGAGCGTAGCGAGGGGACCGGGTGAGGGGTATTGCCTCGATGCAATAGCAAACAACCCCTCACCCGGCTCGCATCTCTCAACCGTTCGACACTCGCCACCCTCTCGCGCAAGGGGAGAGGGTTTCCGAGCGTGCCGCATGCTCGGAACCTAACTTCTTCTCTCGCGGTAACGAACGGAGTTCCAAATAAATTCAAGCGGTCGCCGGCAACATCGGCAAATCCGTGTCGCTCGGCCGAATGCCGGACTGGGTGATCATGCAGTGCACCTGGCCGCGGTGGTGGGTCTGGTGGTTGAAGAAATGCGTGACCAGGATCCATGCCGGCCGCGTGATCTCTCTCTGCGCCGCGCCCGAAAACCAGGTCAGCTCGCCTTCGAGCCAGTGCGGGTCGAGCGCGCTCGCCCAGCGTAAAATCACCTCGTCGAACGCTTCGCGCTCGCGCTTGAGATCCTGCCAATCCGGATAATGCCCGACCGACTCCTTGATGCCGCCCGCCGGTTTTGGCGTGCCGGCGAACCGGTGCATCCAGGTGCGGTCGCCCCACAGCAGATGATTGAGGGTCGAATGGATCGATCCGAAGAACGCGCCGCGCTCGCGCTTGCGATCCTCTTCGGAGAGCCGATCGGCGCAGCCATAGAGATTCCCGTTCTGCCAGCGATTGTATTGCGCCATCCGCTCCACGAATTGCCGGTCGATCATGGCAAATCCCCCGATCAAAACGCGGCGTCCAGCAGCACGCCCATCAGCAGCGCCGGTTCGCTGCCGCGGTTGACCCAATAATGATTGGTGCCGCGCTGGATCACCACGTCGAGCGGCCGAACCGGGATTTCATCGCCCTCGTCGAGCAGCAGCGAAACGTTTCCCCGCAGCAGCACGACGTAATCAATAGTGCGCGTGGTGTGCATGGCCGGATGCCGCCGGGTGTCGACCTGGCAATGCGAGCCCTGCATCGCCGCAAACATGTTCTTGACCGCCTGTTTGTATGCTTCAGTGGAGATGTCGCCTTGCGGGGGAATGACGAAATAACGGAAGATCGTGCCGGACGGCGGCGGCTCGAGCCGCGCCGGCTGCGCGCCGAACGCGACAAATTCGTCGCAACGGGCCGGCATCGTGCCCGTGGTCCAGAAATCGGCAAGCCCGATGTCGTTGATCTCGACGGAAATGTCCTCGGCGAGTGCCGATCTGCCGTCCGGCATGCGTTTCGTGGTGATGCGTCGAAAAGCTGGAAACATGCGATTTCTCCCGCGCTGCGCCGCCGCCGCCGGCTCGCCTTGCGCGTTCACGCGCCGCGCGCCGCCTTGTCCTGCGCGTTCACCTTCTGGATCGCCTCGCGCGCGGTTTTCCATTCCGCATCACCCCATTCGCGCAGATCGTAGAAATTGCCGCCGGTCGCCAGCGCATTGGCGCCGTCCATGGCGATGGTCTGGCCGGTGAGCCAGTCGCAGCCGTCGGACAAGAGAAAGGTCGCGAGGTTCTGCAACTCCTGCATGCGGCCGTGACGATCCATCGGGTTTAAGCGCGCGCCGCGGCTGGCCGGCATCTCGATCGGGCGCAGGCGTTTTCCCGCGCCTTCGGTGGGAATCTCGCCGGGCGCAATCGCGTTGAGCCGGATGCCGTAGCGGCCCCATTCGGCGGCGAGCGACATCGTCATCGCGTGGATCGCGGACTTGCTCATCGCCGAGGGCACCACGAACGGGCTGCCGTTGTGGATCCAGGTCACCACGATCGAGAGCACGCTGCCGGGTTTTTGCGCGGCAATCCAGCGCCGGCCGACCGCGTGGGTCACATAGAACGTGCCGTGCATCACGATGTTGGCGATGGCGTCGAACCCGCGCGGGGAAAGATCCTCGGTGCGCGAGATGAAATTCCCGGCCGCATTGTTGACGAGATCGGTGAGCGGACCGCGTTGGAAGATATCTTCCACCATCGCGTCGACGGCGGCGGCGTCGCGGATGTCGATGCCGTAGGCCTCGACCTTGCCGCCGTGCTGCTTCATCAGCTCGGCCGCGGTTTCTTCGCACAAAGATTTGCGCCGCCCGCAAATGATCAGTTC
>WNGM01003982.1_pt1 | contig 20343 bp, 16 predicted proteins | sample 5400571 | NCBI WGS metagenome assembly WNGM01 (sample SAMN13153378, study PRJNA577476) | soil metagenome | isolation source: 100 cm soil or saprolite under Garry oak tree replicate 2 | place: USA:California | collected 2016-06-15 | reverse complement strand
CAGCGATCCAGAACGCCAAAGCTCTAGAACTGCTATTCTTTTAATAACCCCACACCGACACTGCAAACAACACCTCAAACAACACTTTCGTGTCTATGCATGAATACTGCCATGGAGCTATGCTTCTTGTAGATCCCACGGGATGCGCAACAAGTTAAGAGAATTTGAATAAAAGGAATAAACCATATGATGCAACAAAAGGAAGGCAGTTCTGCGAGACAGCAGTTCGCAGACCCAGATTATAGGAGATACGAGGGCAATCAGACGGGCGACCCTGGCCTCCACTATGAGACATCCTCTGAGCAAGGTGCCAGAGAAGGACAGTTCAGCAAAGTTTATCCGCTCCAGCGTGACAAGACGAATCTCCTCTGTTTCGCATTGGCTGTGATTGCATTGGGGCTGATTGTGCTGTTCGGTCTTCTCTTCGTTGTTGTTGTCGGCGGAACGGTAGGGGGAGGGGCTTTCGCGGCTGCGTGTTTCTCTATCCTCATCATAGCAGGGGTGGGCATGATAGCAATAAAAAAGAAATAGGAGCAGCGGCACCAAGGCGGATGGAGGCATCGACAAGATCGACTTCGCAATTTTCACGACAAGAATCAGGAGCGCCGGGGGAAGAAAACAAGAGGTACAGAGTTATGTCAAACACACGCATCTCAGAATTTGATCCAGGTCAACCAATGGTCTATCAGATCAGGATCAAGGGCCATCTGGGTCGCGAGTGGACAAACTGGTTTTCTGGCCTGACCATCACGCTGGACAACGGCGAGACGCTTTTAACCGGCTCGGTGGTCGATCAGGCCGCGCTGCATGGGGTGCTCAAGAAAGTGCGTGATTTAGGAATGCCATTGCTCTCGGTCAATCGCATGAAACCCGGCAGATAGATGCCCTGGATGTCAAACACTATCATTTTAATGATTTCTTCCAGTTAAGTCGCTTTCGTAAACTTACACGAATAAGAACATATTATGCTTAATAGCGTTTAAGCGAGAGGGGCAGATTATATGATGCCACAAAAGCAAGCTAATGAAGCAATGCTGAAACAAGCAAACCCGGAGTATAGGAGATTCTTAAGTGATGGAACAGACCGCAGAAGCGTCTCAACTCGCCTATGCACGGTTTGCAGGGCTCATGTACTTCCTTGTTCTCGGATTCGATATAGCGGGTTTACTTATCGTCTCCAGCATCGGGAACAGTTTATATAGTCAAGGTCAAATAAAGCTGGTATCCACTTTGGGGAGGTAGGGTTTGCTTTCTCTCCTCAAAGCAAACAAGCAGGCAGTAAGCCCCCGTGTTGGGATTTACACGATAAACAGGAGATATCCTGCGCTCAGTGTGGAGATGACTGCGATCAGGAGTTTCGCTGACTCATGACAAAACTCCGCCCTTACCACACATATGGCACCAACCGATAGTGTACCTTCTGTGTGTATTCGCTATATCCGTCTAACTCTTGCTTGAGCATCTTTTCTTCGTCGAGGATGCGGAAGGCGAGCCCAATCACGCCAGGGATGAGGATGACAAGCCCCCACCAGGAGTCGAGCGCAAGGGGGATGCCTACCATCATGATCAGCACTCCCACATACATCGGGTGCCGCACGAGCCCATAGAGACCGGTGGAGATGACTTTCTGGTCCGCCTCTACCGTGATGTTGGCGGCTGCATAACTATTCTGTATGACCACAAGCATGGTGATACCAAGTCCAATCGCTACCAGAGCATCCCCAAGCACTGAGACAGCCGTTGGCACTGGCGACCAGCCAAAACGATGGTCGAAGGCGCTGAATACCATCACCGCTGGCAGCGACAGGAGTGCGCCAGAGATGATAAATTTCTGCACTGTTCTGGTTTCCGCCGCTGGCCCGGCATGCATACGCCGCTCAAGGGCTGCCGGGTTCTTCAGACTCAAGTAGATGCTAGGGACACCCGTTGAGATGGTAAAGACGGCGATAAAAACCCATGCTTGCCAGTAATTGAACGTCCACGCTGGCAAAAACAACAGCAACCCAAACACGACAAGTCCAATAAGTCCTGTTCCTGCTGCTTGAAGACCAGTTTTCATGATCTCTTCTCTCTTTTCTCGTCGCGCGTTCCCTCGGCTCGGTAGTGTGGCGTCGCCGATTGGACGTGGAGGGCATGTTGTGACAAGGCTTGCGGCCTTGTCCCTGGATCTTACTGCTGATCGTCCTCTCGTATCGCCTCAACCCAGAGTTGCACCCCTTCGGCATTGGTTCGGTAGAAGGTGTGCGATGGCACGCCTAATACTCGCTCGATGGCATCCATATAGACGGCATGGGTAGTGACGATCTCATCGATGAGGCGTTGATCATGGTCGCACGTCTGGTCTAAGGCGAACAGTAATTCAGCATGCCTGTCTCCCATTCCTTGTAGCAGGGCCACTATGACTTCCCCTGCATAGTCCGGATAAGCGACGACAAAACTGCCTTCCTGAATGCCTTGCCGGACGATCTCGCCCAGCAGTTGCGCTCGCTGTCTGGCAATCGCCTCAGTCACTCTGAGTCGCACCACGGCATTGCTATCGGAATACCAGACACGCCCAATTCTGACCACTTCAGCCTTGCGCTCCATTCTCAAACGGTCCAGCGTTTCAAAGAAGCCCTGGAATTTTTCGCAGGCGCTCAGCTTAGGGTCATCGATGAGCTGTCGGAGCGGCTTCCCCGACTCTTCCTTGACCTGCTCGATGAAGGCTTCTAACAAGGCTCCGCGCGAGGCGAAGTAATGATGGAAGGCTCCACTTGAGATCCGCACTTCCTCCAGGATATCCTGGATCGGCATGCGCTCATAACCCTTGCTAAACATCAGTCGCCGGGCCGCATTGAGGATCTCCGCACGTTTGGCTGCGTATTGTTCTGGTCTAACGATTCGTGCCATTGCCTCTCCTCAATTAATAAAAAGTAGATCTGACTATTAATTATAGTCAACAAATTTCTCTTGTCAAGGTCATCCAATCATCCCCATTCCACCCTCTGGCTCACCCCCAAAACCCGCCGCAGGCCGGAGAAATGTAGGGTCGGAGCGGAGCGCCCATACCTGATCCGTTGTCCACGATCTTCTGAGAATCTAAACATTTACAAACAATGGGACGCCATAATTGACATCAGGCCTAACTGCTAAACTCGACGGCACAAAGAAACCCCCACGCTGCGTCAACAGCCGGGGCACGGCTGGCCATCGATTGGCCCCGTCACCGACGTAGGCCGAGACGCCCTTCTCTCGCGCCACATTGATAAGCGTGGAAATGAAGCCGTGATGGTCAGCCGGGCCATGCACGGACGGCGCAAGTCGGACGACCGATGAGCGTACTCCACGCTCGGCAAGTGCGATGGCCGTGTTCTCTGATGGGCCGCGAGGGGAATCGCCCCCGTGTGGGTCGTCTTCCGTCAGGACATGGCCGGGCTTGACGCCCGCCGTCCCAGAGGTCACCACGAACGGCGAGTCGGTGCCGACAAGCACCTCGCCGATGGTCTCCACTGCGCGTAGATCGGTCGCGCCCGCTGCGGCATAGTTTGAGAAGTCATGGATAAACGCTAAGTGAATGACGCCATCCGCGCCCGCTGCAGCGGCGCGAAGGCTGTCAAGGTCGTCGAGGGCACCACGATGCACCTGTGCACCAGCAGCCGTCAACGCGGCAGCGGACTTGTCCGAACGGGCAAGTCCTACGACCTCGTGACCAGCAGTAAGCAGCTCAGCTACGACGAGAGAGCCAATGTGCCCGGTCGCCCCAGTAACAAAGACACGCATAGAAAAACCTCCTGTAATTACCCTCTTGCAGATGGATGCAAGGCTAAACAGTGATGTCAGTTGCTGACATCACTGTGATACTGTAGAATAGAAGTGATGTCAAGAACTGTCATGAAGGTCTCTTTGAAAGTATGAGCCGATGGGAACCCAACGCCAGGGGCCGACTTGAGCAGGCAGCCCTGGACCTGTACCAGGAACGCGGGTTTGAGCAGACGACAGCAGCGGAGATAGCTGAACGGGCCTGCCTCACCGAGCGGACGTTCTTCCGGTACTTCGCCGACAAGCGCGAGGTGTTGTTCGGGGGTCAGGACATGCTGCGCGAGATCTACGTGAGCACCATCGCCAGCGCGCCTGATTCCGCAGCGCCGATCGATGCGGTCGCGGCGGCCCTTGAGGCCGCCGCCCCGGTGTTCCGGGAGCGTCATGAACTCGCCCGGCAGCGCCAGACGGTGATTGCCGCAAACCCGGGGCTCCAAGAACGCGAACTCCTGAAGCGCGCATCGTTCGCCTCCGCCATGGCCGACGCGTCGCGGAAACGCGGCGTGACCGACCCTGCCGCGAGCCTCGCCGCAGAAGTCGGAGACCTGTCGCGACTCATCCGAGAGTCCCTCAACCAACTCAAGGGCATCATCGCCGGTGAATAATCACCCTGGTGTCAATCCCAGGATTCTGCGGAACCGGTCCACTCTTGGTCAAAGCCCAGTGATAGCAGCTTTTTTGCTCTTCTTTCACATGCTCAGAAAAAGGGGAGCAATCGTCAGATAAACTCATCCTTCACCAGAATTGAGCCAGACCGAAAAATGGCCCAAATTTGTACGAATCGTTGTCGTACCCCAACTGCGCCTTTCGTTGCAGTTGCTGGCATCTCCAGTTCACGATCAGCTCACCCATTTTCCCGTTCGTTGGGTGGTACTCACTGATGAAATGGCTCTAGACTTCGACCATTGGACACAGTGTGTTTCTACCTACTGGAGACTCTCCAAAGCACAGATGACTCAACTCACCATGCTTGATGACTTGTTGAGTCAGATGAGCGGATCACCCAACAGTGATTCTTGGACAGATGAGGCGCTCTCCTCTGATCCCAGGTGGGAAGAAGTACGCAGGAACAGTTGGACCCGACGATAGTGGCAATGAACTGACTCCGATGCTTCTGAACAGAGCGGGCAACACGATGAGGGAGCGGTTGCAATAACCTCGACGACAAGACCGTTTTCAGTGATCTGGATGTGCGAAACCTGCATCCCTTCGGGCAGGGAAAACAAGGATGTCCCTTCCATTGTGACCTCATTCTTGCTGATGAAAAACGCCTCTGGAAGAGACTATATCACTCTTTATCACTCTAATTCCAAACAAGCGAGCAGTAAGCCCCCGAAGTGGTCAAGAGCCGTATTCACTCCCTGAGAAAGAAGAGGTTCTCTCATAGAACGCTTCTTTTCTCCTATCTCCTTTCCTTGACAGAAGAGCCGACTCAGACCGATACTATAGGGAGAAGAAGCTCTTTTCAGGAGGACAGGCGATGGCAACCTACGTTTTTGTGGCATGGAATTCCCACATGTACATCTTGCCGCCCTCATACGATGTCCGCGGCTGCTGCACCATCCGTTCTACGGCAGAGGGGATGTCGTCGTGAAGCGAATTCTTTTGACGGGGATGTCTGGAACCGGCAAGTCCACGGTCATCGGCGAGCTTGCTGCACGTGGATATAAGGCCGTGGATGCGGACTCTGACGAGTTCTCCGAGTGGGTGGAGGTCATCGACGACTCTGGCACCTTCGAGTCGCCGGTGGAAGTGGACAGGGACTGGGTGTGGCGAGAGGACTGCATTCAAGACCTCTTGTCCACCGAGGACACCGATGTGTTGTTCCTGAGCGGATGTGCGGAGAATATGCCGAAGTTCCTTCCCCAGTTCGACCACGTCGTCCTGCTGAGTGCGCCTGCTGATGTCATCGTTGAACGATTGGGCACGAGGACAAACAATCCGTACGGGAAGCATCCCGACGAAATCGCTCGCGTGCTGGGTTTGGTGGAAAGGGTCGAGCCGTTGTTGCGACGTGCTGCCGAACACGAGATCGATACCAGTGCTTGTCTCGAAGATGTCGTGGCGACCCTGCTCCGACTGGTGTAGTCACAGCAATGATGCTCAGCCTCCCGGTTACCTGGTCGCCGCCGAAAAGCGGGGTTAGCAGGACAAACCCCATGCATTCCTACACCCCGCTTGCTAGAAACAACGACCACCTGTTTCGATAGTGACAGGTGTGGTATGCTAGAAGCCTGGAAGCATATTCCCTGGCCTATTCACTGCTCACAAGCAAGCAAACGGCCTGACAGCGAACGCAAGGAAGTGGATGTGTTTGCGCTCCGAAGTGAGGTCGTGCAATGCGTACTATTGAACATGTCCTGCCCATCAAGAGCAATCAGATGGTCCGCGTGCTTCGCTATCTGCTCGATAGCGTACTGGCGTGTGCCGGGTCCCTGCTGGTCACCGCAGTCATTGTTGTGTTCCATCTCTACCCAGCCATTTCCAACATTTCGATCGTCTATTTGCTCGTGGTGTTGGCCTTGGCAATCACGCGCGGACGCTATGCAGCCATCCTCAGTGCCGTGGTAGCCTTTCTCTCCCTCGCTTATTTCATCGTCCCTCCCCTCCATACCTTTGGCATCTACCTCGTCGAAGAGTGGATCGCGCTCTTCGGCTTGCTGATCGCTACCATGCTCACCGGTCACCTGGCGGTCGCCTTGCGCGAGCGGGCGGAGCAGGCGAACCGTCGAGAAAGCGAGACGCGTCAGCTCTCCGAGGTGGTGCGTGCGACCAGCCAGGAGGCAGAGGCAGCACACGCCCGCCTGTATGATTTCTTCATGCAAGCCCCTGCCGCGATGACCATCCTACGTGGGCCGGAGCATCGCATCGAGTTTGCCAATCCCCTCGCCCTCCGCCACAGGGACCAGGCTGATCTGATGGGCAAGACCGCCCGTGAGGTGAGGCCCGAACTGGTGGAGCAAGGGGTACTTGCCATCCTGGATGAGGTCTACACCACCGGTACGCCCTTCGTTGGCACCGAGTTCCCTGTCCGGGTCGACCGCAGGGGAGATGGGGTACTGGAAGAAGCCTATTACAACTTCGTGTATCAACCGCTGCGTACAGCGCAAGGGGACATCGAGGGGATTTTGGTTCATAGCGTGGAGGTGACCGAACAGGTACTGGCACGTCGTCGTGTCGAGGAGCTGAACCGCCAGCTCGAGGCGGAGAAGAACGCCCTACGCCAGACCGAGCAGGAGGCCCAGGCGCGAACTGCCGAGCTTGAGGCGATTTTTGAGGCCATGACCGAGGGCGTGATTGTCTGCGATGCCAGGGGAGAGGTCCGCTACATCAATGCCGCCTACCGTTCTCTGCTGGCGCTGGAAGAGGACGCTGATCCCTCACTGCTCCAGCTCGACCACCGCATCGAGTGGTTGGCCTTCCGTGATCTGGAGGGAAGACCACTGCCTAAAGAGCAACTTCCGGTGCTGCGGGTGCTGCAGGGGGAATGCTTATCAAGCACACACAGAATGGACTGCATGTGCCGCACTCGCAAGGGGGAAGACCTCATCCTCAATGTCAGCGGCGCACCAATTCGCGATGCCGCAGGCCAGATCGCCGGGGGTGTGGTCGTCTTCCGCGATGTGACCGGACAGCGTCACATCGAGCAACAACTCCAGTACAGCGAACGCAAATTGCTCTCGCTGGTAGGCTCCAACATCTTCGGGGTGGTCGTGGTCGATATCGATGGGCGCTTCTATGAAGCCAATGAGCGCTTCGTGCAGATGGTCGGCTACAGCAAGGAAGAACTCCTCTCCGGGGCGGTCACCTGGCAGCAACTGAATCTCCCGGAATATCAAGAGGCGACGGCACAGGCCGTCGGGGCCGTTCTTTCTACCGGAGCCATGTACCCCTATGAGAAGGAACATCTCCACAAGGATGGCAGTCGCGCACCCATCCTGATTGCGGGAGCCATGATCGATCAAAAGCGAGAACTCGTGCTGGTAGTGATCCTGGATATCTCCGAGCGGAAAGCGGCGGAGCGACGCAAGCAGGAATTCCTGAGCATGGTGAGCCATGAACTACGGACGCCGCTCACCTCTATCATGGGCTTTATCGACCTGGCACTGGTGTGCAGTGACCTCTTGCCCAGGCCGCTCTCCCCGGAGGCAGAGAAGCTGATGGACAAAATGGAGACGGGACTCAAGCGAGCCATGAGGCAGGTGGAGGTTGAAGCCCGCCTGGTGGAGGAAGTGCTGGAAGTATCCCGGCTGGAGATGCACACATTCGAGCTGTCGGTGCAACCAGAGAATCTGGTCACCATCGTGCAGGAGACCGTCGCCAATCAGCAGCAGGCGGCGCGCACGCGCCAGATCGAGCTGGTCTTGCCTCCAGACGAGCTGGTGCCGGTCATCGCCGACGCTGGCCGCGTTGGGCAGGCGCTCACTAACTACCTGGTCAATGCCCTCAAGTACGCGCCGCTCGATCAGGTGGTATCTGTGCACCTCGAAGTGGAGGCAAGCATGGCGCGGGTGTCGGTACGCGACCAGGGGCCAGGGTTGACGCCGGAGCAGCAACAGCGGGTGTGGGAACGCTTTTATCAAGTGGCAGCGCCTGGGCTCCAGGGGCCAGACAGAGGACTGGGGCTGGGATTAGCCATCGCCAGAGCCATCATAGAACAGCACCAGGGGCAGGTGGGGGTCGAGAGTGCTCCTGGGCGAGGCTCGACCTTCTGGTTTACCTTGCCAATTGAAGTATCTCCCCTAGGGTAAGGGTGAGTTATGGAGAGGAATTGACCTCCTGGACGAGTGACCGGCAACATCTACTGTTGGCCACCGGCAAACATCTTTCACCTTCCGGTTTGACGAGCGAAATCTGTGGACCTCTTACATTCTCAGCTTCATCTCAGCATGTTCACAGGTTCAATTCAGGTAGGCGCGGTAGAGTTACCAGTGTGATTACACCTTCAAGAGAAACGTACAAGGGCGTCTTTGCGTTTCTCTTGCCCACTTTCAACTGTCCTGTCCTGGTTGCCCTCCAAGCACGGTAGTACAGGACAGTCACTCTCTCTCCTTGCCCTTCCGGTTTGACGAATGCTCGTAAGGATGCATATCATAGTTCCATCGCCACTGTGAAGAGAGGAGCAACCGATGGTGACGCAAGAAGAGCTGGAAGACGTATACGGGCCGCTTCTCAACGGACTTGTCAGCCTCAGGCCACGTGCATACCAGTTGCCAACTAATCCCAGCCTGCTGACTTCACCCGAAAGGAAAGCACGATGAACGCAACACCCATACTCACCCTGTGCTGGCTACATATGATATCCACCGAGAGAATCGATAGTTTACCTCTTCAATTACCCGGAGAGTGTTGCCAGTGTTCTCTGGGCAAGTGCTGAAGTCTTTCCGGTAGAACACAACCATGCAATCACATTGGACAAGGTGCAGCGCCAGCGGCAAGAGCTCTTCCGATAAAATGATCAGCAAAGAGAATACTTAAAAGTAGCTCTATCTCAATGATGGCGTTCGTTATTGCTACCCCAAATGAATGGTGAAGGTGCTCCATGACGACTATTGATCAACGAGGTCGCGACCTCATTATCATGCCCGGTGAAGAGATGTTGCACCTACCAACGCCGCAACTGCTGCAAGCTCTTTTTGGTACGCACTTACCCGCAGACATCCGCGCCGCAATGGGACGTGACAAACGCCATCATTTCTTGCGCACCCAGCCCATAAACTTCAACTCGGTCAAGGAGGCACTGCGTCAGCAACACACCCCCTTTAGCGTCGCCTTTGACGAACGGCCCAAGTTGCCCTTTGTGACCTCTCTTGGCATACAGCCACGGCCGTACCAGGAGGAGGCATTGGGCAAGTGGCTGGCGCAAAACAGCGCGGGCGTCGTCATTTTGCCGACCGGCGCGGGCAAAACCTTTGTGGCGGCCATGGCTATACATGCTACTGGACTGTGGACGATGGTGGTTGTCCCAACCATAGACCTGTTGCAGCAGTGGCGTGCCGCTCTTGCATCGGCCCTTTCCATCAGCAGCGATACCATTGGCATCTTCGGTGGAGGCGAGAAAGACTTGCAGCCGGTTACCATCATCACCTATGATTCTGCTACCCTCTATCCTGGCGAATTGTGGCACTTCGGATTGCTCATCTTTGACGAGTGTCATCATCTGCCCGCCCCCACCTATCGCCAGATCGCCGAGAGCGCCTTCACCCCTTTGCGCCTGGGCTTGAGCGCCACGCCCGAACGCGGAGACATGGCGCACACAGACCTGGATCAACTGATCGGGCCGGAGGTGTACCGGCGTTCGCCCGCGGAATTGACCAGAGGGCGTTACCTGGCGCAATACCAGGAGGTGCGTATCGATGTCGCCCTGTCGGGCGAGGATGAGGAGCGGTATGCCGAGCAGCGGCGTATCTATCGCTCATTTTTGCAGCGCCGCCGCATCGTCTTTCACTCGCCCGAAGAGTTCCAGCAGAAACTCATCTTCCTCAGTGCGCGCGACCCGGAGGCGCGTGCGGCTATGCTTGCATGGCACGAAGCGCGCAACATAGCAATGAACTCGCCCGCCAAATATGCTGAAATCGAGCGCTTGTTGCATCGCCATGCCTCTGACCAGGTGATCCTCTTTTCAGAGTATAACCAGGTAGTGAACGAGATCAGCCGCCGTTTCTGCCTGCCAAGCATCATTTATAAGACGCCCGCCGAGGAACGGCGTACCATCCTGGAACGTTTCCGCTCGGGTCAGTATAGCAAACTGGTCACGGGACGTGTGCTGAATGAAGGCGTGGACGTGCCAGATTGCCGGGTGGCTATTATCGTCAGCGGCAACAGCACCAGGCGCGAGTACATTCAACGCCTGGGCCGCGTGCTGCGCCCCAAAGCTGGCAAGGCTCTGCTCTACGAACTCATCACCAGTGGCACCACCGAAGAAACCATGGCTAAACGCAGACGTTAGAGGTACCGCTTGCTGATTGGCAGGCAATAACATCGAGAGTTCCCAGGCGCTCGATATCATCGTGAATCTGCTGGACGCCCGGCTGTCCCTGGTTACCTGCTGAACTATTCTGCCCATTGTACGCAGAACCTGCCTGTGTCGCCAGGTCGTTGAGGATGGCCTGCGAGGAAGATTGGAGCAGTTGCGCATCGCTCATCTTCACCAGTTGCTGCGCGTCCTGGCGTATCTTTACCAACAGCGAGTTGACCTGATTGATCTCCGTGATGATCTGCGCGGCGAGTTTAATTTGCCCTGGTGTTGCCCCTGGAGCTTGCACTATGCCGTTCAGATGTGTATCGATATGCTTGAGATAGCCAGGTACTTGTTGCTGCGCGCACAGGTCGAGCAGCCCAGCACTGGCGTCTGTGGTAATGGTTGCGCTCTCTGGAGCCGCAGGCGTCCCTGGTGGTATGCCTTGCAGGTCTGGCTGAACACAGTCTCGCCCGTCAAGATAGTAAAGGATGTCAACAACGCTCTGGCGTATAGTATGGATAGCTTTGTTTTGCCATGCACGCTGCGCGGTGACGGCCCACCGCGAAACATCCCGCGTGTTGCGCAAAAGCCAGATATCGAGCCCGCCGTGCAGGTTCTTGAGAGCGAGTTTTGGGTCTTCGGCCAGGAGGTGGCGCAGGTGGTCGAGCACGCTGAAATGATCGCTTGCAGCGGGGATCTGCGGGATCGCCGCGTAATAGAGCCATACACTATGATCGGTTGATGGAACGATCGGCGTTGTACTGATGTCTTCCTCTGTAATGAGAAACCTGCTGGTTTTATCGATCAGGTTAGTGTGCTGCTGGTCCCCTGCGTACACGTAATGGATCGTCCCATGGTCAACCGTTACTTTCCCCAATGAGATCGGTATAGCCTCGCTATTGTTGCTATCGCCTAATAACCAGGCATAAAAGCTTTTGCCCGCGGGAGGAGACTGGATATTATGGAGGTCGATCGTCAGTTTATCGGCTATCCCCTGGGAAGTGTTCTGGACAAACTGCTCACTGCTGCTAAATGAAACCAGTCCAACCACAGGCGGCGCAGGAGCGGCACTTTTTTGAGATCGCAGGTAAAAAGCGCCAAATCCCGCGGCAATTAACACAACGATGCTCGCGATAATGATAGGTGCGAGCCAGCGTTTGGGTCGTCCTCCCCTTGTGTACTGTGGCAGCATCGGCGTAGAGACAGGCGGAGGTGATTGCGCCAGGACATCCTGGGACGCTGGCATGCCTCTTGCCATCGCCCAGCCATCGCTCGATAAAGACCCGGGCTGTGAAGAAGCGACCGGCAGGTCTGAGCGAGCTGATATCTCTACAGAACCTGTCGGGGCGGCATACAGGCGCAGTTCTGCCGGGGCCGGCACATTGAATGCCTCGGCCATGGCAATCGTCATGGCTGAGGCGCTAGAGAAACGCGCATCGGGGTCTTTGGCAATACTCCGCAGGATGACAGCCGATAGAGCGGGCGATACGTGGGGATTAACTGCGGCAGGGGGTGTAGGCATAGCGCTGTAGTGCTGCATCATAATGGACAGCGCGTTATCGCCGCGAAAAGGTGGCACGCCCGTGATCATCTCATAGGCAATGATGCCGAGTGAATACAGATCACTGCGTCTATCGCTCGGCAGCCCTTGAGCCTGCTCCGGCGAAAGATAAAGCGGTGTGCCCAGCCAGCCGTGAGTGGCAGCCAGCGTGGCATTTCCCTGCAATTTGGCTATACCAAAATCCGTGAGGATGGGTTCCCCCATTGGATTGCGCGTCGTGTTGCGTTTGTCCAGAAGGATATTGGCAGGTTTGATATCGCGATGCACCATGCCTTGCCGGTGAGCGTGGTCGATGGCCAGGCTGATAGAGGAAAAGAGATGGATGATCTCCACGGCGGATGGGTATTGTCCCTTGCGTGACGTGCTGTAGATGTAGTCAGCCAGCGTCGTGCCTTCGACATAATCCATGACCATGTAGGCCATCGATGAATTCCCATCAGAAGTATCAGTAAATTGGAAGTCGTGAATCTGCACGATATTTGGATGATGCAGAGAGGCGACGAGCTGCGCCTCGTGCGTAAAGCGAGCCACGAAGTCAGGCTCCTCCCGTAAGTCGGCATTAAGCACCTTAATAGCGACATAGCGCCTTAGCTGGGGATCGAAAGCCTTCCAGACTTCGCCCATTCCCCCGCGTCCCAATCGCTCTTGCAGTTCGTATTTACCAAGGTACCGTGGCTCTATTCTCATCGCGGCATCGTAACTCCTGATTCCTGGCTTAGCTAGCATCAAAGGCTGTTAGGCACACTGCTGGTGACGGTAAAATTCGCCAACTGCTGCACTGCGTAGTGAACCTGCAGGATAGCTGGCTGCACCGTATTGGTGTTTGGATCGAGCCGGCCGATGTACGCGTAGGTGGCCTGAGTCACTAGGTCATCCAGCAAGGCAAGGGCCGGAGGCTGCGCCAGTTGCGCATCATTCATGTTGAAAAGCTGTTGCGCATCCTTACGTACCTGCTTTAACCAGACTGTCGCGTTGTTTAGTGCGTGAATGATCTGCGTAGCGACCTGGCGCATCTCTGGCGTTGCATCTGGCGCGTTCACCACACCGTTCAAATGAAGAGCCATATGCACGACATAGCCGGGTGGATTTTGTGCCAGGTTCACACCCTGATTCGGGTCCACTGAAAGCAGGCCAACCCTGGATGCAATCGGGTCGGCCACCACGGGTGTATTGGGCGGAAGGTCCACGTGAACATTGGGTGACCCGTCGATATAATCAAGGATGCTTATGTATTTGCTTCTATCGGTAGGATTGCTTTGCCATGCATCCCTGGCGCTCACCGCCCATTCCAACAATTTCTCTGTATCTCTAAAAAGCCAGATGTCCAGCCCTCCAGGCAGACCCAGGACATCCACCCTCGTTTCCTTGTAGAACAGGTGGCGGATATGGTCGAGGGCACTCAAATGGTTTGCCCCGTAAGGAGTCTGCGGGATCTCCGCGTAGTAACTCCACGTACTGTGATCGGTTGAAGGACCCCTGGGTGTTGTATTGGTGTTCTCTTCTGTGATCAGGAATCGGCTCGTCACGGAGAACAGGTTGTCGTGTTGCGTATCGCCTTTATAGAGGAAATGAATGCTTCCATTGCTGACCGATAACCTCGCCAGCAAAATTGGTGGCGGTGACTGAAGCGGCGGCTCTAAGGGATTCGCTTCCACGCTGGGGTGTTTGTCACCCAACAACCAGGCGTAATAACTCTTGCCTGGCTGTGGGTCAGGGATATTGTGCAGGTCGATGTCCAGTTCATCGGCGATTCCTTGAGCGCTCCCGGGATTTAATTGCCCGCTGCTGGCGAAGAATGCATGCCCAACTACCGGCGAGGCTGCTGTGCCTGGGTTATTACGCAAGAATAAGAAATACCCACCTGTAGCGAGCAGCGCAATAATAAGCAGGGCAGCTATTGAGCCGTACAGCCACCTCCCCCTGCGTGACCGTTGCGGCGGAGACGGAGGTCCAGGCGCGAATGGAGCTGCTGGTGATGACTGTACGAAAGCCCCACTCCCGGCGGACTGTCCTGCTTGCGCCTGTCCCCCCGGTGCAGCCACAGTTGATGGTTGTCCTGGGGTGGCAGCAGGAGTGCGTGGGTTTGAAATGTAAGTGGGACCTTCAAAACCGCTGATGGCAGGTGTTTGAGCCGCTCCTCGTAGTTGAGTGGGCGCATATGAGCTGTAGGGCATTTGCCCACCAGTAGTGTTTACCGCGTAGGCGGGCATGTTAAGTGCCTCTGCAAGAGCTGCAACCATGGCCGAGGCGCTGGGAAATCGTGTGCCTGGGTCTTTGGCAATGCTGCGCAGGACGACCGCCGCCAGTGCAGCTGGTATTTGTGGATTGATGAGGCTCGGAGAGGGAGGCACGGCGTTAGCCTGCTGCATTATAACGGCCATGGGCGTATCGCCACGAAAAGGGGTTACTCCTGTAACAATTTCGTAGAGGATGATTCCTAGAGAGTAAAGATCGCTGCGCTCGTCGCCGGGCAAGCCCCGTGCCTGCTCGGGTGAAATGTAGAGCGGCGTGCCTACAGCAGTCCCGCTGAGGGCGCTGGTTGACATACCAAGTAATTTGGCAACGCCGAAATCCGTGAGGATGGGTTCTCCCATCGGATTGCTCATCGTATTGCGTCTATCGAGCAGGATATTGGCAGGTTTGATATCGCGGTGCAGCATGCCTTTCTGGTGAGCATAATCGATCGCCTGGCTGATAGAGGCAAAAAGATGCACGATATCTATCGCTGATGGAAAATGCCTACTGGCAGAGGTATTGCGGATGTAGTCGGCCAGTGTCTGGCCTTCGACGTAATCCATGACCATATAGGCGATAGGATCTCCTGTCTCGGCCACCGGAGTCACTTGAAAGTCATGGATTTTCACGATATTGGGATGATGCAGTGAGGCAATAAGCTGCGCCTCCCGCTGGAAGCGCGTGATAAAGTTGGGGTCAACCTGCAGGTTTGCGTGCAGCAGCTTGATAGCAACAAAACGCTGCAGTTGCGTGTCGAGGGCCTTCCAGACCTCTGCCATGCTGCCCTGTCCCAGGCGCTGTTGCAGCTCGTATTTCCCAAGACGTCGTGGGCTCGTGCTCATTATTGGCTCCTCGGGCGACCGCGGGGGTCACCTCTATGTATCGATATATACAGGCTGTAGGGTGCGGATTTATCCAGCACGTCCCCGCCCTGCCATCTCTCGCTCCTATGGACCAGGATTACAATGCGCAGGTGCTGGCCCCGCCATTCATGGTGCAGGGTGTGATATCAAAGGTTGCCAGGCGTTGGATATTGTAATGAACCTGCACGACCCCTGGTTTTACCTGGCCTGTAGATGGATCGATCTGACCAGTAAAAGCAAAGCCCGCCTGCGTGGTCATATCGTCCAGTATGGAACGCGTAGATTGTTGTAATAATTGGGCGTCAGACAGGTTGATGAGCTGGAGCGCATCCTTATGTACTTGCTGCAGCCAGAACTGTACGTTGTTCATCGCCTGGTTGATTGCAACAGCAAGGGCAATTTGATCTTTTGTGACGTTGGGGGATTGTGTTATCTCCTCCAGGTGCCTGCCGATGTGAAACACGTAGCCCGGCGGGTTCTGATTCGGTACGGTCTCGAGCAAAGGAACGCGGACAATAACGGGATCAACCAGTATACGTGTGCCAGGAGGCACCTCGCGCTGCACATAAGAAAGCCCATCCAGGTAGTCCAGAATACGTACGACCTGGCGATGTATAAATGCCGTGCCCTGCAAGTTTTGGTTTTGCCAGACATCCCTGGCGCTTCCAGACCACTCCAGAATCTTTTCCGTATTTCTAAACAGCCAGATATCCAATCCTCCCGTTAAACCTGCCGCCTGGAGCTTGGGATCTTGTGCAAGCAGGTGGCGCAGGTGATTGAGCAGGCTAAAGTGATTAGTTGTATCCGCCGGGTTGGGTACAGCGGAGAACTCGGCATAGTAGCGCCACGCGTGGGGATCAAGTGAAGGGTTGGTCGGCGTTTGACTTGCATTCTCCTCGGTAATCAGAAAGCGGCTGTCGGTCGCCAGCAGATCCAGGTGTTGTGGAGTCCCCGGGAAGGCAAAATCTACTGTGCCCCGGTCGACCTGTAATGTGCCAAGCAAGGTTGGCACATAACTGGCGCTCTTATCGGTCAGCAGCCAGGCATAGTAATTATTGCCAGGCTGCGGATCGGGGATGCCCTGCAGGTGTATCTGCAACTCGTCGGTAATACCCTGGGAGCTGTTCAGGCTCAATAATCCACTGCTGACAAAGTATGCATGCCCGACCACCGGTTTTTGTGTTGTGCTGCCACCCTGCTGAGAGCGCGTAAAAAAGACAAAAATGCTCGAGACCAGCAGCACAAAAATCAAAAAAGCAGCCAGGGCGATGTACAGGCCTCTTCGACGTTGTCTCGCGGGCGCAGGAACAGGTGGAGGGGAGGAAAGCATAGTAGGCTGGTCTGCTACTGGCTGTGTGCCCCAGGGCAGAGCTTGCCCAGGTGTCTGTAAAGCGCCTGGAGCCAGCGTTGGTGGCACAGGAGATACACCGGCGATAGGTGAAGTTGCTGGAGGGCCATGTGACGAAGCCAGGGACGGCGTCATCCCTGGTGTGCGACTGGATGGCAACGGGCTGAGGAATGTCTGCATATTCATTGCGTCCACCGTAGTAGCAGCCATTGTCACTTGCTCTGGAACCGGCATGTTGATGGCCCTGGCCAGAGCTACAACCATGGCAGAGGCATTGGGAAAACGCGCGGCCGCATCCTTGGAGAGACTGCGCAGGATGATTGCCGTCAGCCCAGGCAAGATGGTCGGGTTGATGAGAGCCGGGGAGGTAGGTGTCGCATACATATGCTGCTTCAGCGTGTCGGCCGGGTTGTCACCCTGGAAGGGGAGTACGCCGGTAAACAACTCGTAGAGGATCACTCCCAGGGAATAGAGGTCGCTGCGTTCATTACCAGGATAGCCCTGCGCTTCTTCAGGAGAGGTATAGAACGAACTGCTTGACTGCGGTCCGTAGGGAGCTCTCAGTATCTGAGCCATCCCAAAGTCACTGAGAATGGGCTGTCCCATTGGGTTGACTGAGGTATTGCTTTTATCGAGCAAAATATTGCCCGGTTTAAGATCGCCGTGAATTACACCTTGCTGGTGGGCGTAATCGATTGCCAGGCTGATGGGTATCAAGAGGCGGACAATCTCTGCCACCGTCGGAAATTTCCCCTGCTGTGATGTGCTCTCGATGTAATCAGCCAGGCTCTGCCCTTCAATGTAATCCATGACCATGTAAGCTACAGTTTCGGGCGTTTCGGATTGGGAAGACTGTGATATGCGAAAATCGTGCATATGCACAATGTTGGGGTGCCTCAGCGCTGTCAGGCGCTGTGCCTGGCGGATAAAACGTGTCGGGAAATCAGGGTCGGTTTGCAGATTAACGTGAAGAATCTTGATGGCGACGTGGCGCTTCTGTTGAGTATCGAAGGCCTTCCAGGTCTCGACTATTTCGCCCGGCCCTAAGCGCTCAAGCAATTCGTATTTATCCAGAACTTGCGGACTTGTACTCATGGCGGCCTCTACAATCTGTACCGTCGACTCTGGGCGACTGTACGACTACAACTAATGTCGTCTAGGGACGGTGCCTCATCTCATGCTTCTATGCTCCGTCCCAGTATACCCACTTTGAACAGGCGGCAGCATGTATATTATCAATAACTCTGCTACTCATTATCAAGGATAACCTGGCCTGTGTCAATGTAGTACATCACATTCATTATACGGTCGTGAGTAACATTTTTTGTGTGGGCCCTGGTACCTATGCATTTCGGGGTATAATACTTCTGAAGTATGCTAGAACAGAAACGCTAGAAAAGGGAGGTGCAGAATGCCCAGCCTCCTGCCGTGGCGCGGGGTGTCCCCCGAACATCTCCCTTTTTATACACTGAGATTGGAAGGAACAGACTTGTGCGTTTTAGCCTGCAGGACGTGAAGAAACAGGTGAAGAGGCGCGGCGGCGAACTGTATATCTCCTTGCACTTTTTGGGTACCGGTGAACTGCAAGCCGAAATAGAGCGCCTCGTAGCTTACTATGAGCGCCTGCTTGGACAGCCCCAACGACAATTCTCTCAAGAAGAGGCTCGCGCCTGCATAGGCGACTACCGCCTTGCCCACTGCCTCATTGCCACGCTCAGCGCCTGGTATACCTGGCGGCAAAACGATTGGGCAGAAACAATACAGCAACTGCCGCAGCCAACCGAAATCCAGGCGCATCTTGCATCGGTTGGGATAGCTTCCCCTGCGCAGCTGCGTCTCGCCCTCTTCGACTACGTCAACGAACACTATCAGGGCTTCCTGGAAGAAAAAAAGCGCCAGCATGCCTTGCAGAACTTTGCAGCGTCCAACCGTCTCAGCGACTCCGCTCTTGCACACTTACTGGCGCTGGACAGTGACGACGAGGCCGTTCTCGCGCGCGATACTGCGCATCCTCCTGGCGCCGGCGAGGTTGCCAGGCTCTATAACCAGTGGGTATTTGAAGTAGCTCTTTCCAATGCATCCAATGTACGTTTCGTCATCGACTGCAACGCTTTTAGCCGGGTGCAGCAGGAGCAAGCGGCAGGCAGGAACGTGATAGGGACAGGAATGGGAGCAGTGATAAAGCGCCTGTGTTATCTAGCGCGCCGGCTCGGTGTGTACTACGATCTCGCTTATGCTTCCAGTTTACCTGCAGCGAGCATCATCTCATCATCAGGGCAAGCTTCAGGCATTAACATTTCGCAAAGCAGGCCTTCACTTCTCCTGCAGCTTACACTATATGGCCCACAGGAGATAACAGGTGTTCCGCAGCAGTATGGTCTGCGTCTTGCCCGCCTCTGTCGTATGCTCCTGGGCTATGGCGCTGCTCACCGGCAGGGCTCCGGGGAGCCGGTACGTGGTAAACCAGGCCTGTTATCATCAAGGGCTATACTTGAAGCGGGGGCAACTGTGCATTTTTTGCAGCGCTCCTACCATTTTAATATGAACGCCTATCTCCCTGGAGGGCATCCCGTCAGCGAGGCTGCTATCCCGCAATTACTGTCGTCCCCATCAACAAACGGGAGCGATGTTGCCGACCCATCATCGCTCTACGATAGCAGTATTGAACAGTCATTCGCAGAAGCTTTTGGCGCATTGGAGAACAATCGTGGGGCAGATGGCTGGCAACTGGAGCGGGAGCCAGAACCGCTATTGCTGGAACAGGGCATCCTCATCCCCGATTTCGCACTGACCCGCGCGGGTCGTCGCCTCTATGTCGAGATACTCGGTTTCTGGACGCCGGCTTATCGTGAGCGTAAAATTCAGAAGTTGCGACAGTTAAAGGAGCGCGACGACCTGATACTGGCCATTCCTTCCGAGGCTCGCACTGCATTCACGTCCCTGGCTACTGATTTTCCTATTGTCTGGTACGATGGTCAATTATCTGCCAGCGAACTCCTGTACGTGCTGAGAAATCGCTATGATGATTTTGCCGGACGCCTGGCCCAGCTCGATGTTGCCATGGTACGTGAGCGTGTACGCAGCGCGGGATTGCTATCTGAGCAAGTATGCTATGAGCTGCTGCATTGCTACCGTCGTTCCGAGTTACAACGCGCAGCAGCACATGTTACTTGTGAAGATATCGCATTTACTACTGGGGTAGGGCTCTACCAGGTCGATTGGTTGAAACAAATGAGAGACTCATTCGTAGATTGGATAGGCACCCTGGCCATCGCTCCCGTCCCCCTCGCAGAAGTGTTACAAACTTGTAAAGCGCGCTGGCCGGTGCTGGCCGATTACGAAGATACCGCCCTGGAGGGCTTGTTAGGGCTCTGGCCGGAGATACGTGTACATCGTACCTCTATCTTCGATGCCGTGGTGGAGTTCTCCAGGCCGGAGCTACAAACACCGGAGGTCCTACCCTTACAAGCAGGGCTGTTGCAAGATCGGAAAGAAGCAGGGGTCCAGAGGGCCGCAGGTCCCCTGGCGGAGCGCGAGGTGTCCTCGCCTTTTCCCGACTCCCATCCGCCGCAAGCAG
>WNGM01004490.1_pt1 | contig 20385 bp, 16 predicted proteins | sample 5400571 | NCBI WGS metagenome assembly WNGM01 (sample SAMN13153378, study PRJNA577476) | soil metagenome | isolation source: 100 cm soil or saprolite under Garry oak tree replicate 2 | place: USA:California | collected 2016-06-15 | reverse complement strand
CAGTATTGTTGCTATCTCTTTTCCAGCTTGATGGCCAAGCACAATGCCGGGCAGGACGCCGAGCGCGCCCAGCCCCTCGATGGCGAACCCGGGAACTGCGTTCCCGATGTTGTGCAGTGTTGGTATCATGTCTGCGGATACTGCCAGGTCTACTCCCCAGGTATAGGCTGGCTCTTTGCCCTTGAGTTCTGGCAGCCAGTGGCGGGCGGCATCAGCCAGCCGTTTGTGATAGGTGGCGTCCCGGCGAGTGACACCGGTTTTGCCATAACGTCCGCCGCTGACGGTGAGGCGTCCGTTGCCGGGCCTGAAGTCGGCGTAAGTATAGGGGGAGGCATCCCAGAAGAGGGGGAAGCTGTCCGGGAGATCAGCAGCGAACGCCAGCGCGTAGATACGCTGGTTTGGCTGCGCGGTTGGTCCGACCGCGCGAATAAGTCCGCGAGCGGTGATGATCGTGCCATTGGCGAGGCTGACTTGCCAGTAATTGCTCTCCATTTTCCCCGGAATTTCCTGGTAGGTATCAACATGTGCGCGCCCTGCGATGACGACACCCTCAGATCGCGCCTGTTGTGCCAGGTGCGCCAGTAAAGTCAGCGGGTGTATGCGTCCCTCGTCGGGCAACCAGAGTGCGCCCACCACCGTTTCTGTACTGAGACGTCCCTGTGTCAGCTCAGTCACCTGCGCAGGCGTCCACATTTCAGCGCGCAGGCCAGCGGCATGGCGGGCCTGAGCCTCGCGTGCCAGTTTACGCGCTGCATGGGCGCTTTCCGCGAGACTAAGCGCTCCCGTCAAACTGGCGGAGAGGATAGCTCCTGGTCGAGTGGCTTCGTTTACAAGTGAGAGGAGTAAGCGGGTAGTTGCGGGCCAGAAGGCGGCCTCGGGTCCAGCGGAATCCAGGTCTATGAGGTGCATGTTGATGCCGGCGCTCAATATTCCTGCATTGCGCCCGGTGGCGCCCCATCCCAGTATGGGGGCTGCTTCCAGCACCAGCACCTGCGCTCCTTTCTGGCACGCACTCAACGCGGCGCTTAGACCTGCTACGCCGCCACCAATTACCAGGACATCCACGGTTATTGCAGGCAGTGATGAGATATCTGGCAGCTCCAACATGGCGCGCGTTGCCGCGTCAAGATCACTCCACCAGGGGATCTGCTGGCTAAAACGTGGATCGAGTTGAGAATCTGTGTCTGATTGCATTTTTCCCTGTTTCAAATGGTTGGTGGTCTGCTGGTTGGGGCGAGCGGGCGGAGCGAGCGGGCGGGGCAAGCCCGGCCCCTACTATGTTTCTAGAAGCTCGAAGCGTTTATCGCGCAGGTACTGGGCAATTGCTGCCGGATCATCCTTCTCAAGGGCCATTTTCTTCAAGTCGGAGAGTACCACGCTCCATTGTTCTTTGGCTGGCAGGTAGCGATTATCGCGACTGACCAGTTCTTCAAAGATGCGGCGCTCTAATTCGTGCCAGGCTGAGCGGTCGCGCCCATCGATGTCGCCACCTTCAGGGATATAGTCCTGATCGTTCGTATTATTATCGACGCGCACGTAGAGGGGGCGGAAATAGCTCTTGATCATCTCCTCCATATGGGTCACGTCGAGAGAGCCGGCATCGAAGTTCAGCGTACCGATCAGTTGTACCTGGACTAGAGGTCGCAAGGAGTCATGCTGGTGCTTGCGTCCCTCGCGCTGGCAGTAGTCTTCCAGGCGAGCATAGAGAGCATTTGGCTCAGTCAATCCGTCGACGCGCAACTCGTGACGCACAAATGGACGGCGTTTGCTGACCAGGTGCGTGGCACGGTGAAAGCGTGCTGTTTTGTCAGGGTCGATAACGCGCTCCGGGTCGTCTGTATCGATTTCGACGAAATAGTAGCCGCGATCCTCCCACGCCGATTCTTCTGCGCCGCAGGTCTCGGTCGAGCCAGGGTTATACATCCAGCCATCATATTCATAGGGCTTATGAATATGGCCCAGCGCCAGGTAATCTGCGTGAGAGCGCAGCGGTTGGAACTGTGCCATAGCCGGTAAACCCTGGACGCGCGGAACAATGCCCTCAACGCCAGTATGCATCATCAGGAGACGATACTCGATATGCGCGGCCTCTTCCTCGGAGCGAGCGGCGGCCATAGCCTCGGCCAACCCCTCCATGCTGCGATTAGTGGCTGCCCCCTGCCAGGGGAGACCATAGACGCGCAAACGTCCGCCAACTAGATCGACATGCGAACCGCGCATTGTATCAGGTTGCCAACGACTCAAAACCGGTGCGCCGTTGCGCATAAAAGGAGCAAGGAGAATAAGATATTCCTGGTGACACAAAAATTGTAACCAGGAGATGCCGTCGCGATAGTAGCTGCGGTCGTGGTTACCCTCGATAGCTATGACGGGGATACGGCGCTCTTTCAGCTTTTTTAAGCCTTCAATGGCGTGGATGAGCGTCTGGGCATCGATGGCTCGCTTATTAAACAGGTCTCCAGCAATGACCACAAAATCGACTTGCCGGTGTACTGCTTCTTCCATGATATCCCAAAAAACGCGGCTAAAGTCGTTAAATCGTTCGCGTACCCCATACTGTTCGTAGCCGAGGTGCGTGTCTGCTATGTGGATAAAAGAAGCTCGCATGAATTTCTCCAACCGTGGGGGTATCTCCAGGACGCTCAGGTGGCTGTTCTTGTACTGTTTGTTATGGCCATTGAAGAGGCCCGGTCATCCAGGCGCGGAAACCGGCGGCAAAGAGCACGAGGGCCGCAATGCTAAAGATCAGGACGTCCCGCCGGGGCTTCTTTCCGCTGGTAGCATAGGTCAGTGCCACGGGGATGGCCAGTGCCACGATGCCGCCATAGACGTAGTGCAAGTAATAAAGACCTGTGCCAGTGCCTGGCTTTTGCCCGAGCAGTACGAGTGTGACGCCAAAAATACCTTGCAACAGAGCAAGGATAGCTGTTATAACGACGGTGATACGCCAGGGTCTGTAAATGGTCCTGGTTCTCTTCATAAAGAAGAGTGCGAGTCCCCAGATACCTGCAACCAAACTGGCAGCGAGTACCAGGAACAGGTTGAAATAATGTAGTTGAGCGATGAAATCCGCCATTTTGCACTCCGAGGCCGCTTATATTGCGACGAATATATCAGACAGTTCTTTTTTGTCTATCAAAACCTGGAACACTTTGCAGGTGCCCGGTTGATGACTCTTACTATAGCGTGTGTGGGATATAAAGACAAGTAATGGCCTTTGCGCCAGTTACCTGCGCTTCACTGAGTCCTGGTTACTGTCTGTTCTCGGTTTACGCGCGCTGGGTAGTTCTTGGCTGCTGGTAAAACGAGTTCTAAATCCTGAGGGTTGCCGAGGCGTAGCAGATTAGCCAGCAGGGCTTCTAAATGTAACGCCTTTGTTTTTGCATCGCTGTCTGGATACAGCATATTGACCATCTTGTTGGCCGTCTCAAGGGCATAATCTATTTGCTTAGTATATAACTCCACGCGTTCCTTTTGTAAGGCCAACCGTTGTTTCTCTAGCTCGATTTGTTCTTTCTCTCTATCCAATGGAGTCATTGATTGCCTTCGTTCTGCTTTTTGGCCATCTCTATTGGTAAACGCCTCCTCCGCTAACTCCTCTTCTAACAGCGATTCCTCTGAGGGACTAGACTGATCCGACTGAAGGTAGGTGTCCAGATCGCTACTACGAAAACGCCAGCGGCGTGCCACCTTGATGCCGGGCAGTTCACCTCTATCCGCCATGCGCAGTACCGTGCGAGGGTTAACGCGTAGGCGAGCAGCTACTTCGTTGACATCCAGCAACTCGTTGTGCATTGAGCAATTCCCCCTCTTAGACAAAGCAGCTTTGAGTACGAATTATTCGATACGACTTGAGTGATCAAATCGGACTTTTTAGTCAAACAGTGATTGAAACGACAAGTAGGCATGATTCTATTAGAATATTACCATATATTGGCATAAAAAGCAAATTTTGTCTGCAAGATACCAAGAAGTCCCGAAAATACTTTTTGATGTACTTGAAAGTTCATGAAAAGTCGGTTAAACTAGTAGTGGAGATTGATATACTGATTTTCTAGGACAATATGGTAGCGTTTGCGTCGAAATTGTCTCTGCGTCCTGGTACTATAAAGTGTGTCTTTATGCCGTAAGATGCGTTAAAGTCTCCGTAGTGCTTGTAAGTCTTGTAGGTAGTCTTGTGTATCTAAGGATACTTAAATGCATTAGAGCAGACTATGGCGTAAAGCGTTTTTCAAGCTTGTTCCAGGAGAGACTTTAGTATGCTCGATTGGTTAGGACAACAGTTTGGCAGCTATCTGCTCACCGATTTATTGGGCCAGGGAGGCTTCGCAAATGTCTACCTGGGTGAGCATGTGCGTTACGGTACACAGGCTGCTATCAAGATACCGCGTAGTCGATCGCAGGACAAGGTGGAGCGCTTTGTCAAAGAGATCCGTACTCTTGCCGGGTTAGATCATCCCAATATCGTGGGGGTCTTGGAGTACGGTGTGGAGGGTCAAATTCCCTTTCTTGCGATGAACTTTGCACGCAAAGGCTCGTTGCAGCAAATCTATCGTGAGGGCATGTTGTTCTCACCAGGTACTATCTTGAGTTATGTCAAGCAAATTGCAGATGGCTTGCAGTATATCCACGATCGAAGACTGGTCCATCGCGATGTCAAACTGGGGAATATATTGCTGGGTCCACACAACACAGTTTGGCTCAGTGATTTTGGTATTGCTGTCAAAATTCCCAGGTTGTTCTTTTTAGGAGAGTCGCAAGGTAGCGCAGGTACGGTCGATTATATGTCGCCTGAACAACTGCAAGGAAAGCCTTGTCCGGCAAGTGATCAGTATGGACTAGGGGTTGTCGCCTACGAGCTGTTAACTGGCGATACTCCTTTCCACGGCAGTAAGCGGGAGATAGCGGAACAACATCTGTATGCTACACCACCACGCTTGCGTTCTCGGTTTCTGGAGATCACGCCTGCTGTTGAGCGAGTTGTCAGACAGGCGTTAGCGAAGGATCCATACTCGCGCTTTGGTAGCGTGAGGGAGTTTGCGGTTGCGCTGGAGCAGGCCAGCAAAGTGCCGGCTGTGGAGATTCGCCGGAGAAGCAGCGTTGTCGATCTACCGGCAGTAGTCATCTCCCGGCGACGTGTAGCGATCGAGGAGCTAGAAGTGGTAGCCCCTCGGAGGCGGGTAGCGCCTGATCCGTCACCATTGGTACTCCATAGGAGGGGTGCAGTTGATCTGCGGGTGACGGATACCTCACGGCGGCGTGTGTTCTAGTGGTCGATGCGTCTCCGTATCTGGCCTGAAGGTCACTGGCTGCAGCCACCGCTCAACCCAGCACTGGGACAATTGCCACCGGCGTGGGGGTTATACCATTATGCAGATACATTGCAGATTTTTGTGATATACTGCTGAGGCAGGCGTAAGACCATTCGTTTCTCTATGAGGTAGCCTTATGGCTAATGTTGCGGTTCACATGGCAATCCGCTTGTTTGGCTCACCTGAATCACGGATTGCGGGAGTACCCCTGGTTTTACATAACCACAAAGCGAAGGCACTCCTCTACTACCTGGCAGCTACAGGGCGATCTCATACCCGTGATCACCTTGCCACCTTGCTATGGAGTGAGTCTCCTGAAAGTAATGCACGCCACTCACTGCGCTCGAGCCTCTATCGTATCCGCCAGGCCCTGCATACTAAAGGCGCCGACGAGGTGCTGGCCGGAGATGGCGATATTGTCTACCTCAAATTGGATGATGATGCCTGTGATGTTACCTATTTTCGCCGATTGCTGGCGAAGGGAAACGAGAGCGCATTGGCCGAGGCTGTGACCCTGTACCAGGGGCCATTACTGCAAGGATTTTCGCTTACCGATGCGGCACTGTTCGAAGAATGGGTGCGCTGCGAGGAGATCACGTTACGGCAGGCCTATCTTGTGTCGCTCCAACGCCTTGCATCCTGGGCTGAGAACCGCCAGTCGTGGGAAGAGGCGATTGCATATTTGCAGCGCATAGCCCGGCTTGATCCCCTCTCCGAGGAAGTGCAACAGAAGTTGATAGGGCTGTATGTGCGCAGCGGGGCATTTGGGCAGGCATTGCAGCAATACCAGCTGTTCGAGGCTGATTTGAAGCGAGAACTCGGTCTCACGCCGTCCCACGAGACTCAAGCTCTTGTTTTCACTGCTCCCAAATCGCTGCTCAGCAGCACGTCTCCTCAAGGTGGAACCAGGACACGTTATGCGATTGCTCAAGCTACTGCCCACTTTGAATTAGGTGAGCTTGCACTGGTTGCGAATAACTATCAGGCTGCGGTCTCAGCGGCCAGGGCGGGCCTGGCAATCGCTGTACCTGCTGAAGATACACAGCGCATGGCACTCCTTGCGCGAGGGCACCGGCTCCTCGGCGCGGCATTGGCAATGGAAGGCAGTGATCTTGCCGCTGCCGAAAGCCACCTGCAAGAGGCGGTCGCCGCCCATAGAGTGACCGACAATATGAGTGAACTCTGTGCGACCTTATTTGAACTCGGCAATGTGGCCGCGCAACGCGGCGAACTCAAGCACGCCCTGGAATTGTACGAGGAGGCCGCGCGAACTGCCGAGATCGCGCGTACATACTATTTCCTCGCCCTCGCTTATAACAATTTTGCCTATCACAGTCTCTTGCTCGGTCAATTGGAAGCTGCCCGGCGCGCGCTCGGCAGAGGTTTTAGCCTGGCCGAAACCCATGAGATATTTGGCGCGCATTTACACCTCTTCAGCACGCAGGGCGAAATTTACCTGTATCATGGTGAATGGGTGGACGCATCCAACTCATTCCAACAAGGTCTCTTGTTGGCAGAAGAGTTGGGCAACCTCGAACGTCAGGCAGGCTACCGGGCCGGACTGGCCCTGGTTGCGCGCGGACAGCATAACGTTAAACGCGCAATCAGCCTCTTTGAGGAAGCACTTTCGCTCATCAGCGAAAAGGGTTACTGGCATCTACGAACACGCCTTCAACTCTGGCTAGCTGAGACATTTCTACGGATTGGACGTTTGAGCGAAGCAGAACCACACCTTGATGTAGCTTTAGCGACAACGCAGAAGCAAGGGCGGGTGCTATTACTCATGCGAGGCGAGCGCCTCTATGCGCGACTGCTCGCTGCTCGGGGCGATTGGTCCAGCGCGCATGCGCTCTTTATCAAAACAGTAGAGCGAGCGTCTGGCCTGGACCTCTCTATGGAAGTTGCACGGACACGAGCACTATGGGGCGAAACTGCTCTTCTTTACGCACCTGTTCCCCATAATGGACACGAGCTGTTGATGAAAGCTCGCAAAGTATTCGCCGCTTATGATGCTCTTGCCGAATTGAAAGCACTGGCGGACGTGCTGTAGGGACATTGCTTCGCTCGTCCTTATTCTCACCGCGCAAAAATCCTACACACATCCACCATCTTCATTGACGTTTTAATGACGCCTCCTCAGTATACTTAGCTTGTTGCCCAGAAAAACGCCGATCGAAAACGAGGTTCGCTCATGAACGAGTTTCGCTATATCAGCTATGCTCAGGAGATTATCTTTGGGCATGGTTCACTTGCTCGTTTGAGTGAGGCTGTGGAACGGTTTCACTGGCGGCGATTGATGCTTTGCTCAACAGGTACTTTGCGTCGCGACGGAACCGTTGCGAAGATTGAGGAAGTTCTAGAAAAGCGATTGTTGGCAGTGTACGATCATGTTCAACCGCACGTTCCCGATTTTCAGGTTGTTGAAGCCACATCAATCGCCTATGAAAACGAAGTTGACGCGGTGATTGGTCTGGGTGGGGGAAGTCCGATAGGCATGGCAAAAGCTGTCAGCCTTTCTCTTGAAGAGAAACGTAGTGGGCGGCCAGCGCGTGCAGCCTTTCCAACTGACCAGCCTCTTGTGCCCGTTGTTGCTATTCCAACGACCTATGCCGGATCAGAGATGACATCGACCTATGGTGTCACAGGCCAGGAGAATGGATCGGCACGCAAAATTACGATCACCGATGTCAAGGTCACCCCAAAACTGACCATCTATGACCCAGTGCTCACACTCAATCTCTCGCCAACGATGACCGCGTCGACCGGGATTAACGCCCTTGCCCATTGTATTGAAACCCTGTATTCGATTACGCGCAACCCGCTCTCCACGGCTGCTGCCATCAGTGGCGTTCGTGCGATTACTTCAGCTCTCCCACGTTGCTACGCTGATGGAAGTGACCTGGAAGCACGGAGCGAGATGCTGATGGGAGCATACCTGGCGGGGACGGCCTTATCCAGTGTTACAATGGCATTACACCACGGCCTGTGCCACGTGCTGGGTGGCACGGCTGGCGTACCACATGGCATGGCCAATGCTATTATCTTGCCGCACGCCATGCGTTTCAACCTGGAGGCAACAGCGCAACAACTGGCGCCAGCGGCGGCGGCGATGGGGATTTCTCTTGAGGGCAAAAGCGCAGAAGCGGCAGTGGAAGAGGCTGTGCAGGAAATCTATGAACTGATCGGTCACATGAATTTACCACAGCATTTGCGCGTTGTTGGTGTGCAGGAGGCCGACCTGCCTCAACTGGCGCAGATTGCTCTGCTGAGCCGCGCGGTACAAAGCAATCCCAGACCAATCAGCAGCGCGGCACAGGTCGAGGCAGTGTTGCGGGCGGCGTGGTGACGAAGCCAGGTTGACCGCTAGGGTCAACCCTACTATACACGCTAGCGCTTCTACCTACGGTCAGCAGCGATGAAATGAGGTAGTGGCGCCGCTGTGGGTGCCGGGCCAGGTATGATCACTGAACATTGTTGTACACATTTCAAGGAGGTTTACTATGGTAGTCAACTCGATGGATTATAGTGGCAAGGATACTGTAATCGATGTAATTCGTACTGAGCGTTCGAAATTCTTCGATATCGTTAATGACCCGAAAAATTGGTACGTACAGACTCGCTGTACCGAGTGGGAAGTACGCGATATTGATGGTCATATGATCGATGTGACCGAAGGCTATCTTTCTCGCTGGGACCTTGCTCGCAAGGGTGAAGCGGCTGGCGCACTCGGCCTGCCGGTTATGGGAGAACAACTCAATAAGGATGCTCAGGCGTTTCGCAGCCTGGCGCGTGAAGAAGCCATTGCTCGTCTCAAGGCTGATTCTGATAAGATGCTGGCTATCTTTGATGCCTTGACACCCGAAGAGTGGAGCGGCTTCATGATTACCCATCCCTATATGGGGCCTCTCCCAACGTTGTTTTATCCCGCTTTCCATGTGATGGATTACGGCATCCATACATGGGATATGAAGTGGGGGCTTGGTGACAAGCAAGGGAAATTGGATGAACGCACGGCTGGCGTGCTTGTGCCATTTATGTTTGTGGTTATGCAGTATACCGTCGATCAAGAATCTGTCAAGGGCCTGGATATCGTCTTTGGGATAAAGATTGACGGTGAATGGGGCGGCCAGTGGCGTGTGACCGTCAAAGATGGCGCATACGCAGCGGCGCCAGCCGATAATCTCGAAGGCGTACAGGCCACGTTCCACTTCAAAGATGCCTCTGATTTCGTGCTCACCACTTTCCAACGCTTTCCAGGCGGAGAGACAAGCGGTGATCCAAAGGTCGTCGATCAGGTTCGGCACATGTTCTTCAGGATATAGCTTCCATGAGGTGTAGCTGGCATGGCACAACTTTCAAAGATCAATACGCAGCATATTGGCACTTTCTGGATGTTGAAACTTGACAGGCCATTGCCAGCCGGCCTCGTGCCGCGCATTCCAACAAATTTTATGCGCATCGGACCGGAGATAGCTCAGGAACTCGCGCAGGCGATGGAGCTTGACCATCCCACAGTAATCCTGCAACGTTTCGCTGCAGGACGGCATTGTTATGCCGCCAGGGTCGCTGGTCGACTTGTCGCATATGGTTGGGTGACATTTGATGAAGAGGGTATCGGTGAGTTAGGTCTGAGTATTCGTCTCAAAGCAGGGGAAGCCTACATTTGGGATTGTGCGACATTACCAGCATATCGTGGGCTACGTCTCTATCCGGCGCTGCTGACCCACATGTTGCACGCACTGCACGCACAAGGGATACAGCGCGTTTGGATTGGTACAGATACAGATAACCTGGCCTCGCAAATCGGTATAGTCGCCGCCGGTTTCCAAGCTGTGGCGGATTTTTTGACGATCAACACTCCATCAATGCGTACAGTCCGGCTGCGCGGGTGTAGTGGCGTATCTACACAAGACCTGGAAGATGTCCATCATGCCCTTTTCGGCAATCGGGATCATTGACGCTTTAGTGACGTCTATAGGCTATAATGTTGATGAAAACGATTTTGTTTTGTTACGCTGGCTTCGGCCCCAAAGGAGAAACATTGCATGTCATCTACGCTTACTATTCAGGGAATTCACCATATCACCATTGTCTGTTCAAATGCACAGCGAACGATAGATTTCTATACAAAGGTGCTTGGTCAGAGATTTATTAAGAAGACCGTCAACTTTGACGATCCTGGCAGCTACCATCTCTACTTTGGTAATGAACGGGGCCTCCCTGGTTCCGTTATCACCTTCTTTGAGTGGCCTGACGCATCTAAGGGGCATCCCGGCATTGGAGGCACTCACCACTTCGCGCTCATCGTGAATGATTATAATGGCCTGTTACAGTGGAAACGGCGACTGGTGGATTTCGGTCTCTCGGTCCAAGGACCGCTTGATCGCCATTACTTCAAGTCGATCTACTTCAATGATCCCGATGGCACCATTCTCGAAATCGCGACATTCAGCCCTGGTTGGACCATTGATGCCAATTTTGATGACCCCAAGTCGGCACACTGGTATTGGGGCGTGGGGGATGGGCGTCCAGGTACGCTGATTACCTACTTTGGTCGCGATCCACAGAAGAGTCCTCGCGTACGCATGGGGGCAGGTCAAACGCATCATTATGCCTTTGCCGTTGCCGACGAAGAGACACAGCTTGCCTGGCGTGAGAAACTGCTGGAGGCTGGCTTGCGCGTCACACCTGTTCTGGATCGAGTATACTTTAAGAGCATCTACATGAATGATCCCGATGGACACATTGTGGAATTGGCAACCGCTGGCCCTGGCTTTGCTGTCGATGAGCCTGTTAGCGATCTTGGCCGAAATTTGAAGTTACCGCCCTGGTTGGAAGAGAGCCGCGCTGCGATTGAACAACAATTGAGCCCGGTTACCGCGCCGCAATGGCAATCCCTGGGTGTCAGGTAATGCTAGAGGGCGAGCATACGAACCGGGTGAGCACACAAACCGGGCGACCACAAGGGATCGCCCCTACCATGGACGAACGGGGCGGGGCGATAGGAAGAAAGAATGGGTAATATGACAGGCCCGCACGAGGGGCAGCCGCTATTGACGGCTGGTGAACCATTGGATCGAGCAACTGCTGCGATGGTGATGGTGCATGGTCGTGGAGCCGCGGCGGAAGACATTCTGGCGCTGACTGCTGAGATGAACCAGAGCGGCTTTGTCTACCTGGCGCCGCAAGCCGCCCAGAACAGCTGGTATCCTAACAGCTTCCTCGCGCCTATTCAAAGTAATGAACCAGGGCTTTCATCAGGGCTTGCTGTCATTGCGTCGATACTCGCACAACTGGCCGAGGCTGGCATCTCAGCTGAACGCACCATACTCTTAGGTTTTTCGCAGGGAGCATGCCTCTCGTTGGAGTTCGCTGCCCGCAATGCTCAACGCTACGGCGGTCTGGTGGGACTGAGTGGAGGTCTCATCGGGCCGGACGGTACGCCGCGAAAATATGCCGGTTCCTTGGAAGGGACGCCCGTCTTCCTCGGGTGTAGCGATGCGGATTTCCACATTCCGAAGGAGCGCGTGGAGCATTCTGCCGAGGTGTTACAACGCCTGGGAGGAAACGTCACGAAACGGCTTTATCCTCATATGGGCCATACGGTCATTCGGGATGAAGTACGCTTCGTACGTGGTATGATGGCTGCGCTTGTCGAGAAGGAATAGCGTCATTCAGGCACAATGGGCACCGCGCGGTGCCCATTGTGCCTGATTTATTGTTTGTTTTCGAGTCGGCGCACAAGTTGATTTGCCAGGTCGAAAGAATAGTTTTGTCCACGATCATGGGGATAAATCTGGAACATGTTGGCAATCCACAACCCCTTCAGGGGAGTGTGCAGAGGTGGGATGTGTTCGCGGTATTCGGTGGTCACGATCGGCTGGGCAAAAGGTGCCTGGAATAACCAGCTTTCCTTGACCCATGCAGGCTCAAAATCGGGTCGAATGCGCTTCAAGTGTGGCAAAAACACGTTGAGGATCTCTTCTTTGCTCATTTTGAAAAGCGGGTCGTCCATTGGGCGATAGTTGCCCAGGTAGATCAGGTGTCGCCCGCCATATTCGGCGGCGGGACGGAAATTGGTATGCTCGAAGAGGCCGGTGAAAGGATAACCTGGATCGCAGATATTGACCCAATAGCTATCCGTGAGTGGGCGATCAAGGGCAAGGATCAGGCACTGCGCGCCGTAGGCCTGTCCCCAATCGTATTTCGCGCGATAATCCTCAGGGAGGGCAGGAACAAGGCGACAGGTCAGGCGTGTCGGCAAGGTGGAGATGACCCGATCAACCGTCCAGGTACCCTGGCTGGTCGCTACTTGCCAGCGTTGGTTCTCTACTTGCTCGACCTTCTCCACGCGAGTACCCAGTAGCACCTTGCCCCCTGCCTCGCTGATCTTCTCCACTAAGCGCTCGTAGACCAGCTGGAAGCCGCCACGAACATAGCCCAGATAGGTAGTGCGATCATGGACGCGCGCCCAGAACCAGGGCATAGCGATCTGCTCGCGCATGGCGCCAAATTTTCCATCAAACAGTGGTTCAAAGAGCATCTTGTACGGGCGCTTACCCATCCAGCGGCGCAGCCAGGCATCGGCAGTTTTCCCCTCAAAGGGTTTGGCGTTCGTGAGTTTCAGGATAGCCAGCACAGCAAAAACACGCAGGCGTTCATCGAGGCGCAGCGGTGGGAAGAGCAGCAAATTGTAAGGGGAATCCAGCTGGTGTATTTGTCCACTTATCAGGGTAACCGTGCGGGGATGGGACCAAATCAGGCGGTCACCGAGGCCAAGCTCTTTAATAGTGCTAATAGCTGTTTTATCGGTACGGAACAGGTGATGATAGTACTTTTCCAGCCATTCAGTCCGTTCAGTCCGAGCCTCACCGTCATTGCCGACGTGAAAGCCAGCTGCCAGGCCTCCGGCAATCTTCTCCTGCTCAAAAACCATGACTGAGTGGCCTGCCTGGCTAAGGCGGTAGGCGGCCATTAAGCCCAATGCTCCACCACCTAAAATTGCATATTCCATGGTTGTTCCTAATGTGTCATTTCCTGTCCTGGCACCCAGCGTAAGTTGGGCTTGCGCGCTGCTAACGCCTGGTCCAACCTGCCCACCGGGGTGGTGTGAGGAGCCGTCTTGACGATTTCGGGATCCGTGCGAGATTCCTCGGCGATCTGCTTCATGACGCTGACGAAGTAATCCAGGGTTTCGCGGGTCTCCGTCTCGGTTGGCTCGATCATCATCGCCTCGTGCACGATCAACGGGAAGTAGATGGTTGGCGCGTGCATGCCAAAGTCGAGCAGGCGCTTGGCGATATCTAGCGCTGTGAGGCCGCTCTCTTCTTTCTGACGTTCAGCCGTGGCGATGAACTCGTGCTGGCATATCTGAGGATAAGCGATATCATAGTCCGACGACAGTTCGTGCTTGAGGTAGTTGGCGTTGAGGATGGCGCTCTCGGCTACATGCAGCAGGCCATCGGGGCCGTAGGTGCGAATGTAGGTGTAGGCGCGTACCAGCACGCCAAAGTTTCCTTTGTTGGCGCGTACTTTGCCGATGGATTGTGGACCGGGGTCCTGCCAGTAATAACCCTGCTCTCCTTTGGCAGGCAATGGCCCCGGTAAGAAAGCGACAAGGTGCTCTTTGACGCCGATGGGACCTGAACCTGGACCACCGCCGCCATGAGGTGTGCTGCAGGTCTTATGCAGGTTGAAGTGCACCACATCGAAGCCCATGTCGCCAGGGCGGGTAATGCCCAGTACGGCATTGGCGTTTGCGCCATCGTAATAGAGCTGTCCGCCAGCTTCGTGAACCATGGTCGCGATTTCCGCGACATTGCCATCGAAGAGTCCCAGCGTGTTGGGGTTGGTCAACATGATCGCGGCAATGCTGGCGGCATTCGAATCCAACAGCGCTTTTAAGTGTTCCATGTCGATGCCGCCCGTCTCTGGATCGCTCTTCACCTCCAGAGATTTATAGTCGGCGAGAGTGGCGCTGGCGGGATTGGTGCCATGGGCGTTGTCGGGAATGAGCACTAGATTGCGATACCCCTGTCCCTTGCTCTCATGGTAGGCCTTGATCAGCATCAGGCCTGTGAGTTCGCCATGAGCGCCCGCGGAAGGCTGAAGGGTGACACGCGTCATGCCGGAGATTTCGGCCAGGTATTGTTCAAGTTCGTATACCAGTTGAATGACGCCCTGAACGGTAGATTCAGGCTGCAGTGGGTGAATACGGGCGAAACCTGGCAAAACGGCCATATCTTCGTTGAGCTTGGGATTATACTTCATGGTACAGGAGCCAAGCGGGTAGAAGCCAGTTTCCACGCCGAAGTTTCGCTGCGAGAGATGGGTATAGTGGCGTACCACCTCAATCTCGCTTACTTCCGGTAGAGGCGCAGGCTCTTTACGCAGCATATTTGCTGGGACCATGCTATCAAGCGCTTCGGTAGGTACATCCATGGCGGGCAAGGTATCCACGCGGCGACCGGGGGCGCCTTTTTCAAAAATCAACTTCTCGACACTCATGCCTGTACCTCCTTTAACACTGCTACCAGGTGATCTATCTCTTCTTTTGAGCGCGCCTCGGTGATACAGAAGAGCAGGCAATTCTCCATACCTGGGTAAACCAGGCTCAGGTCATAGCCTCCGATGATGTCGGCCTGGGCAAAATGTTGCTGCAGTTTCTGTGTTGAAACAGGAGATTTGATCACGAACTCATCAAAGAATGGGGCGTTGAAGACTGGCTCAAATCCCGGCAGCGCGGTGATCTGGCGGTAAGCGTAGTGCGCTTTTTGCAGACAAAGCTCACCAAGTTCGCGGAAGCCCTGTTTGCCAATGGCAGCCATGTAGATGGTCGCACCAACTGCCAGCAACGACTGGTTGGTGCAAATGTTGGAGGTGGCACGTTCGCGGCGGATGTGCTGTTCGCGGGTCTGCAATGTCAACACGTAGCCTGTCTGCTTCTCGCCGCCCTCCTCAACGGTCTGTCCAACCAGTCTCCCGGGCAACAGGCGCATATACTTCTGCTTGGAGGCCATGAAACCAAGCGCCGGGCCGCCGTAACTCATCGTATTGCCGAAGCTCATCAACTCGCCAACGGCGATATCGGCACCATATTCGCCCGGAGAGGCCAGGATACCTAGTGAAGCGGGCTCGGTGATCGCGGCAATGAAGACAGCTTTGCCTTTGTGGGCGATTGGTTCGATGGCGCTCATGTTTTCAATGGAGCCAAAGAAATTGGGCTGCTGGATGACGACCGCTGAAGTCGTCGCGCTGACAACTTCGTTCAAATCCTCAATTGAAGTGAGGCCGTCGCGCAGCGGTACCTCTTTGACCTGGAAGCCGCGCGTATGAGCGTAGGTATGCAGGACGCGCCGGTACTGGGGATCGACTCCCTGTGAGACGACTACTTCACCACGTCCCCCGGGGCCGACCGCCAGCAACACGGCTTCGATTACTGCGGTTGAGCCATCATAGAGCGAGGCGTTAGCGATATCCAGGCCCGTAATCTGGCAGACCATGGTTTGAAACTCGTAGATGGCCTGCAACATGCCCTGACTGACTTCGGGCTGGTAGGGGGTGTACGAAGTGACGAACTCGGAGCGCCGCTGCAGGTGAGGCACAACACTGGGTATGACATGGTCGTAGGTGCCCGCGCCGAGGAAAGAAATGACGGTATCCAGGTTTTTATTTTTCGCAGCCATGGCGTAGAGCACTCGTTTGAGGTCCGGCTCAGAGAGGGCTGGAGGTAGATCAAGTGGGCGTCGAAAACGTACATTTTCAGGGACTGGCGATAACAACGCCTCCAGGGAGGGAAGCCCCAGGCGCGCAAGCATCGCCTCCTGGTCTTCCCGGGTATTGGGTATATAGCTCATGCAGTTACTCTTCCTTGAGCAAATAAAAAAAGATACGTGACCGCAACGAATGGTGTGAGTGTGCTCTACCGGCCTTCAAGATATGCCCGATATTTTTCGGCACTCATAAGGCTATCAAGTTCCGCCGGGTTGCTCATTTTGACAACGAGCATCCATCCCTTGTCATAGGGATGGTCGTTGATAAGTTCCGGTTGATCTTTGAGCGCTTCATTGGCCTTCACCACATGGCCGCTGACAGGAGAAATAAGCTCGGAGGTTGCTTTGACCGATTCAATATCACCGAACTTTGTCTCATAAGAAACGCTCTGGGCCGCGCCCCAGGGTAGCTCAATGTACACGATGTCGCCGAGTTGGTCCTGGGCATAGTCAGTGATACCAATCGTTGCGTGGTCTCCTTCCACGCGTACCCACTCGTCAGTTTCGCTGTATTTGAGGTTGTCAGGATGATTAAGACTTACCATGGTTGAATGTCTCCCTTCTGGGACGCGATAAATCGAGTCCTACTTGTTTCGTTTATAAAATGGTAAGGCGACGATCTGTGCTGCTGTGCGCCGACCACGAATATCGATCTGTACAGCCTTACCGGTCTCGGCATGTGCCACGTCGACGTAGCCCATACCAATATTCTTATGGACTGTTGGGCCAGGGGCGCCGCTGGTGAGGACGCCGATGGGCTGGTCGTTCTCATAAATGGTATAGCCACCGCGAGGTACGCCGCGTTCAAGCAACTCGATGCCGACGAGTTTCCGTTTGAGGCCCTCCTCTTTGACCTTGAGCAGGGCAGCGCGTCCGATGAAATCTCCCTTATCGAATTTGATGGTCCAGCCCAACCTGGCTTCGAGCGGGTTGATCTGCTCGGTCAACTCGTGGTCGTAGAGACACATGCTGGCCTCCAGTCTCAGAGTATCGCGCGCGCCAAGGCCCGCGGGCAGCAGCCCGTGTGGTTTGCCAGCCGCCAGCAGGTTGTTCCAGAGACTGACGGCATCCTCGGGAGCGCAATATAGCTCAAAGCCATCTTCGCCGGTGTAGCCCGTGCGCGAGATAATGCAGTGTATCCCATTCACCGCGCCGGGTGCAAAGTGATAGTATTTGATGCTGGAAAGGTCAGTATGTGTCAGGGGCTGCAGGATGTCCTGGGCGGCAGGCCCTTGTAGCGCCAGGAGGGCAGTGGTATCCGATTGATTGGTGACCTGGACGTCCTTAAAGTTTGTTGCCTGTTTCTCCACCCACGTGAAGTCTTTCTCGATGTTCCCGGCGTTGACAACCAGCATGTAGCGTTCTTCAGCCAGGTGATAAATAAGCAGGTCATCAATCGCGTTGCCGTTGGGCAGGCAGAGTTGGGTATAGAGCGCCTGACCTATGGCGAGACGGGAGACATCATTGGGGACGAGATATTGCAGGAAAGTGAGCGCGCCAGGTCCTTCGGCCTTAAATTCGCCCATGTGACTGACGTCGAAGAGGCCGGCGCGGGTGCGTACCGCTTCGTGCTCCTCCAAGATACTGCTATATTGGACAGGCATCTCCCAGCCGCCAAACTCGACGAGGCGTGCGCCCATTGCGCGGTGCTGCTCATAAAGCGGGGTACGTTTCAACGAAGCGCTGTCGTGTGCTGTCATAGGACATGACTCCAACTGTGATTATATGGGGTACGAACAAGTATGAAATATCTGATTTACTATATCAGATTTTGGGGGGGACGACAAATGAATCTGGCCCTTGGGTTCTGCTACAAATCGGGAGGAAGTGTATAGGACGAGTGCAAGGGTGGGTGCGACCCGCCGCCAGGTTGACCGCAAGGGCATGTGGGACAATTAAATTAAAAGTTGAGTCGTAAAACGAGAGAAGAAAGGAGCGATTCTGGGATAGCGATTGCGTTGGGCATAGCGAGCGCGGCGTACCAGGTCGGTGAGGGGAAGAGCCGGTCTCAGCGTCTGCGGCTGCACCGCAGGCACCACGACCTGCATGCGGGTGGACGGACGAATGAGGCCAAGAAAGCGTCCCTGCTGGACCAGGCGCTCGATGAGCGGCGTGGATCCGGCAGGCATCGTGCCCAGCAATTCGACGAGCAGGTGCATCGAGACGTCAAAGGGCTCGACTTGCGCTTGCAGAGCGACATGCGCTTGCAAGGCATGCAGGAGCTGGGCCAGAATGAGGGCCAGCCAGAGTTGGATCAGCACCACTTCGGTTCGTGCGCCCCACCAGAGGTGCAGCCCCAATTCACATTTGAGCAGTTTGAAGGCCAGTTCAATATCCCATCGGCGGCTGTACAGGTGCGCAAGCTCTTGCATCGACAAGAGGTGGGGGTCCAGCACATTGGTCAGATAGCGATACTGGGTGCCGTGGAAGCAGAAGATCACCAAGCGCACCGCATGAGCCGCCCGGTCGGCCCGATAGGTGCCCAGCCAGACGATGGCATCAAGGGTGCCCGAGTGATCATCATAGGCCAACACCTCTTTGATCTCATAGGTGGTCTTGGCCTTGAGACGCGAGACCCAAAAGAAGCCTTGATCGGTCAAGTAATCAAACCACGGGAAGCCGAAATAGCCCAGATCGGCCAAGATGAGGCTGCCGGGGGCCAGAACTTCCAGGAGGAGCAAAATGCCAGTGGTACAGCCAGCCAGCACATCGGCGCGAAATTGCACCCGGAGCCAGCGTTGCCGACGCAGATCAAAGAGTCCGGCCACTTTGCCCGGGAGGCGATGCGGGTCGCCGTCAGGAACGTCACGCAAGTCCTGCGTCAGGCGCTGCAGATGATCCAGGGTCGTTTCATCCAAAGCGACGACCTGCGAGGCGAAAGGGGCCAGGGTCAGAGCCGAAGGCGGCTGGCTCAGGCTGCGCTGCGCCAGCGCTTGCGAGACGGTCTCGAAGAGGCGTTGCAACGGGGCCGTTCCCGCGGTCAGCAGGCGCTTGCGCACCGCTTCATAGGTCACCTGCACGACGGCAAACGAGCCCGTCGTTTCCAAGCACAGGGTGCGCCAGATCGTGCTGACGTGCTTGGCGTGTCGGAGGACCCCCATCAAGAGGGCCAGCCACAACTGGTCAAGAGGAAGGGTGGGAGGGCGACCACGGGGACGCTTGCCGGAGGTCATCAGCGACGAGGACGAAGCCTCCGACTGGACGAGAAGCTCCTCCAGCAGCGCGACGATTTGCTGAGCCAACGAGGCCGAGGGCGCTCTCGTTGGCGGGATGCCAGCGCTTGGCTGCACGTGCATTACTGCTGTATCATGCATAGCAGGAAATCCTTTCTGATACCAAACAACTCTCATGAAAGGATTTTCCTCCATTTGCTCTTGGTTTGCAACTCGATTCTTAATTTAGTTGTCCCACATGCCGCAAGGGTCAACCCTACTATACACGTAATCACTCTGCTGTCGCACTTGTCGCACTTGTCGCACTTGTTGCTGTTGTGGTCGCACAATGAGGAGCGGAAGCTTTGAGCGTGTTTTCCAAAAAACTTGCACGCGGGGTTAACAAAGCGGCGAAGATGGTATCGGACTGTTGAAAAAGGCTTCGAATAATCACTCTGATTCAGAGCCAACCTATGCAGCGAGCAGAACTGACTTTCATTTGTTGTGGTAAAATGAGCTAGAAGGGCTTCGCACGAGTAAGATACTGCCTCCTGCTCTATTGTAAGAGTATCAATAGTCGGCATAGAGAACTGTGTTTATCCATTTGAGGGAGGTATCAGCTATGTTAACTCAAAGTCAGGTACGACAGATGCAAGAGCGGGTGACACAGGCATTGGCTCAGGCTGGTATTGTGTTGACACCGCAAGAGCAGACGCAGATCGAGGTGGTCGACTTTGGCCTGAGCGAATTGGAGCGCACAGGTCTGCAACTTGTCATGTATATCAACAATGATCGTTACTGTGCTAAAGAGCTTGTCATGATACCCCATCAGACCTGCGCACAGCATCGCCATCCACCGCTCAGCGAGACCAATCCGGGCAAGCAGGAGACCTTTCGCTGCCGTTGGGGCAAGGTCTGGCTCTACGTAGAAGGCGAGCCGAGCCAGGCGATTCAGGCGCATGTACCGGAAGGCAGCGAACCTTACTACACGGTCTTTCACGAGATCGAACTGCATCCTGGAGACCAGTACACGATCCCGCCGAACACCTGGCACTGGTTCCAATCGGGAGAGGAAGGAGCCATCGTCTCTGAATTTTCGAGTCCTAGCTCTGACGAGTTTGACCAGTTCGTCGATCCTCGTATCTTTCG
>WNGM01001957.1_pt1 | contig 20410 bp, 16 predicted proteins | sample 5400571 | NCBI WGS metagenome assembly WNGM01 (sample SAMN13153378, study PRJNA577476) | soil metagenome | isolation source: 100 cm soil or saprolite under Garry oak tree replicate 2 | place: USA:California | collected 2016-06-15 | reverse complement strand
CCCCTGCAGGAGTTCCTAGTCTTCAACCAAGAGCTCCTGGCCCTGGTGAAGGCCGGGCTTCCGATCCTCAGGATCTTTGACCTGCTGATCGAGCGGGCACGGCGTCCGGCATTCCAGGCGGTCTTGCGCGCCGCGCGGCAGGACATCCGCGGCGGGACCGCCGTGTCGGAGGCCCTCGCGCTCCACCCGCTCTTCTTCCCGGAGCTCTACATCGCCTCGCTGAAGGCCGGCGAACAGGCCGGGAACCTGCCGGAAGTGCTGCAGCGCTATATCGCCTATCTCAAGCTGGTCATGGGCCTTCGCCAGAAGATGACGAAGGCGTTGGCCTATCCGGCGTTCCTGGTGATCGTGGGCGTCGCTGTGGTCGGCTTTTTGCTGACGTACGTGCTGCCGACATTCTCGTCGATCTACGGGGAGGCTGGGACGAATGTGCCTCAAGCCACGAGGGCGCTGATCACCCTCGTCGAGGCGATTCAGTCGCATCTGCTCTGGATTGGGCTGGCGATCGTGGCGCTGGTCGTTGTGATCAGATGGTGGGTCCGCACCGATACCGGCCGAGCGCTCTGGGACCGCACCACCTTGACGCTTCCGCTCGTCGGCGACGTGCTCGTCAAGCACCAGACCATTCAATTCGCGCGGACCTTGGCCACCGTGCTGGCCGGTGGAACGCCGCTGGTGAGCGCGCTGCAGACGGTTCGCGGGGCTTTGACCAACCGGTTTCTGGCGGCTGGGCTGGCCACGGCCACCGAGCGAGTCCGAGAGGGGACCACGCTCTCCGCGGCCTTGGAAGGGGTGAAGGTGTTTCCCCGCATGGCCCTGGAGATGCTGGCAGTGGGCGAGGAGACCGGCTCGCTGGACGCGATGCTGCGGGATGTCGCTGAGCTCTACGAAGGAGATCTGGACCAGCGGCTCAGCCAGCTCACGACCTGGATCGAGCCGGTGTTGCTATTGATCATGGGCCTGGTCGTCGGCGCCATCGTCGTCATCATGTACTTGCCCGTCTTTGAGATGGCCGGGACCGTCAAATAGCAAGGCAGTGGAACCCGCGCCAGAAACTCGCTACAATTCCTCTAGACACCATCTCTCACCGGAGCGCCTATGGACCTGAAAGAACCTCTCAATCAACTGGCGATCCCTCCCACGCACTTCACCAAGCATCTGAAGTTCCCCGATCCCGCGAAGATCCGCATCTACGACGACACCCTGCGGGACGGGGAGCAGATGCCCGGCGTGGCCTTCTCACCCGAGCAGAAGCTGGAGCTGGCCAAGCTGCTCTCCGAGATCGGCGTCCACGTCATTGACCCGGCCTTCCCGGCGGTCTCCGAATCCGACCGCAAGGCTTTGCAACTGATCGTGCAGGCGCAAAAGCGAGGGGAGATCCGCCGGGACATCGAGGTCTTGGCCATGTGCCGGAGCCTCAAGGAGGACATCGACGCGGTCGTGGACACGGTCACGGCCGTCGGCGCCAAGCCGGACGACGTGAGCGTCCTCGTGCTCTCGACGTTGTCCGACCTGCATCTCAAGTATAAGCTTGGGAAGACGCTGTTGCGGAGGGCGAAGCAGCCGGAAGACCAATGGCTCAGCCAGCCCGTGGACTACTACCGCGAGCAGAACCTGGACCTCATCACCGGCGCGATCCGCTACGCCCGGGAGCGAGGGTTCTCGCGCGTGGAGTTCGCCGCCGAAGATGCGTCCCGGTCGGACGTGGCCTACGGCGAGGTCTGGGCCAAGGCCTGCGTGGCGGCCGGCGGCACGCGCATGTGTTTCTCGGACACCTGCGGGGTGTTCACGCCCGAAGGGGTGGATCATTACATTCCGCGGCTGGTGAAGGTCCTCGGTCCCGTGCCCATGACGGCGCACTTTCACAACGACTTCGGCCTGGGGGCGATCAACACGGTGCGGGCCATCAGCCACGGCGCCTTGTACGCGGGGGTGACGGCGAACGGCATCGGCGAGCGCGCCGGCAATTGCCCGCTGCATGAATTCGTCATGATCCTCAAGATGCTGTACGGGGTCACGTTGCCCGGCTTCCGCTACGACCGGCTGACCGAGCTGCGCCGCAAGATCGAGCTGTACTCCGGCATCCCGCTTCAGCCGCATGAGCCGATCGTGGGCGAGGGGGTGTTCAAGCACGAATCCGGCATCCACACAGCCGCGATCGCGATCCATCCCGCCATCTACCAGTTCATCGCGGAGGAAGCGGTGGGAGGCGAGCAGCGGTTCGTGTTCGGCAAGCACAGTGGGGCCGCCGCGGTCGAGTCCGTCCTGGCCAAGCATACCAGGACCCTGCGGGAGCACGGCGTGGAGATCAGCCCTGACCTCGTGAAGCAGGTCCTCGACCGCGTGAAGACGCTCCGCGAGGAGATGCTGCCCGAGAAGGGTTATCCTGAGGCCGTTGAGAACCACTACCGCCACTACTACGCCTTGGGCCTCTCCGAAGAGCGGATCGTCGCGTTGGCGCTGGAAGTCAAGAAAAAGGGGAAAGGTGCCTGTCCCCCGTGAGCGATGCTCCCGCACTGATCCTTCCTGAAAAGACCCGCTCCATCGGCAACGACCTCCGGCGGATGCTCGGCGCCGACAAGGTCAAGGACGATTTCCCCACCATCACGGCCTACTCGGTCGACGCCAGCATCTACAAGGTCGTGCCCAAGGCTGTCGTGACGGCCGAGACCGAGGAGGACATCGCCGCGGCGGTCGCCTACGCGGGGTCCGCGGGCGTGCCGATCACCCCGCGCGCGGCGGGCACGAACCTCACCGGCTCGGCGGTCGGCGAGGGCATCATCCTTGACTGCGGCCGGATGAACCGCATCCTCGAGTTGAACGTCGAGGAGCGCTGGGTGCGGGTCCAGCCGGGCCTCAACCTGAACGAGTTCAACAAGAAGCTTGAGCCGCACGGCCTCATGTTCGGGCCCGATCCCTCCAGCCGCGACATGTGCAAGCTGGGCGGCATGCTCGCGAACAATTCCGCCGGCCCGCACACGCTCCGCTACGGCTCGGTCAAGGACAACGTCCACGCGATCCGCCTCCATCTCACCACCGGCGCCTGGCTGACGGCCGAGACGCTCGCCGACGGCGATCCCGCCACCGGCGCGCTGCTGGCCGCCCATCCGCCGCTCGCCGAGACCCTCGCGCTGGTCCGCAAGCACGCCGATCTCATCCGCAGCAGGAAACCGAAGGTCTCCAAGAACAGCACCGGCTACAACCTGTTCGGGCTGGTGGACGGCCTGGACCAGGGCATCGTGGACTTGCCGAAGCTCTTCGTGGGAAGCGAGGGCACACTGGGTGTCATCAGCGAGGCGACGCTCAAGCTCGTGGAGAAGCCGACGGCGACCGCGACCGCGCTCATCCATTTCAAGCACCTGGAGGACGTGGGCCAGGCGGTCTTTGACCTGCTGCCCCTGACGCCGATGGCGCTGGAAGTGATGGACGCCAACACGCTCGATCTGATCGGACGCGCGGCCCACGGCGTGCCGGCCGATGCGGCGGCGACCCTGCTCGCTGAATTTGATGGAAGCCTCGGATTGTCCATCGCCGCGATCCTCGAGCGTGTCAAGGCCATCTGCCGCCAATACCGCCTTTGCCAAGATCCCACGATTGCGGTCGAGAAGGAGCACCAGGAGCAGCTCTGGAAGGCCCGCAACGCCCTCTATCCGACGCTCTACCGCTACGACGCCAAGAAGAAGCCCATCAACTACGTGGACGACGTCGTCGTGCCGGCCGACCGCATCGCGGAGCTGGTGCAGTACCTCTCGTCGTTCTTCAAGCACCAACACGTGAACGTCGCCATCTTCGGCCACATCGGCAACGGCAACGCCCACATCGTCCCCCTGCTGGACGTCAGCGACCGGCACGATTTCGAGGCGATGGTCGCGGGCTATCACGAGATCCACCAGACGGTCGTCACGCGGTTCGGCGGGTCCATCTGCGGCGAGCACGGGGACGGACGCGTGCGCGCGGAGTTCGTGCCCAAGTACTTCGGCGAGGAGCTCTATGCGCTCTTCAAGCAGGTCAAGGCGGCCTTCGATCCCCGCACTGTCCTGAACCCCGGCGTCAAGATCAGCACCACGCCCTTCACGGAGCACATCGACTACATGCGGCTCTCCAAGCCCTGCGCGACCTGCGGCAAGTGCAACTCGGTGTGCCCGGTCTACGACGTCTTCCAGTCGGAGGACATGAGCTCGCGGGGCTGGTTCGAGATCGTGACGGCGCCGGGCTATGAGTATTTGAACTCGAAGCGGGTGGTGGAGGCCTGCGTCAACTGCAAGTCCTGCCGCACGATCTGCCCGGCCGGCGTGGATGTGTCGGATCTCATCTTGCAACGGCGGGCCGAGCATCCCAACAAGCTGGCCGGGGCCATTTTCGCCTGGCAGGGGAGGCCCTGGCTCTTCGAGCCGTTCATCAAGTTGCTGGGCCGCACGCAGGGGCTCTGGGATCGTCCGCTGCCACGCCGGGTCATGGCACAGGCGCTGGCACCGCTCCTGCGGCTCCTCGCGCCGACGGCCAAACTGCCCGCGGACATGGTCTTGCCCCGGCTGGCCCCGCGGCTGTTGCGCGAGCGGCATGCCGAATTGACGGAAGAGCGAGGCCACCACGGGACGGTGGCGTACTTCCACGGCTGCGCGGCCAACTATTTCCAGGATGGCGTGGGCGATGCGGTGATCGCCGTCCTGCGGAAGAACGGGATTGAGCCGGTCCTGCCGCGCCAGCGATGTTCGGGGACGCCGATCGAGACCTACGGCCACATGGATCGCGTGAAAGCCTACGCCCGGTTCAACGTGGAGTCGCTGAGTCGCTATCAGACGGTCGTGACCGGCTGCGCGTCCTGCACGCTCGCGCTCAAGGACGCTCCGAAGTGGTTTTCGGGCGAGGAGCGCAAGCAAGTCGAAGCGGTGGCGACAAAGGTGAAGCACATCTCGGAGTTTCTCGCAAATGGAGGACTAAAAGCCGCGCCGACCAAGCCCTGCCCGAAGACGGTCACCTACCATTCATCGTGCCACCTGCGCGCGGCCGGGGTGAGCAAGCCGCCGCGCGATCTGCTCAAGCGCCTCCCCGGCGTGACGTACGTCGAAATGCGGGACGCCGACCGGTGCGCCGGCGGAGCGGGGACCTTCATCGTGAAGGACTACGACACCTCGCAGAAGATCTTCGAGCGCAAGCGCGCGGCGATCCGCGACAGCGGCGCGCAGATTGTGGCGACCTCCTGCCCGGCCTGCATGATCCAGCTCAAGAACGGCCTGCGCGGCGAGGTGGAGGTGCGCCACATCGTCGAACTGCTGCGAGAGGCCTATGAATGAAATTCCGACTCAAGAAATCCGACTTAATCGCCATCGGGTTGGCGCTGACCGTCATCATCGTCCTCGCGCTGCTGCCCTCCCCTAAGGACAACAACCCGCCTGTCCCTCCTGATTCGAAACATCGCGTTCTCAAGCTTGAGAAGGATTGCCTGGCCTGCCACGTTCCGGGCGGGGAGCGCCCGCTCAAGGAGCGGCACCCGAAGCGCCAGGACTGCTTCCGCTGCCACCGGGTCGGCGGTGCCTAACACTCCCACAGGCTGAATAAATACGGAAAATACGGATTGACAGGCTGACCTTTCCCGCGTAGGATGAAGCATGACGTTTTGAGCTCCGCTGGCTATCCCATCCCTCGCGTTTCCTGATTCCTCCTTAACGCGATCGATTCCGCAGTCTCCGCCGCTCCTACGCCAGAGTCTCTCTGAAACGGTGTGCTGACACTTTAGCGGTGTCGAGCCCCGGGAGGTCCGCAGATGAACTGCCCGCGTTGTCATGGATTGATGGTGCTCACCCGGATGGAGGAAGCGGTAGGCGCAACAAGCGGCGAATCCATCTCCGGGTGGAAATGCCTGCTGTGCGGTGAGGTCATCGATTCCGTCATCACAGCCAATCGGAAATGTTATCAGGAACCGGTGCCTAGCCGGGCCCGTCTTCCCTATGGCACCGCGCTGGCGAAGTCTCGTGGTCCCAAGGACCTACCATGAACGAGGCTGAATTAAGCGAGTTACTGACCGCGCCGGGCTTCTTCCGATTCCTGGCCCAACAGGCGAAGCTGACCGCTGAGGAAGTCAAGCGGATCTATCTGCTCGGGAGGCCATGGGGACTGTGGCCGCCCGACTTGGACTTAAATCGTGAAGCTGCCGAGACCGGCGTCGATGTGTACACGTATCTTGCCGCTCTGCAGCCGCTGCTCGACATGGATACAGCGCAGAAAGAGGCTCAACTTGCTGTCTACGAGGCCACGCTGTCTGGGGGGGAGACCACGCAGCCGATCCCAGCTGTTCGTGCGTACGTGGAGAAGGTGGCCGCTTTATCGGGAGAGGACGAGGAAACTATTTGCAGCCTACTCCACGCGCTGTACGCCTATCGCCAGCGTGTCGGCCAGTTGTCCATACAGAAGGTAGGCGAGTTGTCGAAACACAAGATTGAGCAGGATAAGGCGGCCGCCATCGCGAAACTTCAACGCGCCATTGTCGCGGAGAGTAAGCAACGCAAACCGAGCTGATCCCTTCAAAAGGTGCCCGGCATAGCCTGTAGGTGGTGAGTGGAGCTGGCGATTAGGAATTTAATTTAAATAATTTGACAATCAGGGTTTGATCCAGTATAGTGTCGTGCAGTCATCGCTGAGACGGTCCGGCGGCGGTGACGTCAACCATACTCCGGACCCGCGATCGCATCGCGCTCAGGTCCTGTTTGGAGCAGTTTCCCACCCGATCCTGACTCCCCTCAGTTTTCTGAATCCGTGACAATGCGATCTTAACGAAAGGATAGTTTTGTGCAGACGACTGTTCACTGCAGTTTCAACAATCTCGGTTTGTCCGAGGCCATCTTGCGCGACATCGCCAGGGCGGGGTTCACCGAACCTACGCCCATCCAGGCCCAGGCCATTCCACCAGGGCTGGCCGGCCGCGACGTGCTGGGATGCGCGCAGACCGGCACGGGTAAGACCGCGGCCTTCGTGATTCCGATGGTCGAGCGCCTGGCCGGCAAGTCGGAAGGCTTTCCCCGTGGGTTGATCCTGGCTCCCACCAGGGAGCTGGCCATCCAGATCCAGGAAACGATAACCAAGCTGGGACACAGCCGGCTCGTGTATGCGACGACGGTTGTGGGCGGCGCCGACATGAATGCCCAGATCAGAGGGCTGCGCCAGCGCCCGGACATCATCGTGGCGACGCCGGGCCGACTCCTGGACCACATGTGGAACGGGACCATCAATCTGATGAAGATGCAGATCCTGGTCCTGGACGAAGCGGACCGCATGCTGGACATGGGCTTTGCGCCGCAGATCAACCAGATCCTCGAAGCGCTCCCGGAGGAGCGGCAGACCTTGCTCTTCTCTGCGACGATCCCGACCGACGTGGCTGACCTCGCGCGAGCCAGCGTCAAGGATCCCGTGCGGGTGACGATCGGCCGGTCGGCGGCTCCCGCCGAGCGGGCCGAGCAGGCCCTGCACCATACGACACGGGAAGACAAGACCAAGCTCTTGCTCTCGCTGCTCGATGCGGACCGTGATTCGGTCCTCGTCTTCACGCGCACGAAACATGGCGCCGATCGATTGGGGCGGACGCTCGGCAACTCCGGCCATAGAGTGGCGGTCATTCACGGCAACCGGAGCCTGTCGCAGCGGCGAGCGGCCTTGGAGGGATTCCGACGCGGCACGTTCCGGGTGCTCGTGGCGACGGACATTGCGGCTCGCGGCATCGACGTGGCCAACATCGGGCACGTCGTCAACTACGACCTGCCGAACACGCCGGAAGATTACATTCACCGGATCGGGCGCACCGCTCGCGTGAAGGCGAGCGGACGGGCCACAAGCTTCGTCACGGCGGATGATCACGTGCAATTGCGGGCCATCGAGAAGTTACTGGGGCGGTCAGTCCCGCTGGCTCCAGGGAGCGCGCCTGCCGCACACCCCGCGCACAGCCCGCGGCACAATGGACAGCGAGACGCCAGGCCGGGACGGCCCTCCGGGTTCAGACCCGGACGACCGGTCCACGCCAAGTCGTCTCACAGGGCGTAAGCCAACACTTACGCCCGCTCATAAGCGACGATGAGTGAACGGCCTCCGAGGGGAAACCCGCGGAGGCCGTTCTGTTTTCAGGTCGGATTACGGCCTGAGGCGGGTCTGATTAATCGAGACGACGCGGCCGCCGCCGAACGTGATCTCCACGATCCAGTCGCCACTCGAGTACACGAACCGGTTCGCGCCGAAGATGGGCCAGAACGGATAGGGCGAGCCGAACGCGTAGGCGCTGCCGATAAGCGTCGTTTGAGGCAGCCCGGCGCGCCCCAGCACCTCCGCTTCGGTCATACCCACCGACAGCATCCGGTAGGTCTCAAACGGAATCTCCCCGACCGGGGCGAGGGTGTCGCTTACCGGAGGCCTTGGAGGCGGGGGGCTGATCACGATGTTGATGGTGATGGGTGGGAGCGCGGGCTGAGCCTGCGCCTTCGGCTCGGGCGGCGTGGGCGCTTCCTGCCTGACCTCCGGTGGTTCCGCGGCGCGTTTGAAGTAGCCCAGCTCGGAACGGACGGTGTAGGCGCGGCAGCCGGCCTGGGTCGCGACGTGGTCCGTGAACATCGTCGAGCCGTCCGCCCGTGTGCAGGTCCAGAGCTCGGGTTCGGCCGCGGCGGGAAGTGCCAGGAGCAACGCGGAGAAGAAAACGACGAAGAGAAGAATGCCGGCGCGCGACATACAAATAGTCTACGCCGGTCTACCCGAGTCGGCAAGTCAGAGCAGCTCCACGATGCCGTCGCGCGCGTTCACCTTCACGCGCCGGCCCGTGGCGATGAGGCTCGTCGCCCCCTCGACGCCGACCACGGCCGGCAGACCGATCTCCCGCGCGACGACTGCGCCGTGGCTCAACACGCCGCCGATCTCGGCGATCAGGGCGCCGGCCGTGAAGAACAGCGGGGTCCAGGCCGGGTCGGTGTAGCGGGTGACTAGGACCTCGCCCGGACGCAGCTCGGCATGGTGTGGATCGGTGATCACGCGCGCGACACCTTCGGCGTGGCCGGTCGACACCGGCGTGCCGCGCAGGACCATGGCTTGCGGCGGGCGAGCAACTGGCGAAGCTGCGTCCGGCGCGCCGCGGGTTCCGATGATCAACGAGGGCGGGCGGCGCGTGGTCCATTCCCGCCATTCGCGCGCTCGCGCATTCAGGGCATCTTGAGTCCATGATACGGTTCCCGTTTCAGCCCAGGCCCGCACTTCATCCTGCCGCAACCAGAAGACATCGTCCGCCGTCTTGAGGTGTCCCGCCGCGACGAGCCGGCGGCCCAGTTCCCGGTACACCCGCCGGGCCTGTTCCAGGCCGAGCAGCCAGGTGTATTTCATGGCCTCCCGGAAGGGCAGCCACAGGACATACCGCTCATACAGCCAGGTGAAGAGGCCGCGCAGCGGAAGCGGGAGCTTCCGCCGGACGGCCTCGGCGGCCGCCTCTCGCCGACGTTGGCCTTCCGCCAGCATGGCCAGCGGACTCGGGGCGCCGGCGGGATGGCGCAGATAATTGGTGACGGTCTGCAGGAGAAAAGTCGGGTCCTCGCGCCAGCGCGGCGTTGAGAGGTCGAGCTCGACCTCTCCGCGGTGCCCGTGCTGTGCGAGGAATTCGTCGAAGCGCATCCACCAGCGCCGTCCCTCCTCGGTCGTCTGAAGCGCGCGCGCCAGGGTCTCGGGCGGGGTCTTCTCGAAGACGTCGGCGAGCGGGCGCGCGGCCTGCGCGAGGGCCCAGAGGTCGAGCGAGACCGCCGTCGTCGGATTGTGGGGGATGCCTTTGGCGAGGTCGTCAAGCAAGTCGGGCGGGATGCGTCCATTGCAGAGGCGCTGCAAGGTCGTATGGAGGAACATGGCCAGGCCGAGGTGCCGCAGGCCGTCTTTGGTCGGGTCCGATTCGTCGGTGAACTCGCGGTCCAGGTCTCTGAGCAGCACGGACGGGTCGTCCCGGTTGAGCGGGCGGCGGACCAGTGCCCGCAACCGCTCGGTCGTGCGTGTGTAGGCGTCGCGCAGGTCCACCGGCGTGCGGCGGCGGAGCAACCACCGCAGCGAGCGAAGGCCCATCCGGACGTAGGCCAGATGCAGCCTGAGCCGTGCGGTGACGGGGATCGGGACGGGATTCAGGCGCTTCGCCCGCGCCAGTTCCGCGATGGCCCGGCCCTTGCTCCGATCCACCGCCTCCAGCAGGTGCAGTTGATAGGCGATGCTCGGCAGGTTGATATAGGCCGAGAGGTCCATGTAGGGCCGGCCGGCCACGAACGCCATGGGATTCAAGTCCAGGACGAGCGGGTCGCTGCGGCTGAGGCCGGCGACCTGTCCGCCGAGCATCGGGCCGATGTAGCGCGCCAGGCTGTCGCGGCTCAGCGGCTTGGCGACGAACGGGAAAACTTCGCCGAAGTTGATGTCCGACAGGACGCCGTCGGTCTGCCCGGCCGCCCGCCGCGCCGTCCGCTCCACCGGCCAGTCCACTAATCTCCTCCTTTGGGCGTGTCGTCGTCGTACTCCTCCTCGTCATCCTCGCGCTGGCCGAGGCCCGCGCGAAAGGACCGCCGCAGCGCCCTGATCTGTTCGGCCTGCATCTCGTCGTGTGCGCGTGCGAGCCTGCACAGGTACCGGTCGCACAGCTCTGCTCCCTTTTGAAAGTGCGACGGGATGGTTTCCTCGGTGACCTGCTGCCAGGTGATGTAGATGAGGAATTCCTGAAAGGAGACGGCCTCGGGATGCCGCTCGCCGAGTTCCAGCAGCGCGAAATACCCGGCCGTGGCCTCGCGGCCGGCGTTGCCCGAGAAGATCGCTTCCGCCTCTCTGGCACTCTCCAGATCCGGTCCCAGTTCCCCCGAGTCCTGGGCGCGCTTGAAGGAGACCTGCGCGGCGATGGCGGGATCAAATTGCACGGGCAGTCCTTAAAATTCGATCGCCTGGGCCTTATCCCCGTCGGGCAGGTCCCGGGCGCAGGGCTCCTCCCTCAGGTGGGACGCCCTCGTGACGACGAAGGCGGACGGAATCTTCTCCCAATGCCGAAAATCCGGCTCAAGCGCCCCCTTCAATACCTTGGGGGCCTGCCTCATCAACACGATCCCTCCTCTAATGGACAGCTCACACAACCTGCCATTGCCTTTCCCGGCGGCGTCGACCACACACCCCCCGACAGCCACCCCTGCGCCGGCCGCCAGCGGCACGAGGCTGTACACCATGCCGATCGGCAGCCGGATCCAGCTTTGCATATTCAGGAGCGGATGATAGGCATGGCTGTGCCGAACGGCGATTTTCTCGAACCATCGTCGTGTGGAAATGCGTGCCCCCGTATCGGACGCACAGGCCGACCCAAAATCCTCCTTCGGCCTGACGAGAAAATACCCATGGCTCGACCCGAGAAATTTCAGATCCCATTCGACGTCCGGGAATCGTCCCGTGCCGTAGATCCGCCAGGCCGGCTGAACGGCCTCGCCTTGATCGATTCGCGTTAGTTGACGATCCGCAAAGGACCGGATTTCCGGTTCGAGGCCTTTGAGTGAACCGACCTGGTCCCGCAATCGGAGCCAGTCGACCCGCGCCTCGCCGGGATCGCCCAGTTGCTCCCACAAGACGGCCGACAGGAGCAGATTGACCGGGTCCTCCCCATAGTTATAGATCGGCGCAAACAGCTCCTGGTCCAATCGCCTCAATTCGACTTTCGCGGCCTCGGCTTTCTTTTCCTGCAGATAGCTGTCCGCGAGGAGCACGGTCAGGTAGCCACGCTCATAGCTTTCCAGGATGTACGCCGTCAATGCGCCTTCAGGGAGGAAAATGCTGGCGGTTTCCTTGATGACGGAATAGGTCTTGTGCCTGTATTGCGTTTGCGCGCGCGCGCCGTACCCGATCACCACGTCGTAGCACTTCTGTGAAAAGGCCTCCGCCAGGAGATTGAGCCTTTCAATCTGGCCAGACAGATCCAAACCCTGCGCAAGCGTGGCGCAGTCGGCCTTGGCTTGCTGCCTGGGCGCCGCGTGCTGGCAACCGGCGAGAAGAAGCGTGAGGCAGGTGATGACGCCAAGGCCTGCCCGCGTGAACAGGGCGGCCATGCGCTGATCCTGGACCATGACGGTCGCGACGCTCGCGATCACCGGCGCCTACCTGTGGCTGCGTCTCGCGTGACCAGCGCTACTCGCCGCCCAGCACGCCCATGCGCCGGTATTTCTTGTGCCGCCGCTGCAGGAGCTCGTCGAGCGGGAGCTCGAGCAGCGCGCTGAGGTGAGGCTCGACCGCCTTCTTCACGGCGTTGCACATGGCCGTCGGGTCGCGGTGGGCCGCGCCGGGCGGCTCGGGCAGGATCTCGTCGATCACGCCCAGGCGCAGCAGGTCCTCGGCGGTCATCTTGAGCGCCTCCGCCGCGTCCGGCGTCTTCTTCGGATCGTTCCAGAGGATCGCCGCGCAACCCTCGGGGGAGATGACCGAATAGACCGCGTGCTGGAGCATCAGCACCCGGTCGGCCACGCCGATCGCCAGGGCCCCGCCGCTGCCGCCTTCCCCGATGACGACGGACACGATCGGGACCTTGAGCGACGCCATCACCATGAGGTTGCGGGCGATGGCTTCGGACTGGCCGCGCTCCTCGGCGCCGAGGCCGGGATAGGCGCCGGGCGTATCGATGAAGGTGATGACCGGCTTGTTGAATCGCTCGGCTAGGCGCATCAGGCGAAGCGCCTTGCGGTACCCTTCCGGGTTGGGCATCCCGAAGTTGCGCAGCACCCGTTCTTTCAGCGTCTTGCCCTTCTGCGGCCCGATGACGACGACGGACCGGCCGCTCAGGCGGGCGAGCCCCGCCACAATGGCCTGGTCGTCTCCGTACAGACGGTCGCCGTGCAGCTCCAGGAAGCTGTCGCAGATCCGCCCGATGTAGTCGAGCGTGGACGGCCGCTGCGGATGCCGGGCGGCCTGCGTGCGCTGCCAGGGGGTGAGGCCGGCGTAGATCTCCGCCTGGAGCTTGTAGAGCTTCTCGCGGAGCTTGCGGAGATCGTCCTGCACGCCGGGGCGTTCCTGGCCCGCGGCGGTCAGCTTTTCGATCTTCTCCTCGATCTCGGCGATCGGTTTCTCGAAGTCCAGGTATTCGCGCATGACGCCGCTCCGCTACTCGAGTGCAATGCTGCCCTTGCCGATGAGGGCTTCCACGTCGCCGACGAGCTGGGCGCTCGGCAGGACGCGCAGGTCTGGCCCGACGGCGATCACGGACTCCGAATGGTCGGGGATCGTGAACGTGAGATAGACCGGACAGGGGCCGGCGTGGCGGTGGAGCACGTCCCGGAGCTGGCGCAGGATCTCGGCTGACGCGTCCCGCGTGGTGACCTGGATCGAGACGCAGGCGATGCTCTGCGCCTGGAGATCAGCGAGGCCGGCGAGCCTCGTCGCCTTGACCCGAGCCGCCTTGTCGCCCCGGTCCAGCGTCCCGATCACCTGGACGACCGATTCCGGGATGATGAGGGCGGCGGCGGTCTTGTACAGATCGGGGAACACGATCACTTCGACGGTGCCGTGCAGGTCCTCCAGTGTGAGATAGGCCATGCGGTCGCCCTTCTTCGTCATGGTCTGGCGGACGGCGGCGATGATCCCGCAAAGCTTCACCTCCTTGGCGTCCGCGACCTCGCTCAGCGCGTCGGTGCTGGCGGTCGAGAACTGGCTCATGGCCTCGGCGTAGCGGGCGAGGGGATGGCTCGTGATGTAGAACCCGGTCAGCTCCTTTTCATACTTCAGCAGCTGGTCCTTGTCCCACTCCGGCATGTCGGGCAGGCTCTCGTCGAACGGGAGCGTGCCGCGTCGCCCGCCCTGGCCGTCCGGTGACTCGAAGGCGGCGAAGATGCTCGTCTGCCCGCGGGACTCCGCGCGCTGGGCGGCCATGGCCTGGTCCACGGTCCGGTCCAGCACGGCGGCCAGTTGCGCGCGGCCCGCGCCGGTCGAATCGAAGGCGCCGGCCTTGATCAGGCATTCCAGCGCGCGCTTGTTGAGCTTACGGACGTCCACCCGGTGGCAGAAGTCGAAGAATGTGACGTAGGGGCCCTGCGCCTTCCGCGCGTCGATGATCGCTTCGATCGCGCCTTCGCCCACGTTCTTGATGGCCGCCAGCCCGAAGCGGATCCCGTCCTGCGTGACCGTAAAGTCCTGGTCGCTCTCGTTCACGTCCGGGGGGAGCACCTTGATCCCCAGGTCGCGGCACTCGTTGATGTAGCGCACCACCTTGTCGGTGTTCCCCATCTCGCTGGTGAGCAGGGCCGCCATGAACTCGGTCGGAGCGTGCGCCTTTAGATAGGCCGTCTGGTAGGTGACGAGCGCGTAGGCCGCGGCATGCGACTTGTTGAACCCGTAGCCGGCGAACTTCTGGATCAGCTCGAAGAGCTTCTCCGCCTTCTTTTCCGTGATCTTCCGCTTCTTCGCGCCCTCGATGAACTGGGTGCGGAGCTTGCCCATCTCCTCGGGCTTCTTCTTGCCCATGGCGCGCCGCATGAGGTCCGCCTGGCCGAGGGAGAAGCCCCCGGCCTTGTTCGCGATCGCCATGACCTGTTCCTGGTAGACGATCACCCCGTAGGTCTCCTTCAGGATCTCCTCGAGGGCCGGCACCTCGAAGGTGATCGGGACCTTCCCTTGCTTGCGCCGGATGAAGTCGGGGATCAGGTCCATGGGGCCCGGCCGGTACAGGGCGATGATGGCGATGATGTCCTCGAAGCGGTCGGGAAGGAGTCCGGTGAGCAGATCGCGCATGCCCGCGCTCTCCAATTGGAAGAGGCCCAAAGTCTTGCCGGAAGAAAGCAGCGCGAATGTCTGCGGATCGTTGAGGGGCAGATTCGCGACCGAGAACGGCTGAACGGGCGCGTCCGGCGTTGCGGCATTGATCAGGCGCTCGGCGTGGGCGATCATCGTCAGGGTCTTGAGCCCCAGCAGGTCGAACTTCACCAGCCCGACCTTCTCGACGTCGCCCATCGGGAACTGCGTCACGACCTCGTCGGTTTCCTTCGACCCTTTGTAGAGGGGCACGTGGGCCGTCAAGGGATCGTGTGAGATGACGACACCGGCCGCATGGGTGGAGGCGTGGCGCGGCGAGTGCTCCAGGGCGCGCGCCGTCTCGAAGACGTCGCGGATCTTGGGGTCGGTGTCCACCAGCTCCTTGAGGCGCGGCTCGGTTTCCAGCGCGTCGTCCAGGGTGATGTGGAGCTGGTCGGGGACCAGCTTGGCGATGCGGTCCACCTCGGCGTACGGCATCTCCATCACGCGGCCGACGTCGCGGATGGCGGCCTTGGCCTTCATCGTGCCGAACGTGATGATCTGGCAGACATGGTCCTTCCCGTACTTCTCGACCACGTAGTTGATGACTTCCTGGCGGCGGTCCATGCAGAAGTCCATGTCGATGTCGGGCAGCGAGATGCGTTCAGGATTCAGGAAGCGCTCGAACAGGAGGCCGTACACGAGCGGGTCCAGGTCGGTGATGTGCAGGGCGTAGGCGACCAGGCTGCCGGCGCTGGAGCCGCGTCCGGGCCCGACGGGAATGCCCCGCGAGCGGGCGAAGTTGATGATGTCCCAGACGATCAGGAAGTAGCCCGCGAAGCCCATCGAGGTGATCACGGTCAGCTCGTCCCGCAGGCGCTGCTGGTACTGCGAGGCGGGAAGGCCCGACGGACGCTCGCGCAGGCGCTCCGCCAGTCCCTTCTTGGCGAGCATGTCGAGGTAGCTCTCCAGCGTCTCCCCTTTCGGCACTGTGTAGTGCGGGAGATGGGACTTGCCGAAGGTGAAGGCGAGCTCGCATATCTCCGCCACGCGGGCCGTGTTCCAGACAGACTCGGGCCACTCGTGGAACGCGGCCAGCATCTCCTCCGTGGACTTCACGTAGAGCTGGTCGGTCTGAAAACGCAGCCGGTTCGGATCGGTCACCGTCTTGCCGGTCTGCAGGCACAGCAGGATGTCATGGGCCTTCGCGTCCGCCTTCCTCAGGTAGTGGCAGTCGTTGGTGGCCACGAGCGGGATGCCGAGGCGCTTGTGCATCTCCCGCAGCCCCTGGTTGACGATCTGCTGCTCGGGCACCCCGTTCTCCTGGACTTCCAGGAAGTAGTGGTCGGGCCCGAAGATGTCCCGGTACTCGGCGGCCACGCGGAGGGCCGTCTCCAACTGGCCCTGACCGATGAGATACGGGACCTCGCCGCTCAGGCAGCCGGAGAGCGCGATGAGGCCCTCGTGATGCTCGACGAGCAACTCCTTGTCCACCCGCGGCTTGTAGTAGAACCCTTCCAGGTACGCTTTGCTGGCGAGCTTGAGGAGGTTCTGGTAGCCGGTCCGGTTGGCGGCCAGCAGGATCAAGTGGTAGTAGTCATTGTGGGCGAGCTGCCCTTCCCGATCGAACCGACTCTTCGTGGCGAGATAGGCCTCGCAGCCGATGATCGGCTTGATGCCGGCGGCGGTGGCCTTCTGGTAGAACTCGATGGCGCCGAAGAGGTTGCCATGGTCCGTGATGGCCTTGCCATGGTCCGTGATGGCCAGGGCCGGCATGCCGAAGCCCTTGGCCTCCTGCACCAGGGCGTCGATCTGATTGGCCCCGTCGAGCAGACTGTACTGGGTGTGAACGTGGAGGTGGACGAACTGGGACGCCACGCAGGCTTCCTTATGGTCTCGGCGTCTCTGACACGCCGGCTCATTCTAGCGACGACCTCTTTCGAAGTCAATCCGAGGAGGCCGCAGTTGCAAGCGCTAGAGATTCAACTTGTACAGAATCTGGAGCGTCTCCATCTGCTCGTCGCTGAGGTTGACCAGGTAGAGCTTGCCGTCCTTGACGAGCCGGGGGCGCTGAAGTCGGCCGCAGGTCGGACAGATCAGGAAGATGGCCGGTCCTTCTTCAAGCCTGACCATATGGACCTTGGAGTCCGGCTTGATCGGAATGGGGAGCGTGCAGAACTCGCACAGAATGGGCGCGGAAGAGTCACAAAGGTCGAACATAGAAGAAAGGCTAGGCCTCCTCATCCCCGTTGTCAATGAAGCACGGCGGTTGACCCGCATTGAGGGTTATGCTACGTTTTCCGCTTGTATTGAGGCCACGGTGCGCACGCGTCGGGGTTAAGCTTGGGAGGACGAGGGCATGGCGAAGATTGACGCGTTTTTTAAATTGATGTTCGACCAGGGGGCATCGGACCTCCACGTGGTGTCCGGACAGCAGCCGATTCTCCGTCTTCACGGGGATATGGAGAGGGTCAAGTACAAGATGTTGGAGGATGGCGAGTTGAAGGCCATGCTCTATGAGATCGCCCCCGAGCTCAAGATCAAACAGTACGAAGAGACCGGCGACGTAGACTTCGGGTATGAGATTCCGGGTGTGGCGCGCTTCCGGTGCAATTTTTTCAACCAGAAGTACGGCTGCGGGGCGGTGTTCCGGCAGATCCCCACCAAGGTGAACACGGCGGACGATCTGGGGCTTCCGCCCCTCCTGAAGCGGGCTGCAATGCTGCACAAAGGACTGGTCCTGTTCACGGGGCCGACGGGCAGCGGCAAGTCCACTTCGCTGGCCGCGATTATCGACCATGCCAACAAGCACCGCAAAGACCACATCATCACCGTCGAGGACCCGATCGAGTTCGTGCACCAGAGCCAAGGCTGTCTGGTGAACCACCGTGAGGTGGGGACGCACACCAAGTCGTTTGCGGCGGCCCTGCGGGGGGCGTTGCGCGAGGACCCCAATATCATTCTGGTCGGCGAGATGCGGGACCTCGAGACGATCCGACTGGCGATCGAGGCGGCCGAGACCGGGCACCTGGTCTTGAGCACGTTGCACACGACCAACGCCGCCAAGACCGTGGACCGGATCATCGAAGTGTTCCCCCAGGAGGAACAGGCGCAGATCCGCAGCGCGTTGTCCACCAGCCTCAAGCTGGTCGTGGCGCAGACCCTCCTCAAACGCGTTGATAAGAAGGGCCGGTGCCCGGCGCTCGAGATCATGGTGGTCACGCCGGCCATTGCCAACCTGATCCGGGAGAGCAAGACCTTCCAGATCCCTTCGGCTATCCAGGTGGGCAAACAATTCGGGATGCAGACCCTCGACGATTCGATCATGGAGGTGCTTCAGAAGAAGTGGGTCAGCGCAGAGGAAGCCTACTCGAATTGCATTGATAGGGCGAAGTTCCGGCCGTTCCTGAAGAGCGCGCCGGATGAGTTGGGCGGGTAGCGCCGGCGAAGGAGGGTGTCATGAGAAAAGCCCAGATGGATACGCTGATGGCCGCGATGCTCGATTCGCACGACCTCGTGTCGGACCTGAACCTCTCGGTGGACCGCCCGCTACAGGTGGAATCGGCCGGCGACTTGGTCCCGGTAAAGGTCACCCCGCCCATCGAGAACCTGACCCCCTTTCAGACCGAGGTCTTCGCGCTCAATCTCATGCACAACGACCGCCGGCTGTGCCAGATGCTCCTGCAGCAGGGGTCCTGCGACAGTTCGTACTTCCTGCCCGGGAAGGCCCGGTTCCGCGTCAACATCTTCTCCCAGCGGGGAAACTATGCAGTCGTCATGCGGAAACTGGAGACCCTGATCCCGTCCATCGACGATCTCAAGCTGCCGGACGCATTCCGGAAGATGACCAAGGAGAAGAACGGCCTGATCCTGGTGACGGGCGCCACCGGCAACGGGAAAACCACTTCGCTGGCCGCGCTGCTGCGGGAGTTCAACGAGACCAAGTCTATTCACATCGTCGCCCTGGAGGACCCGGTCGAGTACGTCCATCCTAACATCAAGGCGACCTTCAACCAACGGGAGCTGGGCAGCGACTTCGACACCTTCGCCAACGGCCTTCGCGCCGCGCTCCGTCAGGCGCCGAAGGTCATCCTCGTCGGCGAGATGCGCGACCGCGAGACGGCCGAGCTGTGCATGAAGGCGTCCGAGACCGGCCACCTCGTGCTGAGCACCGTGCACACGGTGGACGCCGGCCAGACCATCAACCGCATCATCGGGATGTTCGATCCAGAGGAAGAGAAGCAGGTCCGCCAGCGCCTCGCCGACTCGGTCCGCTGGATCGTCGGCCAGCGGCTGCTGCCCAAGGTGGGAGGAGGCCGCATCGCCATCCACGACATCCTCGGCAACAATATCCGGACCCACGAATCCATTCTGATGGGCGAGAGCGAAGGGAAGACCTTCTACGAGATCCAGGAAGCCAGCGCTCCCTTCGGCATGCAGACCTTCGATCAGGCGCTCATCAAAGCCTATTCTGAGGGATTGACCACACAGGAGACTGCCGAGCTGTACGCCACCCGGAAGGCGGTCGTGCAACGCGGCCTCGACAAGGTCAAGCAGTCCCGCGGCCAGAAGACGACCGACATCGAAGGCCTGACCCTGGACAGCGGCTACGCCAAAACGGTGAAGAAGAAGTAGGCCGATGGAACTCATCTGCACGTCCTGCTCGACCAAGCTCGCGATTCCGGACGCGAAGGTCCCGAAGAACGCCGTCTTCAGGGTGACCTGTCCCAAGTGCCAGACCAAGGTCCGGGTCAGTACCATGTCTGAGCAGGCCGCCCCGAGGGCCGGAGGCGCGCCGACAGCGCCCGTGCTCACTCGGCCTGCTACGCCGCCTCCGCCTCAGGAACCCGAAGAGCCGATGGAGGAGTTCGATTCCTCTGACATCAAGGATGAGGGGTTGGCCTCCTCGCCGGAGGAAGACGAGTTCGTGGAGGACCGCAAGCTGGCCATGGTCTGCATCGATTCGGCGCCCCAGCGGGCAACGGTGAAGACCGCCCTCGATGGGCTGGGCTACACCGTGCACATTCCCCTCAAGCCGGAGGACGCCGTCCAGCGGATTCGGGCGAACCGCTATGAGCTGGTGATCATCCACGAAGGTTACGGGGGATCGGCGGAGAGCAATCTGGTGCTCCAGACCATCCAGCCGATGACGATGCCGCTGAGGCGACACATGTGCGTGGGGCTGGTCGGCGACCAGTTCCGCACCTTCGACAACCTGATGGCCTTCGCCAAGAGCGTCAACTTCGTGGTCGCGGACCGGGAATTGTCCAAGATCAGAGGGATCGTCCGCCAGGCCGTGGCGGAGAACGACCAGTTCTACCGCGTCTTCCGGGAATCGCTGCGGGACGCAGGCAAGATGTAGCCACACCACTGGCATGTCATTCTGAGCGAAGCGAAGAATCTCCTAACCACATAATGTAATGTAAGGAGAAACGAGCGTGAAGCGGGCGCTGGTCAGCGTGTCGGACAAGTCCGGGATCCTCGAATTCGCCAAGGGATTGAAGGAACTGGGGTACGAGATTCTCTCCACCGGCGGGACCGCCAAGACGCTCCGGGAGGCCGGGATCGCGGTCACCGACGTGGCCGCCTATACCGGCTCACCGGAGATTCTGGACGGGCGGGTCAAGACGCTCCATCCCAAGATCCATGGGGGGCTGCTGGGCCGCCGCCACGACCC
>WNGM01002729.1_pt1 | contig 20441 bp, 13 predicted proteins | sample 5400571 | NCBI WGS metagenome assembly WNGM01 (sample SAMN13153378, study PRJNA577476) | soil metagenome | isolation source: 100 cm soil or saprolite under Garry oak tree replicate 2 | place: USA:California | collected 2016-06-15 | reverse complement strand
TGTCTGCTCCCGCACCACGCTTGAACGGCAAACCGGATGTCTCCGGACTGTGGCAGACGGAACGGCGTCCCGCGAGCGAATACAACCGTATCATCGCCGGGTTCACCGATATACAGCCCGACACGCACGACATCACTCCAAATGTGTTGAACGTCTTTTGGGGCATGAAGCCCGAAGAGGAACCGCTTCGGCCGGAGGCAGCCGCACTCGTCAAGCACCGGCTGCAAAACCCGCTAGAATATCCCCACACGCAATGCCTTCCGGGAGGTATACCGCTCGCCCTCCTGGTTTTTACCTTCAAGATGATTCAAACGCCTCAGGAGATCGTGCAGTTATCTGAGACCGCGGACCCTCCCCGCCAGATTCACACCGACGGCCGCCCGCTGCCCAAGGATCCGGATCCGACCTGGATGGGATATTCGGTTGGTCATTGGGAGGGCGATACGCTTGTAGTCGACACGGTGGGCCTGAACGACCGGGCCTGGCTCGACGCCTTCGGCCACCCTCGCAGCGAATCCATGCACATCACCGAACGCTATCGCCGCCGCGACTTCGGCCACATGGATTTGGAGATCACGTTCAATGATCCGAAGTACTACACGCGGCCCTTCACCCTCAAGCTTCCATTGAGGCTGATGCCAGACAGCGACATGCTTGAATACGTCTGCAACGAGAACGAGAGGGACCGTCCTCACCTGGGGAAGTAAATAGCCACAAAAAGGCACAAAAGACACCAAAAATTTTTGTGATTTTTGTGCCTTTTTGTGGCTATTTCCCTGTTGAGTAGTCGAGGACTACACAAAGAAGCGTTCAAAGGCTTCGATCACGCCTTGAGGCGCTTCCTCCGCCAGATAGTGGCCGGTATTGAGCGGCCCGCCGGTCACGTCGATCGCGGCTTCGCGCCAGATGGAGAGGGCGTTGTCCTCGTAAAACATTCCCGTGTGGCTTCGGCTCCCCCACATGACCAGCACGGGTGCGGCGACTTTGCGCCCGGCCTGGTGATCCGCCTCGTCGTGCCTGAGATCGATTCCCGCAGCCGCGCGATAGTCTTCGCAAGAACCGTGAATCGTCTTTGGGGTGAAGCAGCGGACGTATTCGGCGACAGCCCGATCGTCAAAGAACGCGGGCTTGCCGGAGCGGCCAAGGTGGCGCAACACGAACTCACGAGCCGGAATCGCGGCGATCATGCGCTCGAACATCTCGTCCGGCTGCGCCATGAACGACCAGTGCCAGGAATTCAGCGCCCATTCACGGGAAGAGTGGCTCCACACGTAGAGCGTCGGCAATATGTCCAGAAGCGCGACTTTACGGACCCGATCCGGATGGTCTAGCGCCAATCGATGAGCTGTGCGCGCTCCCCGGTCGTGGCCGGCCAGAAAAAAGCGGTCATAACCCAGCGCGGCCATCACGTCCGCCTGATCTTGAGCCATGGTGCGGAAGGAATAATTGATGTGCTCTGGGCCGCCCTCCGCAGGACCGACACTGTCGCCGTAGCCCCGCAGGTCTGACACGACCACGTGGTATCGCCTGGCGAGGGCGCCGGCGACCTTATGCCAGCAGACGTGCGACTGCGGGTTGCCATGGAGCAACAGCAGCGGCTGCCCCGTGCCGCCATGCCGGAGAAAGATATCCGCACCATTTATGTGAACCCACCTGGCTTCAAAGCCAGGGAACAAGCCGTTCTCGGGCGGCAGTGGGCGCGAGGCGGTCTGCGCGAGCGCGTCGCCGGATCTGGAAACCAGTTGAGACCCCAATCCCGCGGCTGCCGCGGCCATGAACTTTCTGCGATCGATCGTCACGGCATCACCTCCGAATGAAGGGAAAGACGCGCGGTCACAGACCGCGCCTACAAATTGAATTCGCTAACTGCCGCTCGTGCCGCGGGGCGCGACATTCTTATATACTTTTCCGCTTTTCATGACGAAGACCACGCGCCTGACTGCCGTAATGTCATCGAGCGGATTCCCGTCCACCGCAATGATGTCGGCTTCCATGCCGGGTGCGAGGGTTCCGATCTTATCCTGCATGCGGATGGATTCCGCGGCCCGCGAAGTTGCCGAGACGATGGCTTCCATAGGCGATTGTCCGCCGTCCCGGACCCGATAGATGAACTCCTCGAAATTTCTTCCAAGGCCTCCCGCTCCGACGTCTGTTCCGAAAATAATTTTGACTTTGCGGGTGAGAGAGCGCTTGAAGGTGTCGATCCCGATCGGGATGCCCTTCTCCATATATTCAAATCCTTGCGCATTGAAGTTTCCGATGCCCAGAAATTTATCTTTGTTCTCGATGTAGTTGTGCAGCAGGAGTCCGAAATTGGGATCGTAGTAGGTCCCGTGTTGCGCCATCAGATCCAATACTTCGTCCGTAAGCCGGTATCCGTGCTCGACCGAGGTGCAACCGGCGAGAACTGCGGCCTTCGCTCCTTCGGGACCTTGAGCGTGGACGATAGCCCGTTTGCCCAGCGATTTTGCCTCACCGCAAGCGGCATCGACTTGAGCCTGCGTCAACGTCGGTCCACCGCCTTCGCGGATGCTTTTCGTGGCAAAGATTTTGATCAGATCCGCTCCCTCCGACGCTACTTGCCTGACGAACTTTCGGATTTGATCGGGTGTGCCGGTGGTTTCATCCACAGGACGTAATGACGTGAGCAACCGCGGGCCCGGAATTGTCCCACGCGCAATCGCATCTCGAAGGTCCCGATCAAGGGGCGCACCGACGCTTTGCGCAGTCGTGAAGCCGGCCATCAGCACGTTGTACGCGTTCTCCACTGCATAGAGCATCGTCTGCTGAGGCGTTTCGCTCTTGGCCGACGCGGGACTATGACTTTTGCCATTCGGATCGAAATGCGCATCCATGTGGACGTGCGTATCGATCCATCCCGGCATGACGGTGAGTCCCTTCAAATCATAGGTCGTGCCTTGCGCACCGGCGTCAATCCGAGCGATGCGCGATCCCTGAACAACAATACTCACATTGCGCGTCACCCCGCCTTTACCATCGATGAGTGTCGCGGCCCGGATGACAATCGGGCGCTCTTGAGCCCGGCCGATTCCGGACAACATCAGGCTGGCGGCCGAAGCCATCCACAATAATCTTGATTTCGCGCGCATATGCTTACCCTTTCGTTGTGACCATCGACGCTAACGTCCTGCGGCTGTCGCGGCCCGGACTGGCTCGATTCTCAGCAGAGCTCCGGCATCCTCATCCGTGAGCAGATACAAGAGCCCGTCAGGTCCTTGCCTGACCTCGCGGATTCGCTGTTTGAGTTCAGCGAGTAGAGAATCGCGGCGGATGGGCAGCCCCTTGGCGTTCAACACGACACGTTGAAGTTGTTCGCCGACGAGCCCGCCTACGAAGATGCTCCCTTTCCATTCGGGGAATTGGTTTCCCGTATAGAAGACCATGCCGGAAAGCCCGATAGAGGGTGACCAGAAGAGCCAGGGCGGCTCCATGCCTGGGGCGGTGAACTGATCCAGCACGGGACCCGACTCACCGGTGAGATCGCCTGTATAGGAGCGGCCGAAGGAAATAGTAGGCCAGCCGTAGTTGCGGCCTGCTCTAATGATGTTGATCTCATCACCGCCTTGAGGACCATTCTCGTTTTCCCAGATTTCGCCGGTCTCCGGGTGAACAATGATCGCCATCGCGTTCCGGATGCCAATCGCATACAGCTCGGGTTTGTACCCGGCCCGCCCGATGAACGGATTATCGGACGGGACGCTCCCGTCGTCGTTGAGACGCAGGATCTTGCCGAAATAGCTGGCCGGATCCTGTGCATCCGACATCGTCGCCAAACCCGCTCGCCCGCTGTACGGAAGCGGAACGCCAATGGCCAGGTAAATCTTGCCGTCGCGTCCGAACACGAAGCGCGCGGCGGACGCTCCGGCAACCATCGTGTCGGTGACGAAGATGTCACGTATCTCCGTCATTGCCTTGCCGTCGAAGCGGCCGCGGGCCAGGACGGCCGCCGCGGCGTCTTTATCACCGGCTTTTTCCCTGTAATAGGTGAAGTACACCCACTTGTTCTCCGCAAAGCGAGGATGAAGGGCAATGTCGTTCAGGCCCTGCAAATTCCGGTTAGGAATCGCGGGCATCCCGGCAATCGGTGCCGGGTCGAGCACTCCGTTCCGTACGATCCGGATTCGCCCGCCGCGTTCCGTGATCAGCATGTTGCCGTCAGGGAGAAATGCGAGCGCGTACGGATGCGAGAGGCCCTTCATCGGCACCACGCGGAAATGCGGTCCAGGAATTGGTCTTCCACTGGGTCCTCGCCTGGAGCTGTCGAAGATCCTTGGCCCGTCCGGCAGCGTGTCTCGAGCCGGCATCGGAGCCTGCTGTGCGATGACGACGGCCGCAAACAGCACGCACGTCACCGCCAGGACGGCAAAACCCATCGTCGCAGAACGCATGAAGTAACCTCCGGGGTGCAGTAGGAATTTCTTTTATAACGTTTGAAAGGGAAAAAACAAGATATCGATCCGCGTGCGCCGAATTTTCGTCGGATTCGACTCAGAACACTTTCCGAAACGTAAGGTTGATTCGAACGTTGCCGGTCAGCGGATGCTGCCCGTCCCTGAGCGGAGCGACACCGTGATAGACAAAACGGGCGGGGCCGCCCCACACTGCGACGTCGCCGTTTTCGATCCGCAGGCGGCGCACGGGATCCTTGCGGCGTTTGCCGCCCCACAGAAATACGGCAGACAGGCCGAGCGAAACCGAGACGATCGGGGCAGACGCGTCTTTCTCGTCGCGATCCTGATGGAGGCTCAGTTTGGCGCCGGCGGCATAACGATTGATCAGGCAAGCGTCCGGATCATAGCAGTCGAACCCGGCCTCTCGAGCTGCTCGCGCAGCGATGTCGAGGAATAGCCCCGGCATTGGGGGCCAGGGGAGGCCGGTGTCGGGATCCAGAACATCGTAGCGATACCCGGTTCGGTCCGAAACCCAACCGACACGCCCGCAGTTCGTCATAGCGACAGACATTCCGTAACCACCAGGCGTGACCAGGTGGCGGAACGCCGCCGCCTGCGCGATCCGCTCCACTTCTTCGAGCAGCGCCGGCGCTTCGGTTACGGCAAAGCCGCGTAGTAATACAGCGCCTTCTTCGAGCCTCTCACGCGAGGGTGGCACCGCATCGCTATCGAATAGAGAAGTCATGGTAGTTCTAGATTAGGATTTTAGTACTGAATTTTGCCACTTGTGTCGGTCCATTGAGTTAAGCTGCGAATCTGTGCGACATTCTCTGGCTATCCTGATCCGGGTGCTGTTCTTCTGCCTGGCAGCGGTTCCGCTGTTGGCGCAGCGCACTGCCGAGTTGCGGGGAACGGTCATCGACTCCACAGGAGGCGTCCTGCCGGGGGTCGCCATGACGCTTATAAATAAAGGTAGCAGTCAGGAACGCAGCCAGTTGACGGACTCCGCCGGCAGCTATGTCTTTGCCACTTTGCCGAACGGTGAATACATGCTCAGGGCGGAATTGTCCGGATTCAAGACACAAATCCGCGACGGTGTGGTACTGCAAGCCGGACAGCATCTCAATCTTGATCTTTCGTTGTCGGTGGGCGCAATCAACGAAGAAGTGACCGTCACTGAAGCGCCGGCTCTCATGCGGACAGCCAATGCCGAGATCAGTGAGGTCATCGACAATCAGCGTCTGGTCGATTTACCGCTGAATGGCCGGCAATTCCTTCAGCTGACGTTGCTCAGCGATAACGTGTTTCTCACACCCGTAGGCACCCGAGGCGCCGCGCTTGCGCAAACCGGACGGCAGGTTGTCATCGGAGGTCAGCGGGTGGGCCATAATTTTTATACCTTGGACGGCGTATCGATCACCGATCAGTACTTCAATAATCTTGTGATCTCGCCGTCGATCGATGCCCTGCAGGAATTCAAGATTGAAAAATCCATTTATTCGGCGGAATTCGGCGGGAAGGCCTCAGCAAACGTCAATGCAGTAACCAAATCCGGAACGAACAAGTTACATGGAACCGCGTTGGAGTTCGTCAGGAATGATATCTTCGATACCCGCAATTATTTCGATCCGCCCGACCAACCCAAACCGCCTCTTCGCCTGAACCAGTTCGGCGGATCCCTCGGCGGACCTATTGCGAAAAACCGGCTGTTCTTTTTCACCAACTACGAAGGCTCGATCGAGCGCCGTGGTTTGACGCGGACGTTCTCGCTGCCGTCGCTGAAGGTTCGAGACGGAGATTTTTCGGGACTGCCTCCCATATACGATCCTGCCACATTGAATCCGGCGGCCCTCATGACACGGTGTTTGCCCGCTTCACCGGCGCGAATATGGTGACATTCCAGCCATACGGCAACAGTAATCTGAACGAAACGCTCGTCCCGGGATTCGGCTACCAGATCGTGACTCATAGCCGCAATCTCGCTCTCAGCCACACGCACGTATTTGCGCCGAATCTGATCAATGAATTTCGAGCCGGATATCTTCGTGTGACCGGCGGTCAGCAAAGTGAGAACCGGGGAGTGGACTTCGGATTGATTTCCGGGCTTCAAGGTGTGACTCACGATCCAAGCAAGGCGGGGTACCCGGCAATCAATCTTGCTGATGCCTACAGCTCGATGGGCGATCCGGGAACCCTGACGCTGCGGAAGAACAACAGCTTCGATTTCTTCGACAGCGTCTCTTGGACTGCAGGCGCGCACAGTTTTAAGTTCGGGACCTACATTTACCGGCTGCGGTTCAATCCGCTCAGCTCGCCCAACGCGCGGGGTAGTTTGAACTTCACTCCGCGGTATACGTCGTCTGCGCCCGGTCTGGCGGATGGGAACGCCTTTGCAGATTTTCTGCTGGGCTATCCATCGAGCGCTCAGGTCGGGATTGGACGAGGCGAGACGGACGCTCGAACGTTGTGGACCCACTTCTATGCTCAAGATGACTGGCGGCCCTCGGCGCGCCTCACGCTGAATCTTGGAATCCGATATGAGATCAACGGACAGATGGCGGAAACCGCAAATCGATTTTCGAATCCGGAGCTAAACCGGTTCGTCATCGCCAGCGATGACCGGAGCAAGATCCATCCCGACGCGAGTGCGTTGCTGCCTCTGATACCTGTTCCTTACGTCACATCCAAGGAGGCAGGTTACGATCCATCGCTGCAGAAGCCCAGCTACAACCGAATCGCTCCGCGCATCGGCCTTGCGTGGTTGCCTTCGGGTTCCGAACGCTTGGTCGTGCGCTCCGGCTTTGGACTGTTCTATAACCAGGCGTCATACGGCATCAGCGAAAACCTCGCGCAGAATTTGCCGTTCTATTTCGATAAGTCCATCACGCTGCCGGCAGACCAGGCCGTACCCGTCTACACGACAAACAGTATCCTGCTGGCGCCCAACACCGGATCGATTGGCGGATCGGGTTTGAATTACAACTACAGACCGGAATATGCCGAATCGTGGACGCTGAGTCTTCAACGATCTCTGGGCGCCAACTGGGCCGTCATGGCGACGTATCTGGGCTCCCGAGTAGTGGGTGCAGACAACTCGACCTATCTCAACATTCCGGAACCCGGACCTGGACCGATTGATCCACGCCGTCCGAACCCGGCGCTGAATGCGATTCGCGCCATCCGCTGGGATGGATGGTCGAAATACGACTCGCTGACGATGAAGCTCGAGAAGCGGCTATCCGACAGGCTGGCTTTCGACGCCAATTATACTTGGTCGAAATCGATGGACGACGCCTCCGATCCCGGTCCGACGTTTCACGAATACAACGTTCCTCAAGACGTCCGCAACTTGCGCGCCGAGAAAGGGCTCTCGAGCTTTCATCATGCGCACCGGTTTGTGTTCACGGGGACGTGGGAATTCCGAAAGGGATGGTCGTTCAACACTATCGGCACATTTCAAACAGGCGCTCCGGTCACGATCAATCTGCCCAGCGATAATGCCAATATCGGGGCCGGCCCCGCGCAGCGTCCCAACTTGCTTCGTAATCCGAACCTGAAGAACGGCCGAACGCCCGAACGCTGGTTCGACACGGATGTGTTCGCTATGCCCGCTCCATTCAGTTTCGGCAATGCAGGACGCAACATTGTTTACGAAGACGGCGAGCGGAATATCGATATGTCGCTGGCGAAACAATTCCAAATCAAGGAAGGAACGGCTCTCGAATTTCGCGCGGAGGTCTTCAACGTTTTTAACCTTCTCAACTTCGTTGGCGCGCCCGGCCGCATCGCGTTCACACCGAACTTCGGACGCCTGTTCAATGCGGGTCCATCCCGGCAGGTCCAGCTTGGCCTGAAACTCGCGTTCTAGGCGAATTGTTTCGAGAGCGTCTGCCAGCGAAATGTCGAATAGCCCATAACAGCATGCGGTACAGCCTTTTCCGCATTTCATGTGTTGCGCATATCGGTCGCGAATATGTCTGAACCACCCGTCCAGATCCATTGCGGAACAGTATTTCACATTAACCCGAATTAATGTTCAGCTAATGTCCCTTTAATGACGTCCGTGGTCCAATGACTCGACTGTTGCATTCAGTTTGCAACAGCGACGAAATATAGCTACGGAGAGAACACCATGAAGAGATTTACAACGTTGGTCTTTGCAGCCCTGATTGCGTTGACGCTTTCGATGCCGGCTTTAGCCCAAGGCACGACAGGCACCAACAATGGGAAGGCCGCAGCCCAAAAGCAAACCAAAGAGGAGAAACAGCAAGCCGCCAAGGCGAAGAAGCAAGCCAAAAAGGCGAAGAAAGACTCCAACAAAGAAGCCAAAAAGACAAGCAAGAAGTAACTCCTTTGATCATGGGAGTGCGAGAAGATCCAGCCTCGCACTCCCATCATACCCACGCCTCCTGACGTCGAATAAATCCCGCTGCGCACATCCAGATGATGCAATTGCTTGGCGTTTGTTTGACTTGATCCGATGCCGTCATCTAAACTGCGAACCAATTTCCCCCGTGGAGGAAATAATGAATCGTTGCAGTTGGATCGTCGCATTGGTGGGTCTCGTACTCTGTGCGATAACTTCGACCGCATGGGCGCAAGGAACGGCGCAGCTTAGCGGAACAGTCAGAGATCAAAGCGGCGCGGTGTTGCCGGGGGTGGAAGTCAGCGCGACCCAGACTGCGACCGGCACCGGAAGGACGGTGGTGACCAATGAAACGGGATCTTACTTAGTAACGAACCTGCCTGTCGGTCCCTATCGTCTGGAAGCGGCACTGCCCGGTTTTCGCACATTTGTGCAAACGGGAATCGTGCTCCAGGTGGACAGTAATCCCGTGATCAACATTAACCTGGAAGTCGGCCAAGTGAGCGAGCAGGTCGAAGTGAACGCGGATGCCGCGTTGGTCGAAACGCGATCGACAGGGGTCGGTCAGGTGATCGATAACGTCCGTGTGCTGGAGTTGCCGCTCAATGGGCGCCAGGTCACGGACCTGATCATTCTTTCAGGCGCCGCTATCGGCGGGGGCAATCAGGGAACCGCGCGGACCTGGCCTACCGACTACATTTCTGTTGGCGGCGGATTGAACGATGGCTTGACCTATCTGTTGGATGGCGGTAGTCATAACGACCCGTTCAGCAATGCGAACCTTCCACTGCCGTTTCCGGATGCCTTGCAGGAGTTCAAAGTAGAAACCAGCGCCATGCCGGCCCAATATGGACAGCATTCCTCGGGCGCTGTCAACAGCGTGACGAAGTCGGGCACCAACGGCTTCCACGGCGACCTGTTTGAATTTGTGCGCAACAGAATCTTCAATGCGCGCAATGCCTTTGCGAGCGAGAGAGACGGCTTGAAGCGCAACCAGTTTGGCGGCGTCATTGGCGGGCCGATCATCAAGAACAAGCTCTTTTTCTTTGGTGGACATCAAAGCACCATCCAGCGTTCGGAAGCCAATATCATCGTGAGCTACGTACCGACGCTGCGGATGCTGTCCGGCGATTGGACGGCGATCACAGCGCCCGAGTGCAATCAAGGGCGAGGGACGATCCCGTTGAAGCCTCCCTTCTCCGACAACCGAATCAATCCGGCTTCGTTCTCGAAGGCAGCGATGACGCTGGTGACGAAATACTTGCCGAAACCGATCGACGAATGCGGTCAAACCGTCTATGGCCGTAAGGAAAATTCAGACGAAAAGATGACGGTGGCAAAGATCGACTACCAGCAGAGCCCAAAACATTCGCTATTCGGAAGGTATGAGCGAGGAAGCCTGTTTACTCCAAATAACTACAACGGCTCGAACATTCTCTCATTGAGCATTCCCGACTACACGCGGGGATTTCACTCGTTCGTCTTAGGCGACACGTACTCGCTCAGCCCTCAAACAGTGAGCTCGTTCCGCGGGACGGTGCTTCGTACGCTCAACGACAAAAGTTTGGCCCAGGACTTCTACAACTACAGCGACCTGGGCGTAAAAAATTTGTATTATCCGGCCGGGTGGAAACATTTTGTGCGCTTGAACGTTTCCGGTGCATTCACTCAAGACGTCAGTGCGCCAGGGGTGACAAACTCCACGGTTGAACAGTTCAGCGAGGATCTGACCACAATCCGAGGAGCGCATCAGATCGGGTTCGGCGCAAACTACATCCACTCCAACATGAACTACACGTCAGGTACGTGGACTTCCGGCCGCTTCTCATTCAACAGTTCGAACACCGGTCTGTCGCTTGGCGATTTCATGCTCGGAAGACCGAATGAATGGAGGCAGGACCAGATTGCGGCGCAATACCTCCGCCAGAATTACATCGGTCTTTATGTGCAGGACACCTGGAAAGCGACCTCGAAGTTTACGTTGAACGGTGGTCTTCGATGGGAACCGTATTTCTGGCCCTACGATCATCGAGCCCCATCCGCTCAGTACAATAAGAAGTGGTTCGACCAGGGGCTTCGAAGCACAGTGTTTACGAACGCCCCGGCGGGCATTCTCTTCCCTGGCGACCCTCGAGCAGCCGATATCGGCTATTCCGAACATGCGGCCGCCTGGATGCATTTCGCACCGCGCGCCGGACTGGCCTGGGATCCAAAGGGCAACGGCATGACCGTCGTTCGGGCTGCGTATGGGATTTTTTATGACTACCCCCACTTCCAAGGCGTTGGTGGAATCCGGAACACGCCACCCCGGGGCGGCTTGATTCAGCTCACAAATCCTTCGGGCGGTTTCGACGATCCCTGGCAGAGTTATGAGGGAGGGAATCCGCTTCCGTTTGCGATCAGCAAAGACGTCGTGTTCCCGCCCGGAGGAACCTACACGGTAATTCCGGAAGATGCGAAAACGTCCTACGTCAATCAGTGGAACCTGAGCATCCAGAAACAGATTGGAATGGACTGGCTCGTTACGGGCAACTATATCGGCAGCAGCGTCATTCACCAGATGTACGAGCACGAGGCGAATCCCGCCATCTATTTCTTCAACGGTACCAATACTTGCAGGCTGCCTAATGGCATCACTATCACAGGCCCGCCGCCCGTTGCTAACGATCCGACCAGCGGTCAGCAATGTTCGACACCTTCCAATACGCAGCAGCGGCGTATGCTCTCTGTGCAGAATCCTGCTCAGGGACAATACTTCAGCAACATCGTTGAGGTAGATACTGGCGGGACGCGCAGTTACAACGGTTTAGTACTCTCTGTGCAGCGCCGGCGCGCGCGGGGCATGACGATTCAGGGAAACTACACGTACTCGCACTGTATCGATACCGGCTACACCGACATCATTCAAACCAATGGTGTCATGGTTCCGGAACGCCGCGGAGCCAATCGTGGAAATTGCGAACTAGACCGCCGCCACAATCTCAATATGTCGACGGTCTATGAGACACCTCAGTTCGCCAATCCGGTGCTGCGGACCCTGGTCACAGGTTGGCGCGTTTCGGGAATCGTGCGGATGTTGTCGGGACCCATGTTGATCTTAGCGACCGGAATCGATCAAGCGCTGACGGGTACGCAGTTCGGAGGGACCGGCAACACTGTGCAATCCGATCAGAGACCGGATCAGGTACTCCCATCCCCCTACATGCCAAACAAAAGTATCGCCAAGGGATGGCTCAACCCCGCAGCGTTTGCTCAACCAGCTCTGGGCACTTACGGCACGGTGGGGCGAAACAACGTTGCAGGGCCCGGAAGCGTTCGAATCGATATGGGATTGGTTCGGATATTCCGCGTTCGCGAGAAGCAGTCGGTCGAGTTCCGGACGGAAGCATTCAATGTGGCAAACCATGTGAATGCCTGCTCTTCGATCTCCGGACAACAAGGCTCTCCGGTCTGCATGAACACAAACCTCAGCGACGCGACGTTCGGCAAGATTTTAGCCGCGGGTGATCCGCGGATCATGCAAATGGCGCTGAAATTTGTTTTTTAGCCGAATTCAAAAAAAGAGGGTTAGCCACAAAAAGGCACAACATTCACAAAATAATTTGTGAGTCTTGTGCCTCTTTGTGGCCCTTATTACCTTTACTCGAAGATCTCCGGCCACGAGAACGTCAATAGAACGTTCCGTGCCCCGCTGGCAATGATCAGTTCTTTATGAACGGGATCGAGAGCGACTCCTGAGGGCGCTACGCCTGTAATCTGGCGAACCGGGATTTTCCAGCGCGGAGGAGCATCGCCGCTGTCGTGAATACTCCAGGCGCCGATACCTCCACCCAAGGCTCCGGCGATAATCCAGCCTTTCGGAGGGTACGTTTGGATCTGGCCGACGCCGCCGAAGGCCGTATTCGGTCCTTGGATGACGGCTTTCGGTTTGGTATTCCCGCTGGCGGTGCGATCGAAAATAAGCAGAGCCCCGCGGCCGCGCGCACTTTCGCCGTCGGAATCGCGGCCGCCTCCTTCGCCGCCGGTACTCCCTACAATCAGGAGGTTATTCACGGGATCGACACCAACGAGCGGATGTCCTCGGCGGGAGCCTCGAATTTGAGTGTCGGGACCGGCTAGAATTCGAATTGGCGCAGCGTCTCCATTCGATTCCCGCGAAAAGACCAGGACTTTTGGCCCGGCGACCGGAATGATGATCTCACCATGCACCTCGTCGTAGGTCATCTTGTCGTTGCCGTCGTAATCCGTGCCCTGGATTTGCGTGTGAGGTCCCTGAATAAAACGTGCAGGCGGTTCTTCTCCATTGGCACCGCCGCGGAACATCAGGATGGCTTGCGCCAGAGGGCTATTCACGACGATTTCATCGTGGACCGAGTCGTACGCCAGACTGTGCATTGTCCGGCTGATCATCGACTTCTGACCTTCGAGCGCTCGGACCGGCACCGTGTTTTCCTTCGCCAACCTGGCGAATGCCGCGATCTGCGGCGTGTTCACTCAATTCGGCACCAGGTATTGTTCTCGTTTGCTGTCGTAAGCCACTGCCTGAGGCTTGCCGAATTTCACCGACGTTCGGCCTAAGGGGGCGCTGCGAATCGTGCGGACCGGCGTCGCGTTGCCGTCGGCTTTCAGCGAATAGCACGTTGCCGAAGAATTACCCATATTGGAAACCCAGAATTCCTGATTCTTGAGATCCAGCGAGATTCCAGCAGGGTGGTTTAAACCGGTCTTGTCTCCATTGATGATTCGGGCCGGAGCGACGTCTCCGTCATCCGTTTCACGGAAAACCAGAATGGAGTCGCCGACATCGTTGGCGACATAGAGGTCGCCGCGGTCGGGATCCAGGGACATACCTCCAGCCCAATCCAACCGGGTTTTAGAGCCCTGAATCACGCGCAAAGGCGCCGTGTCGCCGCTCGCGTCGAGCGGGTACACATTGATAGACGGAGGATAAAACTTCCCTGTACCGGCTACCCTGTAGTCGCTGGCGTTTCCCCACGTGCCGACGAACATCAGGTTTTTCTTCACATCAAGCGCAATCCCATGTGTGTCGTATAGCCGGGTGTGTTCGCCTTCCAGTACTCGCAGCGGCTTTTCATCGCCGTTGGCTTCCTTGCGGTAGACCATCACTTTAGGCGGATACTGGATGGTGATGTAGATCTCGCCTTTCTCTTCATTGACGGCCGTGGCAAAGTTCCGGTGAGGAGTATTGAGTTTCCGGATGGGCGCGACATCTCCGCTGGCGCCGCCGGGGAAGACAATCATGCTGTCGGCCGTATCCATTGCGACCGAATGAATGTTGCCCGTTTGGGGGTCAATGTAGAGGCCGTTGTTATACTCGTTGAGCGTGTGCGGGCCCTGGATCACGCGCTTCGGCTGAGCCGGTTCAGCATTTGGAGTGGTGTTGTCCAGCCGGTTGAATACCTTGATGCTGAACAAATTTGTGTCCTGAAGAACGACTTCATCACGCAACGGATCGACGGCGATCGAGCTGTAAATCGGATATGTGTCCTTGATTGTCCGGACGGGAGGACGCGTCACTTCAGCTGTGTCTCCGGTCTCCGGCGACGCTGCGTGGACCGCTGTCTCCTGGAAAGACGCAAACAGATTCTTTTCCTGCAAGGCCGCAATCATGCTTGCATTACGGCTTGGGGGCTCCGGCGCGCAGATCTCTCCGTAATCGGGCACTTCCTGAACCGAAACCAATCGAGGTGAACCGAGAGGCGATCCGGATGGATTCTTCAAATTCGACCGTTCTCCCACGAGCCCCAACAACAGAGTGCACGCCGCCATCAACACCAACGCGGCAAAGATTGCCCTGTTGCGTTTAGTCTTTTGTGCGCGCATTGAACCTCCTCGCATTTGACAAGTTGTGGACCCCGTTCATTTTTTTCACAGCGGAAACTCTACGCTCCTCTAAGCCGCGGCAACAGCTTCACAGCATTGTCGCGATCGATTGCGCGCAGATCGCTTTCGTTGAACATTTCAAGCGCACGGATCGCCTGCGCCTGTTCGAGAGATTTTCCGCCGGGCGGAAAGTCCGTTCCGAACATGATCTTGTCGGCTTTAACGAGCTTCAATAACGACGCTACTGCACCTGGGTTCGCTGCACCCGCCAGATCGTAATACATCTTCCTCAACTCAAGCATGAAGCCGTTGGGCATTTGCGCTTTAAAGTTACCGGAGGCTCCGTCGATGCGGCCGGCCAGAAAGGGCAGCGAACCGCCGGCATGCGACCATATCCAGCGGATATTCGGAAAACGGGCAGCGTCGCCGCTGAAGCAAACCCCAGTGATAGCCCGCGTCGTGTCGGTGCCGTACTCCATGGTTCCCGGCCCGACACCGGGCGCGTAATTGAGTTCCCTGCAACAATTGGCTGCCGTCGGATGGACGTGGACGACCGCATTGCGCCGGTTGAGATCTTCCATGACCGGCCTGAATGCGGGGTTACCGAGCCAGGTGTCGTTGTAGCTTGTAAAAAGGCCGACGCCGTCGGCCTTGAGCGTATCGTAGGCGTAGGCGATCTCTTTCAACGTCGCATCGACATCGGGCAGGGGCATTGCCGCGAAGAAACCAAACCGGGTCGGATGATCCTGCACGAGCTTGGCAGCATACTCATTACAGGCGCGAGCCAGACGGCTGGTCACGGCCTTGTCGCCGAACCATAAGCCCGGATTGGTGATCGAGATCACCGATGCAGCGACGCTTCCGCGGTCCATATCCTCGATGGATTTGCCCGGCGTCCAAGTTGTATTTGCGGGCTGAAGCAGAGGCCGTCCCTTGACTTCGGCGACCCAAACTGCCGGACCAAAATGATGGTGTATGTCGATACGAAAGGGCTTCGCGGAAGCCGCCTGCGTGAAAGCCAGCGAAGCGAGGAACTTCAGGAAATCTCGTCGATTGGGATCGCTCATGAAATCACCTCTCTATCTTTCATTCCAAAGGCTGGATGCGCACGATGTATCCGTTGTGGTCAACGTACCAGACGCTAACCGGATCTGTCGAATTATCGATCCATGTTCTTCGATCGTGCGAATAGGGTTCGGGCATCTCGTATTCGATCCATCGCTCAGTCCGCGGATTGAATCGCAGAAAGCGGCCCGCATGCAGCGCGCCCGCCCACACTTCGCCGTTTTTGTCCGGCATCGCCTCGTAAAATGTGACGTAGGGAATCGGCGGATAATATTCCGTTATGCGGCGGGTCCGCGGATCGAGTCTGAGGAGCATTCCGCCTCGCCCGCCGAACCACGCGTTTCCATCCAAGTCGAAACCTCCGCGAGCGGGGGCGGAGATGGGAGTACGGGTATCCAATTCCCACATTTCACCGGTCTTGGTGTCGAGCAGAGCAAGGATGCCGGTTCCGGTCTGGCCCCCGGACCAGTAGCGGCCGTCGGCGCTGAGGATGTTGTCGTAAGTGCCGTTGATCCGCTTGAGCGGGAAATGCTTCACGATTTCGCCATTGCTGCTGTCGATTTTCACGACTCCGTTATTTTCCGTTTCCCACACGTAGCCTTCAGGGTCGATATGAAAATTGCTGAACCCTGGAGAATTGACCGGGCTGTCGGTTTCAATATGGAATTGCTTGAACTGCTCCGTCTTCGGATCGAACCGCGTGAGATTATGCGACCAGTTTTCCGAAAGCCAAACGATATCCTGCTTGTCCACCCAAACCCGATGAGTGCCGGGCAACGCGCCTGGCGTATCGGGCACGCGATACTCCTTGACTGCGCCCGTTCGGGGATCCAGCTTACCTATATAAGGACTTCGGTGTGCCGTATACCAAATGTTGCCCTTGGAGTCGCCATGCACGTCATGCGGCGCAAGAAGCTGCCGGGGCAACTCGTATTCGGTCACCACGACACGAGTCGAGACACCGCGCGGCGGCGGCAAATAATGCAGTGGCGCGTCCTTCGAGTCCGGGCCGCGCACTCGCGCGAGCCACTTCGCTACGATCTCCAGTTCCTCGCTGATGGGACGGCCGGCACGGCCGCGGCTCTGCGGGCCGGGTTCTCGAACATTGATCAGCGGCGATCCGGCGCCGGTCATCATCCGGCGGACGATGCTGCGCCATCCCGCTTCGTCGTAGCGCGTGCGAAAGATTTGCTGGTAGGAGTGACAACCGAATCCGCACGTTAACGAGAACGTTCTTTTCTCCTCGCCGTTGCCCGGCAGATTCAGCATCCATTCCGCTCCGGTAAGCTGCGCCAGAATTTCCGGAGTGGGCGGCAGCACCTCCTTGTCGGTAACTCTCTCGAGAACGATATCAGCGAGCGAAGTTGCGCCCTCGATCCGAACCGATTCCCTGACATAGGGTTTGAATTCCAGCGGGCGCGCGATTCGGAGCGCATAGGTACCGGGATCCAGAATTGGAAACTCGTAGCGGCCGTCCACATCCGAATAGACCGTGCTGCGGATTCCACTGCTTGTGGAGATCAACTGCACCATGATTCCTTCGAGTGGTTCGCGCTTGGTTGCGTGGACCGTCCCACGGGCGCCGCCCAGCAGCGTCCGGCGCGCCGAATTGTTCGTTACACTCCCCGCCGCGGCGGCGCGATAGCGAGGGTTAGACGGAGGTTCGTCTCCTTCAAAACAGCACTTGTCGCTTTTGAAGTAGCTCAGCAGATCGGTGAGATCGGGATCGGAGAGCGTGTAGCGGTACGCCGGCATGAGCTGGCCACCCTGCCGGATCTTCTCGATTATCGCCGCATCGCTCACGGGCTGACCCGAGCGCAGTCTGTCGCGCTTGAAGATGTCCTTCAGCGAAGGTCCGGTTTTCGCGTACTTATTGTGGCAGTACCAGCACTTGTAATAGTAGATCTCTTCGCCGCGCTGCGGGCCTTCGGCCGCGCTTGTTTTCATCTGGTAAATTTCCGCAGAACGCTGATACGGGTCCTTCGTGGCGCCTTGCTGGCCTGTGAGGGTGGCTGCTGCCGTTAAACAGAGCACGCTGGCGAAGATTTTTTTCGTGGCTATTTTCCTTTTGTTCATCATGGCGTTTTGTCGGGGAAGCGGATTAGAAAGCCGTCGCGGTTCGGCATCCGCACTTTAGGCAGGGTTTGGGCGTTCATCGTGTCGTTCTCACCGATCAATTTGTTTAGGGAGAGAATGTACGCTGTCAGCGCGTAGACTTCCTCGTTCGTCAGGGATCTGGGCTGCCTGAACGGCATGGCGCGCCGAATGTAATCGAAGAGGGTTGTTGAGAACGGCCAGAAGTTTGCGATCGTCTTCTCTGAGTCCATACTCTTGATGGGTTCGCCCCCCACCAGGCGGGCATTGGCGCCGCCTTTTGCTTCTGGTCCGTGGCACACGGCGCATTTTGCGGCGTATACGCGCGCGCCATCCGCTGGTGTACCGCTCCCTGGCGGAAGGCCCGTGCCGTCGGGCAGGACGTTGATGTCCCATTCCGACAGATCTGCCGCGGTAATGGGCTTTCCAAGTTTCGGCGCTTGTCCGAATGCCGCGTTAGAAAACAGCGCAAGCGTTACGAAGATCAGGAATGTGCGGAGCTTAAGCGTAAACATTCCTTACCTCCCCGCCGCGTTCGATCGCCCAGCTCGTAATGGCGTTATAGTGTTGGCTCGGGAATCCGGTTACAGCCGGAGGTCGCGCTGTCTGGCCGCGGGCCGCGACAAGCTCCGATCGTGTCGGCTGCATGTTCCCGGCCTCGTCCCACGCGCGGCTTTGAAGGACCACGGGACCGCCGTCCCAACGCCACGGCACGCGGAATCGAGTAAATGCCTTGCTATGGACGGGACCCTGAAGCGCGGCTTGAGCCCAGGTCTGGCCACCATCGGCGGACACCATGACCTTGGAGATGCGGCCATTGCCTGAATAGGCGATGCCGGAAATCTCATAGAACCCGGGCCCGCTCAGTGCAAGCCCGGGCGAGGGATGCGTGATGAAGGATTTCACTTCCTGGATGAAATAGAATCGATATGCCCTTCCACCAGGGAGGATCGGCGCGTAGGTCCTGGCTTCATAAAAAGTCATGCCAGGCTGATCGGTGACCTGAAGCCGCCGCACCCATTTGATGTTCATGTTGCCTTCCCAGCCGGGCAAGAGCAAGCGCATCGGATAGCCGTTACCGGGCATGACCCTTTCGCCGTTTTGATAGAGCGCAATCATGGCGTCGTCCAGAGCCTTTGCCAGGGGCACGCTGCGGCTCAGGTGCGGGGCATCGGCGCCTTCGGCGACAATCCATTTTGCTTTTGCGTCGATACCCGCTTCGTCGAGCAAGCTGGAGAGAGGAACGCCTGTCCATTCGGAACAGGAAACGAGGCCGTGCAAAGCTTGAACGCTGGCCTGAATCGGCTCGTTGGAAAACATCGGCGCGCTGTTGCCGCCGCATTCGACGAAGGCCATACGCGAGACCATCGGATAACGCGAAAGGGTATCCAGCGTGAACACCAAGGGTTGTTTGACGAGGCCGTGGATGACCAAACGATGTTTGTCCGGATCGATATCGGGATCGCCGGCATGCGAAATCACAAAATGCAACGCATTCGGCGTAAATGTCCCGTTGAGCAGATGGTGCGGAGTGCGCGCATGTTGAGTTCGCGGCTCGGCCTTGGGGTTGCTGAGCGTACGCACCACCTTGTTTTCAAATCGTGATCGGACGCCGTAGTCCGGAACGGCGGCGCCGGGCGCAAGGCTCCAGGGATCGTCCGCGAGCTTCTGGGCGGAAGCGGATGGGACCAGCCGATACGCCGACATTGCGCCCGCCAACGTCGCACCGCCGCGTAGAAATGCGCGGCGGTGAAGCAGACCATTGCCGGCAACCGGCGCCAGCCTTTCCAACTCTCGCTTTGCTTTTTCATGTGGCGTCATATTGTCCTCCTCGCGTCATTCCTCACGACGCAAAGGTCACAAAATTTTGGGCCAATCGGTTCGGTTGCGAGAATAGGTCACCCGGAAGAGCCGAGTCAAGGTGAAGAATGAAGTAAATAGCCACAAAAAGGCACAAAATTTCACAACAATGTTCCCACGGCGGCTGCTTGACAAGAGTAGTGTTTTGGCTATTGATGCCTATGTGTTACACAGACTGGTAACATGGCGTCGAAGACCGGCAGGATATTGGACGCGTTGTTATTCTGCACGATGAGCTTGACGCTGCCCGCCGCAGCTCAGGAACGAACATATTCTGCCGATTCCTTAATGGCGGCATTTGAAAAAGGCTCAAAAGTTTCGCCCAAGGGAACTGAAATCGTCTTCCGCGATGTGGTCGTGGAAAGCAAAAACTCGAAGGTCATCTTCAAGAGTTCGCACAGCCACAAAGTTATTTGCGAACTGGTTCCCTCAAACGAGAACCACAACAAGCCGCCTTCCGTTGGCCGCGAGCTAACCGTTACCGGAAGAGTCAGGGGACGTGGACTGTTGGGGAATGTGACTCTGGACTATTGTAGCGTCGCGCTCGTCGCCGGCTCGACAGCTTCGGCGGACCCGGTTCCGCAAGAAGTTGCGAGCGGCCCGCCCGATACGGTCCCCGCAGAAGACGTAACACCTGCTTCTTTACCCGAGCATATACAGGAGCCCGCAAAGAAACCCGCAACAACCCGGAGCATACAGCCGGCAAAACCTTCACCAGGAAAGGTCAAGCAAGAGGCTGTTCTCATTAGCGAAGCGGGCCGCACTAACCAAGCCGGCCGCCAGGACCAGACGACCAGAAA
>WNGM01004724.1_pt1 | contig 20442 bp, 20 predicted proteins | sample 5400571 | NCBI WGS metagenome assembly WNGM01 (sample SAMN13153378, study PRJNA577476) | soil metagenome | isolation source: 100 cm soil or saprolite under Garry oak tree replicate 2 | place: USA:California | collected 2016-06-15 | reverse complement strand
CGATCGTCAATCTGGCGACGCCGCTGTTCGGCATGGCCTTCATGGTTCACATGCACAAGCGGTTGAGCGGACCAAGGCCGGAGTTGATCGAGCCTTCGCGAAAAACGAGCGTGCCGGTGGTTTAGCATTGGCCAAGCGTGCCCCTACGTCCGCGACAATCCGAACCGCTGCAGCAGCGCCCGTGCGGCACCGAACGGCACAGGCGTGAGAGGTCCCGGTGGCGCACTGGTGATAAAAGTCACAAAGCCGAGTGCGATGCCGAACGCTGCAGTTAGACACCAACGCCGATGATGGCTCAAACCGTCTTTTCCGGCCAGCGGCAGAGATCGTTGATCAGGCATACCTCGCAGCGTGGCTTGCGCGCGAGGCAGGTGTAGCGGCCGTGCAGGATCAGCCAGTGATGCGCGTGCAGCATGAACTCGGGCGGGATTACGCGTTCGAGGCCAAGCTCCACCTCGAGCGGCGTATCGCCGGGGGCCAGGCCTGTTCGATTGCCGACCCGAAACACGTGCGTGTCCACCGCCATGGTGTATTCGCCGAACGCCATGTTGAGCACGACGTTGGCGGTCTTGCGGCCGGCGCCCGGCAGCGATTCCAGCTCATTGCGGGTGCGCGGCACCTCGCTGCCGAATTCGGCGATCAGTTTTTCCGACAGCGCGATGACGTTCTTCGCCTTGTTGCGATAGAGCCCGATGGTCTTGATGTATTCGCGGACTTTTTCCTCGCCGAGCGCCAGCATCTTTTGCGGCGTGTCGGCCACCGCGAACAGCGCGCGCGTCGCCTTGTTGACGCCGGCATCGGTCGCCTGCGCCGACAGAACGACGGCAACCAGCAGGGTGTAGGGGTTGAGATGCTCGAGCTCACCCTTCGGCTCCGGATTGGCTTTCCGAAAACGGCTGAAGGCTTCGTGCACCTCGGCTGATGTCCAGGGCCTGGGAGCCCTGGCCGATTTTTTCGCAGCGCGCGTCGGGCCCGATTTAGCCGCGGCCTTTTTCACTGCGTTTTCGCGCGGCTGACTTGCGGCAGGGCGTTTGCGAGATTTTTGGGCGGGTTTAGCGGCCGTGGGTTTCGATTTGGCCAGAGGTCTGCGGATGATTTTCGACATGATCCGGGTATACTGACCTGCGATGACCGCAGGCAACGATTTTGACAATTCAGAGCCGGCGCAGCCGGAATTGTTCTCGGCGCTGCTGACGCCGCACCGCTCGCTGAACCGTGCTGGTTTTCTGGTGCTGATGGGGTTTCTCAGCGCGGTCAGCTTCGCCGCCGGGCTGGCGTTTCTGCTGATGGGAGCGTGGCCGGTGTTGGGCTTTTTCGGCCTCGATGTGCTGGCGATCTACTGGGCGTTCCGGATCAATTTCCGCGACGCCAGGGCCACCGAGGAAATCCGGGTGACGCCGTCGGAGCTGCGTGTGCGCCGGGTGAGCCACCGCGGCCACGTGGTCGAATGGGTGCTCAATCCGCTGTGGGTGCAGCTCGACCGGAAATGCCACGCGGAATTCGGTATCGAAAAGCTTTATCTGGTCTCGAGGGGCCGCCGGGTTTCGGTCGCGCGTTTCCTGGGGGCTGACGAAAAAGCAAGCTTTGCCAAGGCTTTAACCGCAGCACTACAGGCCGCCAAGCGTGGCCCGACCTATAATCCGGTGGTATGAATCTCTATCGGGAATCGGGTGGTTTGGACCCCGCGCCCGGCTTACATCAGATCCATGATGAACCTCGCCATGAATGAGCACCGCCTCACAAAACCGGGCCCCCAGGACGCCGCGCTGCGCGACTATGATTCGGTGCGCCGCGCCATCGCCTTCATCTCGGAGCACTGGCGCGCGCAACCCACCATCGAATCGATGGCGGATGCAGCCGCCGTGACACCGGATGAGTTGCACCACTTGTTTCGCCGCTGGGCCGGGCTGACGCCAAAGGCCTTCATGCAGGCGCTGACGCTCGATCACGCCAAGGGCCTGCTGCGCGATTCCGCCAGCGTGCTCGATGCCGCGCTCGACTCCGGGCTTTCGGGCCCGGGACGGCTGCACGACCTGTTCGTGACCCATGAGGCGATGTCGCCGGGCGAATGGAAGAACGGCGGCGCCGGCATGACGCTGGCTTACGGATTTCACCCGTCGCCGTTCGGCACCGCCATCGTGATCGCCAGCGGCCGGGGCCTCGCCGGTCTTGCCTTCGCCGATCCCGGCGAGGAGCAGGCCTCGCTTGCCGACATGCAGCGGCGCTGGCCGCGCGCGAGCTATGTGGAAGATCGCGAAGGCACCGCCGCGCTGGCGCAGCGCATCTTCGACACCAGGATGTGGCGCGCGGATCAGCCGCTGCGCGTGGTCCTGATCGGCACCGACTTCGAGGTGCGGGTGTGGGAGACGCTGTTGAAAATCCCGATGGGCCGCGCGGTCTGCTATTCGGATATCGCCACCAAGATCAAGAGCCCCAAGGCCTCACGCGCGGTCGGCGCCGCGGTCGGAAAAAACCCGGTCTCGTTCGTGGTGCCGTGCCACCGCGCCCTCGGCAAGGGCGGCGCGCTGACCGGCTATCACTGGGGCATCACCCGCAAGCAGGCGATGCTGGGGTGGGAAGCCGGGCAGGTGGGAGTTCACTAGGGCTTCGTGAACGGCCGTGGCGTCGTAGCCCGGATGGAGCGAAGCGAAATCCGGGGCGATCTCGCAAGTGGCTGGGCCGGTCCCGGATTGCGCGGAGCCTGTCATCGGGCTACATAGCTGTACCTTCCGCCGGATCACACCGCGAGATCGAGCTTCGATGCGACGGTGGCGTCCGCATTGAGCCGATAGATGATCGGCACGCCGGTGGCGAGTTCTCGCGCCAGAATTTCCTTCGGCGAAAGCTTCTCCAGCACCATGATCAGCGCGCGCAGCGAGTTGCCGTGCGCTGACACCAGCGTGCGCTCGCCGCGCAGCACGCACGGCAATATTTCCTGAACGTAATAGGGCAGGGTGCGCGCCAGCGTGTCCTTCAGGCTTTCGCCGCCGGGCGGCGGCACATCATAGGAGCGCCGCCAGATGTGGACCTGCTCCTCGCCCCATTTCTTGCGGGCGTCGTCCTTGTTGAGCCCCGACAGATCGCCGTAATCGCGCTCGTTGAGCGCCAGATGTTTCTTGACCGGAAGGCCGGTCTGCGCCAGTTCGGTCAGCAGCAGATCCAGCGTGTGCTGCGCGCGCAAAAGCACCGACGTGAACGCGATGTCGAACGACAGCCCCTGCGCCTTCAGCTTGCGGCCGGCATCGATGGCCTCGGCAACGCCTTTCTCGGTGAGATCGGGATCCTTCCAGCCGGTGAAGAGATTCTTCAGATTCCATTCGCTCTGGCCGTGACGCACCAGCACGAGAAGACGATCGCTCATTCCATAATTCCGTTTCGATTGGGGAACGTCAAGATTCTCAGAACTCGCCAAGCCCGAGCACGTCGGCCATCGAATACAATCCGGGCTTCTTGTCCCGCGCCCATAACGCGGCCTTGATGGCACCTTGCGCGAACATCGTCCGGTCCTCGGCCCTGTGCGTCAGCTCGATGCGTTCCATCGCGCCGGCAAAAATCACGCTGTGGTCGCCGGTGACGGTGCCGCCTCGCAACGACGCAAAGCCGATGTCACCGCTTCTGCGCGCACCGGTCTGGCCGTCGCGTCCTCGCGCGGAATGCGCGTCGAGCGATATCTTGCGGCCCGCTGCGGCGGCTTCGCCGAGCATGAGTGCGGTACCGGACGGCGCATCGATCTTGGCCCGGTGGTGCATCTCCAGAATTTCGATATCGAAATCGTCATCCAGCGATTGCGCGACGCGCTTGACCAGTGCCGCCAGCAGATTGATCCCAAGGCTCATATTGCCGGACTTGACGACGATGGCGCGGGTCGTGACGCTCTGGATCACGGCGTCGTCCGACACCGAAAGACCTGTGGTGCCGATGACGTGAACCAGGCCCCGCTGGGCGGCGATCGCGACATTGGCAATGGTCGCGCGGGGTACGGTGAAGTCGAGAATGCCGTCGGCGTTGGCCGACAGCGACCACAGATCGGCCGAGAGCAGGACCCCATTGGGGGGCAGGCCCGCCAGGACCCCGGCATCCTTGCCCAGCAGTGCAGAGCCCGGCGCTTCCAGCGCGCCGGTGAGGACGGCGCCGGGGGTTTCCGCGATGACACGCGTCAGCGCGCGGCCCATCCGGCCGCCGGCTCCCGCAACGATCAAGCGCATCTCGGACATTTTCGAACCTCGCCCTTGCGTATAGCCGGGGCAGCCAGTTCCGGCAACCAATCAGGCCTCCGGTTTAAGGCTGCGGCCCGTCGTAACCTTCGATGATCACGAGATCGCTTTCGGCGTGGGGACTGCGGATCGCGACCAGGCGAGCGTATTCCGGTGAATTGTAGCAGGCGAGCGCGGTTTCATAATCCTTGAATTCCAGCACCACGTTGCGGGTCCGCGAGGAGCCTTCCCGACCTACAAACCGGCCGCCGCGCACCAGAAACTTCGCGCCGTATTTGTTGAATACCGCGCCGTTCTGCGCGACGTATTCCTTGTAGCCGTCCATGTTGTGAACATCGACCCGCGCGATCCAGTAACCCTTTGCCATCTGCATTTTCCCTTTTTGTTGGTTAAGCCAGCGCCTGCGCGATCTCGGCCTGGATGCCGTCCGCCGCGGCCCTGGGATCGGCGGCTTCCAGCACGGGCCTGCCGACCACCAGATAATCCGCGCCGGCGGCAATCGCGCGCGCCGGCGTCATGATACGCTTCTGGTCGCCGGCTGAAGCCCCCGCGGGCCGAATACCTGGGGTCACCAGATTCATTTGGTGCCCGACAATCTTGCGCAAGGCAGCCGCCTCCTCGGGCGAGCACACCAGGCCGTCGACACCGAACACCTGCGCCTGCTGGGCGCGGGCCTCGACCAGATCGGATACGCCGAGCCGATAGCCGGCGGCGTGCAGATCGCCGTCGTCATAGGAGGTCAGCACCGTGACGGCGAGGATTTTCAAGCCCGATCCCGCGCGTGCCCCGACCGCCGCCTTCATGGTTTGCGGATAGGCGTGCACGGTCAGGAATGTCGCGCCGAGCTGCGCGACGCTCTCGACGCCGCGCGCCACCGTATTGCCGATGTCATGCAGCTTGAGATCGACGAAGACCTTCTTGCCTGTATCGGCAAGTTGACGGACCAGCGGCAAGCCGCCGGCATAAGCGAGCTGATAGCCGATCTTGTAGAATGTCACGCTGTCGCCGAGCCGGGCGACCATCGCTTCCGCGGCGGCCACATTGGGCAGATCGAGCGCCACGATCAGTCGGTCGCGGGGAGCGATATTCACTGGCTGCATGTCACCTCACATCATGCGCTGGGAAACGTCGATCAGCTGCCGCACCAGCGCCTTGAGCGCCTCGATATCGGCCGGATGTTTCAATCTGTCCATATCATCATAGGCCTGATCCGCGAATGACAACGCGAGCTGGTTCGGAATAACGGTGGCGTGGCAGGCGGACAGAATCAGCCGCAGCGCCGCCAGGGCCCGGGTTCCGCCGAGGCGGCTTCCCGACGCCGACGCGATCGCAAACGCGCGTTCACGAAACACGTGGCCGCGCGCCTCCGGCGCATCCTGCACCCGCGTTACCCAGTCGATGGTATTCTTGACCAGCGGCGGCACCGAAGAATTGTATTCCGGGGTCACGATCAGGACGCCGTGATGCGCGCCGATCATGCGCTTGAGATTGATCGCATGCTTCGGCACGCCCGATTTTGTCTGCAGGTCGCCGTCATAAATCGGCAGCGGAAAATCGCCGAGCGAAATGCGCGTGACTTCCGCGTCGGCTTGCGCGAGTTCATAGGCTGCGACCGCCGCAAGCCTCGCATTGAGCGAGCCGGTGCGCAGCGAGCCGGGGATCACGAGGATTTTCAGCGCCGACATGATTTAGAAATCGCGTTCAGAACGAAGCCGCCACGCTGGCAGCGGCAGGGCATTTTCCGGCTAAGTGGAATCCGGTTAGCCGCAAGAAAATGCCCTTAATCATTAAGTTGCGCGTATTCTGCTCGCAAAACCGGTACCCACTTTTGCGGAATACGCGCTATCGGTATCAGCCCTTGCGATACACCCAGACGCGGGCCGGCGGAAGGTTCATCCAGATCCGCTCGGAGGCTTCCGTGGACACGCCCGGCAGCGACTTCGGGATTGGCGGCACCACCGAATAGGTGAACTGCACGAATGGCGCACCCGGCGCCAGTGCTGCGAAGGCATCGCGGATCAGTTTCAGGCGCGTCAGCATCGGCTTGGTGACAAGCGGCAGGCCGGAGACGACAGCGGAGGCGGGGAGGTTCAACACATTCCGGAGCGAGTCGCGCAACGTATAGGCATCGCCCTGTACGACCTTGGCATGCGGATAACGGTCCCGCAGCAGCGCACAGAAGCCCGGATTGTACTCGACCAGTACGAGACGCTTCTGATCGACGCCATGCTCGATCAGCGCGCTGGTGATCGCACCGGTCCCTGGCCCAAGTTCGACGACCGGCCCCGACGAATTAACGTCGACATATTGCGCCATGGTGCGCGCCAGCAGTTTTCCCGAAGGCATCACCGCGCCCATGTGAAGCGGCTTCTCGATCCATGAGCGAAGAAAGCGAACCTCATCGTCGAGACGAGGAGGTTTCTTCAACGCACGCACGGACGATTGCAAGGGCATTTCGCTACCAGGCGGGGGCGGGACCGCAGCTTCGCGGCACTGTCAGAAAATAGTCACAAAGACCTATAGGTAGCGGCCGGTACGGTCAAGTTTGCTGATCGCGCTATGGGGTGGCGCGGGTGCCGAAGAAGTCCTTGACCTTAGTGAAGAAACCCGCCGCCTCGGGTTGCGTTGCGCCAGACGACAATTTTTCGAACTCGGCCAGCAGTTCCTGCTGCTTCTTGGTCAGATTCTGTGGCGTTTCGACAACGACCTGGACATACATGTCTCCGGTCTGACGCGAGCGGAGCACCGGCATGCCTTTTGATGCAATGCGAAAGCGCCGGCCGGATTGGGTTCCCGACGGAACTTTCACCTTGGTCTTGCCCTTGTCGATGGTCGGCACCTCGAATTCGCCGCCCAGCGCCGCCGTCACCATCGAAATCGGAACACGGCAATGCAGATCGGCGCCGTCGCGCTGAAAGAACAAATGCGTGGCCAGCGACAGAAAAATGTAGAGATCGCCCGGCGGCCCGCCGCGAACGCCGGCCTCGCCTTCGCCCGCAAGCCGAATGCGCGTGCCGTCTTCCACGCCCTGCGGGATATTGACCGACAAGGTCCGCTCCCGCGTGACACGCCCGGAACCCGCGCATGAGGGACACGGGTCTTCGATCATCTGGCCGCGACCCTGACAACCGGGGCAGGTTCGCTCCAGCGTGAAAAATCCCTGCGCCTGCCGCACGCGGCCGGCGCCGCCGCACAACGAGCAGGTCTTCGGCTTGGTGCCGGCCTTGGCGCCGGTGCCCGAACAGGACTCGCAGGTGACCGAAACCGGAATCTCGATCTGGGCGGTCTTGCCGATGAAGGCTTCTTCCAGCGTGATTTCCATATTGTAGCGCAGGTCGGCGCCGCGCTCGCGTCCGCCGCCGCGTCCGCGCTGCCCGGCCATGCCGAACAGGTCTTCGAAAATGTCGGAAAAGGACGAGGCAAAGCCCGCGCCGAATCCGGGACCGCCGCCGCCCGCGCCCTGCTCGAAGGCCGCATGGCCGAACCGGTCATAGGCGGCGCGCTTGTCGCCGTCTTTGAGAACTTCGTAGGCTTCGTTGATTTCCTTGAAGCGGACTTCGCTGTTGGCATCGCCCGGATTCTTGTCCGGATGCCATTTCATCGCCAGCTTGCGGAATGCCGCCTTGAGTTTGGACTCGTCCGCAGTCCGCTCGACTTCAAGGGTTTCGTAGTAGCAGCGCTTGGTGGACATCCGTCAAACCCGCCCGAAGTTCGTCCTCATTCCGAAGGAATGCATTTCTAAAGAATGCAGCCTCCGGCTTAACGAAAAATGACCCCCATCCTTGGAGACGCAGCTTTCGCGCTCTTCAGAATGAGGGCCATGATGCCAGCCGTTTAAGCAGACTTCTTGTTGTTCTTGTCGTCGTCGACTTCGGTAAACTCCGCGTCGACCACGTCGTCCTTGGCGGCATCCTTGGCCGCATCGCTCTCGGCCTGTTGCTTGTACATGGCCTCGCCGAGCTTCATCGAAGCCTGCGCCAGCGTGTTGGTCTTGGCCTTGATCGCCTCGGCATCGTCACCCTTCAGCGCTTCCTTCAAATCGCTGACGGCGTCCTCGATGGCGCGGCGCTCGCTCTCCTCGACCTTCGAACCATGCTCGGCCAGCGCCTTCTCGGTGGAATGCACCAGAGCGTCGGCATGGTTCTTGGCATCGACCGCTTCGCGACGCTTCTTGTCCTCGGCGGCGTTGGCCTCGGCGTCCTTGACCATCTTCTGGATGTCGGCTTCCGACAGGCCGCCGGAGGCCTGGATCCGGATCTGCTGTTCCTTGCCGGTCGCCTTGTCCTTGGCCGACACGTTGACGATGCCGTTGGCGTCGATGTCGAAGGTGACCTCGATTTGCGGCATGCCGCGCGGCGAGGGCGGAATGCCCATCAGGTCGAACTGGCCGAGAACCTTGTTGTCGGCCGCCATTTCGCGTTCGCCCTGGAACACGCGGATGGTGACGGCGTTCTGGTTATCCTCGGCGGTCGAGAACACCTGGCTCTTCTTGGTCGGGATCGTGGTGTTGCGATCGATGATGCGCGTGAACACGCCACCCAGCGTTTCGATGCCGAGCGACAGCGGCGTCACGTCGAGCAGCAGCACGTCCTTGACGTCGCCCTGCAGCACGCCGGCCTGGATCGCCGCACCGATGGCGACGACTTCGTCCGGATTGACGCCCTTGTGCGGCTCCTTGCCGAACAACTGCTTCACGACTTCCTGGACCTTCGGCATGCGGGTCATGCCGCCGACCAGCACCACTTCGCCGATTTCGCCGGCGGTGAGGCCGGCATCCTTCAGCGCCTTGCGGCAGGGCTCGATGGTCTTCTGGACGAGATCGTCGACCAGCGCCTCGAACTTGGCGCGCGTCAATTTCATCGTCAGATGCTTCGGCCCGGACTGATCGGCGGTGATGAACGGCAGATTGATTTCGGTCTGCGTGGTCGACGACAGTTCGATCTTGGCCTTTTCGGCGGCCTCCTTCAGGCGCTGCAAGGCGAGCTTGTCGTTGCGCAGGTTGATGCCCTGCTCCTTCTGGAATTCATCGGCCAGATAGCTGACGAGCCGCATGTCGAAGTCTTCACCGCCGAGGAAGGTATCGCCGTTGGTCGACTTCACCTCGAACACGCCGTCGCCGATCTCGAGGACCGACACGTCGAACGTGCCGCCGCCGAGGTCGTACACCGCGATGGTGCCGGCCTTGGTCTTGTCGAGACCGTAAGCCAGCGCCGCTGCGGTCGGCTCGTTGATGATGCGCAGCACTTCGAGGCCGGCGATCTTGCCGGCATCCTTGGTGGCCTGACGTTGCGCGTCGTTGAAATAGGCGGGAACGGTGATGACGGCCTGATCGACCTTCTGGCCGAGATGGGCTTCCGCGGTCTCTTTCATCTTCTGCAGAATGAAAGCGGAGACCTGCGAGGGCGAGTAGGTCTTGCCATCGGCTTCGACCCAGGCGTCGCCGTTGGATGCCTTGACGATCTTGTAGGGGACAAGCTTCTTGTCCTTTTCGACCATCGGATCCCGCCTGGCGCTTGGCGGGCTGGCCGACGAGGCGCTCGCCATCGTCGCTAAAGGCGACGATGGACGGGGTCGTCCGCATGCCCTCGGCGTTTTCGATGACTTTCGCTGTCTTGCCATCCATTACGGCGACGCACGAATTCGTGGTGCCGAGATCGATCCCAATGACCTTTCCCATGGTCCTCATATCCTTCTTTTTGCGGCAGGTTGGCTGGGCCCTGACGGCGCACCAATCCAAACCCCCAACCGATCAAATGCTCGCGATATTGCGACGGTGTGCCTCATATAGGAGGGGGGGTGGTCCCCGCAAGGACCGGAGCGCAACCTTAGCCCCCGAAAACTCTAACCTTTGGAAGATAGTGTCCCCTTTGGACCGGGCCGGCCGGGCCAGCCACGCAGCCTCGTTACCAGGGGGCGACGAAGGCCGGCGCGATCGGCACCCGTCCGGGCAAGGAAAAGGTTAAGGGAACGGAATCGCCGGCTGGCCTGTTGCTGCAACTGCAAAACGGTTAAAAGCGAGCAGACTGAAAACGTGGCCCCCGGTCAAGGGGGCCATCACCGGCCGACCATTGAACGGCCTCAATGCAAACCCAGTAGATTTTTCATGAAGCCTATTCGACTGATGTTGGCGGTGGCATTGCTCGTCGCCGCCGCATGTTCGGCCTTCTATCCTGCCTTGCCTGCCTTGGCCGCGGATCCGATTTTTCCGGCCGGCATCCGGGTCGGCCTGACGCCCCTTGTGGGCCTCTCCCGCGCCAAGGGATTCGTCGGCTTCGAAACCGAGGACCAGAGCGTCAAGGTATTGGTGGCGGAGCTCCCGGCCGACGCCTATGGCGAAGTCGCGACCGCCTTCAAGGCCAATCCCGCGGGCACCGGTGGCATAAAGCCTGAAACCATCGAGACCGCGGCCGGGCTTGCCTACTACACCGCCGAAAACGCCAAAGATGGCGCGAACAATGTGCGGCGCTACTCGATGATCCTGCCAGGCGGCACTTTTTCCGGCTATGTCGCCGTCCAGGTGCCCGAGAATGCCTCCAAAATCTATACCGACGAGGCCATCCGGCAGATGTTTGCGACGGCGGCGATCCGCAAGGAGGTTCCGGTCGAGGAGCAGCTTGGGCTGATGCCGTTCAAGATCAGCGAACTCAGCGATTTCAGGAATGTCCGCACACTGGCGGTTGGCGCAGCCATTATTCTCGCCGACGGCGATGAAGCAACCGGGTTTGAGGCCGCACCTTTCATGATCCTCGGCGTGATCGGATCATCGCCGGCCCAGCCGGAAGATCGCGGCCGCTTTGCCCAACAGGTCGCGACCACGATTCCCGGGGTACGCGACGCGCGGATCACGATGTCCGAGCCCATGCGCATCGACGGCATGGCGGGATATGAAACCCGTATCGATGCGACCAGCGGCAAGGACAATACCGCCGTCACCGTGGTGCAGTGGTTGCGATTCGGCGGCCCGAACTCGTTGCGCATCATTGGAAGCGCCCCGCGCGACCAATGGGCGAAGGCATTTCCACGGTTCCGCGCCGTGCGCGACGGCATCCAGCCGCGCGGATAGCCCAAGCTAGAGTGGGATGACTTTTCTTCGAATCGTCATCCCACTCTATTTTTTTTGAGCATGATCTCCGCGCAAACGCTTCGCGTTTGTCGCGAGGGAAAACCGGTCCCCACTTTTCCGGATCATGCTCTATTTGACGGATATCAGGCCGCGCTGCTCGGCTCGTTGCCCGGCGCTCCGGCCTTCGCGCCACCTTTGGAGACCGCGACGAGGGCCGGCCGCAACACGCGATCGCCGATCGTGTAACCGGCCTGCACGACCTGCACGACCGTTCCCGCCGGTACCGAGGGATCGGGGACTTCATACATCGCCTGCTGAAAATTCGGATCGAACTTCTCGCCCGCCGGATCGAATTTCTTGACGCCGTTTTTTTCCAGCGTGTTGAGCAGCGAGCGCTCGGTCAGTTCGACGCCTTCGATCAGCGCCTTCAGCCCGGGATCGGCGGCCGCCTTGGCCTCGGCCGGAACCGCATCGAGCGCGCGCTGCAGATTATCGGCGATATCGAGAACGTCGCGCGCGAAACCGGAGATGGCATAAACGCGGGCATCGGCCACTTCGCGCGTCGTGCGCTTGCGCAGGTTTTCCATTTCCGCCAGCGTGCGCAGAACCTTGTCGCGCAATTCCGCAGCTTCCTTGGCAAGCGCTTCGGTCGATCCTTCTTCGGGATCGTCGGGCATGATGTAGGGCTTGGGAACCACGGGCTCGGGGGCCTGCGCCGGGTTCACCGGATCATCCTTCTGCCGGTCGGGATCGGTCATAGACTGCCTTCTTGAAATCGATGGGGATCGCGGGGGGAAGATGCTGGGGCGGGATATCGTGCTTTAAGCACAGAAAATCAAGCGCAACCGGCCCGGTACAAGCAAGATCACCCGCCCAGCATCCGGCTGACAATGCGCGCGGCGTAATCCACCGTCGGGATGACCCGGGCATAGTTGAGGCGCGTTGGCCCGATCACGCCGAGAACGCCGACAATATGACCCGCGGCATCGCTGTAGGGCGCGATAATGGTGGAGGAACCGGACAGCGAAAACAGCTTGTTTTCCGATCCGATGAAAATCCGCACGCCTTCGGCGCGCTCGGCGCGGCCCAACAGATCGATCACGCCGCGCTTGGTCTCGAGATCGTCGAACAGCAATCTGACCCGCTCGAGATCTTCAAGCGCATGCAAGTCTTCCAGCAGGTTGGCGTGGCCGCGCACGATCAGCTGCCGGTCATCGCTTTCACCGCCGGACCAGCTTGCGATCCCGGCGGCGATGACTTTCTGCGTTAGCTGATCGAGTTCGGCGCGATTTTGCGTCAAGGCGGTCTCTAGTTCGAGACGCGCTTCGGCCAGCGTTCGCCCGCGAATCCGCGCATTGAGAAAATTGGTGGCTTCCGTAAGCGCCGATGAGGGAACGCCGGGCGGCAGCGTCAGCACGCGGTTCTCGACCTGACCGTCTTCGCCGACCAGCACCACCAGCGCCCGCTCCGGCTCCAGCCGCACGAATTCGATATGCTTCAGCCGCGAATTGGATTTTGCCGTCAGCACCACCGCCGCGGCCCGGGTCAGGCCGGACAACCGTGTCAAGGCTTCGCCAAGTGCCGCCTCGACCGACTGCGCCTTGCCGACCGAGGCAAGCTGGCTCTGGATCGACTCCCGCTCCGGTTCGGTGAGATCGCCAACCTGCATCAAGGCATCGACGAAAAAACGTAAGCCCAATTCGGTCGGCAGCCGGCCAGCCGAGGTGTGCGGCGCGTAAATCAGGCCAAGCTGCTCAAGGTCCGACATCACATTTCGCACCGAAGCCGGCGACAACGGCATCGCGATCAGGCGTGAAATGTTGCGGGAACCGACGGGGTCGCCGGTCGCGAGATAACTCTCGACGATTTGACGGAAAATATCCCGCGAACGCTCGTTAAGCTGGGCAAGCCCGGCATGCGGCGTGATCAGGCCGATCAGATCGTGGTGGGCCAAGGGATACTCCTCACAGCAGACCCTAATCTGTCCGTCTCGAGGGTCGGTTACAAGCAGGCATTGGTCCTACGGGTGGTCCAAAGAACTACCGAGCAACTACCCAGGGACCGCCAAGTGACTACCAAGGGTCGACTAAGGGTCGACTATAAGGGTCTTGCCGCTGCCCGTTCCCCCTCCTACAAGCACCGCGAGCCAGCATTATCACTGAATTTTCGGAGGGTTTCCCATGCGGCCAAGCCGCCGTGCGCCGGATGAACTGCGCGCCGTGTCGCTGGAACGCGGCGTGGTCAAATACGCCGAGGGTTCCTGCATGGTTAAATTCGGCGACACCCATGTGCTGGTGACGGCGACCCTGGAAGAGCGGCTGCCGCCGTGGCTCAAGGGCCAGGGTCGGGGCTGGGTCACGGCCGAATACGGCATGCTGCCGCGGGCAACCCTGGAGCGCACCCGCCGCGAGGCTTCGGCTGGTAAACAAAATGGCCGCACCGTCGAAATCCAGCGCCTGATCGGCCGCTCGTTGCGCGCGACACTCGACCTCGAAGCGCTCGGCGAGCGCCAGATTACCGTGGATTGCGACGTGCTGCAGGCCGATGGCGGCACCCGCACGGCCTCGATTACCGGCGCATGGGTCGCGTTGGCCGACTGCATCGGCTGGATGAAGACCCGCAACATGATCAAGGCCAACGTCCTGCGCGACAATGTGGCCGCGATATCCTGCGGTATCTACAACGGTACGCCGGTGCTCGACCTCGATTACGCCGAGGATTCCGAGGCCGATACCGACGCCAATTTTGTCATGACCGGCGATGGGCGCATCATCGAGGTGCAGGGCACTGCCGAAAAGACGCCGTTCTCGCAGGACGAATTCCTGGCGCTGATGGCGCTGGCGCGCAAGGGCGTGGCGCGGCTGGTGGACCTGCAGAAGATGGCCGTGGCGTGAGCAGCTCTTGCCGTCATGTTTCCCGAACCAGGCTGCCGGCGTAGGATTGCGCATGCATCGTCTCCTCACCGGCAAGCTCGTGATCGCGACCCACAATCCCGGCAAGCTCGTCGAGATGCGCGAATTGCTGGCGCCGCACGGCGTCGAGGCGGTATCGGCGGGCGAGCTTGGCCTCGGCGAGCCTGACGAGATCGGTGATACGTTTCACGCCAATGCCCGGATCAAGGCGGTCGCCGCGGCGAAGGCCGCCAAACTGCCGGCGTTTGCCGACGATTCGGGATTGGTGGTCGACGCGCTGGACGGCGCGCCCGGAATTTTCTCGGCACGCTGGGCCGGTCCAAACAAGGATTTTGCGGTCGCGATGGCCCGGATCGAACGTCTGCTAAGGGAACGTGGCGCGACGGAACCTGCGCAACGCAAAGCGCATTTCGTTTCCGCCCTGTGCGTCGCATGGCCCGACGATCATCTCGAGGAAGTCGAGGCTCACGCGCAGGGAACGCTGGTGTGGCCGCCGCGCGGGACCGCCGGCTTCGGCTACGATCCGGTGTTCCGGCCGGATGGATATACGCGCACTTTCGGCGAAATGACCGGCATCGAGAAACATGGCCTGCCGCCGCTTGGTCTGGGGCTGTCGCATCGGGCCCGCGCCTTCGTCAAGCTGGCGGAGATCTGCCTTGACCAGCGCTGAAAACCCGCGCCCTGACGCCCCGATCAACTCGGGGCCTGGCTCTCCCCCGCAAGCGGGAGAGGGGAAACAAGCCTTTGGCGTCTACGTGCACTGGCCGTTTTGCCTGTCGAAATGTCCATATTGCGATTTCAACAGCCATGTCCGGCATGCCCCGATCGATGAAGAACGATTCTCACGCGCGTTCGCGCGCGAGATCGAGACCACCGCCGCGCGCACGCCGGGCCGAGAGGTGTCGTCGATTTTTCTGGGCGGCGGCACGCCATCATTGATGCGGCCGCAAACCGTCGGCTCGATCCTGGATGCGATCGGCAAGCACTGGCGCGTGGCGCCCGACGTGGAAGTCACCCTCGAAGCCAATCCCACCAGCGTCGAGGCGACGCGGTTTCGCGGCTATCGCACCGCCGGCGTCAACCGGGTTTCGCTCGGCGTGCAGGCGCTGGACGACGCCTCGCTGAAAGCGCTGGGACGTCTGCACACCGCGCGCGAGGCGCTCGACGCGGTCGCGATCGCCCGCACCGCCTTTGATCGTTATTCGTTCGACCTGATTTATGCCCGCCCCGGCCAGACGCCGCAGATGTGGGCGGATGAGCTGAAACTCGCGATCGCGGAAGCCGCCGAACATCTGTCGCTCTATCAGCTGACGATCGAACCGGAGACGCCGTTCTTCGGCTTGCATGCCGCGGGCAAATTGAAGACGCCGGACGAGGCGACCGCGCGCGCACTGTATGATGTCACGCAGGAGGTCTGCGCCCAGCACGGACTGCCGTCTTACGAGATTTCCAATCACGCCCGGGCCGGCGCCGAATGCAAACACAACCTGGTTTACTGGCGCGGCGAGGAATACGCCGGCATCGGCCCGGGCGCACATGGCCGTCTCGATCTCGATGGGGTCAGACATGCAATCGCCACCGAAAAGCGTCCCGAGGCCTGGCTGATGCGCGTCGAGGCGAACGGCCACGGTGTCATCACCGACGATCGCCTGAACAGCGAAGAGCGCGCCGATGAATTTCTGCTGATGGGCTTGCGGCTCGCCGAAGGCATCGACCCGGAGCGTTACGCTGACCTATCGGGCCGTGCGCTCGATCCCCGCCGTATTGCCGTGCTGCGCGAACAAGGCGCCATCGTCGTCGATGCGAACGGACGATTGCGTGTCACCAAGTCCGGATTTCCGGTGCTTGATGCCGTGGTGGCTGATTTAGCAGCTTAATCAGGCTACGCGCCAAAACTCTTCGGCGAGCCGGCGACCGGCTGGCTGCCGCCCGATGCCACGCGCATCACCGCAAGGCCGCGCTCGTTGGCGCCGTCGGCGCGGAAACGAAACAGGCCATCGATGCCGGCAAAGCCGGACGGATTGGTCAGCACCTCAGACGAAAAACGTTGTGGCCCTTGCGTTCTCGCCAGCGCCGCGACCAGCGCAACCGCGTCATAGGCCAGCGTCGCGGTGCGCACCGGATCGGCGCCGAATTTGGCGCGGTAGCGGCCTGAGAAGCCCCGGAAGCCGGCAGGATCCGGCGCGGCGTAAAGCCCGCCCTGCAGCGCCGGGCTCGCGGACACGCGCGGATTGTCCCACAGGCCGGTGCCGAGAAGCTGGATGTTTTTCAAATTGGCGCCGGCCGCGGTCAGCGCGTCGGCCGTCGCCACCAGCGACTCGCCGTCGTCGGCCAAAAACAGCGCATCGGCCTGGCCGAGTGACTGCGCCACGGTGCGCGCCGCTGTAGCGCGGTCGGCGCCGTATTTTTCAAACGCGACGATGCGCCCGCCCTTGCGGCCGGCGGCCTGCTTGAAGGTCGCCTCCACCACATTGCCGTAGGCGTTATCCGGCAAACACGCTGCAAACGACCGCTTGCCGGTGCCGGCTGCGTAGTCGACGATCCGGTTGACGTCGGATTCCGGGAGAAAGCTCAGCAGATAGACGCCGCGGCCAGCGACGCTCGAGTCGGTCGAAAACGCGATCACCGATACGCCTTTCGCACGTGTGAGCTGGGCCGTCGCCGGCACCGACGACGCAAACAGCGGCCCCAGAATCATTTCCGCGCCTTCGTCGAGTGCCTGCTGCGTTCCCTGCTGGGCGCCTTGCGCGTTGCCGCCGTCATCCTTGATCAGAAGCTGGATATTGGGATTCTGGAATTCCGCCAGCGCCATCTCGGCGGCGTTCCGCATCGATTGCGCCGCGACGCCGGCATTGCCGCTGGCCGACAGCGGCAGGATCAATCCCACCTTGACGTGCCCGGTTCCGACCGCGGCCGGCTGCTCGGCCGGTCCCGAGGGGCCAGCTTGCGAGTTGAACAACGAGCCCGCGCCGCCGGCGCAAGCCCCGAGCAACGGCGCGCCGAGAATGAGGCCAATCGCCGTCCGCCGGGTCGCCCCCGATGGCTGAGACCCGAAAGCAGACTTCGGCAGAATCTTGGGCAGTATCTTGGGGTCGAGCGGGCCCACCATTACGTCTCTATCTCTTGACCGGATCGCTTGACCGGCCGAAATGGCCAAGGCCTCACCTTCCAACGATCAGGAGGGTGGATTGATGCATATTGTCGGCGAATAGTTAAGCAAAACAAAAGGATTATGGCGGTACGGCGCAACGCCGGTTGCAGCGAACTGCTTCCTCACCGTTTTGGCACACAGTATACCGCGGCAGGCACGGTCATGGTGTAAATGATGTGTCACCTCTAGATTGGCACTATGCGCGCAAAAGCTGTTTCCACAAATACAACTGAAGGTGTGACGGGAACCCCGGCCCGCACATTTTCCCTGGGTGGCCATATTTTGACCGCGCCGAAGGCGGCTCCGGGCCTTCATCTGGTGGCGACGCCAATCGGCAATCTCGGCGATATCACCTTGCGTGCGCTGGAAACGCTGGCCGGCGTCGACATCATCGCCTGCGAAGATACCCGCATCACCCGCCGGCTGACCGAGCGCTATGCGATCGCGGCACTGCTCAAACCCTACCATGAACACAACGCCGCGCTGGCGCGGCCGAAGATTCTGCAGCGGCTGGCGGAGGGCGCCTCGATCGCATTGGTCTCGGATGCCGGCACGCCGCTGATTTCCGATCCCGGCTTCAAGCTGGTGCGCGAAGTCTGCGCGGCGGGTCATCAGGTGATGGCGTTGCCGGGGCCATCCTCGGTGCTGGCGGCATTGGCGGTGGCGGCGCTGCCCACCGATCGGTTTTACTTCGAAGGATTTCTGCCGTCCAAGGAGACCGCGCGCCGCGCGCGGCTGACCGAGCTTGCGCGCATCGACGCCACGCTGGTGATGTTCGAATCCGGAAACCGCGTACAGGACACGCTGGCCGATCTCGCCGGCATCATGGGCGCGCGAGACGCCGCGATCTGCCGCGAGATGACGAAAATGCATGAAGAGGTCAGGCGCGCGCCGGTGTCCGAACTGGCGCGGGCCGCGGACACGCTGGAGACGCGCGGCGAATTTGTGCTGGTGATCGGCCCGCCCGCGGCGGGCACGCAGATCATGGCAGAGCACGAGCTGGACGATCTGTTGCGCTCATCGCTCCAACGCGACAGCGTCAAGGACGCGGTCGCGCATGCGGTCGAACTGTCCGGCCGGCCGCGCCGCGAGATCTACGCCCGCGCGCTTGAACTCGCCAAAGAACTCGACAAGCAACTCGTCAAGCAGGCCGACAAGAGGACCGGGGCGGAGGGCGACGATGGCAAAGACTGACGACGCCCAACCCGCCATAACGCCGGTGAAGACGGCGTCGCCCGCGCGCGTCGCGGCGTTTCGAACCGGGCTGTCCGCCGAGAGCCGCGCCACCGCGTTTCTGATGGCAAAGGGTTATCGCATCCTCGCCAAACGTTTTCGCACGCCCTATGGCGAGATCGACATCGTGGCGCGCCGGCGCAATTTGCTGGCCTTTGTCGAGGTCAAGGCCCGCGCCAGCCTGGATGAGGCCGCCTATGCGGTGACACAGCGCCAGCAGCGGCGCATCATCGATGCCGCGCAAGCCTGGCTGATGGTGCATCCCGAACACGCCAATTTCGACCTGCGTTTTGACGCGATGCTGATTGCGCCGCGGCGGTTGCCGCGCCATCTGTTAGCGGCGTTCGACGCCAGCACCTGAACACTTAACCTTCCAACAAAACCAACTTGCGGGCCAGCCCATGAAATTGAACGTCGCCGTCCAGATGGACCCCATCGAGCGCATCAACGTCCGCGGGGATTCAACCTTCGCGCTGCTGCTGGAGGCGCAGAAGCGCGGCCACGGCCTGTCCTATTACACGCCGGACAAGCTCTCGCTGCGCGGCGAGGAACTGGTCGCCCCGGTTCAATTGCTCACCGTGCGCGATGAACCCGGCGATCATTTCACGCTGGGTGAGGCAAGGCGCGAGCCGCTGGCGGCATTCGACGTGATTTTGCTGCGGCAAGACCCGCCATTCGATCTCGCCTACATCACCTCAACGCATTTTCTGGAGCGGATTCATCCCAAGACGCTGGTGGTCAACGATCCCGCCAGCGTGCGCAACGCGCCGGAAAAGATCTTCGTGATGGATTTTCCGCATTTGATGCCGCCGACCCTGATCTCCAGGGATCTCGACGAGATCAACTCGTTCCGCGACGAGCATGGTGCCGTGGTGATGAAACCGCTGCACGGCCACGGCGGCGCGGCGGTGTTTCGCATCATGCCGCAGGACATGAATTTCGGTTCGCTGTTCGATATGTTTACGGTGACATTCCGCGAGCCGTGGGTGATCCAGCGCTTTCTTCCCGAGGTCAAGCACGGTGACAAGCGCATCATCCTGGTCGACGGCGAATTCGCCGGCGCGGTCAACCGGGTGCCGGCGGCCGACGATCTGCGCTCCAACATGGTGCGCGGCGGCGCCGCCCAGGCCACCGACCTGACGCCGCGCGAGCGCGAAATCTGCGCGGCATTGGGTCCTGGCTTGCGCCAGCGCGGATTGTTGTTCGTCGGCATCGACGTCATCGACGGCTACCTCACCGAGATCAACGTCACCTCGCCGACCGGCATCCGCGCCATCGCGCGGCTCGGCGGACCGGATGTGGCGGCGATGATCTGGAATGTGATCGAGAAGAAGCGGGGGTAGGATCAATCTCCGGCGTGTAGGATGGGTTGAGCGACTTGTCCGCCGTAGCTCAATGAGCGAAGGCGGAAGCGATACCCATCAATTGCATTTTACTGACATGATGGGTTTCGCAAGGGCTCAACCCATCCTACGCGCTGCGGCATGTGTCGGAGCAGATCTAAAGCATCCCCACAGTGGAATCGGATTGCGGTTCTTCCCCGCGTAGCGTAACTTTCTCCTACACATAGCTCATTCGAAAGCAATCTGTCGGGTTCGGCCCCAGCGGGAGAGAGCGATGGCGGATCAGGTCCCATGGCACCTTTCCGGTGACTATTTCGAGAATTGCAATTGCAGCATCGTGTGTCCGTGCCTCGTGTCAGCGGTCGCCCCGTTGACCTCGCGACCGACCGAAGGCTTTTGTAACGTACCTCTGATCTTCCACATCGAAAGTGGCCGCTATGGCGACATCGCGCTCGATGGACTCAATGTTCTGGTCATCCTCCACGCACCTGGGATCATGGCAGACGGAGACTGGTCGGTGGCCACC
>WNGM01004440.1_pt1 | contig 20462 bp, 12 predicted proteins | sample 5400571 | NCBI WGS metagenome assembly WNGM01 (sample SAMN13153378, study PRJNA577476) | soil metagenome | isolation source: 100 cm soil or saprolite under Garry oak tree replicate 2 | place: USA:California | collected 2016-06-15 | reverse complement strand
GCCTTCGATTCCTCGCGCGCGGCCTGGGAGCGGCGCATCCTGTCCGGACAGGCGGGGGGCGACATGTTCGCGGGCGCCAACCGACTGGGTGGGCGAGCCCTGGCCCTGTTCGCCGACTGGACCGATCGGATCGCCGCCGGCGAGCTGCCCCCGGAACCGCCGCGGCCGCAGGGCCTGGAGCGCAACGTCGTCATCACCGAGTGGGACTGGGCCGACCCGAAGGCCTACCTTCACGACGAGGTCTCGACCGACCGGCGGAATCCCCGCGTCAATGCGAACGGACCGATCTACGGAGCGCTCGAGCTCAGTGCCGATTACCTCCCCGTGCTGGATCCGGTGCACCACACGACGAGCCAGATCACGCTGACCGTCCGCGATCCGAACACCAAACCGGCGGCGGCGCCGAACATGCCGCAACCGTCGCCGTACTGGAGCGACGAGGTGATCTGGAACAGCCGGAACAACGTCCACAACCCGATGATCGACCACAAGGGCCGGGTGTGGATCACCTCCGCCGTGCGCCCGCCCGACAACCCCGACGTCTGCAAGGAGGGATCGAGCCATCCCTCGGCGAAGCTGTTCCCGATCGCGCGATCCAGCCGGCACCTCGCGATGTACGACCCGACGACCCGGAAGCTCACCCACATCGGCACCTGCTTCGGCACTCACCACCTGATGTTCGCCGAGGATGCCAACCACACGCTCTGGACGAGCGGCGGTGGCCAGGTGGTGGGCTGGCTGAACACGAAGCTGTTCGAAGAGACGGGCGACGAGGTGAAGTCGCAGGGCTGGACCGCGCTCGTCCTCGACACCAACGGCAACGGCAAGCGGGACGCCTACGTGGAACCGGACCAGCCGCTCGACCCGACCAAGGACAAGCGGTTCGGGGGCGCCTTCTACTCGGTCTCGCCGGCACCGGACGGCTCGGTCTGGGGATCGGTGCTGGGTTTCCCGGGCGCCATCGTCCGGCTCAGTCCGGGAGCGAACCCGCCCGAGACCGCGCTGGCGGAAGTGTACGAGCCGCCGCTGGACAATCCGAGAGCGCCCGTCCAGGGGTTCTCGCCGCGGGGCATGGATGTCGACCGCGATGGCGTCGTCTGGGCGGCCCTCGCGAGCGGGCATCTCGCCAGCTTCGATCGCCGCAAGTGCAAGGGGCCGCTCAACGGGCCGACCGCGACGGGTCAGCACTGTCCCGAGGGCTGGACGCTCTACCCGGAGCCCTTGCCGCAGCTCGCAGGCGTGACGGATTCGGGGAGCGCGGAGAGCAGCTACTACACGTGGGTGGATTGGTTCGACACCCTGGGGCTGGGCCGGAACGTGCCCATCGACACCGGCAATGCGTCCGAAGGGCTGCTGGTCCTGAAGGACGGCCAGTGGATCGTTCTCCGTGTCCCGTATCCGCTCGGCTTCTACACGAAATGGCTGGATGGCCGGATCGACGATCCGAACGGCGGCTGGAAGGGCCGCGGGCTCTGGTCGACCGTGAGCACCCGAGCGCCTTTTCACATGGAAGGCGGCAAAGGGACGACGAGCAAGGTCGTGAGGTTTCAGCTTCGCCCCGATCCGCTCGCGAAGTGAGCAACGTGGGGCGCCGGGTGGCCGGGAGTCCCCGGGGAGCCGGCTTATAGTACGCACGGATGAGCCGAGGACGGCGCGCGAAAGGTCGCGCAGACGACGAGGGAGTGTCTCTCGGCGCGCGGAGCCCCGAGGACGACGGCCATCTCGGCACCCAGGTGTGGGCGATCGCGCCCCTGCTCTTCGGATCCGGCTTCTGCGCGCTCGTCTACCAGATCGGGTGGCAGCGCGAGCTCCGGCTCGTCTTCGGGGCCTCCACGGCGGCCTCGGCCGCCGTGGTCGCAGTCTTCATGGGCGGCCTCGGCCTGGGCGGCTGGTTCCTGGGGCCGAAGGCCGACCGCCGGCCGAACCCTCTGCGGTTCTACGCGGCGCTCGAAGCCCTCGTGGCCCTCAGCGCGGCGGCGACGCCGCCGCTCCTCGGGCTGGTGAGGCGCGCCTACCTTGCCGCGGGCGGCACGGTGGTGTTGGGCCCCTGGGGCGGAACCGCCCTTCGGCTCGCCCTGGCTGGCCTCGTGCTGCTGCCGACGACCTTCGTCGCCGGCGGGACGCTCGGGTTCTGGCTCCTGGAGGCATTGGGGACCCGCTGGACCCTCTGGCTGGCCGCGGTGGCGAACCTTGGGGTCGCCCTCCTGGCGGGAGCGCTCAGCCGCCGGTCCTCGCCCGTGCCGGATTCGCCGGGGGAGGGGGCGGCCCGGGAGCGTCCCGAAGCGGCGCCTCCGCGATTCGTCCTGGCGGCGGCGGCGGTGGTCGGCTTCGCGTTCTTTCTCATGGAGCTGGTCTGGTACCGCATGCTCAGCCCCATCCTGGGCGGCACCGTCTACACGTTCGGCCTCGTGCTCGCCGTCGCCCTCGCCGGCATCGCCGCGGGCGGCATCCTCTACGCGATCGTGTTCGCGCGGCGGCCGGTCGGCCTGCCCGCCTTCGCGGCCAGCTGTGCCCTGGAAGCGGCGGCGATCGCGCTGCCCTGCGTCCTGGGCGATCGCGTAGCCCTCCTCGCCCTCGGCCTGCGCCCGCCCACGGGCGCCGTCCTGGGGGCCTACCTCACGGGCTGGACGATCGTGACCGCGATCGTGGTCCTTCCCGCCTCGGTCGTCGCGGGCGCGCAGTTTCCGCTCCTGGTGGCGCTGCTGGGCGAAGGGCGCGCGGGCGTCGCCCGCCACCTCGGAAGGGCGTACTTCTGGAACACCGTGGGCGGGATCGCGGGTTCCCTGGCCGGCGGATTCGGCCTGCTCCCGATCCTGAGCGCCCCCGGCTGCTGGAGAGCGGCCGCCCTCCTCCTCGCCGCCCTCGCGGTCGTCGCGGCCACGGTGGATCGGCGGAGGACGATGAGGACGGTGACCGTGACGGGAGCGGCCGCCGCCGTGGTGGCGGGCGCGCTGTTCCTGGCCGAGGGCCCCACCGCCGCCTGGCGGCACAGCGCCATCGGGGCGGGGCGCGCGAATGCCCTGGCCTCGCGGACGCCCAACGCGGAGCGCGCCTGGGTCCACGATGCGCGGCGGTCCGTGGTGTGGGAGCGCGACGGGGTGGAGAGCAGCGTGGCGGTCCAGGTCATCGCAGGCCTGTCGTTCGTCGTGAACGGGAAGGTCGACGGCAACGCCCGCAACGATGCCCCGACCCAGGTGCTGGGCGGCCTGCTGGGGTCGCTCCTGCGGCCCGGTGGGCGCCGGTCGCTCGTGATCGGCCTGGGCACGGGGAGCACCGCCGGCTGGCTGGCCGCCGTGCCGGGCATGGAGCAAACCGACGTCGTGGAGCTGGAGCCCGCGATCCTCGAGGTGGCGCGCATGTGCGGCCCGGTCAACCACGACGTGATGAGCAACCCCCGTGTCCGCGTGATCACGGGCGACGCCCGCGAGGTGCTGACGGTGGGTCGCGACACCTACGACCTCGTCTTCTCCGAGCCTTCCAACCCCTACCGGGCGGGCATAGCGAGCCTCTTCACGCGGGAGTTCTACGACGCGGTGGCCTCCCGCCTGCGGCCGGAAGGCCTGTTCCTGCAGTGGGTGCAAGCCTACGAGGTCGACGAGTGGACGATCTCGACGGTCGCGGCCACCCTGGCCGCGGTCTTCCCCGAGGTCGAAGTCTGGCACGTGAACCACATCGACCTGCTGCTCGTCGCCTCGCGCCACCCCTTGAGCCACGACGCGGCCGCCCTGCGCGCGCGCATCCGCGAGGAGCCCTTCGCGACCGCCCTGCGCGGGGCCTGGCGCGTGGAGGATCTCGAGGGCGTGCTGGCGCGGTTCGTCGCCGGGCCGGCTCTCGCGAAGCAGATGCGGGCGGCCGGCCAGGAGGTCAACTCGGACGACCGGAATCCGTTGGAGTTCGCGTTCGCGCGTACCCTTTCCCGGTCCGGCCTGTTCGATGTCCGGCGGCTGCGCGAGGCCGCGCGGGCGGTGAGCGCCGATCGGCCGGCGGTCGTGGGCCCCGTCGACTGGGAGCGGGTGGTGCGCCAGCGCCGCGCCATCTACGCGATCGCCGGAAGGGCGGCACCGCCGGAGCCCGAGGCGCCGGAGCCGGAGCGCGTCCGTGCCCAGGCCTACGCGCGGTACCTCGCCGGCGACCTGGCGGCGGCCGCCCAGACCTTCCTGGGCCAGCCGGCGCCCCCGGAGGGTCCGGTCGAGACGACCCTTCTCGCGGAAGGCCTGGCCGACGCCGGTGACCCGCGGGCCGTGGCCCACATCCGGGCCCTGCGCGACCTCGACCCCACGGAGGCCGAGGCAGCCACGGCCCGCCTCGCCCTGCGGTCGGGCCGCCCCGAGCTGGCCCGCGACGCCCTCGTGTCGGCGCTCGTGCACTATCGAACGGACCCCTGGCCCGGCCAGGTCAGCATGTCCCACGCGCTCGCCCTCGCCGACGAGCTGACCCTCGCGCGGCCCGACATGGTGCCCGTCCTCTTCGCGGCCCTGGGGCAGCCCTTCGCGGTAGGCGCGCTGGAGGAGCCGCGCCGGCTCGTCCGGCTCAGCGTCGCGTCTCACGGCGGCCTCTCCGACCCTTGCCGCGAGGCGGTCCTTCCCTTCGAACCGCACGTCCCCTGGCGAGCGGACGTGCTCCGGTTCCGCGCCCGCTGCTACGCGGCCACGCGCGACCCGCGGGCAAGCCGCGCCCGGACGGACCTGGAGGAGTACGTCCGGGGCGAGCCCCCGGCGCCTACGGGCGGGGGCGGCCCCCTCGCGACACCCGCTCCACGAACAGAGTGATGAAGCGCTCCCAGTCGAGGTCGTGCTGCACCGCCACCTTCCGGGCGCCCTCGGCGCCCGGCCAGGGATCGGGGCCGCCCACCGAGACTCCGTAGTCGATTCCCGGGCTCACGTCGACGTCGACGTAGAGCTCGGCCGTCTTGACCAGCGTCGGGTCGATGAGGCTCGCGACCGCGACCTGGTCGTACATCAGCGCCCGTCGGCCCGGGTCATGGGCGTAGCGCGGCCCCACCGTCTCCTCGAGCAGACGCGTGATGGGGGTGTCCCCGGCCACCATCTTCTCGTACCACTCCTTCGTGAGAGCGGTCTTTCGCGAGACGTTGAGGGGCGAGAGCATGATGGAGGGGATGCCTGAGCGCAGGACCACCTTGGCCGCCTCGGGGTCGACCCAGAAGTTGAACTCGGCGTTCGGAGTGATGTTGCCCGCGCCATCCGGGAGCGCGGCCACCGCGCCCCCCATGATCACGATCCGCTTGACCCTCTCGGCGAATCCCGGCTGCCGGCGGATGGCCATGGCGATGTTGGTCAAGGGGCCGATGGCGAGGATGCTCACTTCGCCCGGCCTGGCCATGACCGTCCGGACGATGAAGTCCATGGCGCTCTCGCGCTCGGGCTGCTTCCGGGCGAAGCCCCCCGGCGGGGGCGAGGGCGGATCGTCGGACCACCACCGCCCATGCACCTTGGTCGCATACTCGCTCTTCTCGTGCAGGAGGGGCATGTTGGCGCCCTTGTAGACCGGGATCTCGGCGCGGCCGGCGATCTCGAGAAGCCGCAGCGCGTCGGCCGTGGCCTTCTCCATGCTCTCGTTGCCGGCCACCGTGGTCACGCCCAGGATCTCGAGCTCGGGCGAGCCCAGGGCCAGGATGAGGGCGAGGCCGTCGTCCGCGGGCGGCATGACGAAATCGGTGTCGAAGATGACCCTGTGCGGAGCGGGCGCCGCCGCGACCCCCGCCGGAGCACCCAACGACAGCGTGGTCAGCACCGCGAGCGGGAGTCTCATGCCCGACACGATAGGTGCACCCTCCGGGGCCGGTCAACCGGAATGGCGGATGGGTCCGCGGCCTTCACCGGAGGGAGCGGAAGAGCAGGTCCTTCCAGCGAGCCACGTCGATCGCCCAGCATACAACCACCCCCGGCCCCTCCGGCGGCCAGCCCTCGGCGCTGCCCGTGCCCCGGGAGACCACGTCGAGCTGGTCCACCACCGTCATGCCGCGGGTCAGCGCGCCCTCGCACTCCACGTCGACGCGGTGGCGGCTCCGTCGGGTGCAGATCGTGGGGTCGAGGGCGACCGCCATGGCCACGGGGTCGGGCAGCGGGATCCCGGGATCGCCGAACATCTCCCGGTTCGCCCGGAGGGCCAAGGCGTTGCCGTCGATCGCGAAGCGGGAGAGCGGAGTGTCCATCCGGCGGCAGAGCGCGACGTCCTCCTCGTCCAGGTTGGCGGTGCCCCGGCAGAGCTCCCACCCCACCATCTCGATGGGGAGGCCGGACCGGAAGCAGACGCGGGCCGCCTCCGGGTCGCACCAGACGTTGTACTCGGCGGCAGGGGTCATGTTCCCCACCGTGCAGGCCGCGCCCCCCATCACGACGCAGCGTCCCACCAGCCCCACGATCTCCGGGGCCTGGGCGACCGCCAGGGCCAGGTTCGTGAGCGGCCCCAGGGTCACCAGCGTCAAGCCCGGGTTCGACCGGATCGTCTCCACGAGGGCGGGGACCGCATGCCCGGGCGCGGCCGCGGTGCGGGGAGCCGGATATCGCTGCCCGCCGAGACCGTCCTCGCCGTGGAAGGAGGTCGCCCGCTGCGGCGCCCGGACGAGGGGCCGCAGCGCCCCCTCGTAGACAGGCACGGATGCCCCGCAAAGCTCGACCGTGTAGCGGGCGTTGCGGCTGCCCTGGCGGGTGTCGACGTTCCCGGCCACGATGGTGATCGCCACCACCTCCACCTCGGGCGACCGCAGGGCCATGACCAGGGCCACCGCGTCGTCGGAAGCGGTGTCGGTGTCGATCAGGAGCTTCCGCCGCACCCCCTAAAGGTAGCCCTACACCAGCCCCTGGTCCATCATCGAGTCGGCCACCTAGGGTACCGCGAGGCCGAGCTTGAGCCGGCCCCGGATCTCCCTCAGCGCGTCCCGGGCCGTGATCGCCTTCTTCCCCTCGAGGCGATCGCGCACCGAGGCCTCGAGCGCCTCCTCGATCTCGAGCAGCGCCTCCTGCTCGGCGGCGGCCTCGAGGCCGGCACCGAGGAGCGCTTCGCGGAGCTCCGGGGCCTCCGCTTCGCGGTCCACGTCGACGTAGGCGGTCACCACCTCGCCGATCCCGGCCTTGCCGGCGACCATCATCCGCTCGAGGAGCGTGACCCCGGCCTGGTTGACGAGGTGATTGACGGCGGCGGTGGCCACGATCTCGCGCCGGAGGACGTGGGCCGGGAAATGCTCGGCGAAGCGGGCGCGCAGGCGTCCCGGGAAATAGGAGTGGAGGAAGGGCTGGCCGGCCTCGCGGTCGGGGAAGTCCGTCTCCATGACCATCTGGAAGGCGAACATCTTCGTGTAGCCCAGGAGCACGGCCAACAGGGGGCGGGGGAGCCCCCGCTTCCGGTGGGGGCTGGCCAGCAGCTCGTCCCGGCTGGGGACCGACTCGTCGGCCCGGCTCAGGATCCCGGCCCCCGCCATGTCGTCGATGAAGGACACGAACTCCTCGTAGCGACGCGCGCTCCGGAGACCGTCCAGGGAGAGGGCGAGGGCCTGGCTCGCGTTGTCGGCCAGCACCAGGTGGGCCACTTCGTCGGTCATCTCGGCCAGGATGCGGTTCCTCTCCGCCCGCCCCTTGATGACCCCCTTCTTGACGAGCATGTCGAGGAGGATCTTGATGTTCACCTCGTGGTCCGAGGTGTCCACCCCCCCCGAGTTGTCCACCGCGTCGGTGTTGAGCAGCCCTCCATGGGCCCAGACCTCGAGCCGGCCCTTCTGGGTGAAGCCGAGGTTCCCTCCCTCGGCCACCACCCGCGCCCGCACGTCCCGGCCGTTCACCCGCACGCGGTCGTTGGCGCGGTCCCCCACCTCCGCGTCGTCCTCGCTCTCCGCCTTCACGTAGGTGCCGATGCCGCCGTTGTAGAGGAGGTCGATCTTGGCGGAGAGGATCTTGCGGATCACCTCCTCGCCCGAGGCGGCCTCCCCCTCGATCTCGAGGAGCTTCTTGATCTCCGGCGAGAGGGGGACCGCTTTTGCCGAGCGGTCGAAGACGCCCCCGCCCCCGCTGATGAGGGCGGGGTCGTAGTCCCGCCACGTCGAGCGCGGAAGCTGGAAGAGCCGCTCGCGTTCCTTGAAGCTCCGCTCCGGATCGGGGTCGGGGTCGATGAAGATGTGGAGGTGGTTGAAGGCGGCCACGAGCTTCGTGGCCCGGCTCTGCAGGGCGCCGTTGCCGAAGACGTCGCCGGACATGTCGCCGATGCCGGCCATGGTGAACGGCTCCCTCTGCACGTCCTTGCCGAGGTTCCGAGAGTGGTGCTTCACGCACTCCCAGGCCCCGCGGGCCGTGATCGCCATCTTCTTGTGGTCGTAACCCGCGCTCCCTCCGGAGGCGAAGGCGTCGCCCAGCCAGAACCCGTACTGGGCGGAGACGCTGTTCGCGGTGTCCGAGAGATGGGCCGTTCCCTTGTCGGCCGCCACCACGAGGTAGGGGTCGTCCCCGTCCAGGCGGATGACCTCCGGCGGGTGGAGGACCCGGCCGTCCACCCGGTTGTCGGTCACGTCGAGGAGCCCGGAGACGAACTCGCGGTAGCGGTCGATCAGGTAGTCGTCCAGGGCGGGGCGCCCCGGCACGTCGCCCTTCAGGACGAAGCCGCCCTTGGACCCCACGGGGACGATGATCGAGTTCTTGACCATCTGGGTCTTCATGAGACCCAACACCTCGGTGCGGAAATCGTCGTGGCGGTCGCTCCAGCGGATGCCGCCCCGGGCCACCCGGCCGCCCCGCAGGTGGATCCCCTCCAGGCGCCGCGAATGGACGTAGATCTCGAACATCGGCCGCGGAGAGGGCATGCCGTCGACCTTGCGGCTGTCCACCTTGATCGAGAAGACCGGGCGCTCCGGCCGCTGATACGCGTTCGTTCGCAGCGCGGCCTTGATGAGGTTGTCGAGGGCGCGCAGGATCTCGTCCTCGGCCAGGCTCCGCACCGCCTCCAGCGCTTTTTTCACGCCCGCGTCGGCCTCCTCCACCGCCGCCCCGCGGTCGCCCGTGAGGGTCGGGTCGAAGCGGGCCGCGAAGGCCTTGTAGAGGGCCGCCGCCACGGGCCCGTTGCGGGTGAGCACCCCGTTCACGGTCTCCGCGTTGTAGTGGGTGCGGATCTGCAGGAGGTGGTTCCGCAAGGTGCGCAGCACCTCCACGTCGCGCCCGCCGAGTCCCGCCAGGAGGATCAGGCTGTTCAAGGGATCGTCGGTGGCCCGTTCCTCGTCGAGGGAGCGCAGGGCCTCCGTGAAGCGCTCGTGCCCCAGGTGCAGGGCGGCGATCCGCCACTGGGGCGCCTCCAGCTCGAACCGGTAGAGGAAGCACTTGCGGCCCTCGGGAAGCGCGATCGGGATGCGCAGCTCCTCGGTCACCGTGAGGCCCAGGTTCTGCAGCGTGCGCAGGATGTCGGTGAGGCCGAGCGAGCGCACCGAGTACAGGTTGAGGGCCACCGTCTCGGAGGTCCGCGGGATGACGCGGACCTCGAGCCGTCCCTCGAGGTTGTCGAAATGGCGGACGTCGTCCGGCACCTGCTCGGGAGGCGTGGACTCGCGGTAGAGGCCGCTGCGGGTCTCCGGGGTGACGAAGCGCCGGAAGAGCCGCCGCCCCTCGCGCTCCCCGAACTCCCGCTCCAGCGCTTCCGCCACCCGGTCCTCCCACTGGGTCACGAGGGGGAAGGTGAGGCGGCGGACCTCCTCGGGGTCGATCGGCCGCTCGAGGCCGGCGGCGTCGAAGTAGAAGATGAGGAGGGTCACCGCCCCGCAATCCACGGAGCTGCCGAAGGAGACGGGGCCGAAGGCCTCGGCCAGCGCCCGCCGGAGGGCCTCCTCGGTCTGGTAGGCGTAGCGCAGCCGGGAAAAGGCGATGTAGAGGGCCTCGTAGCCCGCGCCCTTGCGGACGTGGACCGCGATCTCGTCGTCCCCCGTCATGTAGACGATGCGGTCGATGATCTGCTTGAGGTCCCGCACGTCGGCGTAGAACAGCTCGGTCTTGGGGAAGCTGTTGAAGGCGGCCCGGATCTCCCGCCAGGCATGCGAGCTGGGCATGGCCTGGCTCTCCCGGAGCAGCCAGTCGTGCTTCTCCTTCAGGAGGGGGATGCGGTCGGCGCGCTGGGCGAAGGCGCCCCGGGCGAAGCGGCCCAGGAGGAGGGTCACCCCGGTGAGGGTGCCGTCGGGTCCCCACTCGCGCACCCGGAGGTCTTCGATGGGCTCGAGGTGGTAGATGCAGGAGGCGTTGTTGCAGAAGTCGAGGTCGATGATCCGGTAGTGGCCAGGAGCCGGGGCAAGGTGGCTCTCCACGTGCTCCATCACCCCGGGAAAGACCACCGGGAGCAGGGTCTCGTCGGTGAAGACGCCGGTCGCGGTCTCGTCCAGCTTGTCGAGGCGCCCGTCCGAGGCGGCTTTGTAGCCGACCGTGCCCATGAAGACGTAGTTGTCGTCGCGCAGCCAGTCGAGGAACGCGCGGGCCGAGGCCAGGTGGTCCTCCTGCCCGCTCCGACTGCGCAGGCGCGCGCCCAGCTCCTGGCAGACCCGGCCCATGTCCTTGAAGTCGGCCACCGCCAGGAACACGCACTTCAGGACCGCGCAGACCTCGTGCTCGATCCGACGCAGCCGCTCCTTCGACTCCACGGGCTCGATCTGGAAGTGGCAGTAGCACTCCTTGCTGCCCTCGTCGTGCGGGTCGCCGATCCAGACCACCCGCTCCCACTGCCGGCGCGCGGCGAAGATCGGGTGGATGGCGGAGAAGACGCGCAGGCCCGCCTTCTGGAAGTAATGCTTCAGGCTCTCGAAGATGAACGGGGTGTCGATGGTGTGGGTCTCCACGACCGTGGACTCGAGGGGCAGGCCGTGGCCGGCCCCGATGGCCCGCGCCTCGGCCTCGCGGGGGTTGCGCACGGCGACATGGATGCCGGGGAGCCCCTTGTAGAGCTGGTGGGCAGGAGGGATCTCGCGGGCCACGAAGCGGAAGTGGGAGCGGATGCGGCCGGCCAGGGGCTCCGCGGGCAGGCCGAGGGCGAGGCGGTCGGGCATGTCCGCGAAGACCACCGGGGCGAAGGCGAGGACCAGGTCGCGATCTTCGGGGGCCGCGTCGCGGCCCAGGATGTCGATCAGCTCCGCCAGCTTCGCCGCTCTCCGCTGCGGGTCCGCAGTGAGCATGGCCTCTCCCTCGTGGCTTCCCGTGACCCCGCGCGATGCTACCCGCGCTCCCGACGGAAGTCGAGCCCGAGCGGCCCCGAAGGGACACCCGTGCCGCGAGCCGGCCGGTTGCTGCTAGAATTCCGCAGGTCCATACGAGACGATCCGTGAATCGTCGGGCACCTCCGTCATGAAATTCGAGATTCGATACCCGACCGGCAGCACCCATACGGTCGAATACACCCAGACCCTCGTCTCCGTGGGTCGCGATCCCACGTGCGACGTGGTCCTGAACGACGCCAAGTGCTCGAGGCGCCACGCCGTGATCGAGGCGGGGCCCACGGGCCTGGCGGTGCGCGACACGGGCAGCGCGAACGGGGTCTTCCTGAACGGCCGGAAGGTCGAGCGGGCCACCCTGGAAGACGGCGACTTCCTTCGTATGGGCGGGGTCATCATCAAGGTCCTCGCCGGCGAGTCGGAAGGGACCGTCGTCGTGGGGAGCGAGGAGGTGGGGCCGCTGCCGCCCGCAGCGCCCCGGCCCTCGGCCGCGCTCTCCACCCAGATCAACGAGCTGCCCGAAGGTTTGCTGCCTCGCGCGGGATCGCCCCCGCAACTGGTCAAGACTCAGCCGGACCCCTTCACGCTGGACTCCTCCCCGCGGGTCGCCTCGCTCCGAGGGCCCGTACCGGGGCCGCTCACCATCCGCGTCCTGGCCGGCCTCTGGGCCCTGGGGGCGCTGGCCTTCGCCGCCTCGGGCCTGGTCACGGCCGGCGCCCTCGGGTGGAACGGCATGGGGGCCCTGGCCGCGGTCCTGGGCGGCCTGATCCTGGCCGCGGTGGCCGTGGTCCTGGCCTTCGGTCTCTGGTCGAAGAGCCCCTGGGCGCGGCCGCTCCAGGTCGCGCTGGCCGCGCTCGGAATCCTGGCCTGTCCGTTCCTGCCCGCGGCGGTCACCACGCTCATCTACATGCTTCGGGCGGAGGTGCGGGCGGCCTTCTCCGGCAAGAAGGACCTCCGGGACCTTCCTCCGGCGGAAGCCGAAGCGCTGGTGACCGGCTCGGCCGAGATGGCGTTCACCCTGTCGATCCTGGGCATGGTCCTGCTCGGCCTGCTCCTGACCGCCCTCCTCACCTGGCTGGGGCTGCGCCGCGCATCTCGTTGACTCCCTTCGGCCTCTGGGGTAGAAAAGGGGGTCCGTCCGCTTCACCTCCGGGAAAAACATGAACAGAGAAGAGGCGTTGTCCTACTACCGCTCGATGCTCCTCATCCGTCGCTTCGAGGAGCGCTGCGCCCAGCTCTACGTCGAGGGGAAGATCGGCGGCTTCCTCCATCTCTATATCGGCCAGGAGGCGGTGGGGGTGGCCGCCATGAGCCTCCTCCGGCCGGACGACTACTTCGTGACCTCCTACCGGGACCACGGCTATGCCCTGGCCCGCGGCACCGACCCCCGCCCTCTGTTGGCGGAGCTCTGCGGGAAGATCACCGGCATCAGCCGCGGCAAGGGCGGCAGCATGCACTTCTACGACGTTCCCCGCGGCAACTTCGGGGGGGACGGCATCGTGGGCGGGCATCTGCCGGTGGCGGCGGGGATGGGATATGGCATCCGGTTGCGCGGGACCGACCAGGTTGTCCTCTGCTTCTTCGGCGACGGGGCGGTGAACGAGGGTGCCTTCCATGAGGCCTTGAACGTGAGCGCCCTCTGGGACCTGCCCGTGGTCTACATCATCGAGAACAACCGCTACGGGATGGGCACCTCGCTCGACCGCGCCTCCTCGGTCAAGGACCTCTACCAGCGCGGGAGCGCCTACGGCATCCCCCGACGCGACGTGAACGGGATGGACCTGATTGCGGTGCGCAACGCGCTCGGGGAGGCGATCGCCCTGGCCCGTCGCGACAAGCGGCCGACCCTCATCGAGGCCGAGACCTACCGCTTCCGCGGCCACTCCATGTCCGACCGCGGCCACTCCATGTCCGACCCGGGCAAGTACCGGACCAAGGAGGAGGTCGAGGAGATGATGCGGTTCGACCCCATCCACCTCTTCGGCAAGCGGCTCATGGAACAGGAGCGCTTCACCCAGGCCGATCTCGACGCCGCGGACAAGGAGGTGGTCACGCGCGTGGACGAGGCGGTCCGCTTCACGGAAGAGAGCGGCTTCCCGCCCCTGGAGAGCCTCTACGAGGACGTCTACGTGCGGTCGCCCTACATGAACATGAAGGCCGCGGAGAAAGACCCGGCCTGGCGAGCCGCGGTCAAGGACGACCGGGTGCCCGAGACCCTCCCGGTCCGGTCGCCGGCCAAGGTGGGAAGCTAACCGTGGCCCTCCTCACCATGCGCGAGGCGCTCAACCAGGCGATGCGCGAGGAGATGCGGCGCGACCCCAACGTCTTCATCCTGGGGGAGGAGGTCGGGGCCTACCAGGGCGCCTACAAGGTCACCCAGGGCCTGTTGGCCGAGTTCGGGGAGTGGCGGGTGCGCGACACCCCGATCGCCGAGGAAGCGATCGCGGGGGTGGCGGTGGGGGCGGCCTTCATCGGCCTGCGGCCCATCGCGGAGATGATGACCTTCAACTTCTCCATCCTGGCCCTGGACATGATCGTCAACCACGCGGCCAAGTACCGCTACATGTCGGGGGGGCAGATCCGCTGCCCCATGGTCATGCGGGGCCCGTCCGGGGCCGCCGCCCAGGTGGCGGCCCAGCACTCGCAGGCCTTCGAGAGCTGGTACGCCCACATCCCCGGCCTGGTGGTGGTGATGCCCTCCACCCCGAAGGACGCCAAGGGGCTCCTGAAGAGCGCGATCCGCGACGACAACCCGGTGATCTTCATGGAGAACGAGGTGCTCTACAACTTCAAGGGCGAGGTGCCGGACGAGGAGTACCACATCCCCCTCGGCTTGGCCGAGGTCAAGCGCGCGGGCAAGGACGCGACGATCGTGGCCTGGAGCCGCTCGGTCACCACCTCGCTGGCGGCGGCGGACCTCCTGGCCAAGGACGGCATCGAGGCCGAGGTGGTGGACCCCCGAACCCTGCGCCCACTGGACGAGGACCTGATCTTCGAGTCGGTGCGCAGGACCAACCGTTGCGTGGTGGTCGAAGAGGGCTGGCGCTACGCGGGATTCGGGGCGGAGATCGCCGACCGCGTCCAGCGCGAATGCTTCGACGATCTCGACGCGCCCGTGCTGCGCGTCACCGCCGCCGACGTCCCCATGCCCTACGCCAAGACGCTGGAAAAGGCCTACCTCCCCCAGCCCGAGAAGGTGGTGGAAGCGGTCCACAAGGTTCTCTACCGGTGACGATGCAGCACCCTCGTGAGCCACGGGCGGCGAGCGACGCGGGATTCATTCCCGCGGCTCAAAGATGATCTCCCGAGTGGTGCTGGCCAAGCTGTCCCCGACGATGGAGGAGGGGACCATCGTCAAGTGGAGCAAGAAGGAAGGGGACGCGGTCAAGGTGGGCGACGTCCTGGCCGAGATCGAGACCGACAAGGCCAACATGGAGATGGAGGCCCTCGCGCCGGGAGTGCTCCGCAAGATCCTCGTGCCCGCCGGGGGCAAGGCCCCCGTCGGTGCGCTTATCGGCGTGGTCGCCGACCCCAAAGAGGACATCAGCGCGGTACTCGCCCAGGCCCCGGCGGTGGGCGCTCCCGTGGTGGCCCCGGTTCCCTCTCCGGCCCCTTCTCGGGGTCTCGCCCCCGCCGCGGCCCCCCCTCCGGTCGCGCCCCGCCCTGCCCCGGCGGCGGCTCCCCTGGCCGTCCCTCCGGGGGACGGCCGTGTCAAGGCGAGCCCGCTCGCCCGCACCATGGCCGAGCGCCAGAACATCCCGCTCGCGGAGGTGCCGGGGACGGGGCCCGGCGGCCGCATCGTGAAGCGCGACATCGAGAGCTACGCGGCGGCACCGCCCGGGGCCCGCGCGGTTTCCGCCGCCCACGCTCCCGCGGGAGCGCCCGCGCCCCTCGTCCCCTTCCCCGCGGTCGTGCCCGGCCAGGAGCTCCCGCTCTCGAACATGCGGAAGACCATCGCCCGCCGCCTCGCCGAGAGCAAGTTCTCCGCCCCGCACTTCTACGTGACGGTCGACGTCGACATGGGGGCGGCGGTCGCCCTGCGCGAGCAGCTCCTGAACGGCGAGAACGTCAAGGTCTCGTTCAACGACCTCGTCTTGAAGGCCTGCGCCAAGGCCCTCCCTCGGTTCCCCATGGTCAACGCCTCCTGGGGCGGCGACAAAATCACCACCCACGGCGAGGTCCATCTCGGGGTCGCGGTCTCGATCGCGGAAGGCCTCATCACCCCGGTCGTGCGCCACGCCGACCGCAAGTCCGTCCTCGAGATCTCCCGGGAGGTGAAGGACCTTGCCGGGCGGGCCCGGGAAAAGAAGCTGCGGCCCGAGGAGTTCATGGGCTCCACCTTCACCGTCTCGAACCTGGGGATGTTCGAAGTGTCCGAGTTCACCGCGATCATCAACCCCCCGGAGGCGGCCATCCTGGCGGTGGGCTCGGTGAGCAAGGTGCCGGTGGTGGCCGACAACGAGGTCGCGGTCGGCCATCGCATGAAGCTGACCTTGAGCTCGGACCACCGGGTGGTGGATGGAGCCCTGGCCGCGCAGTTCCTCCAGGAGGTGCGCCGGCTGCTGGAGAACCCGGTCAGCTTGTTCGTCTGAGCTAAGGGCCTCTAGTGCCCGCGGGACTGCCGCATCAGGTACTCCCGGACAATGGCCTCGATCCGCAGGCGGTTGTCCTCGCTGAGGCCGCGGAAGGCCACCCCGAAGCCGGGCGGGAGGCTGTGGACGGGATGCTGCTGGCGCGGGTTGGTCCAGGCGACCACCCCCTCCAGCGTGAGCTCCTGCTCGGTTTCGGGGAGGCGGAAGCGGCACACCACGCGCTGGCCAAGGCGCGGCATCTCATCGAGGGCCACGTAGGCGCCGAGCACGTTGATGTTGACGATGAAGGCGCTGACCGCGGCGCCCTCCTCGAAGTCCACCTGGCAACGCCGCACGAAGGGGACGCGTAGCGCCCCGCCGGCTCGTCTCTCGGCCGAGGGGGGCGCCATGCCCCGGCATTCTATCGTCGTTCTCCCTCAATGGCCATGGCCGCTCGTGGCGACGCGGGTCGCCGCCCCGGCCGCGGCCTCGCGCACGGCGTCGTTGGGATCGCGCCGGGCCGCCTGGAGCGCGGGCAGGGCGGCCTCCGCGCCGGGGCCGATGCGGCCCAGCGCCCGCGCCGCCTCGCGCCGCACGCGGTCGGACGGGTCCGCGAGGCCCGCGATCAGGTCCGGCACCGCCGGCACCGCGCCGGGGCCGATGAGTCCGAGGGCGCGGGCGGCGCGCCAGCGCTCCTCCCAGGCGGCGTCCCGCAAACCGTGGCCGAGGGCCGCGACCGCTTTCGGCTCGGCAGACCCGATGTGACCGAGAGCGGTGGCCACCACCCCCCGTACCCCGGGGTCGGCTTCGAGCGCGAGGGCGGCCAGGGGCCCCGCGGCCTCGCCGGCCGCGGGGCCCATCTGCCCGAGGCTCCAGGCGGCGAAGGCACGCACATAGAGGTCGCGGTTGCCCAGGGCGGTGACGAGCGACGCGAGGTCGTGCCCGGGGTCGAGGCCGATGAGGTCGAGCGCCTCGGCGGCCCGCCACCGCACCCCCTGCCGGGGATCCGCGAGGGCGGCGAAGAGGGGGGCCCGGGCCTCGGAGCTTCCGATCCGGCCCAGGGCAACCGCGGCGTCGAGCCGCACGCTCTCCTCGGCGTCCGCGAGTCCGCGCAGGAGAGCCGGCACCGCGGGCCGGGCCGGGGGGCCCAGGCGGCCCAGGGCCCAGGCCGCTTCCGCGCGCACCGCGGGGTCCCGGTGCGCGAGCAGAGGCGCCAGATCCTTCACCCGCGCCGGCTCGAGCTTCAGGGCGTCGGTGCCGAGCGCCTGGGCCAGCGCGGTCACGGAGGTCCAGGCGGGCGGCACCAGGGCCGCCTCCACCACCTGGTCGGCGACCCGCGCGCAGGCCTCTGCCGTCAAGTGGAGGTGGTCCCCGGGGAGGAAGGCCGCGGGGCCGAGCGAACGCAAGCCGGGCAGCACGTCGAGAAAGGGCAGGGCCTCGCGCGCGCAGAACGCGCGGATCTTCTCCTGCACCACGGGCGAGGGCGGATCCGGCCCCACCTGTCCCGCGTAGGGAAAGACCAGCACCGAGAGCGGCACCCCGTCGGCCTGTACCACCGCCTCGTGGAGGCGCGCGAGCACCGCGGGCGGACGGGCCAGGTTGTTGGCCAGCTCCTGGGGATCGTTGAGGCAGACCCCGAGGAGGACCAGGTCGGGACGATACCGGCGGGCGATCCTCTCGTAGGCGATCCGCTCCTGGCGGGTGGACCAGGCCATCAGGGAGACGTTCAGCACCTCGATCCCCGGCCCGCGCCCGTCGAGGTGCTTTTGCAGGACCGCGGGATAGGACTGGTCCCGCCGCAGGCCGTAGCCGAAGGTCACGCTGTCCCCGAGGCAGAGCACGCGGTGCACGCCCGCGGGCTTCTCCGGCGCGTGCGGAAAGTCGCGGACGCCGTCGTGGGTGAAGTCGTCCGTGGGGGGCCAGCCGGGGGAGGCCGAGCGGATCACGTAGAAATCGCCGCCCCAGTCCTTCTCCCAATCCATGGTCCGGTCCGCGGGGTCGAGGGGAAGGCGGGGCTTCTCGAACCGCCGGGCGAGAAGCTCCGCGGCGCCCAGGAACAAAACCGTGACGGCGAGGCTCAGGGCCAGATTGACGGCGAGGGAAGCGCGGGACGACCAGGGGCCGGCCATCGCTCAGAGAACGATGCGATCGGCGCCCGCTCGCCGCGTCACCCGCTCCCGATCGAGGTACTCGAGGAGCGGGATCACGAACTTGCGGGTGAGACCCGTCATCTCCTTCAAGTGGCCGACGTCGAGGCGCGATCCGGAAGGCCAGCGCGCCCGCACCGCGGTCTTGAGCCGGTCCAGGTGGTCGCGGTGCACGAGCAGGTTCTCCCCCACGCGGTCGAGCACCCGCTCCGCGAGCAGCACCCGCGAGACGCGCTCGAAGACTCGGGAATCCGGGCCGCCCCGGGCCAAGAGCCCGCGCAGGTCGACCCCGGTGAGGCCGGCTCCCGCGGCGGCCTCCAGGAGCCGCCGGCGCGCCTCCTCCTCGCCCGGGCTCAGGCTGATGGTGTGACCCGCGAGGGCGACCGCATCCGGCAAGAGGCGGGCCTCGCCCGAGGCCGCGAGCGACGCCAGGACGTGGTCGAAGGCCGCGGCGGGGGCACGACCGAAAGCCCGCCGGCGCAGCTCCTCCCGCGGCATGGCCGGCTTCAGGGGCTGCTCGCGGTGGAACCGCTCGAGCAGCCGGCGGGCCGCCGCGGCCAGGCCGTCGAGGGTGTCCCGGGACAAGAACCACACGGGGTCCTGGCCGAGGGCTACGAGGGAAGGCTCCGCCGACAGGGCTTCGTCGATGCGGGCAAGGGGCAGGGTGAGGCGGGACGCGAGCGCCGGCGCCTCGAGCCCCGCCGGTCCCGCCTCCGCCACGAGCGCGGCGGCCACCGCCGCCGGGTCCCGCGCGTCGCGCAGACGTTCGAGCCGCGGACGATCCCCCGCGCGCCGCTTGGGCGGCAGGGGATCGAGCACGCGCGCGCCTCCGATGGTCGTGGGGGGCGAATAGGCCCGCAGGACGAGACGGTCGCCCCGGCCGGCCACGGCGGCGCGCTCCAGCCGGAGCTGAGCGAGGGCACTCCGCCCGGGCTCGACGCGGCCATCGCCGAGCAGCCGGACGCGGGCCAGCACCTCGGCGCTCGCGAGGTGGACCCGGACCCGCGCGCCGTCCGACAGAGGCCGCTGGCCCTCGATCACGGTCAGCTCGACGTCGAGCATCGGAGTGGGCCTCAGGGTGCCCGGCCGGACGAGCACGTCCCCGCGGAAGAGGTCGGCCACCTCGAGGCCCACCAGGTTCACCGCGGTGCGGGTGCCGGCTTCCGCCCGCTCCACCGACGCCCCGTGGACCTGCAGCCCGCGCACCCGGGCGCGCCGCCCCGCGGGCAGCGCCTCGACCTCCTCGCCCAGGTCCAGCGTCCCCGTCACCAAAGTGCCTGTGACCACGGTGCCGAAGCCGCGCATCGAGAAGGCCCGGTCAATGGGCAGCCGCAGCACGCCGCCTCCAGGGCGGGGCGGGGAGGTCCTCGCCAGGGATCGAAGCGCCTCCCGCAGGGCCTCGAGGCCCTGGCCGGTGCGGACGGAGACGCGCAGCAGGGGCCCGCCTTCCAGGAAGGAGCCCGCCACCAGCTCGAGCGCCTCGAGCTCGGCCACGGCCTGACGATCGGGATCGGCCAGGTCGCACTTGGTGAGGGCCACCACGCCGCGGGGAATGCCGAGGAGCCGGCAGATCTGGAAGTGCTCGCGGGTCTGGGGCATGACCGACTCGTCCGCCGCCACCACCAGGAGGACGGCGTCGATACCGTGGGCCCCGGCGAGCATGTTGCGGACGAACCGCTCGTGGCCCGGCACGTCCACGAAGGAGGCCACGAGGCCCTCCCCGAGGTCGAGGTGGGCGAAGCCCAGGTCGATGGTGATCCCCCGCTCCTTCTCCTCCTTGAGGCGGTCGGGGTCGGTGCCGGTGAGGGCGTGGACCAGGGCGCTCTTGCCATGGTCGATGTGGCCGGCCGTGCCGACGATCAACGAGCGCAGCGCGCGGTCACTCCTCCTTGGTGGTCACCCCGAAGACGGACTCGGCGGTCTTGTGGAGCTTCGCGGCCAGGGCCAGGCGGGCCTCCTTCTCGGAGCGCACGATGAACGAGTAGTTCTCGCGGGCCACCTTGATGAGGAAGAGCAGCTCGTCGCGGCTGAGGTTCAGGACGATGCGGCTCTGCTCCTGGTCGAAGAAGCTTTCCACCAGCTTGTCGCGAAGCTTGAGGCGGGCCTGTTGTTCCTCCTCCGTGATGAAGTGGTACTCCTGGCGAGTGACCTTCTGTAGAAAGACGAGCTCCTTCGCGCTCAGGTTGAGCGCCACGCTACGGGCCTCCGACATCTTGGCGTTCCTCCCTGGTTCCGACGGTTGAGCCGTGGCGAGCCTCCCTCGGCCCTCAATGGCCAAAAACAGCGCCTATTGTAGACGACCCCCGCGCCCGCGCCTAGCGCCTCCGGCGCTTCCCACCCGTGGGCCGTCGGCCGCCACCACCGGCGCCCCTCCGCCCGGTCGGGGGACGCTTGGGGGCGGCTCCCGCGCGCCCGGCCCGCTCGAGCACGTCCACGAGGGCGAAGTCGATCTGCCGGCGCTCCAGGTCCACCCGGACCACCTGGACCTCGACCTTGTCCCCCAGCCGGTACGTCTTCTTCGTGTTCTCGCCCTTCAGCACGTGGGCCTTCTCGTTGAAGAGG
>WNGM01001256.1_pt1 | contig 20472 bp, 29 predicted proteins | sample 5400571 | NCBI WGS metagenome assembly WNGM01 (sample SAMN13153378, study PRJNA577476) | soil metagenome | isolation source: 100 cm soil or saprolite under Garry oak tree replicate 2 | place: USA:California | collected 2016-06-15 | reverse complement strand
GCGGGCTGTCGGCGCTCGATGGCTTGCTCCAGCGCTCCGATGGTGAGCCGTACGGCTAGTGTGCGATCCAGAGCCCAGCCCACCACTTTGCGAGAGAACCCATCGAGGATCACCGCTAAGTAGACAAATTCCGCCTTCAGCCGAATGTAGGTGATGTCCGCTGGCGAGACTCGTGCCGTGGAGCTACCCAAACATCGCTTCTTCATTGCGACTTTGTTTCAGCCTCAACTTTCGTCAAGACCCGAGACGCCGCACCCATTACTCGTAGCATTTCTCCGAGCGGCAATACGCTTTCGGAAGAACCGCCTTCGTTGAGCTAGGCCCAAAGACATCGATTCGACCCGGGACGATCCTAAGCTGTTGCGGGCTGGCGTTGTGCCAGGAAGATTCCAGCAGCGGCTCCGCCAACAACTTTCAATGCGTTGCCAACGATGTATTGCCACAGTTCCGGTGGCCGCGAGTGAGAGCGACATACATCAGTGTGCCGATCACACCAACGAGGATGCCCTGCAGCGCGAACTTCGATTTAAAACCGCGCCCGAGCCACACCGTCACGAGGAATGTAGCGAATAATGCGGCTGGTGGAATCAAGTAAAGGTTGACTCGCCCTCTGCCGCTCAGGTTTAGCGGGGCCGCAATCGCAAAGAGAACGAGTTCCATCACGAAAGCGGCGAGTACGACACGGCCCCATTGGATTGACATGAGGTCCCTCCGTGGCCTGGATTCTACATCAGCGAGAGTCGGACCCGAGATTCAATAGGCGGTGATAAAATCCGCTGCCGAGGCGATCATGTTCAAAGTCGGTGACCGCGTAGCCGTCATTCATTTGCACCGCGTCGGCAAGGAGCGCAGGCGCGAGGCAATTAGAGTTGACACGGTGGAGAAGGTCACGCCCAAGCAAATTAATGAGATTTTGAAGGAGTCGCGCGTGAAACCACTACACTGGCTCGTGCTTTCCCTCCCGCTCGCATTCGTTGGTGGTCTAGCATTCGCTCAATCGCCCGACTGGAACGCCCTCGGCAAAGTCTGGTGGTCGCACGTGCAGTATCTCGCCGACGACAAGCTCGAAGGCCGCGAGACGGGCAGCCCCGGATTCGAAAAAGCCGCCGCCTACATGGCCGACCAGTTTCGCGACGCCGGTCTGCAGCCCGCGGGTGTTGACGGCTATCGCCAGCCTATCGATTTCAATGTGGTTCGCATCGACGAGAGCCGCTCCTCGCTCGATTTGATTCGCAACGGAAAGGTCGAGCCTGTAAAACTCGGCGACGATGCCATTCTGGGCGTCAATGCCCACGCAACGGAGCACGTTGAGGCTGTGGCGGTATTCGTTGGCTATGGCCTAACGGTTTCTGAGCTGCATTACGACGATCTCGCCGGCCTCGACGTAAAGGGGAAAATTGTTGTTTACATGACTGGCGGACCGCCCGATATGTCCGGCCCGGTGAAGGCCCATTACGAATCCAGCGAACAGCGCAACCGCGCGCTGGTAAGAGCGGGCGCGATTGGCGCGGTCGCCATTCCCAATCCCAAAGCGGCCGAAGTGCCCTGGTCGCGCATTGCCGAATCACGCTTTCAGCCGGGTATGGAGCTGGCCGATCGTGGTCCGAATGCCGCGCCTCCGATGCAAGTTTCAATCCTCTGGAATCCAAACCGTGCCGAAATGCTGTTCGCCGGAAGCGGCCACTCGTTCCAGGAAGTTCTCGCGGCGCTCAATGCCAATCAGCCTCTGCCGCACTTCCCTCTCGCGATGAAGGTCCGTTCCCGCCTCGGGATGATTCGCTCGCAGGTGAAATCGGAAAACGTGGTTGGCGTGCTGCCCGGAAGCGATCCGCGTCTGAAGAATGAGTATGTGGTCGTCAGCGCGCATCTGGATCATCTCGGCATCGGCGCGCCTGTGAACGGCGACAGAATCTACAATGGCGCGATGGATGACGCTTCCGGCGACGCGTCGCTGATCGAAATTGCTCGGGCGATGAAAAATTCCGGCGCGCAGCCCCGACGCTCAATCCTGGTTCTCTCGGTAACCGGCGAAGAAAAGGGCGAACTCGGCTCCGAATATTTCGCCGCGCATCCCACAGTGTCCGGCCCGTTCGTCGCGGACATCAATATGGATATGTATCTTCCGCTCTTCCCACTGAAATATCTCGAAGTGCAAGGGTTGGCCGAATCCACGCTGGGTGACGATATTCGCGCTGTTTGCGAACAGGCAGGGGTCCAGGTTCAAGCCGACAAGGAGCCTGAACACAACCGCTTCATCCGCAGCGATCAGTACAGTTTCATTAAGAAAGGCGTTCCCGCCCTCGCCTTCAAGTTCGGCTACATCCTCGGCACTCCCGAAGAGAAAATTTTCACAGCCTGGTACAGCGAACGCTATCACGCGCCGTCCGATGACGTGAACCAGCCTGTCGATCTCGTGGCCGCCGCGCAGTTCAACGCGATCCTGGAGAACCTGGCTCTGCGCGTCGCCGATGCCAACGAGCGCCCCACTTGGAAGCCCGACAGCTTCTTCCGCCGGTTCGCGCAACGATAAGGACCGACAAACTAGCCCCCAACCCGGCGGTGTTTTTACAATGGCGACGTGGTCCTAGCTTCGATTTCTCCATGTCACATGCAAGCCTTGCAGCAAGTACCCCAACCAGCCGTAATATAGATTCAGCCGACTAGGGGGCGTGTCATCATCGGCAATGAGGTCGCCTAGTGATTTACGCGCACCGCTCTACCGCATTTATTCTTGTACTAACGCTCCTCGCTACGACTGTCGCATTTGCTGATCTGTCAGACGACTTTGTACCTCTACGTGACGATCCGGCCATTGAGTACGCAACCCGCCCAACCCACGATCCGATCTCGATTCTAAATGCCGAAATCGAGGCAGGGAGGGTTCGGCTGAAATTCGACGGCGAACAAGGATACTTGAGGTCGGTGTTGGAGACTTTGATAACGCTTCCGAGGCGGACATAGGCTAATCTTCGCCCCAGCCAGTTTCCGAAAACCCGACTTTTCGAGACTTGGCAACGCCATCCGGAAAGAAGTAGTCTGCATTTAGAAATTAGCCGGAAGTCGGAACCGGAAACGCCTGAGAGGAGATTCCAACATGACTCTGTTTCGCACTGTCTTGCTTACGAGCGGTCTCGCCCTCGCGCTCTCAAGTGGCGCGGCTCAAACGCAACTGAGCGCACAAAACACACCGGCCAGTCGCGCCGCCAGCAAGCCTATGGTGACCTTGCAAATGCCGGCGCTGCCAGCCCCGGTCCCCGTCACCCTTAATCCTAAGACCACCGCTTTGCTGGTGTTCGACTACGTCGAGCCCATCTGCAACTCCCAGCCGAAATGCAAAGGCGAGATGCTGCCGGCCATGACCGCATTCATGGCGCGGGTACGCAAGGCCGGCCTAGTCGTGGCATACGGCACCCTCGAGGAGAACGTGTCCAAGTGGCTGCCGGAGGTGGCTCCAAAGCCGGGCGACATCCAGATCGTGAATACTGCGCAGGACAGGTTTTACAACACTGATCTTGATAAGGCGCTGAAGGCGAAGGGTATCACGATGATTATTATGGTCGGCTGGAAGGTCAGCGGCTCGGTGGCTTACTCATCGGTCGGAGCCACGGTGCGCGGTTACACCGTGGTCATCCCGGTGGATACGACCGCAGCGGCCACTGACTACGAGCAGATTATCGGTTTCTATAACATATTGAATCAGCGCAATGGCAACATGACGAACCAGCCTTTAAAGCCAAACGCACCAACGCTGAGTCGCACGGACATGATCACCTTCCAATAAGAAACGGGCGTTCCGTCAACGGAATCCACGAAAAGGCACATTGGCCCTCTACGGTTGCGTGCTAGGCGCAAAATCATCGAGGCCATCGACCAGCATAGCGCCTGAATCACTCGAATTCCGGATTTAACGGGTTACTCGGAAGCGATTCGCCTCCCCTACTGAACTGGATGCGTCCTGACAAACGGGATTATCGGAGACTGGCGAGCTAGTACTGCACGTTCGAGAATCCGACTCATCAAGAGTTGACTATGCCAGAGGAGCTACCGTTGCCGAGGCAGCCGTGTCGGTTGTTCAGGAAGGCCGCTCCAGCGAGGGCATCCAGGTGCATGTGGTATGCCGAGCTTCTTAAATTCGGCGTATTGTACTTCGGAAACTCTGAGGGTAGCTTCCTGCTCATGCGTGACGATTTGAAGAAGAATCATGTCACCGGCGTAAAACAGCCAGTCTTCAGGTAGGTGCAATACATCGTAGGCGAGCAGGTCACGGTCTGTTTCATTCAATATCGCTTCTATACTCCGGTCGTCGAGCGCCCAACAAGACTGTGGCGAAAAACCATCGCCGCAAATGTTTTCCAAATCCTTTTCGCCCGATGAAAATGGGGAGAACCGCTCGTAGAACTCCCGCATCAATCTTTCGCTTTCTTCACCTTTGACGAAGACGAAATTGACCGTGAATAGTGTCGCCCCAGCGGAACGGCAGAAGTTTAGTATGCCGCGACTCTGATCCGGCGTAAGTGACCGGCTGTTCATGCCCGCTCCCACGAAGTTGATAAGCATAGAGGAATTGTAGCTAGGACTGAGAGTTGCCACGACGGACCGCGGCGAGCCAAGTCCCGAGAAACGGGATTCTCGGAAACTGGGATTTGGGCTCCATATATTTGAGGCGAGAGTTTCCGTGCACTATTATGATCAACAACGCTGTATCGAAGAACGCGACGTAGCTGAGGTGAGTATGCAACCCGCTGAACAATTCGTTAAATACATACCCTGGAGCCAAACCGAAAAGAAAACAGCACGAAGAGCTTTTGAGAAGGCGTTCGAAATGCAATGTGCGGCGATCACAGCAGAAGCGAAGCGTTTGATCGCGAACGCCAAAACGCCTTCGGACATCTGGAGGGTCCACGATTATCTGTCTGCACAACGAAGAACTGTGGATCGCATCTACGATTACAGGTATTCCGTTTTGCTCGACGTTTTTTCTCTCTTGCTTCGGGATGGGTGGTTAACAGAGGAGGACCTGACCGGCCTCCAAAAAGAGAAGATCGAAAGCATTAAAGTCGGCGCGGCTCTTTAATCGCCGTAGGAAGCCTATCGCCTGCGCGAGACATTCATCCTGCGTTCGCGCCGCAACAACTCAATTCGCATCCTTTATGAGGTGAGCCGAGGGGTTCGAGGCCGATGTTGTCATTAACCGCTTCCCGCAGCCGTTGTTTGCAGCCAAGATGGCCTAACAAAAACTGAATCTGTTCGAGTTCTCCCCCTGCTTCATGGCAGAGCCTAGCGCAGGTACGCCGCAGATCATGCGGAGCCAATTTCGCCAGACTAGCACTTCTCGCAAACTCACGTACCACGGTCCACACAACCTTCTCCGTTATACCGGTTCCCCAAACAGAGCCGGTCTTGTTAACACAGCGGAAGAGCCTTCCGGCCCTGATTTTCGACACGGCCATCCATTGATCGATGGCCGTCTTGACCCATGCTGGGACGGGAACGGTTCGGATGTGGCCTCCCTTGCCAACCAAATCGACAATTACCCAGCGCTCCTCCCTCTGTTGGAGATTTTCGACCGTTAAGTGAACCAGTTCAGATCGCCGCAATCCGCAGCCGAGCAACAGCGCGAGCATTGCTCGGTCTCGCTTGCCGCGGATCGAGTCCGGGTTGGGTGCGTCGAGCAGTGCTTTGGCTTGGCAGGCCGTCAGCCAGTTTCCCAGCCGAATACCTACTTCTTCGCTCCCTTCACCCTGCGAATGCCAGCAGCGAGTTCCGGGCTTAGCAATCCGCTATCGGCTGCTTCATACGCTAGTCGCCGGACTGCCGCAAGGCGCAAATTTATCGTGGACGGCGCCAGATGACACGCTTCCAGTTGCAGGCGATATCGAAGCGCGACGGTTTTGTTAAAGGCGAGCCTCGGCTCGGAGCAATACCAGGCGACGAAATCGTCTATGGCAAAGCGATAGGCTCGTTGTGAATCGGGCGAGCTTAGCGTACTCAAGACAGCTGTTTTGGAGTGATCGGCTTCTGGACACCACCGGGTTTTCATGCGCTCGCGCCCTGCCGTTTCTGCTGTTGTGGGAAGGCCTTTGGAAAGGACTTGCGCTTTGGCATTCAGGCAGACGAGATCAGTCGTCCTGGTTCGTGATCCTCATCGTCGTGAACACCATCCATTCTTCCGATCATGCTATCTCTTCGCCGGCGCTAAACTCAAAGCCTCGGAGCTTTTCAGCAAGAAGACGTAGCTCTTAGTCGTGTGCTGCTTCGCTGCCAAAACTCCACTGCGCGATACTTTCAAGACCTTAATTTCGGCTCCACGAGTTGTACCAACGACCAATGTGTTATAGTCCTGCAAGGAATTCAAATGGCACAATCGCCCGGTCAATCACTGAAGACTGTGCGTGAGAGATTGCAAATTGAGATGCGCGAGGTTCAGGAAGCCAGCATGATCATTGCCGCCGAAGAGGGCAATGAGAACTTCTACATTTCTCCGGCTAGGCTGGCTGCGATAGAGCGCGACGAATCCGTCCCAAACTTCTACAAGCTTTATAGCCTTTGCTCCATTTATGGACTAAATCCAAATGATCTGCTGAGCATGTACGGAGTCCCGAGGTCAGAGCGTAGATTGCGCCTACGCCGGGCAGAACACCGACCAGAGGTGAGAGGCCCAGACGTTCTAATAAAATCCCTGGCCGAGGCTAAGAGAACGTATGAAATGGCGGGAAGGTCCAGTCTCGCTGAAATGCGTGATTATTCACTGCCCCTCTCATACGAACCGCAAAACAAATCGCTCGTGGCGCGGATACTGGGCACATTGTCGTTCTGGAAGGCAGTCGTTGTCGTGGAGTCAAAGCAATTGTTAAGAGGTTTCTGGCGGAGACCAAAGCCCAAAGCGAACGCAAGCGATGCCATTGAAGGATTGTGAGCCGTGCCTCGCGCCCTCAACATAAGCATTTGCTTGGTTGCTTACGAGAGCCATAAGGCCCGGCCCGATTTGGGCAACGACTCCGGTTTCTGGCTTCGCGTCAAGGCTGAGGATGCAGTGGCATTTCTGGATGCTTTCAGGGATTCACCAGACTTATTCCATGAGTTTTTGATTGAACAGAGAATCGGCAAGGAAACGCGGAGATCAACGTTAGCAGCTCAAATTGTCGAAATCGAGGAAGGTCCGGCAGAAACACGGGTGCTGATCCCGCTCTCATCCGTCTTATGGCGCAGTGCTCTAGAGCGCACCTTACTGAATCATTTGGAAGCTCAACTTCGTTTCGTTTTTTAATTGCTCGATCCGCTCTTTCACCTGTTCGCGGGTTAGCAGCCCCTTCGAGCAATTGAAAAAGCTTCGGTCAGGATCATGTTGTAATAGGCCATCGTCTCGACCGATGCTTTGATCTTCGGACCTTCTGCCATATACGTCTCCCTGCCGTAATTATGAGCCGGTGGATATTACCTCGACGCCATCAAGTTCCGATGCGCTCTCGCACTCATCCACTCTTCATACGATTGGAGATTCAAAAGCGGCGTCTTCCCTCGTAATTGTTTCAAGAATGCTTCTTGCCTCTCTCGTTCGCCCGCCCAATGTGGATGGTGTGCTGCGGGATTTCGAGGTTCTAATCGTATTCCGATATCGGCAGCCTGGACACGAGCGCGTCCCGACAGGAAATCACCGAAAGCGACTGCGTCGGCAACCTTGTATTCAGCCGATGAATCCTGATTGACGCGCTTTAGATGATCGGCAAACGAGTCGAGCGTTCGTTCCACGTTTTCTCGGCTGTACTTCGGAAATTTGGAACCAGAGACGCTCTCGCCCGCTGGCGTTGTCATCCATTCTTTTGGTCCGGTTGCCTTGACATAGCCTTGCATTTCCAGGATTGCGAGAGCCTCCTTCGCATTGGCCGTGCTGAGGTCCAGCGTCTTAGCAAAATCACGACCGGTCCAACTTGTGATTCCACGTGTCTCTTTGAGGAAACTGAACGATGCTGTAGCCGGAAGCGACACCCTATTGGGCTTTGGAGGCTTAGGCAGAAGCTTCTCGGCTATTCAACGCGGACCAGTTTTATGACTGCTCCCGATGGCTTCTGGGTCAGCACCAGCGCCTTCCCATTCACAGCGAATTCGTACTGGTTGCTTGCGCCTATGACGAACGTGCTCACCTGTTCGCAAGCTCTGGGTCAATTTCGCGAAGTGGCACTGAGGCCATATTCCACAGCCGAGATATCGCAAACTCTTTCGTTCTATCACGAGGTTTTGCGTCCTCTAGGTCAATGATGTAAGATCGTGTCTCGGCCAATGCAGCATACAGTGCGAAAAGAGCTTGATCTGTCTTTTCCGTACGTTGCTTCTTCCGCTCCCTGACCAGCCCCAATACGGAGAGCGCCTTATCAAATAGCGTAAATGCCAACACGGGTTCGACCACGGGTTGCCTCCTCACGCTCCTCTGGGAACGGCGAATCTTCGTTTATACGACTGCTCAGCACTTGAGAATTGTAGGTCGTCGCGATTTCAGGCGAGGCTATTCCGTAATCTGAACTCTTGTCAAGACACAAGGGAGCAGATACGAGCCAAACTCCAGGCGTCTCCCTTGTGTTTAGAGTAAAACCCAGACGAAGTAGAACAGCCGACACCAAACTCGATGGCAGAGGCTGCGAAGGCGCAGCCACATCTTAGGAGCGCAAATCCGGCAATTGTGAGCGGAATAATGCCGACAGCGGATGTGACAGCTTTTTGCGCCCCTCCACTTCCCGTATGATCAGATTCTCTCGGCATCCGGGTTCCTTGAACAGCCAGTGAGAACCGATTTAAATACCTGTAAACGGCCTCTTGCCTTTTGAGATAGAATCGCCGCCCTACACGAGGAACGAGTCAATGACAAAACGCACCGGATTCTTGCAACTTGAGGAAATACCGCTGAACAAGGTCGGCTTATCCATACGGGCATACGGCAAGAAAAAGAATTATGTAGGCCCTGTAGAAATCAATCACGCCGGTCTGGCAGCCTACACGGGGCCGAAGGGCGAAAGGTGCATTGCTAATCTAAGTTGGGAAAAGCTGTTCGCCCAATTGAGTCTACGAAAAACACGTAACGGTCATTAGAACTTCCAGCGTACAGCCAGGCTAAGCAACTCTGCGTTAGAATCCGCCGCACGGAGGTAAGCAAGATGCCTACCGCCGAGGATTTCAGGCGTGAATTATTCCTGATGATGGCAAGCGCTCAGAATAGTGGGAGAGAGTACATCGAGATAAGTGCGCGTGAGCTACACGCCCGTGTTGGTCCACCTCTCCGACGAAATCATCGGATGCCGAATTGCTGCCAGGTTATGAAAGCCCAGTTAGCCACCGATTATGGCGACGTGATCGTGAACGAACCGCCAAGTGGACAGGGACCAACCCTTACAATTCGGTATCGCCTGCCACGCCGGGAAAGAGTGGACTTCTAAAAGTCAGGCCATAACAGATTGGGTTTGCGTTTTTCTTTGATGGAGTTTACTACTGGTTCCACGAGGTGGGGGTGAACCATGCGTTTAGGCTTTTCAGCGGCATCGCAACGTGATCCCGCCGAATCAGCAGAAATCACAATTGCTATCGAGGAAGCCGTTTTCTGCGATGGTTCTGAGTGTGGGTCCGCTGTGCCGGGACCGGATGGGGAATTAGAATTGTTAGCCTAGCACTCACACACGATTGAAAAAGGAAGATCGCCAGAAGCAGGACCGCGTTGCTACCCGATTTGGCAAGCAAACGATTCCTGATTGTCAGTGGCCGCCGACGCGGTGCTTGCGTGATTCCTTGCCTCTTGAGGATTCTTCGGCACGGTGCTGCATCAATTTCTTTCCGCCGAGACGATCCAGGCTCCCGAGGAATGAACCCTTATCAGATTTCTTGTTCTTTTTCTTAGCCACAACTGAACACTACTCCACTAGAGCGTCGAAGACGAGGGTAAAATGAAACTCTGAATGTGGAGGAAAACATGAGATCGACGGTTGCATTTGGTGTCGGAGCGATTGTTGGAGCAGAACTTGCCATCCTCTTCGCCCCTAAATCGATTGAACGAATACGACAGGGTTTAGCAGACAAGGTAACTGGTGGCTTTGAACGTGGGCAAGCCAAAGTTCGTGAGATTACGACTCAAGCAATTCGGGTCGCGGATGAAGCGAAGAATCAGGTTCAGCGCGTCCAGGACGCCGTTGATGCTGGTGTCCGCGCCTTTGAGGAAACAAGGGACTCCACGAGTCAACGTTCTTCCTAATTGAGCGGTTTCTGCATTCACTTTGAGAACGCGGATGGCCCCAAGCGCGTACAGTTGAACCCAATCCATGCCGGCCGGAATCCAACGAACACATGATGTTTCCGAGTCTTTCTCGGTTCCTCCCAGCAGGGCTACTGCTCCTTCGATTGATGGTAGGAATCGTCTTCATAGACAGCGGCTGGAACGATTTACGAAACCCGGCAGAACGCGCGCAGGGTATCGGCAAGAGCAGGAATTTCACAATTTTTCTGGGGACCGCCGAAGTTTTGGGAGGCGGTGGGGCCGTTCTCGGGATTTGGCCGCAACTTGCCGCATTAGGGCTCATCCTCGTGAGCCTGGGAGCGATATACGAAAAAATCTTTGTTTGGCACACGGGATTCTGGGGCGACAAAACATACGGCTGGCACTACGACCTCATGTTTCTGGTGATGAACCTGGTTATTGTCCTCTCTAATGGCGGCCCGTACGTTTTGACGAAATAACCCAATGCGGGCTTACAGCTTCCGAAGAACACGGAAGCATAGTTTTGTGGGTGCTTTACGCTAAAACCCGCGCTCTGCTGAACCGAAGTGTTGGGCTATCGATTACGCCGGTCCTCATTCGACTAAGCTTTGAAGGACGATTCAGCGAAAGAGATCGGTGATGAAAACGAATACTTACGTAAACTTCCCTGGTACTTGTGCAGAGGCGTTCCGTTATTACGAGAAACACCTCGGGCAAAAGCCGGCATGATGATGACGCACGCGCAGGCGCCCTAGCAAAGCCGTGTCAACCCGGATTGGAAGGACGTGGTCGTCCACTGAACACATCGGGATGGATCGCAGTTTTATCTCACACCTAGAAAATGGAAAGAAAGAGATTTGTCTCCGCAATCTGGAGGTACTTGCCACCGCCTTCGGAGTGACTAAATCGAAGCTTGTTTCAAAACTGTGGTAAAGAGCGAACTACCGCTTAGATCCTACATCGCTAGATTAACTCGCTTGGGTTATGCTCCCCATTGTCAGGACGGTATCTCGCCTCCCGTAACCCCAATGATTTGATATCGCGGGATGTATTACCTATTTCATATACGGCTGCAAACTAGCGGATTGTCGCTGGTCGGCGCCTACGTCAAACTGAATCCTTCGCGAGAATCACTATTGATTTTGGATCTGCCGTATAACCGCATTTCGCGACTCAGCGGAGGACCAAATGGGCTTCTATATTCGAAAAGGATTCAATTTTGGTCTTCTGCGTTTAAATCTCTCGCGTTCCGGCCTGGGTGCCTCATTTGGTGTTAAAGGAGCGCGGATCGGAATAGGACCGCGGGGTAGTTATATACACGTGGGCCGCGGTGGTCTTTACTATCGCCAAACCCTGCCTTTGGGAAACACACGCCGCGAAAACTTCAAGGCTCCGGCACCCAACGTTCCCGAAAAGATACAAGAGAACAACGTACAAGTGGTCAGGAGCGCTGCGGCGTCGCAGATGGCTGACAGTTACGCCGCTGACGTTTTGCGAGAGTTGAACCGTGTTAAGAAAAGGCTCGATCGATTCCCTCTGGTCCTGATCACCGGGATATGCGTATTGGCCCTGCTACTAGTGAGGGGCACGGCATGGTGGGAATTGGTTTCTTTTGCTGTGGCCGCCTGTACGTTGGCTGTCTACGCTCGGCATTCGGACGTGACCCACGGAACGGCAATCCTGAACTACTCTCTAGAGCCCGATTCCGAAAGCCGTTTTTCTCAGTTGAAATTAGCCTTCAGGAAACTCACCGACTGCGATCGTGTCTGGCACATCGATGCGGCTGGACATACGAATGACGCAAAGAGACACGCAGGTGCAACCGCGCTGGTGCAGAGGGCTAAGGCGCACGCATCCTTCTCGAGTCCGCCGAAGGTTCAATGCAATATCGAAATCCCAGCCCTTCGTGGCAAAGATAAGTTTCTATATTTTTTCCCAGACCACTTGCTCGTGTATGACGCGACCGGCGTTGGTGCCGTCTCCTACGAGCAACTCGAAGCAGAAGCCGAGGACGCTCGATACATTGAGGAAGACAGTATCCCCCGGGCCGCGACACAGGTCGGCACCACCTGGAAATACGTAAACAAGAGCGGTGGCCCGGATCGAAGATTCAACAATAACCGCCAATTGCCAGTGATGCTGTATGGCTTGTTATCGCTGTCAAGCAAATCGGGGCTAAAGGAGATATTTCAGTGTTCGACTCCCGGTGTCTCGAAGCAAATCGCTGCTGCGCTCAGGCAAATCGTTAGCCGATCGGAGCTCATCCGAGGACGATCGGAACCTGTGGATAACGTGAAGCGAGAACCACAACCTCCAGGACCAGAATCGCCAGAAGACTCATCGGAAATTGAGACTTCCTCAGAACCCAAATTACCCAAGGGCATCTATTTCTGCCAGGTCAAGGGCACCAGGCACGAGAACGATGACGGCACAAGCCGGTCGGAAGCCATCCAGCATTGCTCGATTGGCGACACCGTGAAGCTCATACCTGATCCAGGGAACGTACACGACCGTAATGCAATTCGCGTCGTGCTGCCTAATGGGGACCAGATTGGGTATATCAGTGCAAGACAGGCTGCCAGGTTTGCTGGCAAAGTCCACCTTTTGACAGCGACCGTACATTCCCACGTCAAAGATGAGTGGGGCAATGACACGATCAAGCTTCGCGTGGTGAATTCGTTGGAACAGCAGGAATATGAAGGCCAGTCAGCAACTTCAGACTCGGCTCGCCCACAAACGCAAGGACCAGCACCTGAGCCCACAATAACTGGGATACAAGCAGAAGCCGGGGAAACGGCAAAGAAGGCTGGCAGTCCGCTTTCGTCTATTTCGAAAACGACGATGGCACGCTTTATAAGATGCTGCCGGCCGAAGCTTCGGAACTGATACGCCAGGCACTTCAGGACGGATTTGTTCGTGCCGGGTTCGTCGGCGGCAAGGACACACAGAATGGAATCAACTTCGGTTTTGCTCTAGACAACAGCGTTGCAATCGACGGCCCCGTCGCGAAGAGATTTCTAGTGAACGCTCGCAAATGGGTAATGGCCAGGGCAAAAGAACTCTCCGCGCAGAAAGGTGAAGCCGTACCCGTCGTACACGAGTTTCAGTTCAGCCGGCAGTTCCGCGACGTTCAAAAGAATGCGACAGCCAAAAACGTTGCGACGCCAGAACCAAAAACGTAAGCAGTGTTTCCTTGCGGTGATCGTTAATTCGGCTGTTTCTTTTGACGTTCGGTTCGCCCAAGGGTTCATAGCAAGATCACCTGGAACCGTTACTGCGATCCAGAGTTGTCCTAGATTCTAGCGACGGGGATTCAATATTGTCACTCGACGACAAGGACAAGGCGCTTCTAACCGAACTCGCACGCGGCGCAGAAAAGGCATTCGAAAACGCTGAAGCCCTTTACAACGAGGCGACCTTACTTTGTGAAATGGGCCATATGAGCCGCGCATTGTTCCTTCATCAGATTTCGCTGGAGGAATGTGCGAAAATTGACATTTTAAATGCTTTTGCGGCCGGTCTCCTGATCGGCCATGAAGGTAACCTTGGCAAGTTGAAAAGGTTCCTCTCAAAGCACGCTCGCAAAAACGAAGCCAATGCATATTTCTTGCCAGGGTCACCGGAGGAACAAGCTGCAAAGCAAAGCCGTGACATTAAAGGCGCAAGAGAATGTGGTACGCGAGCTCGGTGAATAACAAGGTCGGCTATTGGTACATCAACCAGTAGCGGCGGGGAGGCATCGCGGACTTCTTATTTACCGTTTCAGATTTGTGCACTAAGGTTCGCCGTTCGCCCGCGGATTCGTTCGAAACGACACACTGCTGCCCGGGGAGTGCGGACTGCACTTGATGGTACGGGCCCACTTAGCTCGACCGGACGGTTGGTGGGAAAATTAGGTTAATCGCTTTCGTTTCAGATGGGCTAAAAGGCGAGAGGTAGGGACGGATCCAGTCCGAGGTCATGGCGAAGCACCAGACCTGGGAACAGTTCTAAACGGCCGCGAGTCCGTCGCGAAGTAAGCCGGGCCATGTTTTTGAAGAAAGCCTCATCACTTGTCTTTGGGAACGTCGCCGCCGGATCCATTTCAAAATGAGAGCGAGCAACGGCCCGCTTTCACCGACTCTCGTTATCGTTTGCGTCGGCGGTTTGAACGGGCTTGAGGCTGTACTCATCACCCCAAAACCCAGATTCCGGGGCCTCGAATTCGACACCTAGCTTGTACGATCCCGAACCTTCCTCGGGCCCAGTCCAAACGACCCGCGCTCGAATGCAGCGTTCGTTTTTCCGATTTTTGATGTTGAGGATCGTTCCTGAAGGCCATGGCACCGGGGACAGAATCAAAGCTCCGTGAAGGTTGATCACCGCCGTAGTGCAGGCCTCCTGAATCGGCTGCACATCGAGGGGAATGCGAGCGACGATGCGCGGGCTACGTCGCCCCTCTCTCGCCATTTCTTCCCAACTCATGACTTGCCTCGGTAGAAGGCAGTGAGCCTATCAGGCACACGGTTGTATCGTGGTGGGCAAAGCTTCTCCTTCACTACCTTGCCCCCCGGATACGTGCCAGTATGACTGCCCGCGTTGCCACTAAATCCTTTTTCTTCGCATGAGTGAGCAAGCACCAGTCGGGCCAATTCAACAGACGTACTTCTAATTTATCGGTGAAGATCGTCAGCGCACCACAATGAACGCATACAAATGGTTCGCCAGCTTCCGGCTTGGGCACTCCGGCAACAGACCAATGCAATGAATGTCCGCACTCAGGGCACTGGCTGGTCGGTATTTCTTCGGGAAGCACCGTGGTAACCGCACCGTGAGGTTCCCAAGAACTTTGACCTATACTCTCTGCTTGCAGACAATCAAGAACTGGTTACGATATGTTGCTCTTCTCTGGCCACTTGTTCCGAGTTCACGACAGTATCGTCAGCGAGCGTTAGGTAGTGACGCACTACTGACCCTTCTGACAGAACGGGACCTGATGGCTTGGCGAGTTTGATCAAGCTTCGTGGTGAGTGCCTGCCTTGGCACATGATCGATGAGGGGCTTCAGCAACAATCGAAGTGATCCAGGAAGGTCCTTACTCAGGCCGATAACCTCTAGTTCCAGGTACAGTCCGCCATCGCGTTCTTCGAACCTCGCGAAGCTAACTAAACGCCAAAGATAACCATTTCCCTCATCCGGCGCTGACCTACGTTCGTCTTTTTCGCGGTAATGTTCGATCTGCTGCACGCAGGTCGTAGAGAAGGTTATGTATCCTTGCCGGCTATTTAGCGCGACGTAGTTGGAATCCAATTCGGTGTAGAACGCGGCTGTCACAAGCAACACTTTCTGAACCCATAGAATCGAAAACTTCTGCTCATCACCGGTGGAATCGAGCAGTTCTGCCTTAATCAATGTAGGACGATAGATTTCGCTGTATTTGCTGTAATCTCCCACAACGCCAGAGAGATCCTGGATCGTCGCGCCCGGAATGAAGGCTGCTCCGATCCAGTGGTGTATGAGTCCATGCGGAACTGATATCGGATTGCCCTTACCTATGGGTTCCATGATGATCTCGCCAGAGTTTAGGTGCCGCGTCCTTATAGGATCTCCGTCCACCCACAGGAATGGTAACTTTCCCGTTGAGCGGTCCTTCATGCGCGCCCTGGCGCTTGCGACATAGTTCTCCCATGCCGTCAGGGCCTGAGGATTCAATTCGGCTCCGTATGTCGGCCCAACAGCCCCAAAAAACATCAACAGTACCAGCAGTAAGGATCGCCATTTCATATGCCAGATCTTACAAGCCGCAATACAAATCGCTGGCGTCGACAGAATCGTCACCGGCTGCCTCGCCTGAAGAGCACCACCCGGGCCGTTCGCAATAGGGTCCTCAGATCCAGAAGGGGCGAGGCATTACACACATAGTAGAGGTCATACTGAAGCTTCCTTCGGGCGTCGTCCATGCTCGCGCCATAGGGATAATTAACCTGGGCCCAGCCGGTAATTCCGGGCAAGACGTAATGCCTCAGGTGGTAGAAGCTTATCGATTCGTTTAGCAACCCGACAAACTCGGGGCGCTCCGGCCGCGGACCAACAAAGCTCATCTCTCCGCGCAGAATATTGATCATCTGCGGTAACTCGTCGAAGTGAGTCTTGCGCAGGATTCTTCCCACTTTCGTGATGCGTGCATCATTCACCGCCGCCCATTGCGGGCCTCGCGCTTTCTCCGCACCAACCCGCATGCTGCGGAACTTCAGCAACTCGAACGGGCGGCCCTTCCAGCCCACGCGCTGCTGCCGAAAAAGTATCGGCCCCGGCGAATCGAGCCGGATCGCGATGGCCGCCGCGATCATGAAAGGAAAAGCGGCCAACAGGCCCGCAGCTGCCAGAGCTATGTCCGCGAGCCGTTTGAGTCGCCGGAAAAAGCGCGCTTGCAATAAATCGAACCCGTCCGCGACGCAGAGCCAGAATTCATTCAGGATCTCCAGCGGTAATTCCTCGGACGCGCGCATGCAAAAGTCCAGCAAAGAGTAAACCTGGATTCCGTTGAAGCGCAACCGCGTGAGCAAGCCGGCGAGTTCAAGAGTCATGGCATCGGTGCGAACCACAACCACCTTAACGTTGCACGCCGCAACCACCCGCAACAGGTTCTCGGAAGTTGCCGGGCCTAAATCAGGTACGACCTCGGCGTTTTCGCAAGGCATCTCCATTTCCATTACACCCGCAGAGGATGCGGGCTCATGCACCATGGCAACTGCTGTCCCCGCCGAATAGGAAAACGATACTGGAAGACCAATGGCGGTCGCGCTAAGTTGCGTCAAGGGTTCCGAATCCGCCTGTCTCTCCAAGGCCTCTGGCCGGCCAGCTTCCGCGCAGAGCATGCCCAAGACGTGGTAGGGAGGATTGATCCAGTCCACCGCGGCGCTCAAGATCTCCGCGTCGCTGACGCTGCCGACAACCACCAGTTTCTCCGGCGTTCGGAACCTGCGAGAACTATGAAAGTAGGATCTCCGCCAGACATACGTCGCCGCAGGAAGAATCAGAGTGCACATCTCCAATGGCCGATAACCGGGATTCTGCCACTGGAGAAGATGGAAGAAGGCATCAGAAAACGCGCCGGCCACGCCGACGGCGGCAATCACTTTAAAAAAGGTTCCGAGACCATTGAGTGCGGCTAGACTGTAAAGATCGAAGACATAAATCGCCGAAAGGAACGCTGGCAGAAGCACGAGTAAGGACAGAACTCTTTGCGCCGCATTGCTTGTTGCCGCCGGATGTACATACCATCCGGCAACGTTCGCAACCGTAATCAGCAGGATATCCCCAAGGAATAAAGCCACCTTGTCCCGGCAGGGATGTCCCCAGTGCATCATGTCAGATCAACTAACCTCCCAAGATGGAATCCGTCTCGATCGAGCCGCACCTTGCCGCCAACGCCAAATCCCTCAACGAACACAACTCCGCGACCTCTCGGGCAACGCACACACCTTTCCTCGATTTAAATCGCCCTTTGTTTTTTCCTGAAATTCAGGAAGCCGGGAACTCCTCAGGCGGCCAGTAGCGTTTAAAGGTTGGGGAATCTCAGACGGTCAGTGTTGTGTAAGTGCTGGTTCTCTGCCACTTGGCGATGACTCCGGCAGTTGGTCAAGCGTCTTCGGCAAAGACAGCCCACATCGTTCCAGCAGCCCTGCATACTCCTGCGCAAGTGCTTTCCAAATTCTCTCCTGTGGGAACTCACGGCGTACCCGTTCTCGGCCAGCCTTTCCCATCTCTGCATTCAAGCTCTTGTGCTGGACCAATAGCTCGAGGGCCCTCGCTAACCCCTGGACGTCACCGATAGACACCAAAATCCCAGTCACTCCGTCGACTACCGCGTCCACGCTGCCGGTGGCTCGAAAAGCCACAACGGGCTTGCCAGCGGCGTGAGCTTCCAACACCACATTAGGAAACCCTTCTCGATAGGATGGCAGTGCGAGTACGTCCATAAGATGGTAGTAGGGTGTCGTGTCGGTGACGAATCCCGGCAGTATGATTTGGGCGTCTCCTTCGATAGCTTGGCGAACCTTCCAAGGAACCGGTTCTCCATCTTCGAAGCGGCCCACCAGTAACAGCCGAACGTCACGTAACGTCATCCGCACTTGGTGATAGGCATGGAGGAGTTCCGAAACTCCTTTGCTCCATGTAAGCCGTCCCACAAAGCCAATTACGGGCGCATCCTCGGGAATGCCTAGATTCCGCCTTAGCTCGCCCGCTCTTTGGCGCGCTGACCCATCAACGCAATAAGCCGCCACATCAATGCCGTTGCAACTCCCGGAACCAAGAACGCGCATTTTCTCAGTTTGCCCAATGCCGAGACTCTCCGCCTTCTGCCGAAGACTTTCGCTCACGCATACCATGCGGTGTGCACAGAAACATGCAAACCGCTCAGCCATCACCAGCATTCGGCACTTCAGCCCCTCGGTCGTTTCCAACCGAAGTCCATGAAGCGTGTAGACACGGCACGGAACACCTGCAAGCAAAGATGCCAGACCTCCCAACAGGCCGGCTTTCGGCGTACCCACGTTCGTTATGGCGGGCCGGATCCGGCGCATCACTCTCCACAATCGCCAGAGGGAGATCAAATCTTGTAGCGGAGCAAGTTCGCGAGCCATTGGAAGGGGAATCACTTGCACGCCTTCTACCTCAGCAGCGCGGTCGAGGTCGTCGCCCGGCGAGGAAATCACCGTGACCTCATACCCACACTCGCGCATATATCGAAGCTGTCCCCATAAATAGTTGATGGCCACGGGGACGGTAACTGCGTAAACGACTCTAAGCCGGCTATTCCCTTCGGCCGGCTCTCTCCAGTCCTGTCTTTTCATGCGTATCGTCGGACTAACTTCACGAGAAAGGACTACACACGCCCGATGAGGATTAATGCCCGCAAGAGCGCAGTGTCGAGCCAAGTTTGCCGCCAGACTTCCATGGCGACGTTGTAGGAAATTCGGTCCCTGAGGCTACCTCTAACGGAAAGAAATCGTTCCAATGTCCTCTTATAGGGGGCCGACAATCGATCACCGAAGCACCGGTGAAATTCGAGTGCTTGATTGCTAAAACATCGGGAGCCTTTTTGTTCAGCCGAAAATCGCGCGATCCGACTTTTGACCGAAGCCAAAAAGGAAGTCTGTGCACCTGTGTGATTATTTGCATGCAAGCGATACCTGATACTCGGCTTCTCATCGTAGGTGACCTTGCCAAACGCACACACTACCAAGTAACACCACCAATCGTGCCAAAGGACTTTCCTCGGGAGCCGCTCGCAGATCAAGTCGCGCGCGCGACGATTCAAGACGATAGTGCACCCAGCTGCCATGTTCTGCACCAAAGCATTCGAAAATTCAACGCGCTTCGGTATTCTCGAATACCCCAGATGCCTCAGTTGTTCATCGACGTATTCGATTCGGGAACAATACATGGCCGGCTCATCCGGCCCGCAAGCCTGAAGTGCTGCGATAGCCCTCTCGATTTTGTCTGGTAACCAGACGTCGTCCTGATCACAGAACGCAAAATACTGACAAGAGGGGCACGAGGTTTGGAGTAAGTGAAGGAAACCCCCTGCTGCACCCAACCTCTCTCCACGCGAAAGAAGAACTCCCGCCCTGCCTGAGGCCCACGCACATAGGAAGGTGTACGTCTCATCCGTCGACCCGTCGTCGCGTATGCTGGTGATTAATTCGGGACATGTCTGAGCTAACAGACTATCCAGCAGCTTAGGCAAGTAGCGTATGCCGTTATATGTTGGAAGGAGAATATTGATGCGTTCGTTGATCATGCGTCACCTAAGGAACATCTCAACCGAGGCGCATATTTTAGGAATTGTGTGGCGTCCGGCATCCGCTCAATAAATTAAGCCGAAGTTCCGCAATCATATGGGGCGGGGAACCGGACGGGAATCTCCGTCCAACCGATGTACCTCAACAGCTCTATTTAGGTAAATTACGAAGAAAGGTAGCAGATAAAGTGTCCGCACGTAGATTAAGAGTGAAAAGGCGCTTTCAAAGGCGACCATCGTTAAGAACAGCATCACGGCGTGAATTCGTAGTGATAGATTGAATCGGAGGAATCTATACAAACCAAAATACATCAAAATCAGAACCGGCAAGGATCCACGAAGTAGATATTCAATAGGTCCAGAATCTCCCAAAGCAGCAGGTCCGCCAGCCAAAGCCGGTGGTGTCCCGAAACCGATTTGAGACAGCGGATGGTTCAACACGTAGTCCACC
>WNGM01002160.1_pt1 | contig 20473 bp, 19 predicted proteins | sample 5400571 | NCBI WGS metagenome assembly WNGM01 (sample SAMN13153378, study PRJNA577476) | soil metagenome | isolation source: 100 cm soil or saprolite under Garry oak tree replicate 2 | place: USA:California | collected 2016-06-15 | reverse complement strand
CCCCCGCGGAGGCCCGACAGCGACTGCGCGGCATCATCGACAACGCGCTCCGTTTCGGAGGCGCCGTGACCGTCAACTGGCACGATCGGAGCCTCGCGCCCGAGCGGCTGTGGGGCGGCTGTTACGTGGAGCTGCTCGACGACCTGAAGCGTGCCGGCGCCTGGTTCGCGACGGCGTCCCAGGCGGTGGCGTGGTTCGTCAAGCGGCGGGCGGTGGTCTTTGATGCCGGCGGCAGCCTGCGCGCCACGGCACCGGTCGACGCCGACGACCACGTGCCCGACCTGCGCCTCCGGGTCCACCGGGCGCGAGAGCCCCGGCGCTTCAGCGGGATGGCCACCGAGGCGACCCGCGGCCGGATCGACGTCGCCCTGCGTGACACGCTTGACGCCCGCGTGCCGATCTGAGGGGACGTCGAGCATGGCCGAGCACATCACCGTCTGCATCTGCACCTACAAGCGGGCCCGGCTGCTCACACGCCTGCTCGAGGGTCTGCGTGATCAGGAGACGGGTGGGCGGTTCACGTATTCGGTCGTGGTGGCCGACAATGACCACCTGCAGTCCGCCAGGGAGCTGGTGGCCGAGTTCGCGGCGACGTCGAGCCGGCCGATCACGTACTGCGTGGAGCCGCGCCAGAACATCGCCCTGGCCCGGAACGAGGCCCTCGCCCACGCGAGCGGCGATTTCGTCGCGTTCATCGACGACGATGAATTTCCGAGCCCACGGTGGCTGCTGACGTTGTTCGAGGCGTGTCACGAATACGGCGTGGACGGTGTGATCGGACCCGTGCACCGGCACTTCGACGAGCAGCCGCCGAAGTGGATCGTCAAAGGCAGCTTCTACCAGCGGTCGACGTACCCGACCGGCCGCGCCATCGATTGGCGGATGGGACGGACCAACAACGTCTTGCTGAGGCGACGCATCCTGCCGGCCGGCGCCCCGGTGTTCAGACCGGAGTTCCTGACGGGAGAAGACCAGGATTTGTTCCGGAGGATGATCGAGCGAGGGCACGCCTTCGTGTGGTGCAACGAGGCGGTGGTGTACGAGGTCGTGCCGCCGGTCCGCTGGCGACGCACGTTCATGTTGCGGCGAGCGCTGCTGCGCGGCAAGGTCTCTCCGCTCGATCCGAGCTTCGGATCCCGGGATATCGTCAAGTCCCTCGTCGCCGTCCCCGCCTACGCCGCGCTGCTGCCGTTCGCGCTGGTTCTCGGGCATCATAGATTCATGGCATGCCTCGTCAGCCTCTTCGATCACCTGGGCCGGCTGCTCGCGCTGGTCGGCATGAACCCGGTCAGGGACCCGTACGTCACCGATTAGCGCCCGCACAGCCATGGCCGGCCATCAGAGTTCCGAGAGCATCGATGTCCTGGGCGGGGGGCAGTCGCGACCGAGCGTGACGTCCGTGCCGGTCCCCCTGGCATCCCGCATACGCGACAAGCTCCGNNGCTGCGCCGTCTCTACTTCATCTGGGTCTGGCGGATGGATATCGGAGAAGGGACGGCGATCTCGCTGAGCGCGAAGCTCGACAAGACGAATCCGCGGGGCGTCCACATCGGGAAGTACACCGTGGTGACGTTCGGCGCGGCCGTCCTGGCCCACGACTACGTCAACCAGCGCGATCGCGACGTGTACATCGGGAACGACTGCTTCATCGGCGCCCACTCGATCATCCTGCCCGGAGTGACGATCGGGGACAACTGCATCGTGTCCGCGGCGAGCGTCGTCGCACGCAATGTCCCTGCGGGATCGCTCGTGGTCGGCAACCCGGCGCGCATCGTGGAGAGCAACCTGAAGACCACGCATTACGGGGTTCGGATACCTCGCGAGCCACCCGAGACCTGAGCGCGCATCGTGCAACGAAAGATCCCTCAGCTCGACGCCGTTCGCGGCGTGGCCATCCTGCTCGTGCTCCTGCACAACACGAGCATGAAGTACCCGTCGCTGTACCTGCAACAGGTGTTCGCCAACGGGTGGATGGGCGTCGACCTCTTCTTCGTCCTGTCCGGATTCCTTACTCGGTGATCGTCCTGATGTTCGTCGTCGTTCCGGCGCTGCGTCCGTCGGAGGCCCAGGCCATCTTCGACAGGTCGTCGCCCTGGTGGGCCTACCCGCTGTTCCTTCAGAACTTCCTGGTGCCGCATCTGACCATGGCCACGGGACTGCTCGCCGTCACCTGGTCGCTCGCCATCGAGGAGCAGTTCTACCTGGTCTGGCCCTGGGTCGTCCGGTACTGCTCGACGGCTCGACTGCGTCGCCTCGCGATCGTCGTGATCTGTCTGTCGCCGGTGCTGCGCTACGGTCTGTCCCGGTACGGCGTCGATCTCTACCCGAACACCTTCTGCCGCCTGGACGGCCTGATGGCCGGCGCGCTGCTCGCGGTCGTCGTCCGCGCCGACGGCTTTCGCCCGTCGCGATACGTCCGATGGGCCGCGGTGGTGCTCGTCGTCGCGGTGCCGCTCGCCTTCGCGCTCGAAACGCTCCACGCCCGGTGGCTGGTCTTCTCCCTGACCTCCGTGGCCTCGGCCGCCTTCGTGTATCTCGCGCTGTTCTCCGCGCGGCGGTGGCTCCAGTCGGCGCTGACGACCCGCTTCATCGTGTACACCGGCGCGATCAGCTACGGCCTCTACCTGCTGCACAAGATTCCCGTCGACGTGGCCCAGGTGCTTCACCTCGACCGGCATCCCGCGCTGGCATTGGCGATCGTGCTCGCGGCGAGCTACGCCCTGGCCGCCGCCTCGTGGCGCTGGTTCGAGCAGCCCTTCCTGAGGCTGAAGCGATTCTTCGAGTCGACGCCGGTCCGCGCGGAGCGCCTGCCGCGCCAGCTCGTCCTCGCCCCTCAAGCCAGAGAACTCGAATAGGGAGGAATGAATGGCCATCAAGTCGACGGTGATTTCCCTGATCCAGCAGATTGCCGAGGACGAAGACAAGACGCTACCGCCCTTGACCGACGACCTGATATTGCTGGAGTCGGGGCTCGATTCGCTCGCGATCGCGATCCTCGTCGCCCGCCTCGAAGAGACGCTCGGCCTCGACCCGTTCACGGACTCCGACGACGTCGCCTATCCCGTGACCCTCGGCGACTTCATCAGGTTCTATGAAAGGGCCGCACACTCCCGTGAAGCCGATCCGAGCCGGGTCCGCTGACGCGGCCGGCAGGCTGATCCGCCAGCATGCGTAACGTCGTCGTGACGGGAGGCAGCCGCGGTCTGGGCCTGGGTATTCTCCGCCGCCTCACCGCCGAGGGCTACGGCGCCGTGGCCGTGGCGCGGCACATGAACGAGCAGCTCGCGGCCACGATGGAACAGATCGACCAGGCCCGTCCGGGGGCGCTCCAGTTCATCCCGTTCGATCTCGCGGAGATCGACGATATCCCCGAGCTGGTCAAGAAGCTCCACAAGGACTTCGGCCCCATCTATGGGCTCGTCAACAACGCGGCGGCGGCCGCGGACGGCGCCCTGGCGATCATGCACAACTCGCAGATCGAGCGCCTCATCCGCGTGAACACGTTTTCCCCGATCGTCCTCACCAAGTACGTGGTTCGCCACATGATGGCCGACGGCGGCGGCCGCATCGTCAACGTCTCGTCGATCATCGGCTTCACCGGGTACAGCGGTCTCTCCGTGTACGCCGCGACGAAGGCGGCCATGATCGGGTTCACGCGATCGCTCGCGCGCGAGGTCGGCCGGCGCGGGGTCAACGTGAACGCCGTCGCGCCGGGATTCCTGGAAACGGACATGACCCGGGGCCTCGAGGGCGATCGCCGGGAACACGTCGCGCGGCGCAGCGCGCTGCGCCGATTCGCCGAGATCGACGACGTCGCGGATGCCGTGGAGTTCCTCCTCGGCCCCAAGGCCAAGAGCATCACCGGCACCGTCCTCACCGTCGACGCGGGGAGCACGGCGTGAGCGCCACGGCCACAGCCCTGAATGGGCACGGCGTGCTCCCACACCGAGAGGACGACGACTTCATCATCGAGCCCGACGATCGTGTCCTCGTCACGGGCGCCACGGGGTTCATCGGCTCGCGGCTCGTCAGCACCCTGCTCGAGCGTGGATTCCGCAACCTGTGCTGTTTCGCCAGGCCCTCGAGCGAGGTCGCCCGGCTCGAAGCCCTGGCGAGCGCCCGGCGCGGAGCGCGCATCGACGTGGTCCGGGGCAATCTCCTGTCTCAGGGAGATTGTGCCGCGGCGACCAAGGATGCCGCCGTGATCTTCAACCTGGCGGCCGGCGCCGGCGAGAAGTCCTTTCCCGATGCGTTCATGAACTCGGTCGTCACGACCCGCAATCTCCTCGAGGCGAGCCTGCGGTATCGCTGCCTGCGGCGCTTCGTCCACATCAGCTCGTTCGCCGTGTATACGAACACGTCGAAACCGCGGCGGGGGCTGCTGGACGAAGGGTGTCCGGTGGAGCACCGTCCCGAGCTACGGGGCGAGGCCTACTGCTTCGCCAAGGTCAAACAGGAGCAGACCGTCACCGAGTACGGCCAGAAGTTCGGGATCCCTCACGTCATCGTCAGGCCGGGGTCGGTGTACGGTCCCGGCAAGGCGGGTATCACGGGCCGAGTGGGGATCGGGACGTTCGGAATCTTCCTGCACATGGGTGGCGGCAACGCCATCCCGCTCACGTACGTCGACAACTGCGCGGAGGCGATCGCACTCGCGGGGCTCCGGAGAGGCGTGGAGGGCGAGGTCTTCAACGTCGTCGACGACGATCTTCCCTCCAGCCGCCGGTTCCTGCGTCTGTACAAGGCCAACGTCGGGCGGTTCACGTCGCTCTATGTCCCCCACCTCGTCAGCCATGCGCTGTGCTGGATGTGGGAACGCTATGCGACGTGGTCAGAAGGCCAATTGCCGCCGACCTTCAATCGGAGGCGCTGGCACGCCGAGTGGAAGAGGACGCGATATTCCAACGAGAAATTGAAGGCGCGCCTCGGCTGGAGGCCACGGGTGTCCACGGCGGAGGGGCTCCGCCGGTATTTCGAGAGCTGCCGCGAGCGAGGACAGAATGCTTAAGGTCGCCATCGTCGGATGCGGCAAGATCGCGGACGCCCACGCCGAGCAGATCCAGCGGATCACCGGATGCCAGATCGTCGGGGTCTGTGATCGCGAGCCGTTGATGGCGAGACAGCTCTACGAACGGTTCCAGGTCGCGGGGTATTTCGCGGACCTGGACGAGCTGCTGCACGAGACGCGACCCGACGTGGTCCACGTGACCACGCCTCCCCAGAGCCATGCCGGTGTCGCCAGGGCGTGTCTCGAGCGTGGGTGTCACGTCTACGTCGAGAAGCCGTTCGCCCTCACCGAAAAGGACGCCCAGGAGCTGGTGGCCCTCGCCGACGACAAGGGGCTCAAGCTGACGGTCGGGCACGACGATCAATTCAGCCACGTGGCGCGGCGCATGCGCCGCCTGATCGGGCGGGGCTTCCTGGGCGGGGCTCCCGTGCACATGGAGAGCTACTACGCCTACGACCTCGGGGACGCCGCCTACGCGCGAGCGCTGCTCGGTGACCCGCACCATTGGGTCCGCCGACTTCCGGGACGGCTCCTGCACAACATCATCAGCCACGGCGTGGCCCGGATCGCCGAGTTTCTGCCCCACGATTCGCCTCGGGTGATGGCGCACGGGTTCGTCAGCCCGTTCCTCAAACGTCTGAACGAAACCGAGATCATGGACGAGCTGCGCGTCATCATCTGCGCCGAGGAGGGCGCCACCGCGTATTTCACCGTCTCGTCACAGATGCGTCCCGCCCTCCATCAGTTTCGCGTCTACGGCCCCAAGAACGGTCTCGTCCTCGACCAGGACCAGGAGACCTTGATCACGCTCCGGGGCGGACGGTTCAAGAGCTACATGGAGAAGTTCGTCCCGCCGGTGATCCTGGCCGGGCAGCACCTGGGAAACGTGATCACGAACGGGCGGACGTTCCTGGCGAGGGATTTCCACATGAAGGCCGGCATGAAGTATTTGATCGAGGCCTTCTACCGCGCCATCGTGCGCGGTACGCCCGTACCCATTCCGTATCGGGAGATCCTTCTCACCGCCCGCATCATGGACGCCATCTTCGACCAGATCGGCGATACGAGTCGATCCTGCGCTTCCGCCCGTCCGGGATGGCGCGGGGCTCCGGCGAGCGGAGACGAGCATGAAGATTTGCGGTAAGGACTTTCACGTCCGGGGCCGGTTCATCCGCATCGCCGGCCTCGTCGCCGAGGGTTACGACTTCCTGGACGATCCCGAGGCGACGCTGGACGCCCTGGGCCGCTCCGGGGTGGGCATCGACGTCTTGACGTTCATCCCGAGGCTGTCCAACGGCGCCCCGAAGCACGGCTATCGGTTCGAGTGGGACAACATGGCGGCCCTGCCCGTGTCGACGTTCGAACACTGGTGGACACGACAGATCAGGGACAAGACTCGGAACATGGTCCGCCGCGCCGAGAAGAAAGGCGTCGTGGTGCGAGAGGTCCCCTTCGATGACGGCCTCGTTCGTGGCATCTCCGCCATCTACAACGAGTCTCCGGTCCGACAGGGCAAGCCCTTCTGGCACTACGGCAAGGACCTCGACGCCGTGCGGAGTGAAAACGTGACGTTCGTCGATCGGAGCATCTTCATCGGCGCGTTTCTCGGCGAGACCCTGATCGGCTTCTCGAAGCTGGTCTGCGACGAGCGGGGCGGGCAGGCAGGCCTCATGAAGATCCAGTCGATGATCGAGCACCGGGACAAGGCGCCGACGAATGCGCTGATCGCCCAGGCCGTCCGGTCGTGCGCCGAGCGAGCGATCCCCTATCTCTGGTACGCGAACTTCTCGTACGGAAGAAAGCAGCAGGACGGCCTGAGCGATTTCAAAGAGCACAACGGCTTCCAGGGGGTCGAACTGCCCCGGTACTACGTTCCCGTGACCCTCGTGGGCCGCGTCGCCCTGCGCTTCGGACTGCACCACCGGCTCGTCGAGCGCATTCCCGAGCCGGCGCTGGCGAAGCTCAGAAAGCTGCGGAGCCGGTGGTACGGCAGTCGGCTCGATACCGCGAGGAAGGCCGCCTAGGGCCGTGCCTGGCATCGTCGGCCTCGTCACCAGCATGCCGCGGGACCGAGCGGAGGCTCAGCTGCTCCGGATGCTCGAGCGCCTTCGTCACGAGCCGTTCTACGCGACGGGCACGTGGATCGACGAGGCGCTGGGAGTGTACGTCGGGTGGACGGTGCGAAAGGGCTCCTTCGCCGACGGAATGCCGCTACGCAACGAGCGGGGCGACGTGGTTCTCGTCTTTTCCGGGGAGGAGTTTCCCGAGCCCGACACGGCTCGTCGTCTCACGGAGCGCGGGCACGCCCTCGACCCCACGGGCCCCTCCTATCTGGCCCACCTCTCCGAAGAGGACCCGTCGTTTCCCGCGGGATTGAACGGCAGGTTCCACGGGCTCCTGACCGATCGGACCCGCGGAACGGCGACGCTGTTCAACGATCGGTACGGCATGCACCGCGTCTACTATCACGCGTCGCCGGACGCCGTCTATTTCGCCGCCGAGGCCAAGGCGATTCTCGCGGTGCGTCCCGAGCTGCGGCGGCTCGATCCGCAGGCCCTGGGCGAGTTCGTCGCCTGCGGCTGCGTGCTGGAAAACCGGACGCTCTTCGAGGGTATCCACGTCCTGCCCGGCGCCTCGTCGTGGACGTTTCGAAGGGGAACCGTCGAGGCCAAGCGGTCGTACTTCGAGCCCCGAGAGTGGGAAGAGCAGCCGCTCCTGGACGAGGGGCCGTACTACCGGCAGCTGCGGGAGACCTTTGCACGCAACCTTCCGCGGTACTTCGATGGCCCGGAGCCGGTTGGCGTGTCCCTGACCGGAGGGCTCGACACCCGGATGATCATGGCGTGGCGAAGACCGCCGCCGGGATCTCAGCCGTGCTACACGTTCGGGGGGACGTTTCGCGACTGCCGGGATGTCGTCGTCGCGCGGCGCGTGGCTCGTGCGTGTCGTCAGCCACACGAGGTCATCTCGGTCGGGCACGAATTCCTCTCCCGATTTCCCTACTACGCCGAGCGCGCCGTCTATCTTACGGACGGCTGCGTCGACGTCAGCCGCTCGCCCGATCTCTACATCAACGAGAAGGCTCGAGAGATCGCGCCCGTGAGGATGACGGGCAACTATGGCGGAGAGGTGCTGCGTCGGGTGCGCGCGTTCAAGGCGGTGGAGCCGCTGCCCCGACTGTTCGGTCCGGACCTGATGCGCGATGTTCGCCGGGCCGGGGAGACGTACGACAGCCTCCTTCGCGGGCACCCGCTGTCCTTCGCCGTCTTCAAGCAGGCTCCGTGGCACCACTACGGTCTCCTCGCGCTGGAGGAGACCCAGGTCGCCCTGCGCTCGCCCTATCTCGACAACGACCTGGTCCGCACGGTCTTTCGCGCCCCCGCGTCGGTCCTCACGAACAACGACGTGTGCCTGCGATTGATCGCCGAAGGGGACCCTGTGCTGCGACAGATCAGAACGGATCGCGGTATCGGCGCCACGGGTGTGTCCGCGGCAGCCTCCCGCGCGCTGCTCGAGTTCCTGTTCAAAGCCGAGTACGCCTACGACTACGGGATGCCCCAGTGGGTGGCCCGGATCGATCATGTCCTGTCGGGCTTGCACCTCGAACGGCTCTTCCTCGGCCGGCACAAGTTCCATCACTTCCGCATCTGGTACCGCGATGTCTTGCCCCGATACGTTCGCGACATGCTCCTGGATCCGCGCACGCTGTCCCGGCCGTACATCGAACGAAAAGGCCTCGAGGCGGTGGTCGACGGTCACCTGAAGGGTGGCCGCAACTATACGACCGAGATTCACACCGTGCTGACCCTGGAGCTGCTGCACCGTCTGCTCCTGGAGTCGCGATGAGCGGCGTGGGCGCCTCGCACGTATGAACGTCGATCGCGCCCAGCATTACGACGTCAAGTATCGCGATCAGAATTATTTCCAGTATCGGCGATGGCTGCATGCGCCGTACGTTTCGAGCCTGGTCCGGGCCTGCGGCTTGCCCGAGGGGGCCTCGGTCCTCGACGTCGGATGTGGACAGGGATTCTTCTCGTATCTGTTCCACACGCATGGCATGAAGGTGACCGGCATCGACGTCTCGGAGACGGGGATCCGTACGGCCGACCGGCTGTACGGGCGATTCGGGATCACGTTCACCGTCGCCGACATCCACACGGCCGTCTTTCCCGAGCGATTCGATTGCCTGTTCGTGCGCTCGTGCTCGCTCTACAACACCGCGGGCTTCGCGGCCGACGACGAGCCCACGCGTGAGCTCCTCAGGCATGTGAAACCGAACGGAACGTTCATCTTCGCGTACAACTCGAACTTCTCGTCCAGGCCGAGCCCGACGTGGCGGTACCACTCGCTCGCGGACGTCCGGGCGCACTTCCGACGGTATCCGGCCGCCCGAATATTCTTCTCGACCCGGATCGGGACGTGGCTCTTGCGCAGATATGCCCTCGGTCCGCTCGCCACGCGACTGAACGTTCTGGTGAGTGGGGTCTCGGGGATGGGCGGCGACCTCGTCTGTATCCTCGGCAACCCCGCCCGCGAGCGGTCCTGAATGCCCTCGGGGCTCGCGGCCGTCGTCTGCGCGGCGGGGATTCTCGGTCTGTTCCTGCTGGACCGGGACCGCACCTCCCGGACGTCGCCGGCGCTCTGGGTCCCGGCCGCCTGGCTCGGCATCGCAACGTCGCGGGACATCTCGCAGTGGTTCAACACCGTGCTGGTGACCGACTCACCGGACCAACTCCTGGAGGGAAGCCCGGTCGACCGGATCATCTACGCGGGACTGCTGGTGGCGGGGTTGATGGTGCTCGTCTCGAGAGCCGAGCGTGCCAGAAGCCTTCTCCGCGCCAACTGGCCGCTCGTCGTCTTTTTCCTGTTCTGCGCGATCAGCGTGCTGTGGTCAGACTACCCCTTCGTCGCCTTCAAGCGGTGGAGCAAGGCCCTCGGGAACCTCGTCATGGTGCTGGTGGTCCTGACCGAGCGTGACCCGCCTGCCGCCGTGAGGCAGCTCCTGACGCGCACGGGTTTCCTGCTGATCCCGCTCTCGGTCCTCCTCATCAAGTACTTTCCCCAGCTCGGCCGGCACTTCAGCCCGTGGGGCGGGATGGCCTACAACAGCGGTGTCGCCATCGGAAAGAATGGCCTCGGGATCCTGTGTCTCGTTCTGGGGCTCGGGTCTCTGTGGCGATTTCTCGCGGCACTTTCGCGCGACGAGCGTCCGCGGATGGCCCGGCCGCTGATCGCTCATGGCGCTGTTCTGGCGATGGCGTTGTGGCTCTTCTGGGCGGCCGATTCTGCCACGTCCCTCGGCTGCTTCCTCATCGCCGCCCTTCTGCTCGGCCTCACCAGTCGCTACGGCTTTGCGCGCAGGCCGATGGTCGTCTCTCTCCTCGTCGCTGGGATCGTCTCGGTCTGCGTGCTGGGGCTCCTGGTCGATACCGACATGGGCGTCGCGCAGGCGATGGGAAGAGATTCGACGCTCACGACCCGAACTCAGCTCTGGCGGGATCTTCTGCGCATTTCGGTGGATCCGTGGGTCGGCACCGGCTTCGAGAGCTTCTGGCTCGGCGAGCGCGCCAAGGCGTTGTGGAGGACCCACTGGTGGCATCCGAACCAGGCGCACAACGGCTATCTCGAAGTCTTTCTCAACCTGGGATGGATCGGGGTGATCCTGCTCGGCTTCGTCATCGCCTGGGGCTTCCGCAACGTGGTCGGCGCGGTGCGACGGGACCGCGAGCTGGGCGGACTCAGGCTGGCATTTTTCGTGGCGGCGATTCTCTACAATCTGACCGAGGCAGCGTTCAAGGTCATGCACCCCGTGTGGATCGCCTTCCTGCTCGCGGTCACCGTCGTTCCCAGTGCTGATGCTGGAGGCCAGGCGCCCGCTGCCGAGCGCCCAACGCGGACGGCTTCCGCCGCCGCCACGCCGTCCGGACGCTCCGGCTCGCGGCCAGAGCGGCGCAACAATCACCGCGCGTTGACGCCACGTCAGTGAAGCCCTTCGACGAGAACGGCGCCTTCTGCCCGACGGCCAACGGAGATGGGCTGCGGCGGGTCGCTCTCCGCGGAGCCGCGGTCACCATGCTTTCCCAGACGGCGGTGTTCGCCGTTCAGATGCTGGCCACCGTCGTCCTCGCGCGGCTGCTCACGCCGGCCGATTTCGGACTGCTGGCCATGGTCACGACGTTCAGCCTGCTGCTCATGAACTTCGGCCTGAACGGATTCACCGAGGTCGTCCTCCAGCGCGAGGACGTCGATCATCGCCTGGCCAGCAACCTGTTCTGGATCAACGTCGCCATGGGGATCGTCCTCGCGGTCGGATTCGCCGCCGCGGGGCCGCTCCTGGCGTGGCTGTACGCCGAGCCCCGGGTGATCGCGGTCGCCGGGGCCATCGCCCTCACGATCCTGTTCACCAGCGTGTCCGTCGAGCACCTGGCCCTGCTCATGCGGGCGATGCGGTTCGCGGACGTGTCCGCGAACCAAATTCTGGCCCGTGCGATTTCCGTGTCCGTGGCCATCGTCCTTGCCTGCATGGGCTCGGGATACTGGGCCCTGGTGGCCGGAGCCGTCGCGTTACCGCTGGCCACGTCGGCGGGCGCCTGGATATGGTGTCGATGGATCCCCGGGCTGCCACGGCGCGACGACCGCACGATCCCGGCGCTGCGGTTCGCGATCTACACGTACGGATGCTTCACGGTCGGCTACTTCATGCGGAACATGGACAACCTCCTGATCGGGTGGCGATTTGGCCCTGAGGCGCTCGGACTCTACAAGAAGGCATTCGACCTCTTCACGATTCCGGTCGAAGTCTCGGCTCCTGTCACACGTGTGGCCGTGTCGGCCCTCAGTCGCCTCACGGGAGACTCCGCGCGACGCGGCAGGCATTTGCTCGGCGCGCTCGCGCCCCTCGCGTTCATCGGCATGGGACTGGGTGTGAACCTGACTCTGATCGGCAAGGATCTGCTGTTCCTGCTGTTGGGCCCACAGTGGAAGGAGTCGGGTCTGATCTTCACGTTCCTCGCGCCCGCGACCGGGCTGATGCTCATCTATCTCGTCCAGGTCTGGATCCACCTTTCCATCGGAAGGGCGGACCGCCTGTTCCGCTGGGGGATCTTCGAGTTCACGATGATCACCGTTCTGTTTCTCCTCGGCCTCAGGTGGGGCCCGCTCGGGGTCGCGGCGGCGTGGGTCGCGTATTTCTGCGTTTTCACGATTCCTGCGCTGCGGTATGCGGGGAGGCCGGCGGGCCTCGGCGTCGCCTCGATCGTCGACGCGGTCTGGAAGTACGTGCTGGCCTCTGCGCTGGCTGGCGCCGCATCCGCGGTGATCATCCGGGGACTCCCGTCGTTCAGCGGGGCGTCCGGCCCGATAGCGGCGCTGATGCGCATCGTGATGGTCTCCATCGTCTTCGCGACGCTGTACCTGTGCGCGGTCATTCTCTTCCACCGCGGCTTCGAGCCGATTCGTCATGTCACGAGGCTGTTGCGCGACATGGTCGGTCCGGCCCCCCTCGAGCCGGTGTCGAAGGCGTAGGGGGGTGCACCCCGCGATCCTCACGTGCGTGCTGATCCTGGCTCTTCTCACCGGTCCCTCGGTGGCTGAGGCGCAGCTCTGGGCCGGGATCCTGGATCGCACACGCGCGATCGATTGGAGCCTCGGCAACCAGGGAATCGCGGGTGGCATCCCGACCCGCACCACCGTGTGTGCGACGCTTCGTCCAGGCGCGACGGCTGGGCAGATCAACAAGGCGATCGCATCGTGCCGAGCGGATCGGGTGGTGTTCCTCGAGGCCGGGACGTACCTCCTCTCGTCGGGCATCAGCTTCGGCAACAAGAGCCGCGTGACGCTGCGAGGCGCCGGTCCGGACAAGACCATCCTCAAGTTCGTCGACACCGAACCGTGCGGCGGCTTCGCCGCGGACGTCTGCGTTCGAGGCGAGGACATCCTTGCCCAGGGCTGGCCGGGACACGCTCCCCAGGATGTCGGCCACGTCCGCAACTGGACGGCGGAGTACGGCCAGGGCACCACGCAGATCACCGTCGACTCCACCGCCGGCCTGTCCGTCGGCATGACGATCGTTCTCGATCAATTGGACGACGCCACGGATACGGGCGGCGTCCTCATCAGTCACGCGCCCACTCGGGTGCTCGAGAACATCTCGACCGGCCGCGTCGGGCGCGGGCAAACGCAATGGGTCACGATCGCCGCCATCAAGGGGCGCACGCTGACCATCACGCCCGGCGTGTACATGCCGAACTTCCGTTCCTCCCAGTTGCCGCAGATCTGGTGGGCGCAGGGCCCGACGCTCAACGGGATCGAAGACATGACGCTGGATCACCGCGCTTCCTCGGCCCGCAACGGCGGCATGTCGGGCGTCGTCTTCTGGAACACGGTCCAGTGCTGGGTGAAGAACGTCAAGTCGCTGACCCCGGGTCGCAATCACGTGTGGTTCGTCCAGGCCTCACGCTCAGAAATCCGGGACAGCTACTTCTACGGTGTCGCGTCCGGTGGTGGGTCGCTGTCGTACGGCATCGATCTCTACATGGGCGGTGACTCACTCGTCATCAACAACGTCTTCCACCACATCACGTCGGCGATCCTGGCGGGCACGACGTCGGGCGACATCATCGCCTACAACTTCGCGACGGACATGCCCTACGGCAATCCCGACTGGATGCAGTTCGGCCTCAACACCCACAACATCGGCAACACGATGCTTCTCTTCGAGGGTAACCAGACGAACGGCTTCGCGATGGACCTCTTCCACGGCGGCGGCCAGCTGGCCACCGTCTTCCGAAATCACCTGACCGGACGGGATAGAGGCCGGACGTCGAACACGACGGCCGGCGGAGCGCGGGGCTATCATCGCATCGCGAACCTCGTCGGCTACGCGCTCGGGTTGCGCGCCGATTCGACGAGCCGGGAGGATGGCCCGACGTCGAACACGACGCCCGTTCAGATCTGGGGCTACAACCGCTTCGTCAACATCATCGGCAATGTCCTGGGAACGTCGGGCTATCACACCGTCTATGAGCGCTCGTCGGCCGATACGACCGGCAACCCGTGGCGCGCGATCTATCTCCTGGGGTACACGGCGTCAGGAGACGGCAACAGCACGTGTTGTCCGTACGACCCGCTCGTCCGCAGCACCATGCTCCGCTGGGGAAACTACGACGCGGCGACCGGAACCGTTCGGTGGCTCGCGTCGGAGATTCCGACCAGCGGGGTCCCGTTCGTCAACGGCAACCCCGTCCCGGCCAACCGGGACGTGCCGCCGTCGCTCTTCCTGAAGGCCAAGCCGGCCGCGTGGTGGCGCACACCCTGGGGAGCTCCACCCTGGCCACCGGTCGGTCCCGACGTCGTCGGTGGTCAAGACGCCGGTCATGTCCACAAGAACCCTGCGCGACTCTGTTATGAGAACACGCCGAAGGACGATCACGGCGTTCTCACCTTCAACGCGGCCGCGTGCTACGCAGGGTCGCCCGGCTCGCTCCCCAGCGCGACGCCGGCCGCAGGGGTCCGGTAGTCCCGGACCGAGAGGCCGCCCTCGGAGGATCCGTCGGCATCATGGCGCGGTGGCCGCGATGGGCTCGGCTCCTGACGGGGATCGTGGTGGCGGCGGCTGTCGTCGTCGGTACACCCGCCATTCGGCAATCGATTCTGCAGGCCGCAGGCCGGGCGCTCGTCGTCGACGACGGCGTCGAGCCGGCTGATATCGTCGTCGTCGCGGCTGATGCCGCTGGCGCCGGCGTGCTCGAAGCGGTCGACCTCGTTCAGCGCGGCGCCGCCACGCGCGTCGCGGTGTTTGCCGACCCTCCCGACGCGGCGAATCGCGAGTTCATTCGCCGTGGCGTCCCTTACGACGACGCGGCCGCCCGCTCAGCCGGCCAGTTCCGCTCGCTCGGTGTGACGGCCATCGAGCACATCCCGAGGTCGGTGGCCGGGACCGAGGCCGAGGCTCGCGCGCTCCGCGACTGGTGCAAGGCGCAGCCGGTCCGCGCAGTGATCGTGGTGACCATGCCCGACCATTCGCGGCGGTGGCGGCGAATCGCTCATCGGACCATGTACCGCCAGCACACGCGAGTCCTGGTTCGGCCTGCCCACTACTCGCCCTTCGACCCTGACCGATGGTGGGAAAGTCGCGACGGCGTCCGCACGGCGGTCATGGAGCTCGAGAAGCTGTTGGTCGACGTCGTGCGTCACCCGATTTCGTGACGGACGTCGACATGCGCGCTGGAGCGGACGCTCCCGGCGCCCGCTCAGGCGGGCGCCGGGAACTCACGCCCCCATCGATCTCACTGGACCTGGAACGCGGTCGGCGAGCTCGGGGCCGGGCTGGCCGATGACGTGTAGCAGGTCCTGGCGTTGAAGACCTTGACGTTGGTCGGGTAGGCCGGATCGTTCGCCATGTTCTCCCAGCAGAGCCTCGCCGGGTTCTTCCACACCCGGCCACCCACCCCCGCCACGTTTCCGCCCGTCACGTCGGGGCCGACGGCCGGCCAGTTGGGCACCCCCCACGGCGTTCCCCACCACGACGGCTTCGCCGCCAGGAAGAACGAAGCGGGCAGCGTCTGCGGAGGTATCGGATTCGCGTTCACGAACGGAAATGCTCCGGGCACCTCCGACGTCACGAAGCGAACCGTGCCCGTCACCGTATCGTAGTTGCCCCAGCGGAGCATGGTGGTGCGAACGAGGTCGTCGTAGGGACAGCAGCCGCCGTTCGAGTCGCCGGAGGCCGAGAAGCCCACGACATAGATCGAGCGATTGTCGATGCCGTTGCCCGTCGCGCAGCCCGACCCGTTCACGCAATCCTGGTAGTTCGTGTGATACCCCGCCGTCCCGAGGACGTTGCCGACGACGTTCACGAACCGGTTGTAGGCGAACAGGTTGATGACGGAGGTGTTCGTCGTCTGGCCCACGTCCTGCCCGCTCAGATGGTTCCGGAAGACCGTGTTCAGGTGTCCCGCACCATGGAAGAGGTCCATCGTGAACGTGTTGGTCTGGTTGCCCTCGACGAGCAGCATCAGATTGCCGAGGTCATGGGTATTGACGGCGATCTGCATGTAGTCCGGGCTGCTGTAGGGCTGGTCGCGCGAGAAGTTGTACGCGAGGATGTCACCCGACGTCGTCCCCGGCAACAGCGAGCTCGTCACGTGCTGAAAGACGTTGTTGATGACGAGTGAGTCACCGCCCATGTAGAAGTCGATTCCATAGTTCAGCGAGGCGCCGGGCTTGTCGGCGCCGGTGAAGTAGTTGTCGCGGATCTCCGAGCGCGACGCCTGGACGAGCCAGACGTGATTGCGACCGGATTTGATCGATCTGACGTTCTTCACCCAGCACTGGGTCGTGTTCCAGAAGACGACGCCCGACATGCCCGCATCGATCGCGGAGGAGCCGCTGTGATCGAGCGACATCTCCTCGATCCCGTTGAGCGTCGGGCCCTGCGCCCACCAGATCTGCGGCAGCTGGGAGGCACGGAAGTTCGGCATGTACACGCCGGGCGTGATGGTCAGCGTGAGCCCGTTGATCGCGGTGATCCTGACCCACTGCGTTTGCCCGCGCCCGACGCGGCCGGTGGAGATGTTCTCGAGCACCCGGGTGGACGCGTGACTGATCAGGACGCCTCCCGTATCCGTGGCGTCGTCCAATTGGTCGAGAACGATCGTCATGCCAACGGAGAGGCTCGCCGTCGAATCCACCGTGATCTGTGTCGAGCCCTGGGCATATCCGCCGGTCCACACATGGAAGTGGCCGACCTCCTCGGGGGCGTGCCCCGGCCAGGTTTGAGCGAGCACGTCCTCCCCCTTGATGCACACGTCCCCGGCGAAGCCACCGCAGCCGTCAGCGCCGTTGAACTTCAGGAAGGTCCTGTCCGGTCCGGCTCCGCGAAGCGTCACGTTGTTCTTGCTGCCGAAGTTGAGACCGGTGATGTTGTACGTGCCCGCATTGAGAAAGACGACCTGATTGGCGGGACATGCGGCGATCGCGGCGTTGATCTGTGCCGCCGTCGCCCCGGGATTCAGCGTGGCACAGATCGTCGTCCGATTGGGGATGCCCCCTGCGATGCCCTGGTTGCCGGCGCTCCAGTCGACGGCGCGCGAGCGGTCGATGATTCCGGCCCACCGCTGGGCGTGCGCCAGCGAGGGAATGCCCACCAGGAGCAACATCACGAGACACGTGAGCTGTTTCATTTCGCCCTCCAACCTGAGTGGATTGCGGACGAAACGAGCACCGCCCGCAGGTCGTTGTCGCCGGAACCGACCGACGCTCGGAAACCCTGGCTCTCTCGGCTCATCGCCTCAGCACCTCGCTGGCGCTCAGCCCCGCGGTTATCGATGACTCGCGGATTCCCTGCTACGGTGCCGTGAACGTCATCCCGCTGCTCCAGGGGCCACTGCCCGACGCGTTGGACGTCACGACCCACCACTGCCCCGCGCCGGGGTTCAGCACCACGCCGGGCGCGATCGAAGTACGAGACCGGGGGCGAGCGAGCACGTGCCGGTCCCGCTCCCACAGCCCGCCTGCGCCGCGGTGTAGGTCGCCCGGCTGCGTCCGCCGGAGCTGTCGTCGACCCAGAGCATGTACGCCGTGGCGCTGCCTACGGCGTTCCACGTGAAGGTGGGGGTCGCGCTCGCGAGGCTGCCCGACGGTGCCACGATGGTCGCGGCGGGCGGCGGCGGCGTGCCTGCCACCGTGAAGGTCATCCCGCTGCTCCAGGGGCCGCTGCCCGAGGCGCTGGACGTCACGATCCACCACTGACCCGCGCCGGGGTTCAGCGTCGCGCTGGAGACCATCGAGCACGCGCCGGCCCCGCTCGCGCAGCCTGCCTGCGCCCCGGTGTACGTCGTCCGGATGCGCCCGCCGGAGCTGTCGTCCACCCAGAGCATGTACTGCGTGGCGCTCGCCACGGCGTTCCAGCTGAAGGTCGGGGTTCTGCTCGCGATGCTGCCCGAGGGCGCCACCAGTGTCGCCGCGGTCGGCGGCGGCGTGCCCGCTACCGTGAAGGTCAGCCCGTTGCTCCAGGGGCCGCTGCCCGAGGCGTTAGACGTCACGACCCACCACTGACCCGTGCCGGGGTTCAGCGTCGCGCTGGAGACCATCGAGCACGTGCCGATCCCGGTCGCACAACCCACCTGCGCCGCGGTGTAGGTCGTCCGGAGGCGCCCGCCGGAGCTGTCGTCTACCCAGAGCAGGTACTGCGTGGCGAGCGCCACGGCGTTCCAGCTGAAGGTGGGGGTCGCGGTCGCGATGCTGCCCGACGGCGCAACAAGCGTCGCCGCGCCTGGAGGCGCGCTCGACACGCCGAGGCCGGTCACGACGCGCGTGAGGCTCGCTCCCGACTCCGACCAGGTTGAACGAGCCGCCGGATACCACGCTGAAGGGCGCGGGAACCGACGCCGTCCCCGAGACGGTCCCGCCGCCGGTGTTTTGCACGGTGAAGGTTTGATCGGCCAAGCCGCCAATCGCCACGCTCCCGAAATTCACCGTCGCGGTGGGGCTGACGCTGAAATCGATTCGCGCGACGGCACTCAATGGCGTGATACACGCGCTCTCGTTCCCGTTCGTGTCCACAGCGGTCACCGCGACGTAATAGAGAGAACCCGTGGAAAGCCCCGTGAGCCTGGCCGTGACCGTTTGACCGGGCGCGGGACTCGGCGTCGACGACGCAAATTGAAGATAAGAGGTTCCCGGGCATGATGGAGGGGTGGAGAGTCCGTAGTACACGCGGTACGAGGCCAGATCCGTCAACGGACTTCCATCGGCGCTCGTCGTCGGGGCCGTCCAGGAGGTATCCAGAATCCCGGCTAGTGCGGGGACGGCCGCCAGAAGGACGCTGCCCACCGTCACAACGAACGCGAGAACGCGAATCAAGCGGTGAGTCGACCCCCCTCGCCAGGACATAGGAATCTCCCCTTGTGCTGGAGACCTCTATCTCCCGGGGAGACTGCGTCCCCCTCCTTCGGTAACCCGGCCGTCAGGTCTTCACCTGACCCGTGGCTTTGCGTCCCCGCCTCACGACGGGTATGCCGTTTCGGGAAGGGTCTCCGCAGTGGGAAATATTTTGCATAGCAGGTGCCACTGGAGGACAGGAAGATAACCGATGGAAAAGCCGCCGCTCTGACATTCGGGCATTGGACGACGACGCCAGGATGTCGAGCGTCGGACGTCGAGCGTGACAGAGAGGCCCGACCTAGGTCGTAGTCAATGGTTGATGATGGACTCGCGGCCATCGAAAACGATTTTATTGTTTCCGCCGCGTCTTCACTCTTCGACGAGTGGGGCGGCGCGCTCACCCGAGCTTCCTTATATACGCTGCGCCGCCTGAAGGGGTCCATGCAGGGTTCCGCGCGCTCTCGGCTCAGCCGCCCAGGTACGCCGCACGCACGTGGTCGTCGGCGAGCAGATTGCGCGCGGCGCCCGACAGCACGATGCGCCCGCTCTCCATCACGTAGCCGCGGTCGGCCATGCGCAGCGCGAGCCGCGCGTTCTGCTCGACCATCAGCACCGTGGTGCCGGCGCGCCGGATGTCGGCGATGATCTCGAACGTCGTCTCGACGACCGTGGGGGCCAGCCCGAGCGACGGCTCGTCGAACAGGATCAGCCGGGGCCGCGCCATCAGGGCGCGGCCGATGGCCAGCATCTGCTGCTCGCCGCCCGAGAGCGTGCCGGCCGCCTGGCGGCGGCGGTCCGCGAGGATCGGGAAGTGCGCGTACACGCGCTCCAGGTCGGCCGCGATGGCGGCGCCGTCGCGACGCACGTAGGCGCCCATGGCGAGGTTCTCGCGCACGGTCAGGTAGGGGAACACGCGGCGCCCCTCGGGACAATGCGCGATCCCCGCGCGCAGCACGTCGGACGGGTCGCGGCCCTGGATCTCGGCGCCGTCGAAGACGATGCGCCCGGCGCGGGGTCGCAGCAGCCCGGAGATCGTGCGCAGCGTGGACGACTTGCCGGCGCCGTTGGCGCCCAGCAGGCAGACCAGCTCGCCCCGCTGCACCTCGAGATCCAGTCCGCGCAGCGCCTCGATGGGGCCGTAGCCCGCGCGCAGCCCCTCAAGCCGGAGCATCGGTCGATCCCCCAGCCGACCCGAGGTAGGCGCGGATGACCTCGGGGTGCACGCGGATCTCCGCCGGCACGCCTTCCGCGATCACGCGTCCGTGGTTCAGGACGATCACGGTCTCCGAGATCCCCATCACCAGGCGCATGTCGTGCTCGACGACGAGCACGGTCACGTCACCGCGGCGGATCTTGCGGATCAGCGCCACGAGCCGCTCCTTCTCGGCGCCGGTCATGCCCGCCGCCGGCTCGTCGAGCAGCAGCAACCGCGGGCGCGCGGCGAGGGCGACCGCCAGCTCGACCAGGCGCTGCTCGCCGTACGGCAGCTCGCCCGCACGCTCGGCCCGCCGGTGTGCGAGACCCACGAACGCGAGCACCTCGTCGGCCGCCGCCGCCAGCCGGGCCTCCTCGGCGCTCACG
>WNGM01001386.1_pt2 | contig 20476 bp, 22 predicted proteins | sample 5400571 | NCBI WGS metagenome assembly WNGM01 (sample SAMN13153378, study PRJNA577476) | soil metagenome | isolation source: 100 cm soil or saprolite under Garry oak tree replicate 2 | place: USA:California | collected 2016-06-15 | reverse complement strand
TGGAAGAAGAGCAAAGAGTGAACACCCTGTCATGCTGAGCATAGCGAAGCATCTCCACTCCCATCCAGACACCCCCTTCGCCACCCTCCGCGTGACAAGAAAGGGCCATCCCCTTCAACGACGTGCACTTTTATCCACTCGCTTCTACCCAGCTCTCCAAAAGCAACCGATAGTGCGCCATCATTGCCCGGTGAAGTTCTTCTTCTGCATGGCCCCCAGCCTGTACTTGCCGTTCTTGCCGTTCATGATACCTGAGTGCTTTTCGTGCGCCCTCTACCGCCTTTGGCGACACTTCAGTAAAATGTACCGCCTCTGCTGGCAGAGGTTCCCATGTCGGAGAGTTGCGCCAGTTAATATAGGGACAATTGCGGCACTGGTTCGCACAACAATACCCACGCCGGATCAAAAATGAGCGAGTAGCAACGTAAAAGCCATTAGCGTCAATAATCCAGTCATCCTGGTCTTCGATAGGGCTACCTTCCAATTCATCCACACCCTTAAGCACAGGGAGCCGTCGTAACAAAAGCAGCTTTACCGCAATTGCACATGTTTCCACGCTTCTGTATCGACTTCGATGCCCAACTCTTCCCCCCAGAGGACGCGACCCAGCAATTCAGCAGATTCCACCAGGCGTGGCCCGGAACGGTGAAGATAGGCGTTGCCATCGACGGCATAGACCCGCTTGTTCTGCACTGCTCGCAAGGATTGCCAGGCGGGATGCCGTTGCAAAATCGGTACATCCACCATCGTGCGTTCGAGCGTATAGCCGCAAGGAGCAAGCACCAGGACATCCGGGTCCGCCGCTTGCAGTTCATCCCAGCTTAGCCAGGGTGAGTACTGCCCAATTTCCCCGAACGCCGGCTCTCCTCCGGCTGCGACAACTAGTTCGGGTGCCCAGTTCCCCGCTCCCATCAATGGATCAAGCCATTCTAGTATTGCGACACGCGGCCCGTTACCAAATGTTGCTGTCACCGCTGCCAGGTGCTTCAGCCGCTGTCTATAGCCATTCACCAACATATCGGCGCGTTCTTGTCGTCCCAGTACCTTGCCCACGCGCACCACATCCTCCCATACATCATCCAGGCGATAGGGAGTCAGCGAGACGACGCGCGGCTGCAAGCCAGTCAGGTGTTGTATCGCCTGCACAACATCACGCTCGCTCACCGCGCAGACTTCGCACTGCGTTTGAGTAAAGATCACATCTGGCCGCAAGGTCTGAAGTCGTTCGATATCGATAACATAGATACTTAATGCCTTGAGCGCCGCCTCGTCAAGTGTCCGTTTGCTCTGTGCCAGTTGTTTCACCTGGGCATCGATCTCGGCGCTGCTGGTGTCGATGTCGATCTCCACCTTACTGACTACTGGCAGTGAAAGCACCTCTGGTGGATAGTCACATTCGTGAGAGCGTCCTACCAGTTGATCCAAACAGCCTAATTCAGCGATCATCTCGGTCGCGCTAGCCAGCAAAGAAACGAGTCGCACATTTTCACCTCTCTTGTCATGCTGAGTCATTGTCATGCTGAGCGTAGCGAAGCATCTCCCGCGGTTGCCACATCCCGGTCTACATCTATAGACTGAGCCATTGTCATGCTGAGCGTAGCGAAGCATCTCCTGCGGTTGCCACATCCCGGTCTGCATCTGTAAACTGAGCCATTGTCATGCTGAGCCATTGTCATGCTGAGCGTAGCGAAGCATCTCCTCCACTGCCACCAACCGCCCCGCAGTGCTAGCCTCCTGTATGTACACCGACAACAATGGTCTCACCCAGCGACAGACCCTCTAGTACTTCGTAATTCGTTCCATCTGTCAACCCCAACACCACGGGTTTGGCAACAAACCGGCCATTAGATGGTTCAATCACAAAGGCCGGGACCGGATTGTCCAGCGAGATCGCTGGATTCTCAATTTGGAGCTGCCGGAGCATCAGGCTGGCTTTACCCAGCGCAGAGGCCGCCTGTTGCGAGCTGATGAGCCCGATGTTGGGCGCTGTTCGCGCAAAGTTCACCGCGTTCACGGGAATGAGCAACACGTTAGAGCGCTGGACCACGTAGATCGTGACGTTGGCCACCATGCCGGGTAACAGGGTCGCGCCCTGTAAGCTAGTCATGTCAACGTCCACGGTCACAGGGAATGTCACCACGTTCGAGACCGTCACCCCATTGGGTGAGATAGCACTCACCGTTCCGCCAAACTTCCGCTGGCCATAAGCACTCACCGTAAACTGTGCGGGTTCTCCTATCTTCACGCTCGCAGCATCGGACTCGCCCACGTTGGCCTGTACTTGTAGGACCGACGCATTTATGATCTGTATGAAAGTGCTTCCAGGAGGCGCTACAGAACTGGTAGACCCGTTGACTGGGAGACCAGGTGTGCCGCCAACTGTACCATTAATAACCGTTATGACACCATCATGTGGTGCCGTCAGCGTTGCATTCGCCAAATTATGTTCCGCTGTTTCTAGTTGAGCCAGGGCCGCGACTAACAGACTCTGTGCGCTGTTGACCTGCGACTGCGCCGATGTGTTGCTGAGATTGGCACTGGACACCGCTACGTTCAACTGGCTCTGCGCGGTGTTGACCTGCGCCTGCGCTGTCGCATTGTTGGTCGCGGTTTGCTTCTGCGTCGTGTTTACCAGACTCTGGGCAGTGTTGACCACACCCTGCGCCATCGTATTGTTGGCGTTGGCTTGCGCCTTGGTCAGTGAGAGTTGCTTCTGGTCGCTGTTGACCTTAGCCTGCGCTGCTGCAACGCTCGAATTTGCAGTAGCCACCGCAGCCGTCGCTGTAGCACAGTCGGGAGCAGGAGGAGGAGGAGGAGAAGGACCACAAGCCTGTGCCATTGCCACTTGAGCCGCCAACAACGTTGCCTGGGCATTACTCAGGCTGGTTTGATCATTACTGAGCGTCGTCTGTGCGGCGGCGATGCTGGCCGCCGATAGCGATTGTGTCTTACTCAGGTTTGCCTTTGCATTGTTGAGCGTCGTCTGCGCCGCGGCAACGCTCGCCCCCGACTGCGCGTTTACCTTATTCAGGTTTGTCTGTGCGTTATTGAGGGTGGTCTGTGCTGCGGCAATATTTGATCCTGAGAGACCCTGGGTCGCGTTGGAACCTGCCTGATTATTATTCAGGGTCGTCTCCGCAATCCTGACTCCTGTCTGGGCCTGCCTGACGGCATCCTCAAGCGACGTCTTATCGAGCTTGGCGAGTACCTGACCCTTATTGACTGCCTGCCCTACCTTGACATCAATCTCAGCGATTTTGCCCATGCCAGAAAAAACGACATTATACGTACCGCCTTGTAGGGGACCGACCATGTTGACGGTAAGGGCGACATTACCCTGGGTGACCTTCTGGTATTGGTACATCGTGACGGGTCTGCGGGTCTGCATTGCCAGGATGATACTCCCGATGATGATCACCAGCAAGAGGGTAGCGATGGCACTTAACCCTGCAGTGATGACAATGATCCCTCTACCCCGTCGCCACCACGGGAGATTCGGGCCTACCGGCCCACCTTGACCCCCGGCATCACCGTCGTCAGGTGGAGTGAACGACTCACCTATAGAGCTTTGCTGCTGTTGCAACATACCAGTTCATGCTCCTTTTCATCAATGTTTAGTGTAGATGGATCACCACCTCAGCGCTCATGCCAGGCAGCAGCGCCTGGCCGGAGTCACTATCGAGGGCGATGATCACAGGAATACGCTGACTCACCTTGGTGAAATTGCCACTGCTGTTGTCCTGCGTCGGGAGCAGCGAGAACTGACTGGCTGCCGCGCCCACGATCTGGCTGACGTGACCTTTGAAGCTGGTACCGCTGTATGCATCGACATGGACATCCACAAACTGGCCAACAGAGACGTTTTTAATCGCACTTTCATCCACGTAGGCGATGATGTCCACACTACTTGGGTCAGCTTCCAGGGCTAATGCGATACCAGGGGAAACGGTTTGACCAACCACACCGGGTACCTGCACCATGACCCCACTGAAAGGGGCCGTCAGATTCGCTATAGCATTGCTGCCAGTGGCCTTGACTGTACCAATGACCTGATTAGTGCCCACGTAGTCGCCAATCTTGACAGTCAGGCTGCTCAGTGTGCCTGGTACTGTGGAAACGATGTTCACGATGTTCCCATTCACCTGCGCATCATCGGTCGAATAGAAAAAGTAATTGTTGTAAAGCAGGTACCCGCCGACGCCAGCGACGACAAGGATCACCATAACTACGATCAGGTTGATGAGGACTATCCGGCGCATGTGCGTATCCTTATCCTTTCTAGTGCCGCTGGGGACATTGCCCGCAACGGAAATGTACTGGTGTCACTCTTCACCGCGACGAAATATAGGATACGTAGAGCGTGCTGCCAGTTCGGGTCGGTCCTGGATGATGGCCTGTTGGAGCTGTGTCAGGAGACCAACCAGCAGAACGCACTGCTCGTGATCCATCAAGCTGAACAGTGTGTGAACGTGACGAAACAACGGCGCAGAGCACCTCTCCGCCGCATCTCTGCCAGCAGGTGTCAGGCGCATGACGAAACGTCGCTTGTCCTCTGGGGCCAGTTCGCGCGTCACATATCCTTGGTGCTCCAGGCCGCCAAGCAGGGTACTGACCGTGTTGCGTGTCACCGCCAGGCGGCCGCTCAACTCCGAGGGATTCAAGCCTTTTTCCCCCGCATCCTGCATGGCTCGTAGCCAGAGGAGAATAAACAGCTTGGACCAGGAAAGACCAGCTGGTCGCAGGTGCTCCTCTACCGAGACCATCAGCAGGGCATGGGTAAAGCCCACCTCGCGAACAATGCGGAGGGCGCCGAGGTCCACCTCCGGGTGGTAACTCATGAGACTCTTGAACATGAGGCTCTTGGGCATCCTATTATCGCCAAAAGCCGGATGACCAAATTCCTCCATGTGTCGAGCGATGCGTTCTTCAAAATCGCGGCCTTCCTCGTTTCCGCTGTTTTCGTTCACCATCGCTGAAACCCCGCTTCCTCTTTGTATGTGGTATACAATAGTTCGTAGTGTTATCATATGGCTTCGAATTATTATTTGTCAATATAGCTTGTTGCAAGTGTGGCCGTGGTAGTGAAGAGGTTAAGAGACGATGAAGAAGAGATCAATGTGGTGGAGGTTTCTCAATGACTGACATCTGTTGCCTGCAAGTCGACCAGGCAGATTCTTTAACGATGGCGCTTGCGGGCCTCCAAGATCACATGGAGTTCTTTTGACTTCGATGTGAAAACGATCAGGGTTCCAATTAACTGAGACTTTAAGAGCGGTTAAGATTTCTACTCCGAATCCAGTAAATCTTAACTCGAACTCAACTAGATAACTACTTCTCTTCCCTTCCAAAATGTCCCGGGTTAGTCCATAATTGTCAAGATATGGCTTTCTTTGCGCCCACCCGTGTCTCCGTCCACTTTCTGCGGCGAGAAGGCCAGGGTATCCAAAGGCTGCCTTTTCTGTCGCGCATGGATTAGCTGCATCGACGTTGAGCAATGGCTAGGCACGGCCCAGGAGATTTAGCACATGTTAACGATACTTGCGGTCATCCCACTTGCTGTAGCGCTCGCGATGATGACGCTGCAGCAGAGAAACAGTCGCCAGGCTGGCCTGGTAACCCTTCTCCTGGTCTGCGCTATGACGTTTGTTGTGCCCCCCTTTCACCTGTCGCCCTTGCAGCTCCTCCTATCCTTAAGCGAGGGGGGGGCCACCTCTCTCACTGTCCTCACTGTCCTCTTGCCCGCTCTGCTCCTCTACCATCTGCAACGAGTCACAGGAGGCATGAATATCTTAACGCAGAGCATTGCTCGTCTCACATCAGACCGGGACCTGCAGGTCTTGCTGCTCGTCCTCGGCTTGAGCCCCTTCGTAGAGGCGCTATGCGGGTTTGGGGTGGGGATCATTGTCATTGTGCCGATGCTCCTTGAGCTACGCTTTGGAGCTCTGCGCGTAGCACTATTGAGCTTGTTGGGCCAGCTGACGACGGCTTGGGGTGCAATGGGCGTTGCGGTGGTCCTGACCGCATCGCTGACCGGGCTTCCTGTCGATCAGGTTGGAAGCCTCACAGCTCTTTTGTCGATGCCGACCACTGTCGTCTTGAGCCTCATCTGCTTGCATTTAAGCGGCGGGAAAGCTGCGGTACACAGGTGGTGGCTGGTGGCTCTAGCCGCGGCCGCCATCCTGACGGGTGGAGCGTGGATTCTCAGCCGCACCGTAGGGGTTGAGCTTGTAGGGATCCTCTCCAGTACGCTCGCGCTCGCCTTTGTGGGTGGAGTGGGGGTGCTTATGACCAGGCGAGCTCCTCATTCTCAGAGGGCCTTACATAAGGGAAACACAGGAAAAACCAACCGGGACTCGTTCTGGCTGGCTGCTGCCCCATATGTGCTCTTGACGTTCTTCCTCCTCCTCTCCCGCCTCGTTCCCCCTTTGCGCGATTGGTTGCAAACTCATGCGGTGCTGGAGCTTCCCGCAGTGCATCTAAGCCTACCTCTCCTGTACATTCCGGGGTTCTGGGTGTCGCTTGCACTCCTTATAGCGGTAGGCATGCGTGGCACTTCAAGGCGCATGGCAGCAGATGCGCTGGGCGCTGCCTGGCGTCAGTTCACGCCCAGCGCATTGGCCATCCTGCTCTTCCTTCTCACCGCCCACGTCATGCAGGCAAGTTCAATGACGGCCTCTCTTGGAGCCGCTGCGGCTTCTCTAGGAAGCCGGTATGTTTGGATCTCTCCCTGGTTAGCCGGTCTGGGAGCCTGGTTGACCGGTTCTAACCTCGGTGGGACGGCGATGTTCGCTCTGCTGCAGAAGGCAGCGGCCAGCAGAACAGGGCTTTCCCTCCTCTGGTTGGCCGCCGCTCAAAATGGGGCGGGTCAGCTTGCGCGCATGCTATCTCCAGCCTGCCTTATGCTCGCAGCTACTTCGGCTGGCCTGAAAGGCCAGGAGGGCCTCCTCATCAGAAAATTCGGGCCGCTTGTCCTCTGGGCCATTGCGCTGATCATGCTCCTGCTCACCGCTATTATGACCCCCTCTCCTCTTGTTATTTGTTTGCTTGTAGTACTGCTGACCCTCCCCTGCTTGCCAGCACTGCGCCCGGTCTTTTTGGCTACGCCTGTACTGGAAAGCGGGAACGTCAGCAGTTCCCTCTCCAGAGAAGCCCCCCTTCGTGTTAGAAGGCAAATAGCGGTAGTGGATAGAGTAGAGCTGCCTTTGTGGTCGATGATGTTCACTATCTGTATACCACAGGCTTTATCCCAGCACTTGGGGCCTATCCACGCGGTCACGTCCCCTCACCACTGCAGATCACCGGACACGCGTCCATTGAGGCCGAATAACCCCCCCGATAAGCACCAGCCAGGTTGGGCGTACACCAGCAGCGCTTAGCATGGACCTGTTTCCGCCTCAGTGTCCTCGTACGATGCGAGAGCGCGGCAGCACCGTCATCCCTGCCTTGTCCTGCTGAGCGCCATCCTGTCCTGCTGAGCGTAATCTTGTCATGCTGAGCGTAGCGAAGCATCTCCCTGCCCAGCGAGAGACCCTTCGCGGCGCTCAGCGTGACATCCAAGGGAAACACTAGCGCGATGTGAAAACAAGGCAGCACCGTCATCCTTGCATTGTCCTGCTGAGCGCCGTCCTGTCATGCTGAGCGCAGCGAAGCATCTCCCTGCCCAGCGAGAGAGACCCTTCGCGGCGCTCAGCGTGACATCCAAGGGAAACGCTAGCGCACCTGATTCATCACCTGCTCCTGCGTAGGGACAGGAAGTTGGGTATTCTGGCTCATTTGAGCGAGCAACAACTCCTCAGAAGAACCTGGAAGTGGATGGGCTTCAAAGTCTGCCCAGTTGGTACTATCACGCCCGGTTGAGACACCGACCAGGCGGAAGACTGGCGTGAGTGAAAGAGACAGGAGTAGATTGACCACCAGAGCAGAAATGGCAGCGTGAATCGGGATAGTCACCCCACCAAAGGAAAGCGGGTACACGGCTGACTGAAAACCGAGAGCAATCACCATCCAGGTACCGGAGATGAGACCTCCCAGCAGACCAACCAGTAAGGCCCGGCGGTGGAACCAGCTGGTGTACAGGCCAAGAAACACCGCTGGTAAGGTCTGGAGAATCCAGATATTGCTGAGAAGTTGCAGGTTAATCGCGAAGGTCGTGGGCACTAACAAGATGAATGCCAGCGCCCCAACTTTCACCACTAGCGAGGCCGTTCGAGCAGTCGTCGATTCCTCGCGTTCAGAACAGGTCGGCCGGAAGTATTCGCGGTAAATGTTGCGCGTAAACAGGTTGGCGGCAGCAATTGACATGATCGCGGCCGGCGCCAAAGCGCCAATTGCTATTGCCGCGAAAGCGAATCCCGCGAACCAGCCGGGGAACATCATCGCGAAGAGCGCGGGTAAGGCGCTGTTGGATTTGTAGATGGGCGAGGGCGCGATGCCAGCCGCGATTGCCACATAACCAAGCAGGCCAATTAGGCCAAGCAACAGACTATAGATAGGAAGCAGCGCGGCATTGCGCCTGACCACTTTACGGCTATTCGTACTGAGGATACCGGTCAGAACATGCGGATACAGAAAGAGAGATAGCGCGGACCCTAACGCCAGCGAAACATAGGCACTATATTGCGAGGAAGGCAAGATTTCATGAAAGGTCTTCGGATTATGCAGGGCTTTCTCATGCACGGCCTTGAAGATGTTGTCAAAGCCACCCAGTTTGGCCGGAATATAGATGATTGCCACCAGGACCACCAACCAGATACAGATATCTTTCACCACGGCAATCAATGCCGGGGCGCGCAGTCCACTCGTGTAGGTGTAGATAGCCAGGATAGCAAAGGCCACAATCAACGAGATATCAATGGGAATACCCATCTGCGCGATGACGACCTCAATCCCATACATTTGCAGGGCGATATAGGGCATGGTTGCCAGGATACCGGTCACAGCTACGAGCAATGCCAGGCTACTGCTATCGAAGCGGTCTCGCACAAAATCGGCAGGTGTGACATACCCACGATGTCTGGCAACTGTCCAGAACTTGGGCAATACGATAAACATGAGCGGATAGGCGAGAATCACGTAGGGAACTGCAAAGAAACCCAGCGCACCGGATGCAAAGATCAGTCCTGGAACAGCAATAAACGAGTACGCTGTGTAGATATCGCCGCCGAGTAAAAACCATGACACAATTGTGCCGAAGCGCCGCCCGGCGAGTCCCCATTCCTGTAAACGACTCAGATCGCCCGGACGCCAGCGCGCAGCCCAGAACGCTAGAACAGTGACAAATGCAAATACGACCACAAAGACACTGAGCATCTCCCAATTGACCATTGACTTCCCCCTCTCTAGATCTTCCCCTCTTTACGAAAATACAAGGTAACCCATTGTGTGTACAGTACCTTGCAGGGGAGATGCGGTACCATACATTGCACACACCTGTGAATCCTGCCAGACCTCATCAGACAGGAGCGATATCCATTCCGAGCCGTTGAGCGGTGAAGGGATCAATCAAAACATTATGCAGGGCGATGATATCTACATCCGCAAATTCGCGGGAGGTCGCCTGGATTCTTTGCAAATCGGCATTGATAAACACGCTATGGGTAAGCACAGCCCCAAACAGTTGCGCAGTCTGCAAATTGGCACCCGTGCAATTCGTGGCCCGCATAGTCGCTTCATTCAAATTGGCCCCATTCAAGAGAGCATCACACAAGTTGGCTTTGCTCAAATCCGTTCCACTTAAATCCGCACCGATCAAATTGGCCCTTGTGAAATCAACTTTGCTTAGATCAGCTTTGTTCAAGTAAGCATGGAAGAGATAGGCCCCGCTTAAATAGGCCCCGCTCAAGTTCGCCAGGCTGATATTGGCTTCAACCAGGTTCGCACTGTGCATGAATGCTCGACAGGCATAGACCCCGCTCAAGTTCGCATTGCTCAAGATAGCCAGGCTCAGGTCCGCCCCGATCAGATTGGCTTTGCTCAGATTCGCCTGGCTCAGGTTCGCACCAACCAGGTTGGCTCCGCTCAGGTCTGCCCGGCTCAAATCAGCCCTCTTGAGGATAGCTTTGCCCAGATTCGCCTTGCTCAAGTCGGTTCCGGCAAGGTTGGCTCCGCTCAGGTTGGCTCCGCTCAGGTCTGCCTCGCTCAGATCACATTTGCTCAGATCCGCGCCAATCAAATCTGCTTCAGCCAGGTCCACGCGGCCAAGGTCAGCTCCTCTCAGGCTCACGCCACAAAGGTCTGTGGTGCGTAAATCGGTAGCTCGCATAGACGCACCGCGTAGATTTGCGCCGATCAGGTTCACACCGATCATCACAGCCTTGTTCAGATTTGTACCACTCAGGTTCGCTCTAGTGAGATTCGCCTTCCGTAAATACGCTCCACACATGTATGCCCCGCTCAGATTCGCCCCAGATAAGTTCGCCTCGCGAATATTTCCACCGCTTAAATCCGTTCTACGCAGATCAGCTTGACTTAAATCAGCACCGTCAAGCATTGGCACCCGTTCTTCGCGCTGCGCCATGATAATTTCAGCAAGAGCTTGATCCCTTGTAAGAGCATAGTCGATGGAATCTGCCATTAATCACCTCCTAATATGGATAACGCCAATACCCTCCAGGTCACGTAAGAGCTTGTACACCTCACCCCGGCTTTTTCCCACCAGGTGTACTACTTCTCCAAAGGACCGCTGGCCATCAATCAGCAGAAAGATTTGCCGGTGCAAACGTGAAAGTCTGTTTTGCTCAATCCTTCGCAAGGCTTCGTTCATTTGTTGTGTAGGAAAGAGAATGACCAGTCCTGGCGGAAAAAGAAGAGTTTGCCCTCTCACCGTCCTAAGCTTTTCAGTCCGCCAGGTCAGCGGCCCGGTTGGTCTGTTCCATGCGTCTGCTGGTTTTTCAGCGAGAGGAACCTGGCGATGTGGATGAGAATCGGCAATAGCTGGCTGTCCTCCGTTGAGATTTGGGGATGGAGTGGAAGGCAGGGATTGAGCCTCACCTCTTGAGTTCGTGAAAGTATACCTGCATTTCCCCCAGGTGCGCAATCTGTTTAATGCTCCCGAACCGGTTCGCCGATCAATAGTAGCCTGTGTCACCTGCCCATTGACAAAGACAATGAAGCCTTCTTCAAGGGTTCCACCTTCACCACGTCTGACGATAAGCACCCCATTCTCCTGTGCAAGTTGGATCGATTGTATAATGCTGATGAGGCTGCTCGTCGTCGTTTCTTGCTGCGACATGGCTCTACTCCGTCAAACTTACCAGCCACACCCTACACAATCTACAGGGCAAGACAAAGGTCATGAACAAAATAAGCGGGCCATCTGTAGGGGCCTCAGCGGAACGAAGTGGAGCGCGTTTCAATGCTTCGCGCCCACCGCCGATTTATCGGCCCTCGATGCATGTCTCGCTATCCGGATTATTTTGTGAAACCTCATAATCTTGATAACGAACCAGCAAAATGAAGCTCATTACACAACTTTGATCCCACCAGAGTATATCATTATGTCATGCTCGACAATAGAGGGGCTTTCATTTATTAGTACTTTTTGGGTATAGAAGTGTAAACACTATACTTTGCGAAAGAATTATGTTGAAATATGCATATATTGCTCCTATTATATATTTTAGAGGCTCAATAGAGTTGGGGAAAGGAAAAGCTCTTATGATTCGTCCGACTCATTCAAGGAGAAAAAACCGCTCCTGGCCGCTCATCTTGCTCATCTTGCCGTTTATGGTCCTACTTTACCCTCCGTTCTACAACTACCTCCTACCAGAGTTCATTGGGATACCCTTCTTTTACTGGTTCCAGCTTCTCTGGATCTTCATCACAGCCATCATTACGGCTATCGTATACCTCCTGGGAGCCTGAGATGGGCAAGCGTTTTGACCTTCGGAGGTGTCACAGTGGGAAAGGAAACACAGGTCAGGTGAAACCAGAATACGCGTCGATCGCTGCATGGTTGCTTGAATCATCAGAGCCATGGGTCACATTCCTGGCTATCGGAGTGCTCGTAAGGGATAAAAGCTATGCTCAATACGACTCAATTGGCCCAGGTAGAGCTTTCTCCGCCCGCTCTTCCAATTGCCGCTCATTGCGCCATATATAAACCGCAAACGCTATGAGGATTATTACTGCCAGCACAATCGTAATATTTCCGACAGGCCCGACCAGCCGTTGGATATTCTTGCCGAGGAAGTACCCCCCCAATCCATAGAATGTCGCCCAGACTATTCCTCCAAGGGCGTTGAACAATAAGAAGTGACCCCACTGCATCCGGTTGACTCCTGCCAGAAAGGCCGCCCAGGTACGTAGCACCGCGACGAATCGCCCGAAGAAGACAACCTTGCCGCCATGCCTGCGAAACATGTAAATCCCCACTTTCAACTTGCGCTCGTTGAAACCGATATACCGCCCATAGCGGCGCAGCACGAGGTAACCTCCCTTTCGCCCGATCAGGAAGCCAATATTATCACCGAGTATCGCTCCACAGGCTGCCGCGACAATCACAAGCGCAATAGAAAGCTGGTGCGTCTTCCCAGCATCAATGGCGGCAACCAGCAACATCGTTTCGCCCGGAAAAGGGATCCCTATACTTTCAATACCCACAAAGATAAAGACCGCCCAATACCCATAGGTAGCCAGGAAATTTTGCAGTTCGGTTGTAGCCATATCGAACATATGACGCACACTTTCACTCTTATCACGAAACAACTTGAAGTTATGAGGGAATCCGTGCCCAGGTTGACACACTGCGTAGAGTCTTACCATATTTGTCCTTGTTTCCATATGATACGATAGAGAAGACTGAAGGTTTCATTAAATAACCGATTCGACCACGTCTCATCTCCTTCCCGAAAAAATAGCGAGCAATTTACGCGCTATTTCACCCAATTAGCGAGCAGTTCCGGGAGCGCCGCGCTCATCCCCTACCCCCTCACTTCCTCACTTCCCGAAAAAATGACATAGACCCTTTTTTATGTTATAGTAGTGCTAGACTTAAACTCATACCCATTGGCAAATTCCTCGTCCTACTCTATGTTTTTATTGCTCAAATGAGCAAGAGTGGAGGAAGGTGATGTATCCATGGCTACACCTGGGACCCTTCGCTATTTCTACCTACTCACTGCTGTTTCTCTGCGCCTTCATTGTTGGCGGGATCGTAACCTACTACGAAGCGAAGCGACTCAACCGTGCCACTGAAGCGATTTTACGGGTAGCACTGGGCGCCCTTGCCGGCGGCCTTATTGGCGCCAAACTCAGTATGCTGCTTTTCCTTGGGCCCGCAACCTTCATCAAGGATCTCCCATATTTATGGTATAGTGGCCAGGCCTGGACAGGTGCATTCTTCGGCGGCTATATAGCAGTACTCCTGGTCAAACGCTTTAGCCATATCAAATACTCCACCTTCCGCACTCTACGAGCTTATCCTCGACCTCCTGCTCTTTTTCGTGATTCTCCTTCTTCGCGGCAAGTCCCTTCGCTCAGGCGATCTCTTCAAAATCTACGTTGTAGGCTACTGTAGCCTGCGCTTCATGGTGGACTTCACGCGCGCTGACCCACATTTACTCTGGGGTCTGACGCTGGTACAGGTTATCTACGCCCTCACCATTGTTGGATTTGCTTCCAGCCTGTGGCTCTCCTTCCGTAAGAGCCGAAAGGCAAAGGTGGTATCAGAAGCGCAAACGTCCGATGCGCTAGCCGGTTCTCTGTAGGAAACAACCAGGCGAATAATAAAAAAAATATAATGAGCAAGGAGCGTAAGACTATGACGAGTAGCCCTCCACCCCCACCATCCATGCCACCCATGACACCTCTCACACAAGAGCAGAAGCGAAGGCAATATTTTATCGGCCTTGGGGTAGGGCTTATTCCCTTGATCATCTTTCTTGTCAGTTTTGGGTTGTCGATAGGCTCGACATCTTTTGCCTTCCTGTATGGCGTTATTCTAGCAGCGCTTCTTTATATCATCGAGCTGATCGTAACGATTATTGTTCTCGTTAACAATCGACTGCGCTTTGCTGGATATGGACTCCTGACAGCTTTCCTGGCAAGCCCGGTAATCGCCACGGTTGGCTGTGCCGTCCTTCCTAACCTGATACAGCCTCACTAATCATATTGAAGCCTCAAGCAAAGGAGCTAGAACATGCGTGACCGCAGATCCAAGAAACTACAAAGTATGCCTCTCATACCCGCCGAGACGGAACCAATTCCGGCTTCAGACGACCCACTGATGAAGCGGTATGATCGCCCCTATATCTATCACAACTTCACCAACAGCCTCTGCCACAAGTGCTTGAAAGTTATTCAGGCCAAAGTCATCATACAAGACAACAAAGTATATATGCTCAAGACCTGTCCTGAGCATGGAGCAATGCGCACCCTCCTCTCCTCAGATGCCGCGTACTATTTGAGCCAGAGTCAGTATAATAAACCGGGTACATTGCCCCGACACTTCCAGATGCCCGTTGAGAAGGGCTGCCCGCTGGACTGTGGGTTATGTACCGATCATGAGCAACATACCTGCCTCGCGCTTGTCGAGATCACTGAGGCATGTAACTTGCGCTGCCCTGCCTGTTTCGCCGATTCGGATGTGGGGCGTTTCTCGCCTTTAGAGGAAGTAGAGCGCATGCTCGATACCGTGATCGAGAACGAGGGCTATGCCGACGTAGTGCAATTCAGTGGCGGCGAACCAACCATCCACCCCCGCCTGCTGGAGATTCTTGAGATGGCGAAGAAGAAGCGTATCAAAGCGATGATGATTAACACCAACGGCGTACGCATCGCCCGTGACGAAGATTTTGTGCGTCAGCTCGCAACCTTCAAGGGCAATTTCGAGGTCTATCTCCAATTCGATGGTTTCCGTCAGAGCACCTATGAGAAGCTGCGTGGGCTGGACTTGCGCGGAATGAAAGAAAAGGCGCTTGCCAACCTGACCAAATATGAGATTCCCATCAACCTGACCGCGACAATTGCACGTGGTGTCAACGAAGATGAGATCGGCGAGATTGTCAAGTTTGGTGTGGCGCAGAAGATGGTGCGCGGTATCACCTTCCAACCAATCACCAATGTTGGACGCCACGACGATTTCAACCCACTTGACCGCACCACTGTTCCCGACGTAATTAAGGCCATCGATGAGCAGACAGCAGGTATGTTCCTCAAGACGGACTTTGTGCCCCTACCCTGTCATAGTGACTGCATCAGCATGACCTACGCCTACGTCAAGGGCAACAAGGTAAAGCCTCTGCCGCGCTACATCGATGTGAAAGCTTACCTGGATGTGATTGGCAATCAGATCAACTTCCGTATTGACGATATGAAGAACGTTGTTGGTGAGGCACTAATGCGCCTCTGGTCAGCCTCCATGCCGTTGAGCACAATCAATGCCTTGCGCGACTTTAGTTGTTGCCTACCGGTGGCTCCACAGGCATTGACGCAAAAAGAGCACGGCAGTGTGCTCTACGAGAATATGTTCCGTATCGTCATTATTGCCTTCATGGATGCCTGGAACTTTGACGTTCGTTCAGCCAAAAAGTGTTGTGTCCACCACGTCCTACCCGATGGTAAGATTATGCCTTTCTGCTCATACAATACCCTCCACCGGCCCAGGTATATGCATAGAACCCGCTTCAGAGAGATGCTGGAGAAACCGGGTAACAGTCATAGTACAGAGGAATTTTTTACTCACTATGAGACTGCTGAGACAGTAATGGCGCCCCTGGGCGATCCACATCTGCTGCCATAATTCAAGCAGTTCACGGAGAGGCTCATGAACCTATTACCCTCTGCATTACCCTGGCGAGGATTGCTGTTCTTTCCTGCGCTGCTGGTTTTCATAGGCGTGCTCTTATTCAGCACCGCAACTCTTGCCTTTTATGTGAAGCAAACCATCTCATTTACAAGGCTGCGCAAGCTATTCACCAGCCAGTCTGCTCTGGCGGCCAGAATGCTGGCCGCCCTCCTTGGCGCCGCGACACCTTTCTGCACCTGCACCGCCGTCCCACTTTTCCTGGGGATGATAGAGGCAGAAATCCCGCTCGGCCCCGCCGTCTCTTTTCTTCTCGCCTCTCCAACTATCAATCTAGGGGCCGTGATCTTACTGCTGGTCGTCTTCGGCTGGCGTATCACGCTGTTCTACACCACTGCCTGCCTGGTCGCTGCCATCACCGTTGGTTGGGTGATAGGGCAAGTGCCCCGTGAGAGAGCGCTGCGCGACTACCTCTGGTTTGAAGAAGATGAGCCTCTCCCAGGAACGCCCCGCGTGGCCTTGAGAAAGGCCGCTCTGCTAGGACAACAGCTCACACGCAAATTCTTACCATGGCTCGCGCTTGCCACTCTGGTTGGCATACTGATAGATGCGCTTGTGCCTGCAGCCACCGTTGCTCACCTCAGTAGTTGGGGTGTAGGCCTTGGCGTCCCAGCCGCCGCAGTCTTAGGCAGCGTAATCTACGCCGACATTTTATTACTCATCCCCATCGGGTTCGCCCTTATTCAGCATGGAGCCTCCATACCCGTAGTCCTCACCTTCATGCTCGCCGCATCCGGCCTGAGCATTCCCGAAATCGTTATCCTCAGCCGTATCATGCAACTTCGCTTAGTCATACTCTTCGTAGGCGCAACATTGCTGGTCTATATCCTGGTCGGCTTCCTCTGGATATCATAACTCACACATTTCCCCTCTAAAAATCCAGGCTGTCTCTGTTTTCCACTCCTCAGTAATGGTACTCTAGAGGAGTCACAGTACCATTGCAACAGTTTTTTCAGCATCTAAAGGCATCTCTAAAAAATGGACAGTAATATGACAGATACATTACGCTTTGGTATCCTCGGTTGCGGCGTGATCGGCTCAACCCACGCGGAAGCTATCACTAACCTACCCGGCGCACAGCTTGTGGCTGTCGCCGATATCACTCCCATTAACGCCCAGAAGCTCGCTGACATGTATAATGTCACAGCCTATACGAACCTGCAGGAGATGTTGGACCGCAAAGAGTTGGACGTCGTCAACATCTGTACGCCCAGTGGCAACCATCGAGAGCACGCCTGCGCGGCCATGCGCTCGGGAAGACATGTGATTGTCGAGAAGCCAATGGAGATCACGCTTCCTGCGATCGACGAAATGTTGCGCGTGCAGCAAGAGATGGGAGTGAAGCTGGCAGTCATCAGCCAGCATCGTTTCGATCCCGCTTCCCTCCAGGTACATGCCCTCGCGAAAGAACAAGCTTTTGGTCAGTTCGTGCTCGGCAATGCCATCGTTCCCTGGTGGCGCTCGCAGGCGTACTACGACAGCGGAGTGTGGCGCGGCACCTGGGCACTCGACGGCGGAGGTGTCCTGATGAACCAGTCCATTCACTCCATTGATCTGTTGCAGTGGCTGATGGGCCCTGTCAAGAGCCTCCACGCCTATACGGATCGGCTGGCGCACCGTATGGAGACGGAAGACGTGGCCGTAGCCATCTTACGCTTCAAAAATGGAGCAATCGGTACCATCGCCGCCACAACTGGCGCTTACCCTGGCGTAACCACGCGCATTGAGATATTTGGTGATAAAGGCTCTGCGGTGATCGAGAACGACAACCTGACCTACCTGTATCTCGCCCGCGCTGACACTGCACAGGTGGGAGTGTATGGTACCAATCCAACATCGAGTAAGACAACATCCGAGGGCGGTGGCGGTGCTACGGCAAACAATCCCGCCGCGCTTTCCAGCTACAGCCATGCCCTGCAGATTGCCGATATGATCCGCGCCATTCACGAAGACGGCACTCCGCTTGTCGATGGCTACGCCGCGCGCCATCCCGTCGAGATTATTCTGGGCATCTACCAATCAGCCCGCACACACCAGGAGGTGACATTTCCATGATTCGTCTTTCGGCTTTCGCAGACGAGATTTCCGCGGACCTTGACGAGCAGATCACTGTGCTCCACCAGGAGAATATTCGCTTCTTGGAGTTGCGCGGAGTCTGGAATACCAATGTTCTCGACCTCACCGATCAGCAAGTACACAGGATCAAGGAGGCGCTCTCTACCCAGGACATCGACGTCTCAGCTATCGGTTCTCCTATCGGAAAGGTGCCGATCAATAGCTCCTTCGCACACCACCTGGAGCGTTTCAATCGTGCTATCGAACTGGCTCACCTTTTTCAAACACCCTACATACGCATCTTCTCCTTCTATCCCCCCACGGCCGCGACAAACAGGGCTGAGCGTGCGCATAACTCTGACCCTTCACAGTGGAGAGATGAAGTAATCAGCAGGCTGAAAGAGCTAGCAGCAAGAGCGCGTGCCGCCAACATTACACTGCTGCACGAAAACGAGAAAGATATCTTCGGTGACACCATCGCTCGCTGCGTCGATCTCTTAGAAAGCGTCAACGACGTCCACTTCCAGGCCATCCTGGACCCGGCCAATTTCATCCAATGCGGGCAAATACCCTACCCCGAAGGCTATCAGGCCATCCTACCATGGTTGCGCTACATCCACGTAAAGGACGCGCGTCCCAATGGTAGTGTCGTGGCAGCGGGCGAGGGCGCGGCACGCTGGCCCGATCTGCTCCTACGCTTGCGCCAGGATAGGTACGATGGCTTTTTCTCCCTTGAGCCTCACCTGGCTGCAGCCGGGCAATTCCAGGGCTTCAGCGGTCCAGATCTATTCCGGCACGCCTCCCAGTCTTTCCAACAAATGCTCAAAAACATAGGATGGCAGTATTCCTAAACCAGGCACTCGGCTGGGAGCATACCCCCGCCCAGCTTTCAAGACTCTGCTGGTGAAGCCGTACCATTGTAGGGGCGACCCTGGTGGTCGCCCTGTGACGGGGCTTTGCCACCATGCACGCCCCGGCTCGCGAAGCCGTACCATTGTAGGGGCGATGCCTCGTGCTCGCCCTGCCCCCGGGGCATGTGACTCGCCCTTCAATCCCTTGTGCTCGCCCTGTGACGTCCCTTCTCACGTTTCATTACGACATCCAACCTATACAGCATTACAAACAACCTGGTATCAAAGCGTTATCAGGCCACGACGTATCCCGCGGCTCACCGCATCCGTGCGACTCGATGCTCCTAACTTGGTGGAGATCGACGAAATATGAAACTTCACCGTGTGTTCACTGATCTGTAAACGACGGGCTATGAGCTTGTTCGACAAGCCCTGACTCACCAGTTCCAGCACTTCACGCTCGCGATTCGTCAGCGCCTCCTCGGACGAACTCAGATTGAGTGTTCCTACCGCCGGGCGCTGCTCACTGAACGCCACGGGTAGCACCACGAATCCCTGTGCCACCGCCGTCACTGCCGCCTGCAATTCCACACTGGTAGCCCCCACAGGCACCAGGCCCCACCCTTGATGGTAAGCACCACCAGTGCGATCCTACCGTCATTTGTTCGAGCACGCACAGCACGCACAGCACGTACCACCTCGTCCAACAACACGTAATCCACTACGATTACGTCGATAGCTGGAAGCTCAAGCTCAATATTGATCTCCGCGAAACTTGCCGCCGCGCCCACCACCTCTATTTCAGTGGTGGTGAGCATGGCCCGCAAGCCAGCAATCATCATCGGCGTCGGTGCTACAACAAAGACACGTATCATTTATTCTCTGCGCTCCAATGCTGCAACGGAGACATCGAGTGTAAGAAGACTACCGCCTCGTACCAGGCGCATCTGTAGTGAATCCTGCCGGTCTTTCCTGGCGACGATGTCCAGCAGTGACGCTGCATCATCTATCGGTTTGCCTGCCGCATCCAGCAACAGGTCTCCTATCAGTAAGCCTGTCCTGTCGGACTGCTCCTCGAGATTACCTGCTTCTAAAGCTACGACGAGCAGCCCTTGAGTCATTGAGCCTCGTTTGGAGCTTACTCCCACTTTCTCACGCAGGGTGGCTGGCAAATCCACTGTCTCCACCTCAATTCCCAAAGAGATTTGCCGTCGCCTGGACAATCCCGCTATCCAGGAGCTTACCACATTACTGGGGATTGATACAGCCAGGTCGCCACCAAAAACCATTGCATTGACCCCCACGACCATCCCATCAGCATTGAGCAGCGGCCCACCCGAATTTCCAGGTGCGAGAATAACATCTGATTTGATATACCGTATTGGCAATTCATCCTCGCTCTCAGTAGTCTTCGGCGAACTGACTCCGCTGATGATACCCGCGGTGACAACTCCGCGCTGGCCCCAAGGATTACCCACGGCAAAAACCCATTCGCCGACGCGCAGGCTGGCTGAATCCGCGACCTCCACCGCTTGCAGGTTGTCCCCTTCCACAAACAGCATTGCCACATCGAGCTTTTTGTGACGATCGATCACTTTCGCATCCAGGCTGCGACCATCCGCTAGATGCACCTGTATCTTCGTAGCATCATCAGGAACGACATGGTTATTCGTGATGATATAGCCTTCGCGTCCATCAGCCTTCCAGACAATACCTGTACCAGCGCCGCGTCCCTCCTTGGCTACCTGCACAATGCTCGGTTGCACTC
>WNGM01005116.1_pt1 | contig 20477 bp, 13 predicted proteins | sample 5400571 | NCBI WGS metagenome assembly WNGM01 (sample SAMN13153378, study PRJNA577476) | soil metagenome | isolation source: 100 cm soil or saprolite under Garry oak tree replicate 2 | place: USA:California | collected 2016-06-15 | reverse complement strand
CACGAAGCTCGGGGTCGCGGGCGGCTGGATCCCGATGAAGATGCGCAAGTCCGCGTACGTCTACTCACAGAACGGGACGGTCCACAGCAACTGGAACTTCACCGAGTACGCCGCGATGGTCGCGGTCACGTACCTCGCGAAGCTCCTCCATCAGGGCGAGGCACTCTCGAAGAAGTACGCGTCGATCGACGAGATCAAGGCCCGCTACCGCGAACGCGAGTTGAAGCTGCGACAGAAGATCATCCGGCTCACGCCGAAACCGCGCAAGCTGTTCGTCCTCGGCTCCCCGATCGGCTTGATCCAGGTGTACGCCTAGACGAGCGGCGCCTCGGCGAAGAACTCGGTGAGCATCTCTTCCGTCCCTTTCGCGTCGCTCGGCACGCCTTGCCACTTCGAGAGGACTTGACGGTTCTCCGCCTCGAAATTGAGCAACAAGTCCCGCATCTGGCGTCGGAGTTGGTCCGACTCCTCGCCCTCGAGGAGGACGGTCAGGTAGGAGGACCGTGCCCGCTCCATGACCAGCGTATAGCTCCCGTGGGAGATGGCGCTCAGGCTCTTGCCGCGCAGGATTGAGGCGGATGTGCGCGTGTAGTTCTGGATGACATCGAGCGTCGCACCGAACAGGTCTTCGTCGACGACCGTCTCACCGGGTCGAACCTTTGAGCCGATCAAGGTCCCGTCCTGAAACGTGATGAAGACCGCCTTGATGGAATAGCGGCGGGCCTGGAAGAGACGGATTGCTTCCGAGATTCGTTGCCGGCCTGCGGGGTAGAGCGTGTAGTAGGCGCTCGCGGCCACGAAGATGAGGAGCGTCGACAACGGCGGCGGGATGTCCGGGCTTTGGATGACGCCGAGGAAGCCGTTCGTCCCGAGGCCAAGGACCAAGACGAGGGTGAAGGTGACCATGAGGCCGGCGGCGCGTCTCGCGAGCGTCTTGCTGCTCACGCGCACGATGCGGTAGAGCCGATACAGATTCCAGATCCCGAGGACCGTGTACACGACGGCGTACACGAGGAAAAGCGCGAATGGGATCGGCGCGAAGATGGCGATGGGGACGCCTCCGGCCGAAGGAGGGACCACTCTCTCAATCGAAGTGGGCAATACCACGATTAGCATCACGAAGGTCAAAAAGATGAAAACCCAATACCTGCGCCTCATTCGATCCACGTAGACGAGCGTGAAAAGCAAGAAGAAGTTTATAGCGAGGACGAGCCCGGTGAGACTGATCAGAGCGGCGGTTTTCTGCGCCTGCAGATTGCTGGGATCCGCGTTGAAGAACAGCCAGTCGCCGATCGCGTAGAAACCGGGGAAAAAACAGGAGAGCAAGAAGAATCTCTCCGTCCACGTGTGCCACCGGTCACGGTAGACTTGGAGGGCGGCTAGGAGCAGCCACGCCGCAGCGGAGACCAAGGGCGCGGTCTTGAGCACTGTGCTGATCCAGTCCGCCATCGTCCGATCCAGACGTCCCTACGTCGTCAGAGATATAAGAAATGCCAAATAAATACCCGACCGATTCCGTTACTGCGGCCGCCGTGGCCGGGGGTGGAACACGGGCCCCAGGGGCGACCCTTGAGCGGTTGACGCCCTTAGGACGGAATGTGGTGAATCGGTCCCGGCGCAAGCTATTTTCCTGCGTCGCGGTTCTCCAATCGTGGCAGAGCTCGTGCGGGTTGCGGGCGCTGGACTTGCAGGTTTGACTGCAGCAAATGTGCTTGCCGCCGCGGGCCGGGAAGTCGTCGTCTATGAGCGCAAGTCGCGCCTGCTCCCCAGCTCCGGCCCCCACACGGAAGGAATCCGGAACTATCGTGCGGTAGATGCGATGGACGAACTTCGATCATTCGGGTTCGACCTCAACCCGTTCGCAACGGTTCAGCGAACGATTCGACGTTCTCCTCGATTCTCGAACGAGTTGCGGGGGCCGGCTCACTATCTCTTCTTGCGCGGTCGAGATGAGCACACCGTGGACCATGTACTATACCGCCGCGCAAAGGCCGCCGGCGTGCAGTTTTGCTTCTCCCAAGAAATTGAGCCGACGGATGCGGATGTCGCTGCAACGGGTCCACCGCAGGACCGCTTCAACATCTTGGGTGCGGGCTACACGTTCACCGCGAAAGGCAGCTCGTTGCAACGAGATGCGGCCTATGCTCTCTTCGACAACGAGGTCGCACCGTCGGGTTATCTCACCGTCACACCGGGAGTCGACTTCCACTCGATCTACAGCATTTCTTGGAAGGACCTCAACTTCGAGTCCCTCCTAGCAAGGACCGAAAGCGCGTTCGAGATTCCATGGGTTAAAGAGCTCCTGGGGGAGAGTCGTCGTGTTTCGAAGATTCACGGGCGGGCTTACTTTACGCCCGATCCGATTGCGACGGCGGAACGGGACGGGACGCTTTTGGCAGGCGAGGCGGGGGGGTTCCAGGATGCCGTCGCGGGCTTCGGTTTTCGTTACTCGGTCATCACAGGCGCGCTTGCCGCTCGTGCCCTCATCGAGGAACGCGACTACCGGGATCTCCTGAGGAACGTCTTCGAACGCGAGTTCCTCGACGCATGGGCGTTTCGCGAAAAGCTAAACCACGCCAAGAATGATGACTATGATCGAATGATTGCGGGCCTGGGCCCCCAGGTCTCGCTTGACGAGTACGTGAGGCAACGCGAGAGTCGGGGTTTCTAGGACCGGGAGCAAAGATGGCACACCGTGACAATCGTGTTGTTGCCCGTGCCACAAATCGGGCCGGGGTCGATCCCACGATAGGTGAGAAGGCGTTCGTCTTGTTCGACCTCGGCGAGACCCTTGTCGACTTGACGGACCTCGTTGCTTCCTTGGCACGTTTCCTGGGCCAGCGGTTCCCTGCTTTGCGGCCTACAGTCGGCGAGTTGGCACGAGAATGGATTGTCCGGGCGTGGCAGCAGATGCCGCGTCAGGAAGGACAGCCGTTCGTCCCGGAATTCGAGATCGCATCAGCGGTCCTTACACAAGTTCTCTCAAAAAACGGAGTGGAGCTCACGTCGACCGAAGCGGGTGGGTTTCTGGTAACAGCCTGGGACGACTTTGAGCCTCGGGCGCGGTTCTGCGCGGGCGTTAGCGAGTCATGGCTCCGAGACATCAAACGTCTGTCCGCCGGCCTGGGCATCGTCACAGATGGAGACGAGGAGAACGTCGCTCGGCTTGTCCGGCGGCTGAGGCTTCGGGAGTACTTTGATGCAGTCGTTACATCCCAGGCGACACATGCGTACAAGCCGAGTCCACTCATTTATCGCGCAGCGCTCCGAGCGCTCGACGCGGCGCCCGAGCGAACAATTTTCGTCTCCGACTCGCCCCTCGACTTGCAAGGAGCGAATCGCCTCGGAATCAGACCTGCACTCCTGGGGAGGCCTCTCCTCCAGCCGCAAGATCGCCTACCAGACGATGTCATACGGCTCGCGGTGCCGCAAGATCTCAACCTCGTGCTCCGGCGGTTCCCTGAATCCGGACAGTTCGAGCAGCCGGGATTCTAGGCTTGCGTCCTTGTTTGCTTCCGCTGCCGCCTGTGCATTTCGAGAAGTTCTTGGACCGTGGTGGCATCTTCCGGTCCCTTGTCATCTCGCCACCGGCCCGTGAATCGGGGAAAGCGAATCGCGAGCCCCGCGCCCGGACGTACCGCGTCCCTTGCGGCAGTGTGGACGGGGCTCACGGTGATTTCTGCGCCCCGCACCTCGAGGACGGTTTGCGGCTCGAACCAGACGTCGGCCTCGAGTTTCGAGTCGACCCGTGCGGGCTTGCGGTCTTTCCTCGCACCCTTGAGCTTCTCGGGCAACGCTAGCAAGGTCTCGTCGGCAAAGCCCGTGCCGAGCTTGCACGTCGTTCGGAATACATCCGCCTGATCGTCGTAGGCTGCCATTAGGAGCGCTCCATAGGACCCGGCGCGTTTCCCTCGCCCCGCGAATGCTCCGACGATCACGAGGTCGATCGTATCGCTCAAGGCGGCGCTGTATTCCCGCTTGAACTTGATCCACTGATATCCGCGAGCGCCTGCGTCGTACGTCGAGTCGAGGGCCTTAGCCATGAGCCCCTCGCATCCCGCTTGCAGCGCCTCGTCGAAGAACGCCTCGGCCTGCTTGACGTCATCCGTCACGCGGACCGTCGAATGGCGGATCCCCTCGATCGGCGTCAGCGCCGCTTCGAGCGCCTTGCGACGCTCCGTGTAGGGCCGGGAGATCAAGTCCTCGTCCCCGCGAAGCAGACAGTCGAAGGCGAACAGGGTGACGGGGAACTCCTTCGACATCCGCTCGACCTCGGTCTTCCTCCCGCGCCGGCGGCTCACCTCCTGGAACGGAAGGAACTCTCCGGTGTTCGGGTCGACGGGGACGGCCTCGCCTTCCACGATTGCCCCCTTCCCTCGGATCGCGGTCTTCAGCCCCGCGACGATCTCGGGAAACTGTCCCGTGATGTTTTCCAGGTGGCGGGAGAACAGCTCGATTTTGTCCGGCGAGACGTGCGCCTGGACCCGCAGGCCGTCGTACTTGTACTCGAGGGCGGCCTTTCCCATCCGCTCGAAGATCTCCTCGAGCGTCTCTAGCCGTTCCGCGAGCATCGCTCGGATGGGGCGGAAAAGTTTCAGATGGATTTCTTCCAGGCCGTCGAGACCCTTCGCCGCGATTGCGCGCGCGACCTCGCCGAGGTCCGATGACACGTTGTAGGCGCGCTCGACGCGGTCTCGATCCGCTTTTGTCGCGTAGGCGGAGGCGAGCGCGTCTACGATTGTCATGTCTGCGACGCCCAGGCGCATCTGCCCGACGACCATCCGGACGATGTACTTCGCCTCCCGGGGCGTGGCGTTGCCGAGGAGGTCGGACAGCAAGCGGATCTTGCGATCCTGACTCCCTTCGCCCGATTCCCGGGCGATCGCGTCCAGGTTCGCGTACACCTTCGCGATCGTGAGCGGCGTCGACTCGAGCGGCTTCTGCCTCCGCGCGGCGATCGCCTCTTCCGCGACGAGCCCGAGGTCCCCTTTCTCCTTCCACAGCCTCTGCACACGGGTGTCCTCGAGTCCCGTTGCGAGCGCGAGAACCCGGATCACCATCTTCTCCGCGAGGCCGAGTTCGATGCCTTCGTAATCGGGATGGATGCGGCCCTGCGTGAGATACACGACCTTGTCGAGATCCTCCTTAGGAGTCTCGCGCAAGAGACCGACGAGAAGGTCCGTCATCTCGAGCCGTTTTGTGGTCGCCTCGATTCTCTCGTACGCGTCCACGGCGCGGGCGAATTGCATCGATTCTATCGGAAGCCGGGTAGGGTCTTAAGGATTCTTGGAAGCGCCTCTCACCGTCGTGATTGCTCTCGTTCTCGGGGCACACTGGTCTTTCGCCGGAGGCCGCGACGCGCTGAGGCTACTGCGGCAACATTCTGGCAACAACGGATAGGATGAGACCCGTCAAGTCCTGAATCGTGAGGACCCGAGAATCCATTCCGATTTCCACGAAAGCCCTTCGTGTGGAAGAGGTGGAGGGATGAGTAGACCGTATGCGGAAATTGGAAGGCCTCTTGGGTCCCGAATTTTTCCTAATTAGATGCCGATTCACCCCAGCGGATCAGGTAGCCGCAATAGTCGTCACCTCGCAGCATGCAACTTCGCTCCTCCACTCTCCCTTCGAGTCCCTTGAGGCGAAGGATTCCTTCGAACACCCCCTTCCACCCTGCGCAACGAGCGGGGGAGCTAAGCCACTCGAAGAGCTTCACCAGCGCTTGATTGCCTTGGACCTCGACCTCAATCCTTCCATGGTTGAACTCCCTCATGTAGGCCGCGGGGCCGGTTTCCAAGATGACATGCCAGGGCAAGGCCCGAAAGAGGTAGCGTCTCACCGATGGATAGTGCTGGACCGAATCGCTCGCTAGTTCTTGGACCACGCGCAAGGAACCGTCCCCGAACCTCCGTTCGATTTCATCGAGGAGCCGCATGATCGACCCGAGAGGGATCCAGTGTCGCGAAGGGGATTCGAGGACCTCGACCAGGTTCAGGTCCCGCATCAGTTCCATCCCGCGACGTTCTCCGAACCTGGCGATGATCGCTTGGCACCACGCTTTGACATGCGTCCCCCGAACCATTGGCGTCCGCAGTCGCGGATCCCAGTCGAGGGTCTCTGCGACTCGCCGACCCTCCGTGGTAGGTTCGTAGAGCCTCCCTCGCCCTCGGATCTCCGGTGTGGTGGGTTCTACCAGCCCACGTGTGACGAGCTCACGCACCGCCCGACTCGCGTGGGCGGGGCTCAAACCGCACGCCGCCGCGATCTGCCCGGTCGTCTTCGGCCAGTCGAGCAAGGAGAGCATCGCGGAGGAACGGTGCAGGCTCGCGCGGACGAACCCAGCCGCGCTGGGGCCCGCAATGGACTCGGAACCCACGAAGACCAATTGGGTGTCAGGGCAAATAAATGCGTGGGCGGAGGTGCCGGCTAGGGCCAGATTTGGCAGAGGCAATCGTCTCCCCGAACGGTTCGACCCGCGGAGCCAGCCGCGCGCTTCCGTTGGCCCGAATGCTGCTCCACGGGGTCTCTCCCTCGCGTGGAACGAAGCGCGGGCAGGCGGGCCGCCGACGGCACCTCACGAGGCGTATGGCAACAATGTGGCAAGGTGCGTTCATCTGCCGACGCGCGATTGCCTCGTGAGACCCGGACTCGGTCCGGGGTTGTGGAGGGTTCGACTACATGGGGAATGAGGGAGGGCGCCGCCGGCCGTCTGGGGTTTCGCCGTGGGATTGTCTTCGCCATCGTCGAGGGCCGACTTTCCGAACCCTCGGCGTCGCGGCGTCGAACTCCTCGCGTGGAACAAGACAGGAGCGGTTCGGCTCCTCTCACTATCTCCGGCCCGTTCCGCGGACGGACCGTTCGGACGAAGGCATCCTCCGAGTTCTACGGACGTCCTGAATGGGGGAGGGATAGATATTCGAAGCCTCGTTCGCATCGCCGCGGTCCTCTGCGTCGTCGTCATGGTCGCGGTCGTCTTCGATTCGCGCAACGTGCAAGCGACCTCATGCGCCGACGCGGACGGATACAACCATGCGCTGAAGTCCTGCGGTGGAGTCGCCACCGCCTCCGGGTCGACCGGATCGAACGCCCCATCGAATGCGAACGACGGGAGCACGTCCACATACTGGCAAAGTTCCTCAACGACCGGGTGGCTTGCCGTCGCATTCCCGGCGTATGCGTACATCAACACGGTCCGCGTCCGGTTCACTACGACTTCGAAGGTGTACCCGTCGCTCTCCCTCTATTACGATCTGAACGGAAATGGTAAGTACGAGTCCACGGAAAAAGTCTGGACGACGACGTCGAACGGCAAGCTCGACGTGTACATGCCCACCCCGACGAAATTGAGCTTGGGAGTGAACGTGACGATCGACAATAAGGTGGGCTCGACCCAGCCCACGATTGCGGAGCTCGGGGCGTACCTGCAAAACGACACGGACGGCGACGGACTCACGAACGACCAGGAGGTGTCGACCGTGTATTACCAAGACATGAAGCCGGCCGGCCTGCCCGCGGCGATCCCCGACGACGGCGTGAACGCCACCTCGAGTTCCGTGTCCCTCGCGCAATTCTCCGGCATCCCGGTCCTCGCGCTGGCGAACTTCTCCGTCAATCACGCGCGGAAGACGGATCTCACGGCGCAGATCGGCTACTGGAACGGCTCCGCGTGGATTGACCGGTACGTGTGGGACCCGGGGCACCGGCTGGATGAGGTGAGCCTCCTGCAACCGCTCGCGAACAGCTACGTGACCGGGACGGTCACCGTCGACGCCGCCGTCCAGCATCCGGAAATCACGTCGAAGGTCGAGTTCCGAATCGCGGGCGTCCTCCAGGCGACAGTTACCGTGCCCGTCGGCAGCGACTACCGGTGGAGCTGGAACACGACGGGCTTCGCAGAGGGGCCGACGAAGGTGAACGCCACGCAGTATGATACCGCGGGCGGGCAAGCGTGGAGCGAAATCACGGTAAACGTGGTCCAAGCGCCCCAGACGACGTGGATATCGCCAACAAACGGAGCCACGGTCAGTGACGGGGTTACGGTCAAGGTGACGGCAACGGACTACTACGGAATCAATTCCGTCTACTTCTACGTCGACGGCCTGTACAAGGCCCAGGTCTTGTCCCCGAACTCCGGGACGAACGGGTATGCATGGACATGGAGCACCTCCGGGTATTGCACGAATGCGCAGCATACGCTCTCAACGGTCGTCACCGCGGGGGCGCCTCTCTACCTCAAGTCCTCCCCGTCGGTCACCGTGACCGCGAACACCTATCCGCTCGTCTGCATCACGTCGCCTGCGGATGGGGCATACATTTCGGGCGTGAGGAGTGTGGTCGCTAGCCCGACGGCCGCGTCCGGAAAATCAATCTCGAAGGTCGACTTCTACCTCTCCGGCTCGCTCCAGTATACGGCGACATCCTCCCCGTGGGCTTGGTCCTGGAACACCACCACAACCGGGGACGGAACCTACACCGTCAGCGTCATCGCGACGGATTCTGCCTCGAAGACGGCCTCGGCCGCGATCACCGTGCATGTCTTAAACGGCGGCGGAGGTGGCGGCGGTGGCGGGTGCAGGATTGCATGTCCGACCGGGCCCATCGGCGCTAGCGACTCATCGGCGCCTGCGGGGTCGTCTTCAACGCCGTCCGCGGCCCTCGGCATCCTCGCGAGCGACTGGGTCCGGGGCGAGCTGGACGCGGGCACCACGGCGACCGTCGTCGTGGATCTCGTGTATCCCCAGACGTCCGCAAGCGCGTCCGAGAACGCCTCAAGGATCCTGCGGCCGGCATTTCCGCTTTCCACGTTCACGACGTACCTCCAGTGGCGCCTCGTGATTCGCGACTGGTCCAAAGGCACCGGGGGGAACGTGACTGGCTTCACCCTGCGATTCGAGATGAAATCGGATCCGAACAATCCGGACACGGACGGGGACAGCATTCCGGACGGCGTCGAGGTCAACAAGTGGCACACGCTCCCCGTCGCACGCGACTCGGATCTCGACGGCCTCACGGACGACTACGAGACCACGCCGCACTCGGAGACGGTCACCGTGAACGGCGTGACGACGATTCTCGCGCCCTTCACGACCGACCCGACCAAGTGGGACACGGACGGGGACGGCCTGAGCGACGGCCAGGAGCGCGGCTTCGTGTCCGTCGGCATGACGAAGACGATTGGCGAGGTGGGCACCGTCTCCAACGTGGCGACCTTCGCCACGACCACGGTCTACCTCCGCAACCACTACACGGCCCCCGTGGTCATCGCCGAGCCCGCGAGCTACCACAACACGGCCATGGTCCACATGCGAGTCAGCAACGTCACGGACCACTCGTTCCAGATCAAGCTCGAACCCTGGGGCTCCTGTGGCATCGGGGGCTGCACATACGAGAGCGCGGCCTACCTGGTCCTCGAGTCGGGCGACTTCGTCCTCCCGGACGGCTCCCAGGTGGAGGCGGGCATCGCGGCGGGCGTCGGCCTGACCCCCGTCACGGTGCCCTTCCGCGAGGCCTTCGGCGCGGGCGCCCCGATCCTCCTCGTCCAGACGCAGACCTTGAACGACGCGCACCCCGCGGTGGCCAACCGGACGTACCTGAACTGGACGGGCTCCTTCGGCGTCCGGCTCAACGCGAACGCCTCGACGAGCCACTCGGCGGAGAGCGTGGGCTACGTCGCCATCTCGGCCCCGTCCAACCCGAGGGCCCTCTCGACTTGGACGCGGGCGGAGGCCTCGTTCTCGTCGAGCCAGCTCCAAGGCACGTGGACCTACCCGAGCACGTTCACCCAGCCCCAGGCGCCGCTCATCGTCGGCTGGATGGGGCCCGAGGCCGCGAGCCCCACGAGAAACCTCGGCCTGCGGCAGGCGAGCGCGACGAACGTCAGCGTCACGATCTACCGCGAGCAGTACGGCACGCCGACCGCGGACAAGGTGGAATTCTTCGCCTTCGCGGGTCCCATGAACCTCACCGCGAGGATGACGACCAAGGCGAACGGGACGGGCAGCTTCGACACGGACGCGGACGGCCTCTCGGACGGCGTCGAGGTGAACACGTACGGGTCCAACCCGACGATGCGCGACACGGACGCGGACGGCCTCCCCGACAACGTCGAGGTGGCCACACGGAACGCGACGATCCCCATCAACGGGACCCTGAAGACGATCAGCTACACGACCTCCCCGACCTCGCCGGACACGGACGGCGACGGCATCCCGGACCTCCAAGAGATCCAGGGCGTCTACGACCACCGCGTCCTGTATTACGACATGTCCACCGTGGTCAGGACCTCTCCGGGAACATCAACGAGGGAACGGAGCACCTGGTCGGCAACGTGACGGGGAAGGTCGGCGGCGCGAAGTCCTTCACGACGAACGAGTACATCACCGCGGCGGATGCCACGAGCTTGAACCTCGCGGACAGCCTCACGTTCGCGAGCTGGGTCTACCCGACGGCCATCTCGAACGGCGTGGACTACGAGATCGTCCGCAAGATCAGCAACAACCCGACGAAGGGTTACCTGTTCCGCGTCCACGGCGACGGCACGAACGTGGGCCACCTGAACGTGGAGATCTGGAACAACGGGGTCAAGTCGGCGTGGAACAGTCCCAACGGGGGCGTGGGGCTCAACAAGTGGCAGTACGCGACGTTCACCCTGACGGACGGCGTGGGCCAGTTCTACCTCAACGGCACCGCGGTGACGACGACCGAGGTCACCGTGGGCCCGGCCGTGCCCCAGGCCACGGGCAGCCCGGTCTTCGTCGGAGCGAGCGAGGGGCTCAACGAATGGTTCAGCGGCTACCTGGACGAGGTGCAGGTCTGGGACCGCGCCCAGTCCAAGGGCGAGGTCAGCGGCCTCTACAACGTGACGAGCGGCACGTCGTACGTCGCGCGGCTCGACATGGAGACACGGGCGAGCAACGGTCAGCTGTTCGACTTCTCCGGGACGGGACACACGGGCGCCCTGACGGGCACGTCGCCCGTGGAGGGCCGCACGGGCCTGGCTCGGAAGTTCGCCGGCGGCTCGGACGGCGTCCTGCTCTCGAACTCCGGGACGCTCACGATCTCGTCCGCGGTGACCGTGGACGTCAACGTCAACCTGGCCGCCGATCCGTCCACGGACGTCTCCCTCGTGGCGCGCAAGGGATCGTTCTACCTCAACGTGAGCTCGGACGGCTTGGTCCGCTGGACGCTCTCCGGCAAGGCGTCCATCGCCACGACCGTGCCCATCGCCCTCGCGCGGTGGGTCCGCGTGACGGTCACCGCCACGACCTCGACCTTGAACCTGTACATGGACGGCGCCCTAGTCGCCTCGGGGACGACGAGCGCGTTCCCGTCGACGACGAACGGGATCACCGCCGGCTACACGGAGGGGCAGGCCCATCTCGCGGGTTCGCTGGATGAGTTCACGCTGATGAGTTCCGCCGCAAGCGCCACGACCGTGACGGACTCGGGACCGCGCGGCGTCCAGCTGAACCCCGCGGTCGCGGACACGGACGGGGACGGCCTGAGCGACGGCCTGGAGAGCTTCACGACGACCGCGAAGCTGGCGAATCGCTACCCGTTTGGCGCGTACAACAACATCTACCCCCCGGCCCTCTCGCTCAACCTGAGCGTGCCAGGGTGGAGCATCACCCAGGCGACCGCGCTCGTGGGGATCACGGCCCCCTTCATCACTTGGATCGCGGTGAATCTGGCCGTGTACAAGTCGGGCGTGCTCCAGACCACGTACACAATCCGACCTTACGGCCTCGGAGGATGGACGGCCAACAACTTCACCTCGTTCGACCTCCTCGCGGTGGGCGTCTCGCGGGTTGACCTGGCCCGCCCCTCCATGAGCTTCGCCATCCAGGTGTTCAACTCGGGAGGCTCCCCGGGCCAGCTCGAGTACTTCCAGATTCAAGTGACCGCACACACGTTGCCGAACCGTGCGGACACGGACCGCGATGGCCTGAACGACTCGGAGGAGGTGAACCTCGGCCACGACGGCTACATGACGAACCCGTGGAAGGCCGACACGGACGGCGATGGAATCTCGGACACCATGGAGACGAACGGGTGGTCCTGGTCCGGCTCGACGATCGTCTCGGATCCGAACGGCTTCAAGACGGACCCGACGCGTGCGGACACGGACCGGGACGGCGTGCCGGACGGGCGGGACCGGGCGCCCCTGGGCGACGCCTTCGTCCGCATCTTCTTCCAAACCGCCGTCATATATGGTGGAACGGACGACGACACGACCCCGTCCTTCTTCGAACCCTTCGCCTCCATCCACGTGGGCAACGAGACCGCGTACACGCCGAACAAGAGCGTGGCCTCGGGCTCGACCGCCTACATCGCCTTCACCTACGTGGCCAACGTCCCCGACGACCAGACGTACATCCCGATCACAATCGAGGTCTGGGACTACGACGCCGTCCAGGCGAATGGGAACCCGGACGATACCCACGAGCGGTTCGCGGTTAACGGGACCTCCCCGACGTGGACCCTCAACCACCCCTTGGCGTCGACCGGTCCACAGGCTTACTCGTCGAGCGGCACAGGGGCCTTCCGAGCCACGTCCGTGTCACTTACTGTTGAAACCGTCTACCCATCCCGCATCGCCGCGTACATGATCGTCCCCCTCGACTACTCGGGCGTCTACAACGTCACGAACGCGAACGGCGCCATCGTGAGCCGGCGGTATGTCGGCGAACCGCGACTCGTTACCATGATACTGAACGTCACCCGAGTCGTCGGTCGAGCGACGTTAGTCTATCAGGATGTCCTCTTCGTCCCGAGGTCCGTGTTCTTCGACACAATGCTCTATGAGCGGCTTGCAAACGCGAACACTTCCTGGCCACTGACGAACCTTGCCTTCCGACAGAACGACACCAAGGCCGGGTCGAACGCGGACGACCTCCAGCAAATCCTCTCGGGGAACGTCACATACGACGACGAGACCGCGATCCTCGGGCTGCTCTACCTGAACACGGCCTCCACGGCGACATATCAGCTCGTCAATATCGACTACGGCGCGTCCCAGGACACCCTCTTCACGTACAGCCTCTCGGACGGCGCGCTGCGACTTATCGGCTACACGCCCTTCGTCGTCGACTCGAGCGTTCGGTACCGGTTTTGCTCCTCCCCGAACTGCGGCGTCAACCCTGTGGACAAGCCGTGGTGGGAGCAGATCTGGGACGGATTCGTGTCCGTGGTCACCGCCTTCGTCACGTCGGCTATCGTCCTCGCGGTGAACGCATTCGCCCAGCTCGTGACGATCCTCAGCCAGCTCGGGTCGTGGGTCGCGGACCAGTTCGCCCAACTCCCGGGGAAGGTCGCGAGCGCGGTCCAGGCGGCGGCGAAGGTGCTCAATGAGGTATGGGACTCCTTCATCAATCTCATCACGGCACCGTTTCGGGCCTTCTTAGCATACCTCGAGAACTGGCGCCTCCGCCTCGTCTCAGCGTCCTTCGATCTCTCGGCGCTGTCCCTTCACGCCGACGGCTCGCCGGGTTCCATGAGCAACGTGGGCGGTGCCATTACGCAGCTGCTCCGCGCAATCTTCGATCCGGGGATCCTCACGGCCCTAGGGATCGCGGCGGCGGGGATCATCGCCGCCTTGGTCGCGTCGATGGCGACGGGCATCGGGTACGCGATCGCCTCGCTTGTCGCCCCGATCCTCATCTCGCTCGTGATCTCGGTCGTGGTTCAGGCGGTCGCTCCCGCCATCGGTGCTGCACTCTCTTGGCTGTCTGATCTCGTCGCCTCGACGAATTGGATGACAGTCGGCCTCGGGGTGTCGATTCTCTCCTTGGCACTCATCCTCTTGGAGCCTTTCGTGACCGCGACGACCATCTCCTTTTTTGCGATGGTGACGGACGAGGTTTCCTTTGTGGACTTCGTGTGGGGCCGGATCACGATCATGGAGATCCCGAGCGTGAAGTCGATTATGCTGTCGCTGCTGGGGGTCATCCTAGCTGCAATTCCGCTGATTCTGGGCTTAAAAGGGTACGTTGCGCTGCTCTTGGACGTGCCTGCCCTCATCCTCGGCTTCGTCGGACTCGCGACAGCTGAGAAGGATCCCGCTCACCCCATTTTCGGAAAGGTTGAGGACCGGCTGGCTGATGTCGGAATTATCCTCGGTGCAGGCTCTGTAATCGCTGACCTTGCCGCGGGTCCCAAGGGATGAAGCACGGGCCCGTAAGGCTATAGAGCGAGGAGGGATCTAATCCGACGATGTCCGAGGCGGAAATGAATCGGTCGGAGGGGCGACACAGCAAGGAAGTCCCAACTCGAAGCAAAGTCGGACTAGCTCTGGTTCTCGGGCTTGCGATTCTCCTTGTTACAGGGCGGAACGCCCTTCTCTACGGGTGGAGTCAAGGTACTGTCCTGGCAACGATCGCAACCGTGCCCATAGCGCTAATTCTGTACTTCATTACGCTTCGGCGCTGGTCTCGGTGACCACCTTTTGTTTCATCGATTCCCAGGGGAACCTTCAATCCCGGCCTTACATCGGCGAACCGCGGTTCGTCGCGTTTCTGCTCAACGTGACGTCCTTCGTGGGCACAGACCAGGAGGCGATTCTCGTCCCCCGATCCTTATTCTTCCAGAGCCTCCTGTACGCGTACCTCAGCTCGGGGAACCCCCCGAGCCTAGTCTCGCAACTTTCGTACATGCAGAACGCCACTTCCGGGTCGTGGAACGCGGACGACCTGCAGGAGCTCCTCGTCGGCAACGTCAGCCTGAACGACTTCCTGACGATCGTCGACGACCTCGACGTCAACGCGACCGGCGCGACGATCGGCCGCGCCTTCGTCTTCTCGATCAACGACGAGGTCGCCGGCAATCCCCTCTTCTACTCCCTGCCCGACGGCGTCGTCCGCCTCGTCGGGTATTTACCACCCTCGCTCACCTCCTATTCCGCGACGTATACGTTCTGCACATCGTCGTGCGGCCAGCCGACCGACAAGCCGTGGTGGGAGGAAGTATGGGAGGGGATCGTGACCGTCGTCACGGCCGTCGTCACGTCGGCGATCGTGATCGCCGTGACCGCGTTCCAGTACATCGGCAAGTTGCTCCAGCAGGTGGGGAACTGGTTCGCGCAGCAAATTGCGAACTTCAAGGCGGCGGTCGCGAGCGCGGTGCAGGCGGCGGCGAAGGTGCTGGGGCAACTTCTGAACAGCTTCTTCGACTTGTTCACGGCGCCCGTGAAGGCGGTCCTCGCCTACCTCGACGGATGGAAAGCGGACATCGTGCGGGCCGCCCGCAACCTGGACCAGATCGCCCGAGCGTTCGACGGCTCGCCGGCGTACGTTGTGCTGATGGGGGCCGCTATCGGGGAGCTCCTCGCGGCCGTGTTCCGCCCCGACATCATCCTCCTATTGACGGTCATGTCGTTCGCGATCATCGCCGCGGTCACGGCGACGATCGCGACCGGAATCGGCTACTTGATCGTCTCCCAAGTCGTGCCGATGATTATATCGCTCATCGTTTCCGTGGTGGTGCAAGCCGTCGCCCCGGCCGCGTCGTCTGTATTGTCCTGGCTGGCGAACCTCGTCGACACCAGAGAGTGGGTGTTCTTGGGGGTTGCGATTGCGGGGTTCGACGTTGCCGTTTCCTTCTTGGCTCAGTTTGGAGGCCCGATAAGGCCGTTACACGTGGAGCGGGTGATGGATCCGAATGTGCCGGACGCGTTCAGGACCTCATACGGGGAGACCATCAATAATGTGAAAACCTCGAGGACTCTTATCTTGGCGATCCTGGGGTTCGTCCTCGCTTTGATCCCTGTCCTGGTCGCCCTTCCGGCAACGGCTGCCCTCATCCTCGATCTTTTTGCTCTTTCTGCCGGCATGGTTTCCTTGGCCGACGCCCTTGGGGATCCGGCGCGCCACTTGTATGGACGGCTAACCCTAGCGCTCTCCGGAATTGAGGTCGGATTATCGGCTTTCGGCGTCCTCGGGCATATTGACGGCGCGGCTCGGGGTGAATAGACTTGGAAGGGGCTTTTCCCGGGGGGCACGAGGCGGCCTTGTACACCCAAAAAACGGGTAACCTGGTGGCGAGAAACATCCCAAGGTTTGTTGGATTTGGGGGGATGGCCGGCGCAGCGGTCCTCGCAATAGTGGTCATGATCCCCGAATTCCAGCGTGACCCTTCCACGCCGCCGGCCTACTACCTCCTGCCGGTGATCATCTGGGGGGCTTTCTTGGAAGCTCTTTTGGTGTCCGGCGCGGAATTGTCTCGCTCGAGGTTCATTGTTTGGACGGACGCCTTTGCTCCTCCGTTTCGCCGGGCACGAGCTGGCGCGCCGAGGCTTCCTTCCGTAGTCCGATTCGGGACAGTGGAGCGCGTGGTTCCAGGGACTCGCTTGGTGGAAAGAAGGGAACAGGTGTCCGGTATTTCTGTCGAAATACAGGGCGGAGAAAGAGTGCTGGTCCGGGAGAGCGATGTCGGGACTGAGGGGGTCGAAGCGCTCTTCCGTGCCTGGTCCGAATGGAAGAAGAGCGAACCAGGGGTGTCCCCGTTGGGGAGCGCCACGCGGACACCATCCTGGGTCGAACGGGAATGGAGGGAGGAGGCGGCCATCGGCTTCGGGTTGATCGCGATCCTCCTTCTTGCAGCGCTCTTGATTGTCTTGGCGGGCAATAGCAATACCGCTGGACGGGTGGCGTTCGCAGCCCTATTCGTTTCGGGGTTCGCGTTCGCGGTTGGTTGGATTCTGAGCGCACGGTCTAGGAAGCGGCGAATCATCAAGATGCGCGAAGACCGGCCTAGACCGGAGTCATAGACGACGATGAAGTCGATCTCGCTGCGGGGCGCATCGGCCAGCATATCCGCAATGACCGGCCGTTCCATTGGCGTACGCGCCATTCGGGATCAAGGAGGATGGTGGGTTCCAGAGGGCACCGCGCCTCCGTTTAACATCGAAACCGCAGGGCAACTCACCCCCGTCCGCACGGCCCGGTCGATCGCTCTTTCAATCGAGGGACTTGTCCTTGCGACGCTCTCACTGGCTCTTGCACCCACCTGGGATTGTGGGCGTTTTCATCGACGTGATTGCGCTTGCCGCGAGCCTGATAGGACTGAACGATGCGCTGAAAGACATGGGAAAAGTCGTCTTCGGCCGTGTGACAACAGTTCTTGCTGGGATTTCCACGGTTGAATCTGCGGTGTCGCTGGTCGGAGACCTCGTTCGAGCGTCCAAGGGAGAGTAATGGCCAATTCCGCCGACAGTTCGCAGACGGTCCAAGGCCGATACGTTCAGCCTCGAGCCGTCTACCTTAGGAAGCGGGCACTAGAGCTGACGCTCCTAGCGATGCTGCTCTTCGGTGGAGTCGGGGCCGGCGTCTCGTCTGTCTTTTGGATTGACACAAACCCGTCCGTATCCAGGTGGAATTGGTTACTTCCCCTCATCGCGGTCGCAGCTGTCCTTGAAGTCCTCCTTCTTAAGGGGCCAGAACTCGTGCGGCACCGGTTCGTGGTGGATGAGAGTGGCTTCACACCGCCTTTCTTCCGCTCTGCTCGTCAGCGATCCGGAGGGGAAACCACAATTCCTTTTGACTGGGTAGACCGGGTCGCCACAAGAACGTATACGCAAGCCGGAAGGACACGTGTGTACGGAATCGCTCTAGCCTTGAAGGACGGCCGGCGGGTCGTCATACGAGAGAGTGACGTGGGAGAGGACGGAATACGTCGGCTCTCTACCGCCCTCTCGGTTGCGCGGCCTTCCTCGGGCGGTTCGACAGACTCGGAACGTCAGCGCCAGACTGACCAAGGCAGGAGACGAGCACTGAGGGAAGAATTGCTTCCGGCCGTAGGATTGCTCGTAATCTTGGCGCTTGCCGTGATCGCCCTTGTGGCGGTAGGCAATCCTCGCTCCTATGCCGGATTGGCGCTTGCCACGATCGCTGCCCTTGGGACCGCTTTCGGAATAGGCTGGATCTTCTCGATCAGGCGTCGGACCAAGCCCAACGGATGAGGCTTGCATCATCTCTCCAGGAAGATGACCACCCGAACCGATTTCTTGCGAATCGGCCGCAGGCGCACATGAGCCGGCTTCTTCGGCAATCTCCCAACTTCGGTCGCCCTCTATCTGGAGCTTGTGGCGTTTGGCCTATCCACCTACGGACTGTGGGCTGCGTTCACCGACTCAGCTGGCCCTGTATTCGGCCCCTTCACGAAGGGGCTTGCGCTGGCCTCCGAGGGGACGTCGACAGCTTCTTTTCTCCGCGACCTCGTTCAGTAATACATGACTTGGCCGAGGGCTTGGGGGGATGATTCCTTGGTCATGAATTTCGAGAGCGACCATCAAATCCGGTGATGCGAACCCAGGCGAGCAATGACACCGGTCGACGAATCAGGAGAAAGGAAGAGGCTGCGAGCAAAGGTCATGCTAGCTGTGGTGATTGTAATTGCCGGCCTCCTCACCACAGCGCGCAACTTTCTCAGTTCCGGCTGGGATAGAGGCACGATTGTCGCCGCGATCGCGAGTGTGCCGATAGGTGTCGCTCTATACTTCGTCATCATTCGACGTTGGTTGCGGTAGTCTCACTCCGGTCCAGCCGCCCTACCACGCCACCTGGTACAACTTCTCGGGCCACGACGGCGGGAGCCTCCACGCGCTCCCGCTCACCGTCATCGTCTCCACAATCGTGCCGTACCGGGTTGGGACGGCCTTGACCGTGCCGGCGGACTACTCGGGGATCTACAACATCACCGATTCCCAGGGGAACATTCAAGCCCGCCGCTACGTCGGCGAGCCACGGTTCGTCGCGTTGCTGCTCAACGTGACGTCCCTCTACAGTCCGGACCCGGAGGCGATCCTCGTCCCGCGGTCCCTGTTCTTCCAGAGCCTCCTGTACGCGTACCTCAGCTCCGGGAATCCCCCGAGCCTAGTCTCGCAGCTTCGTACGTGCAGAACGCCACCTCCGCGTCGTCGAACGCGGACGACCTCCAAGAACTCCTCACGGGCAACGTCCCCCTGAACGACTTCCTGACGATCGTCGACGACCTCGAGGTCGACGCGGCCGGCGGCAGGATCGGCCGCGCGTTCGTCTTCTCGATCAACGACGAGGTCGCCGGCAATCCCCTCTTCTACTCCCTGCCCGACGGCGTCGTCCGCCTCGTCGGCTACTTGCCGCCCTCGCTCACCTCCTATTCCGCGACGTATACGTTCTGCACGTCGTCGTGCGGCCCGCCGACCGACAAGCCGTGGTGGGAGAAAGTCTGGGGGGGCAACGCCACTGGTCGCCGGCTCTGCTCGCCTTGCGCTTGGCGTCGTCGGTTGCCGACGGATCTCTGCCCAAACGGCAATTGCCGGAATGCCGCGAGGCGGGTCCAGCCTCCCGGCCTAGCGGACGCGCTTCACGACCGCGTCGACGATCGCGACACTCTCCCCGAGGTACGCGTCCGGGTCCATCGCCGTGTCGATCTCCTTCTTGGAGAGCAGCTTCGTCGCCTTCGGCTCCCCGAGGAGCGCGTCCCGCAGATCGATTCCCTTCGACCGCGCGTTCTGCGCCGTCTCGCGGACGAGCTTGTGCGCGTCCTGCCGTCCGAGCCCCTTGCCCACGAGGGCGATCATCGCGGATTCGGCCATGACCTGGCCCTTCGTCGCGGCGAGGTTCTCCTTCATACGGTCCGGATAGACGCGTAGCGTGCGGAAGATTTCCGTCGTGCGCGCGAGCATTTCGTCGATCAGGACGCACGCGTGCGGAATTAGGATGCGCTCGGCCGCGCTGTTCGTGAGGTCGCGCTCGTGCCACAACGGGATGTTCTCCAGCGCCGGCGTCACGAGCGAGCGGACGATCCGCGCGAGGCTGCAGACGTTCTCCGAGGCGACCGGATTCTCCTTCTGCGCCATCGTCGAGCTGCCGACCTGCTTCGCCTCGAACGCCTCGGCGACCTCGGCGATCTCCGTCCGCTGGAGGTTCCGCACCTCCGTGCAGAACTTCTCGAGGGACGCGGCGAGGTTCGCCAGCACGCCGATGAACTCCGCGTGGCGGTCGCGGCCGACGACCTGAGTCGCGGCTTCCTCGACCCCGACGCCGAGGTCAGCCATGACCGCTGTCTGGAGGTCGGCGGCTTGGGGCCCGAACGCGGCGCCCGTTCCGACGGCCCCGGACATCTTGCCGACGACAATGCGCGGGGTCGCCTCCCGAAGACGTTCGCGTTGCCGCGCGACCTCCGAAGCGAACACGGCCATCTTCAGTCCGAACGTGATCGGCACGGCGGCTTGGCCGTGCGTCCGTCCGAGCATGATCGTGCGCTTGTGCTTCGAGGCGAGGGAGGCGAACGCGTCGATGAGGCCGTCCAGGTCTTCGTCGATCAGACGGATTGCGTCGCGAAGCTGGAGCGCGGTGGCGGTATCGAGGATGTCGCTGCTCGTCGCGCCCAGGTGGACGTACTTCCCGGCGTCGTCGCCGCACGCTTCGGTGAGGGCGAGGACGACCGCCATGAGGTCGTGCCGCGTCTCCTTCTCGAGTTCCTCGACGCGTTTCACCGTG